>Ga0080003_1000099_pt1 | contig 61737 bp, 59 predicted proteins | sample JossMetagenome_FD_69206 | JGI IMG/M metagenome (GOLD analysis project Ga0080003, IMG submission 69206) | Hot spring microbial communities from Joseph's Coat, Yellowstone National Park, USA - JC2_E (SPADES assembly) (version 2) | ecosystem: Environmental > Aquatic > Thermal springs > Hot (42-90C)... | reverse complement strand
TTTCATTCCGGCCTGGCAGCCGGAATCGCCTTAGAACTTATCCACACTGTCATTCCCAACTTGATTGGGAATCTCATCCTTATGAAAAAGGCGATTCCCGATGTATCGGGAATGACGGTATGAACGATTCTCTCCCCGAACAGGCTTGTGATATTCAGTGCCTTCATCCTCATTTCATATTTAAAGTTGATTAAGTATACATTCGCACACATCATGAGTTGGTATATAGTATACATCAAATTGAATCAAAATTTTTTAGGCTTGTCATTTTTATCTTTATTTTTTCCATCTTTGATGAAAATAGATATTATAAAAACAAAAAACAGGTAAGCGAATAACACCGAACTTGCGTAAACGGAAAGGTCAAATCCAAATCTTTTACCAAATATTATGATTGCAACGGTTATCGCAAATATAGACGCTGTCAGGACACTGCCGGCAGCCATATCTTTCATGTGTTTAACCGCTTCATGGTACTGAGGACTCACGAAATCAAGGAACTCCTCAAAGAAAGAGTTAAAAGTTTCCGAGACAATGACAAGCGTTATGGCAAGAAAAATCCACAAAAATTCATCTACTTCGAGTTTTAAAAGCAAAGAAACGAGAACCACTGCCACGGCCGTTACAAAATGTATCTTCATGTTGCGCTGAGTTTTCAACGCATGACTCATGCCATTGAAGGCATATTTAAAACTGCTAAGTAAGCTTCTTCTTTTCATTCAAAGTTTATGTTTGTACCTTTTGAGTATGGAATTTTAAGATCTTCTCTCAATTCAAAGATTTTGTCAGACAGTTTATATCCTTCGTCAAGCGCTTTTAGATTTTGATCAAGGTACTTGGCCGGAACATGTTCGATTACGGAATTTTTTAAAGATTCGTGATTCACTATTCTCGTCGTAGCAGCTATAAGACCAAGACTCATAGTGTTTGAAAAGACCTGTCTCCCAAAAAGTTCTTCAGCTTTTTGAGTCAGAGGGACGGAGACGATCTTCTTTGTTATGACCTTTACCATGGGAGGTATTCCAGAACATTTTGAAGAATCAATGAAAAGTATCCCGTTATTTTTGAGATATTTGAAATGCGCTTTAAGTCCTATATCGTGCATCGCAAAAAATATGTCAAATGTTCTCGCTTGAGGGAAATCTATGGGTTCATTGAAAAAAAGCACATCGCAATTCGTCAGACCTCCTCTGACCTGCGCACCGTACGATTGAGTTTGGATGACCCACTTGCCTTCTTTGGAAAGGGCATCTGAAAGTATGGTGCCAAGCAACACGTTGCCTTGTCCTCCTATGCCTGATATTCTTATGCTGAAAGGTACTTCTATGGATTTTGAGGTGTAAAGGTTAACACTCATGATTTCACCTTCAAATTTTCTCTCAGTTTATTATATTCTGAAACATAGCCTGGCTTTTGGATATCGACGAATTCTCCTATGATTATTTTCCCTTCAAGTGCTTTCTGATCCAGACTCTTTGCCTTTTCGACTGAAATGCCACTTTCCTTGAAATATTGCATCATGCCCGGGGCATCACCGGATTTGTTGTATCTTCCGTAATATGTCGGACATTGAGTAACAGCGTCGACGACGGACATGCCTTCATGTGCTATTGCTTTTTGAATGTATTTGACCATCAACATGTAATGATATGTGGTGGCGCGTGCAACGTAAGTGGCACCGGCGGTTTTTGCCATTTCGACTATGTCAAAAGGCGATTCAAGATTTCCGTAAGGAGCGGTCGTCGCTTTGTCTCCAAACGGAGTAGTTGGTGAGTATTGTCCTCCTGTCATACCGTATATGTTGTTGTTATAAATCACGACGGTAAGATCCATGTTTCTTCTGCAGGCATGTATGAAATGGTTTCCTCCTATTGCCAAGGCATCTCCGTCACCGGTTATGACTATGACTTTAAGATCCGGCCTTGCAAGTTTTACGCCTGTGGCAAAAGCGATGGCTCTTCCGTGAAGCGTGTGCATAGTGTTGAAATCTATGTACCCTGTTGCCCTTGAAGAACATCCTATGCCCGAAACGACGGCTATGTTATCTTTTTGAAGGCCAAGATTTTTTATGGCTTCCAACATCGCTTTGAGGACTATTCCATTTCCACATCCAGGACACCATACCGTTGGCAAATGATTCTCTCTTAAATACTCAAGTGCTTCATCCTTGTTCAAAAACGTCACCTCTCGTTCTCAAAAATCTCTCTTAAAATCCCCTCTATTTCCTTTAATCCGTCTTTTGTAATGGAAGAAAAAGGTATGATACCTTTCACTCCCACAAAATCATCCTCGATTGCTTTTAACTTCTTAGAAATTTGATTTTTTTTAATTCTATCGACTTTTGTAAGCACGATGAAAACATCAACGAAATTCTTGAAAAAATCAAAAGCCTCCAGGTCTGACCTTTGGTTCGGTATCATAGAATCAACAAGCAAAAAAATTCCTTTCAACGGTCGTTCGCTTTTGAAATAATCGTCCACAAGTGACTGCCACTTTTGCCTTTCGATCTTCGACACCTTTGCATACCCGTAACCAGGGAAATCTATAAAATGATAAAAATCATTCACTTTGAAAAACAGCAAAGACCTTGTTTTGCCCGGTGTTGAACTCGTCCTTGCGATTTGCCTGCCGAAGATCACGTTCAAAAGAGAAGACTTACCAACGTTGGATCTGCCTACAAATGCGATCTCTCCTTTCAGAGGTTCAGGAAAGCCATCGCGATTATGCGCATCCGCGATTAATTCGACATTTTCAACGAACATGTGCTATTCCCAGATCTATTTTCAAAGCCTCACTGACATCTTCAACGTAATTTATCTTGATATCTGAAATCACATCCGCTTTCATCTTTTTAACCATAGGTTCATTGGCCTTTGGAACTATGACTTCTTTTATACCAAACCTTTTTGCGGCAAGCAACTTTTCTCTTAAACCCCCGATTGCCAAAACTTTACCGTTTAGCGTTATCTCTCCGGTCATAGCGACATCATTTCTTACAGGTTTTCCAGTTACAACCGAACATAAAGAAGTTAGAATTGCCACTCCGGCCGAAGGACCATCTTTTGGGATCGCACCTTCAGGGGCATGTATATGAAAATCATGCGTTTTAAAGAACTCCGCTTTATCCTGACAAAGATTTTTGCAAAGTGTCATTGCAATCGTCACAGACTCTTTCATGACATTTCCAAGATTGCCGGTTATCAAAGTCTGAGAAGTCCCTGGAACCGCCGTTGCCTCTATTACAAGCACTTCTCCACCGACAGGCGTCCAGGCGAGGCCAATAGTTTCACCGATGGTCGGTATCGTTGGTATTTGGGATCTAACAAGCATCGGAGCACCCAGCATCTCCTCGATTTCCTTTGATCCGATCGTTATTTTATCATCTTTGCTCATCGCGTTTCTTGCGATTTTTCTCAAGAGTTTTGAGATTATCCTTTCAAGACTTCTAACTCCTGATTCAAGCGTGTAATCCTCGATCATCTTTTGCACGGCTTCATCTTTTATTTCGAGTTTAATACCTTCCATACCATATTCTTTTCTCAGTTTGGGAATCAAAAATCTTTTCGATATTTCTATTTTTTCCTGAAATGTGTAACCGGGAATCTCGATTATTTCCATTCTATCGGCAAGAGCTGGCGGTATTGGCTCTACCGTATTTGCGGTTGTAACAAAGACGACATCTGACAGATCAAACGGAATTTCAACGTAATTGTCTATGAAATGAGAATTTTCTTCCGGATCAAGCACCTCAAGCAAAGCGGCTGCCGGATCGCCTTGAAATGAAATTCCCATTTTATCTATTTCATCAAGCAGAATAACCGGATTTTTTACACCCACCTTCACGATCGTTTGGATCAACCGGCCGGGTAAAGCTCCGATGTAAGTTCTCCTATGTCCTCTTATCTCGGCTTCATCCCTCATACCACCGAGGGAGATCTGGACAAATTTTCTGTTAAGCGCTTTTGCCAAAGACATGCCAAGTGAAGTTTTACCCACTCCCGGAGGGCCAACAAGACAGAGTATTGGTGATTTGGCCGTACTGCTGAAATTTTTGATCGCTATGTAATCAAGAATCCTGTCTTTGACGTCTTCAAGACCGTAATGATCCGCTTCAAGTATCTTTGAAGCCCTTTTTACGTTCACATCTTCTTTTGTCTTTTCATACCATGGTATATCCAAAAGCCAATCTATGTAATTTCTCGAAACAGTTGCTTCAGGTGAAGAAGGATACATCTTTTCGAACCTGTTTATCTCTCTTTCTACAGTCTTTTTCACTTCCGGAGGATATTTCTTGCGCTTCAACTTTTCTCTCAATTCGTCTGCTTCGGATGTATCATCTCCAAGTTCGTTTTTTATAGTTTCCATCTTTTCACGGAGATAAAATTCCTTTTGACCTTTATCTATTTTTTCTTTTACCTTGTCATCGATATCGGCTTCGATCTTTAGAAACGCTATCTCTGAATTGAGATATTTAAGAAACTCTATCATTCTGTCTCTCGGATCCACCAATTCAAGAAATCTCTGCTTATTCTCCAAACTCATTTCCGTGAAAGAAATTATGGTATCCACGAGTTTATCCGGTTCATCGATAAGGGCCAATTCCGAAACGGCATCTTCCGGAAGCCTTTTAGTCATATCAAAATACTTCATCGCTTTGCTTTTCAAAAGTTTTGTGACGGCCGTAAGGCCTTTGGATTTTCTGACCTTTTTTTCAAGAGCCTCGTATTTGCAAAGCAGGAATGGATCCTTTTGAGTGTATTCCGTTATTTTCACGCGAATTATGCCCTCTGCCAGTGCTCTTATGCTGCCGTCAGGAAGTTTAACAAGTTGAAGCAAGCGCGAAAATGTTCCTACTCCGTAAAGATCGCCGACATTTGGAATTTGAACATTTTGATTTTTTTGCGATACCAGTATAAGATAACGTTCTTCATTTTCCACAACCTTATCCAGTGCCTTTATCGCAGATTCTCTTTCAACATGAAAGGGTACCAATGCCGTTGGAAAAGCAACATCGTTGCCTTTTAACGGTACACATGGAAGTTCTTCAGGAGGTATTGCCACTTTTTCTTTGTACTTGGCAGCGCCATCCATTTTTTTATGCTTTGACAGAAAAATCACCTCTTAAAAATGCTTGATCGTAAAGTGAACCAGTCGAAGATAGCCTTACATTTCTATGATTTTCATCAACAAACTCAAATTCAATTTTGAAGTAATTTGCGGGCGCATGAGCACCGAGTTTATCCGGCCATTCTATAAGACAAATGCCATCGGACTCGAGGTAGTCTTCTATTGGAAGTTCATCCACTTCCATCTCGTTCAACCTAAACAGATCGATATGATGGATTTTAAAACGTACTTCGTATTCATTAACTATCGTAAAGGTTGGACTCGTAACTTTACGAACGTTTCCACCAAGATGCCCAACAAGATAACGCACGAAAGTTGTCTTTCCCCCTCCTAAATCTCCTTCGAGCAGTACGACACTTCCGTCAAAAAGTATTTTCGCAAATTTTTTTGCTATCTCTTTAAGTGATCGTTCATCGACATTTTGAAATAAAGCTATCATCATGTATATTATAACAGAAGAGGTGATTTGAATGAAAAAGTTTGTTTTTACCTTTTTGTTTTTGTCTTTGCCCATCATAATTTTCGCAAATGACAAACTGCAAATCGCGAAGGAATTCATAATGAACCTATCTGCCGGAAATTTCAAGATGGCTGAATCCATGTACGATGAGGCTATGATGACAGCACTGCCCTTAGGCAAAACCCAAGCAATTTGGAATCAAGTGGAAAGTCAGGCAGGAAAATTTCAATCCATAGAAGGCGTCAACATATCTAACGTTCAAAATTACACCGTCTTCGTCTTCACCGTAAGTTTTTCAAAGGCTTTGCTTGATGTGACGGTTACCATCGATCAAAATTCAAAGGTTGCAGGCCTTTTCTTTAAACCTGCCATGCCTACCTATTCAATTCCGTCGTACGTCAATCAATCAAAATTCAAGGTTGAAAAGGTGACTATTGGAAATGATTTGAAAGTTCCTGCCGAAATCACCATTCCTGAAGGTAAAGGCCCTTTTCCCGCCGTTATTTTAATTCCCGGCTCTGGCCCGGAAAACATGAATGAGTCAATAGGACCAAACAGACCGTTTGAAGATATTGCCGATGGTCTTTCAACCAATGGCATAATCGTTTTAAGGTATGATAAAAGCACTTACGTTTATCCCAAAGCATTCCAAAACGGAGATATACCCGTTAACCTTGAAAACGAATACTTCAAAGATGCACTCGACGGCATAAATTTTCTAAGAATTCAAAATTACGTTGGGAAAATATTCGTTCTCGGTCACAGCGAAGGTGGTTATCTTGCACCGGCAATTGCGAAAATGTCAGGAGATATTTCAGGAATAATCATGCTGGCCGCTCCTGCAAGGAACTTACAAGATGTCACGATAGATCAACTTGAATATCTTATATCTCTATCCAACAGCGCAACTGAAATATCCAAAATGAAATCCATCATAGTCCAACTTGAAGATGTAAACAAACATACACTCAAAGAATCAGATATCGTAATGGGGGCTCCCGTAAGTTACTACTACGAACTTGAAAAATATAATCCCGTCGATATTTTAAAAACATTAGACATTCCCACCCTTATAATGCAAGGCGGGAAAGATTACCAGGTGACGGAGAAAGATTTTGACATTTTTAAGGTGGCATTTTCCAAAGATAAAAATTACACGTTCAAGTGGTATCCGGATCTTTACCATCTTTTCATACAGTGGAATGGCACACCATCGCCGGACGAGTATCTTGTTGAAGGTCATGTTGACGTCAATGTCATAGATGAAATATCAACATGGATCAAAAGTAATCTATGAAGTACTTAATAGGCACGGATATCGGTACAACTGCAACCAAAACAGTGGTTTATGATTTGAGTGGCAGATCGGTATTCAAATCTGAATTTAGTTACAAACTTTTGATGCCAAAAATTGGAATGATAGAACAGGATCCAGATGAGATCTTTAATTCAGTACTTGATTCAATCGAAAAGGTTGTAAGTCAAATCGGTAAAAACAACACGATAGCCGGCATAAGTTTCAGTGGTGCCATGCATAGCATCATCCCCGTTGATAAAAGCGGTGACAAACTTATGAACGCTATAATTTGGGCAGACACTCGAAGTTCAGAGATAGCACAGAAGCTTAAAGAGAGCGGTGAAGGTTTTGCGATATATAAAAACACGGGCACACCGATTCATCCGATGCTGCCACTTTGTAAGATCATATGGTTAAAGTCAAACAAAAAAAACATCTTTGAAAAAACATCAAAATTCATCTCAATAAAAGAATACATCCTTCACAAACTTTTCGGCCTGTATGTGATCGATCATTCCATGGCTTCTGGGACAGGCTTTTTGAATTTGAAAAATATGAAATGGGATGATACAGCGTTAAGAATTGCAGGCATAAACGAAAATATGATCTCAGAGATCGTACCTGTAGATCATGTTTTGAAGGAAATTAAAGATCTTTACGCTGCTAAAATCGGCATTGATCCTGAAGTGCCATTTATCATTGGTGGTGCCGACGGTCCGCTTGCCAATCTCGGATCAGGTGCTGTGCAAAAAGGTATCTCTTCCGTAAGCGTTGGCACAAGCGGAGCGATGAGGGTTGTCTCAGATAGCCCCATTGTGGATCGGAAGATGAGAACTTTTACCTATGTCCTTGATGAGTCACATTTCACAATTGGCGGGGCTGTAAGCAATGCTGGCATGGCCGTCAAATGGTTTATGGATGATTTCGGCGGAAAGATCGACTCAACGATGGCAAAAGCCTCAAAGATAAAAGCAGGATCAGATGGTCTTATCTTTCTGCCTCATCTAACAGGTGAAAGAAGTCCGTACTGGGATGCCAGTTTGAGGGGAGTCTTTTTTGGAATGAATATCTACCACAAAAAGCCCCACTTTTTAAGAGCAACGCTTGAGGGCATAGGATATAGCCTTTACGATGTTGATCTTGCCCTTGAAGAAATCACGGGAAAGATAGATGAGATACATTTAAGCGGGGGAATGACGAGATCTAAATTATGGATAAAAATACTTGCAGATGTGCTGGGCAAAAAAGTTCTAACGATGAAAAATGATGATAGTTCCGCTTTCGGTGCGATGATCGTTGGGATGAAGGCACTAAAAATCATAGATAATTTCGATGAAGTCAAAAATTTTTTCCGTATTTCCAAAACCTACTTTCCAGATGCCAAAAATCATGATGTTTACATGAAGATCTTCGAAATTTATAAAATGCTTCATGATGATCTCAAGAAGGATTTTGAAAATATCGTTAAAATTCAAGAAGGAAATGACATACTTGATCAACTTTAAATATGAAATATCGTCGGCCATCTCGAAGGCATCTTACCCTCCATGATGGTAAATAAACATTCGGCTTTTGAAGTAGATTTAGAATACAATGCATGTCAAGGATAAACTTACGCGTACGACGAAAAAAATAGGCGGTCGATGACCGCCTTTGATTTTTAAGTATCAACGTTTGGTTTTCAATTTATAGACACGGCGTATATCTCATGTGTGTTGTTGTATTGAACTGATATTCCCACGACTGTCACGGTACTTCCATTTTTTGGCAATGTACCTTTTGACATGTAAACGGTGGCCGGTCCGGAACCATCGTTAACATCAAACATCGTGTCTTTTGCATTTGAAACGACGCCTGTGACCTTAACTAAGACTTCAGAATATTTTGCAAAGTCTCCGGTTTTTATGACTAAGGGAAGAGGCGCGGAAGTTTGGCCTATTACTTTTACAGAGGTTACATCCACCTCAAAAGAATTGTTGTATGAAGTAAAACTTCCCGAAAATTCGATTATATCCCCGGGTTTTATGTTTCCGTGCTGGCCGTAAATTCTTAAACCGTAACCATTTGAGAAAACATAAGCGTTGGAAGCACTTACAACGGCAGAAACGACGCCTGTCGATTTAACCGTCTGGTTGAAATATACCTGAACGTTCGATAGCAGTTCTGGAATCGTTGGACTTGTGTTCAGATGAACACTCTCAAGAATCGGCGTGTAAGTATTTGCGGCATAAAATTCCGTCGCTGCCAGCACGTAATTGCCGTTATCGTTTACGATTATCCCTTCGGCATAGACATTGGTACCATCGCTAACTGATGGCATCATACCGAGAGAAGAAAATCTAACCGTCTGGCCATCCTTTCCAAGCAAATAAGTACCCGTATCCGAAACTTTAACCGTGCCCTCAAGCATCACAAGCAAACCATCGTAATTCGCGAGTTTATCGAACGACGGTTCAAATGGAAAAGAAAGCAAGTTCTCGGATATGACCTCGGGCAGCGTAACGGCAGAAATTTCAAGTTGTCCCCTGTAAGTGTCCACAGATCCCACGACGCGGACAGTTTGTCCTGCTTTAAGGACTAATTCCGGATTTGAAACACTTCCAAGCCAGAGTTCTATTCCGGCTATTTTACCACCGTAAGTGTAAGACATGAAAACAGTTGGCCCGAAGACACCCTCGATGGTCCCAACAGTTTTAACGAGTTTGTTTGCGTATGCATAAGGAGTCGAAACTATCTGAGTGAGCAACGCCATTTGTGAAGATGGCAATTCGGCAGGCATAATTGAAACATCATTCCAAAGATCGTCAAATTGAGAAACAGCCTGAGATATCAAAGAATTATTTGAAAGTATTATGCCGACTTCTCTGTTCTGCATCATAGAGGTGTAGGACACATTTTCCGATCCTATGAAAAGATAATTACTATCGGAAACTATCATTTTGGCATGAACGTAAGGCGATTTCAGAATCCCAACTTTTACACCTGCTTTAGCGAGCGTGGCGAGATTGTATTTGTCAGACATCGATTTGGCACTTGATTCAGGTTCCATAAGTCTGACATCAACGCCTCTTTTTGCGGCATTTTCAAGGGCTACAAACACTTTCCCTTCCGGTACCTCTTCTTCGGCTATGGATAGGCTTGTCTTTGCACTGTCTATGAGCCAGACAAGATCGCTCTCGCTGTTCGGGCTGAGGACAAGATACTCTCTCGGAGCAGAACCAACCTCAACGTTATTCCAATCCGCGTTGAAAACGGCAAGCAAAGATTTGACTATCTGTGGATCGTGGGTCGCAACATCTGCCTCAAAATTTTGTGCTATACCGCTGTAAGTGAGGTTGGATGTGCCAAAAACAGCGTACGAATCATCGACAATCATGACTTTTGCGTGATCGAAGGTAAATCTGGACGGAGCCCATTGCACCTGAACACCCATCGATGTAAGCGTTTTGTAGGCGGAATCGGCCTGCGCCTGCATGTTGTAAGGATGCTGATCGAGTATAACTTTAACGTCGACTCCACGCTTTACAGCGCTGCTTATTGAGTTGAAGACATCATTCGCCGTTATAACGTACATCTCAATTTTCAAAGAAGTTTTAGCACTTTTTATCGCGTTCAAAAATGGCGTTTCACCTGCGGCCGGTTCGAAAAAAATACTTGTTACGCTTGACGGAGAACTGATGACAGGTTGCGAAAAAGCCACAATACCAAACAGCGCAGCGAGAATGAACACAAAAACGGATAACTTCTTCATACTTCCACCTCCATTAATTTTCGACGGTTGTTACGCCGTCGATGTTTTTAAGTATTATTATCTTTTCTGTCATCTCCTTGAAAGAGTCATCGTGAGTGACGATTATGACTTGATCCATATCTTCGAGCAATTCAGGCAAAGATTCGGAAAGCGCACTTCTTCGATCTGCATCAAGGTTAACCGTCGGCTCATCAAAAATGGCAAAACCGGATCTTGAAAAAAAGGTTGCCATTGCCATTCTCATGGCAAGTGCAAGAGACATCTGCTCTCCGCCGGATAACATTTCAAAATTTCTGTCCGATGTCGTACCACCGTTGTAAGTTAAAAGATGAAGATCATAATCTTGAGCCCATTTCACGATGTCCGATCTCTTAGTCATCATGTTGTATTTGTCTGTCGCCTTTGAAGAGATTAAATCACGATACGTTGATGATATCTTAGATCCCATATCATCAAGTAAATTCCTCAAAGATTTTGAAAAAGACATTTTGGTTGATATTTTGTCAATGGCGCTTCTAATTTCTTCAAGTTGCGATTTCTTTTCTTCCATTTCTTTTTTTACCTTCAACATTTCTGACATAGATCCGTTCAATTCTCCAAGTTTTTGTCGTAGAGATCCTATTTCTTCGTTCAGTCTGTCAAGTTTTAATCTGGCTGTTTGCAGATCTTGTGCCTTGTATGAATTTTTAGATTCTTCCATTTCATCTGAAATCTTATGAATTTCGGACTCGAGTTCTGATTTTTCATCCGTTGCAACTTCTAATTCTCGCTTTATCTTATCAAGCCTTGAAGCGTTCATAAGGTTTTGATTGTAAAGTTCATACCCTGCCTTCACTTTTTGCATTTCTTCCTGATCCTTTAATCGATCTTCTTGAAGGATGTTGATTTTTTCTTTCAACTCATTCTCCTTTGTGATTTTTGCCGATAATTCGTCGATATCTTCATTTATGGCATCGATCTTTTTGGACATCTCCGAGATATCTTTATCGAGATTTTCATTTGTCAAATTAAGTTCCGCTTTTCTTTTTTCCAAAAGATCAATTTGTTTCTTTTGAAGGCTGATTTCGGATTGAATTTGCGCGGTTTTCTGATAGACTTCCCTTCCTTTTTGATTTTTCTCATCCAAAAGTTTCTCGACAAGTGCTGATCTTTCATCTTCCATTTGTTCGTTTTTCTTTATGATTTCATCGATTTCCGATTTTTGTTTTTTGAGATTTGATAATTCATCATCTAACGCTTTGATGCGCGGATCGAAGTAAGAAGCAGGATCTCCTTTTATGTTAAGACATTTTTCTTTAAGATAGGGGCACATTCCATCCGACAGCGTTGATTTTGCCTCCTCGAGTGCTTTTATTTTTGAACGTGTCTCCGTTATGGATTCGTTCTTTCGATCGAGAAGGGTACGCAGTTTTTCTTTTTCTTGAATTTTGCCGGAAAGCATGTCGAAAATCCTTTTGCCTTCAGAATCGAAGTGGTTAGATATCGCACGGTAGTCTTTTTTTGCCAAATTCATCTTGATTTCTTTAATTTCTTCAGAGATTGATTTGTACAATTCGCTTGCCTTTAAAAGTTCATCTTTCAAATTATCGGCCGCTTTGGAGTAAAATACGATTTCTTGCGATTGAACATCAATCGCTTCCTGGTTTTCACCAATTCTTTTTCTGTCAGATTCTATGTTGGAAATGATCTTTTCTTTCTGATTTTTCTTTAAATTTATGTTATCTTTTACGGACTGAATTAAATCAAGCGATTTCATGATTTTAGAAATTTCATCGTTTGCTTTTTTGACTTTCTCCGATATCTCGTTGTAACGATTGTAATCTTGAACATACCTTTCAAGTATCTGAGCGGATTGTTGCGATCCTTCGGCATCCTTTGAAAGCTTTTCGATCTGTTTTTGAAGGCCTTCAATTTTAACGTCTAACGTACTTTTTTTCGAAGAAAGCATTTTGATTTTGTCACCTATTTTTGTTTGCTCATCGATGAAAATATCTATTTCAGATTTTTGTACTTCTAAATCGCGAATTGTCTTTTGAACTTTTTCCATTTTACTTTTAATTTCGGATATAAGATCGTCAAGTGCTTTTTCCTTTTCAATTTCGGATTCGAGGTATTTCACTTTTACGTTAAGATCGCCCAGATCTTTATCCAATTTATCGGCGTAATTTTTAACATGTGTTGAGGAGATGAATTTGTATATTTCCGTGTTGAACAAGGTATTGAAGAATTCATTTCTTTTGGCTGGGGTACGGGCAAAAACATCCGTTATATCGTTTTGATAGGCTGTTATGATGTTTTTATAGATTTCTTCGGGATCGGTGGAATCAATTTGAAAAATCTGCTTTATCTTTTCGACCACCTTTGCGGCGTTATCCACGACCATACCTCTGTCATCCACAAGACGCACTTTTGATTGACGACTTGATATTTCACGCGTTAACGTGTAACGCATTCCATCGCCATCATCGAATTCTATTTTTATCGTCGAACCATCATGCTTTGCGTCATTTGTTATGAATTTAGAGAGATTTACCTTGTTCGTAATTCCAAAAAATCCAAGTCCTATCGCCTGAAGTATGCTTGATTTTCCAGAACCGTTTGGACCGATTATCAAATTCAATCCAGGTGAAAAAGATATGTAGGAATTCACATGACTTTTAAAGTTCTCGAGTTTTACAGATTTGATTTTCATATCAAATCACTCCGTGATTTTGTTAAAAAGGTCATCGATAATTTTAAAAGCGTCTTCTTGAAGCGTTATTTTTTTAAGCGCGTCTATGGCTTCTACCACGCTGCCAGAGTGTTTCCCAAATTTTTCGTCTTTGGATACGATCGAATTTTCAATATCGTAAAGGTCGATATAATCTTTATCATCGATCCTTGCACGATCGCTAAGTTGCCTTACCGTTATTTTTCCTTTTAAAGCACCCATGTTTTCTATTTCATTCTCAAATTCATTGATGTTTATGTCAAGAAATGTGCCAAAAGGAATACCGACGTTGACCATGTAAATGCAATTCGTTTCGACCGGCTTTTCTTCGATCATCTTTGAAAATGCATGCTTGAATTCATCGGCATTTCCTGTCTCCAATTTTATCGTTTTTTCTATCTTCAATCTTCTTTTTGATTCAAAAAAATCAACCGATCCGTCATTGGTATCGTAGATAAAGAAACCTTTTTCTCCCGATTCAGAAAGGTCCCAGTATTCAGGAGCACCGGGAATGAAAATTTTAGATTTCTCGAGCGCATAAATATGCTTTTGATGTGCATGGCCAGAAGCGATGTAAAGGCATTTTCCATCAAGAGGTGAAAAATCTTTCAGTTCCACAAAACCTGGCATGATAAGCGTTTGTTGATCGCTAACGCCTGCGTGAATAACGACGATGTTACGATCGTCTGCGTCAAGTATTTGACCGAGAGATTCGATGTATTCAGGAAAATTTATTCCTTGATATCCTATACCGTAGAACTTCACACCGTCAATTTCAACCATACCTCCAGTTTTCCCATCCCAAGGTTCAAAAAAGACCTTTCCATTTTTGATGGAAGGTCTTAGAATTATCATGTAATTTTTATCTTTCAGATAATCAAGCCATGAAGAATTTTCAAAATCAAACAGCCTATCATGGTTCCCTTCAATGGCTATGACTTTTATGCTGGCATCTTTTAAGCATTTGAAAATGTCTTCGGCCCTTTCAAGTGAATCCGGTGAAAGATCTTTTTTATCGAAAATATCTCCCGATATGATAACCATATCGATGTTTTTTGAAATTGCAAAATCCACCATTGCACGAAAGGAACTGAAATAATCTTCATACCTTGCTTTGAAATACTGCGAATAAATCGAACCTGAAACTTTTCTTCCAAGATGAAGGTCAGAGCAATGCAAAATTTTCAAGATTTCACCTTCTTCTGTCAGAGTTAATTATTATAACACAAAATATACTAAACATATTTCAAGAGCCAAATGCTTATTTATACTTGATCAACTTTAAATATGAAATGAGGATGAAGGCACTGAATATCACAAGCCTGTTCGGGGAGAGAATCGTTCATACCGTCATTCCCGCCCCCGATCAAGTCGGGGGTGACGTTAAGGATACGGTTTATCAATTGCGGGAATCGCCTTTTTTGTAAGGGAGATTCCCAACCAAGTTGGGAATGACAGTTCGGCGTCTACACATCTTTTAGCATATATAAAAAAAGCCCGAATCAATCGGGCTTTTCATTTTTTTCGATGTCAGATCAAAAAATCAAGCAAGTTTAACGTTCGATGCCTGTTTCCCTTTTGAACCTTCACTGATGTCGAAGACAACAGGTTGATTCTCTTTCAAGTTCTTGTAGCCATCCATCTGAATTGCTGAGTAATGAACAAAAATATCATTCCCATCTTCCATCGTTATGAAACCGTAGCCTTTCTTGGCATCGAACCACTTAACAGTACCTTTCATCTGTGTTACCTCCTTAAAAATTATTGCCCTTTCGAACAACATACTTTATTGTACCACGTAAATTTAATAAAATCAATAGGCAAATTGATTACGGCAAAGACGAACATATGAATCATAGGTATGAAAAAAGATCAGAGATCAGACATTGGGGATTAGAGATGAGAGATGAGAGATCAAAAAAAGTAACATGTGACAAAAAATGATAGGGCAGGCGGAAAAATGAAAAAATGATGGGTAAGCAGTCAAAAGCAAGGATAATCAAAGGTATTCTGATCTAATTATCAGTTATAAATTAAGATTGCTTAACATATAAGTAAATATAAAATTGATATGGATTAAATACTTATAATATATGGTTTAGAAATTTGATATGAAAATTAGATCCCCTCTTGACATAAGGGTAAGAGTTGATTATAATTTTAATTGAAAATGTGGAGGTGACATGAATGTCTGAAAGAGAATATGTTGTGGGAATAGACCTTGGAACGACGAATTCGGAAATAGCGATTGTAAAAGATGGGAAACCTGAAGTTATAGCCAATGCTGAAGGATCAAGGCTTACTCCTTCTATCGTGGCTTTTACAAAAACGGGCGAGGTGCTTGTCGGAGAACCTGCAAAGAGACAAGCCATCTTAAATGCCGAAAGAACTGTGAGATCTATAAAGCGTCAGATGGGTACAAATAACAAAATTAAGATTGACAATAAAGAATACACACCACAAGAGATAAGCGCTTTTATACTCAGAAAGATGAAAAATGATGCTGAAGCCGTGCTTGGCGGAAAGATAACGAAAGCCGTTATAACTGTGCCTGCTTATTTTGAAGATGCACAGCGTCAGGCAACCAAGGATGCTGGTAGAATAGCAGGTCTTGACGTTATGAGAATTATAAACGAGCCTACTGCGGCAGCACTTGGATATGGCATAGATAAAAGCAAAGACGAAATGATAATCGTATGCGATTTGGGTGGAGGTACTTTTGATGTTTCTTTACTTGAGATAGGTGGTGGCGTCATCGAGGTAAAAGCCACAAGCGGAAATAACCATCTTGGAGGAGACGACTTTGATCAGAGAATAATGGACTGGCTTATCGACAACTTCAAAAAAGAAACAGGAGTAGATCTCAGCGGCGATAAGCAAGCGATGCAAAGATTAAAGGATGCATCTGAACGTGCAAAGATAGAACTCACGACGAAGATGGAAACAGAAATAAATCTGCCTTACATAACGGCAGATGCAAATGGTCCAAAACATCTTCAGGTTTCTCTCACAAGGGCGAAATTAGAAAGTTTGATCCGCGATATAGTTGAAAAAATGAGAGATCCGATAGAGACCGTGCTTAACGATTCCAAAATAGCCATTGAAGACATAGGTGAAATTTTGCTTGTCGGTGGACCGACGAGGATGCCAATAGTCCAAGATTTTCTGAAGAATATATTTCACAAAGAACCATCGAAGGCTGTTAATCCGGATGAAGCGGTTGCGATAGGCGCTGCCGTGGAAGCATCGATACTTGCCGGCGAAACGAAGAGAGAAGTTGTGCTCGTTGACGTTACACCTTTGTCTCTTGGTGTTGAGGTCAAAGGTGGACTCATGCACAGAATAATTCCGAGGAACACCACTGTGCCAACTAAGAAATCCGAAGTTTTCACGACTGCAGAAGATGGCCAGACAGAAGTGGAGATAAATGTACTTCAGGGCGAAAGAGAACTTGCAGGAGATAACAAATCGCTTGGAAGATTTAATCTCACCGGTATTCCGCCGGCTCCAAGGGGTATACCTCAAATAGAGGTTACCTTTGACATAGATTCTGAAGGTATAGTTCACGTTTCGGCGAAAGACAAGGCAACCGGAAAAGAACAATCGATAGTGATACGTGGAAGTTCAAATCTTTCAGAAGAAGACATAAAGAAAATGGTCGAGGATGCAAAAAGATTCCAGGAAGAAGACGCAAAACGCAAGCAGCAAGTAGAAATGAAAAATCAGGCCGATTCTCTTGTCTATCAAACGGAAAAATTGCTCAATGATCAAGGTTCAAAGATAGATCCTGCACTTCGTGCCGAAACCGAAAACATCGTCAAAGACCTTAAAGACGCACTTGAAAAGAACGATTACGCAAGGATAAAAGTGTTAACAGACGATTTACAGAAAAAATCACAGCAAATAGGCCAGACACTTTATCAAAAGACGGCCGGTTCACAACCTGGCAATGGAAATGGCACTTCAAGTGATGATACTGTGAATGCGGAGTATCAAGGAAAATAAAAAATTAGGCATTAGAGAGCAAAAAAAGTTAAATATATATAATGGAGGTGGTTTTTATGGCTATTGAAAAGAGAAGAGAAAGTGAGGAACTGGATATTTACAGACCTTTTGAGGAAATGCAAAGGGTGATGGATAAGTTCTTCGAGGAATTTCCAAAGATATGGCCGGCGACTATTTCTAACGAAATGTTCACCCCAGCAGTTGATATCTCAGAGACTGACAAAAGTTACGAGTTTGAAATTGAGTTACCTGGCATGAAGCGAGAAGATGTTCAGATCGAAGTTAGTGACGGCATATTGACTATAAGCGGTGAAAAACGGGAAGAAAAGAAAGAAGACAAAAAAGGATATAGAAAGATCGAAAGAAGTTACGGTAAGTTTGAAAGGTCTTTTACGCTTCCTTCGGATGCCGATGACAAGAACATAAGCGCGAAATTTGAAAACGGACTTTTAAACATATCGATACAGAAGAGCCCTGAAGCAAAGTCGGCCAAAAGAAAGATAGAGATAAAGTAAATTGGAAAGGGGCTTTAGCCCCTTTCTTTTTTGGAGGTGTTTTAAATGTTTAACCTTGAAGAATACACAGAAAAAGCATCGAATATAATGATGTCAACTCAAGATTTACTTTCAAGATACGGACAGGATCAATTAAGGTCAGAGCATATATTGCTTGCACTTATAGAAGATGAAGAAAATGCGGCGATAGATGCTTTGAAAAATCTGAAAGTCAATATTCAAAAACTAAAAGATAAAACTGAGGAACTTGTCAAAGAATACGGAGGCAACCCTACTTCAACCGGCAACGTAAAGCAGATGTATCTGACGCCAGATGCCAGGCATGTACTTGAAAGTGCCAAAAGCGAGGCCAGTCGAATGGGAGACGAAAAAATCGGAACAGAGCATCTTTTACTTGGAATGGTAAAAACTTCCGATTCTATGGCTGCACGTGTTTTGATGAGATTTGGAGTAAACGATGAAAAAGTTTACAACGCCATTCTTGCGGTCAGGAAGGCTGGAAAATCAAAGGAATCTGAAAATTTAGATGCACTCTCAAAATTCACAACGGATCTCACGCAACAGGCAAAAGACGGAAAACTCGATCCTGTGATAGGCCGTGACGAAGAGATGGAAAGAATGATAGAAATTCTCGGCAGGAAAAGAAAAAATAACCCCGTTCTCATAGGTGATCCCGGCGTTGGGAAAACGGCCATAGTCGAAGGGCTTGCCCAACTTGTCGCTTCTGGTAAAATTCCTGATTACATGATGGATAAAAGGATACTTTCCCTTGATATGGGCCGACTTGTGGCCGGTACCAAATTTCGCGGCGAGTTTGAAGAAAGACTCAAAAGTCTTATAGATGCTGTGAAAGGGTCGGATGGAAAGGTCATACTTTTCATAGATGAACTGCATACAGTTGTCGGGGCTGGCAGTGTCGAAGGAGGCAGTTTGGATGCATCGAATATGCTCAAACCGGCTCTTGCACGCGGTGAGTTAAGATGCATAGGCGCAACGACACTTGAAGATTACAGAAAATACATAGAAAAAGATAAAGCGCTTGCAAGGAGATTTCAATCGATAAACGTTGATGAGCCAACTGAAGAAGAAACGATAAAAATCCTTTTAGGACTTAAACCGTCTTACGAGACACATCACGGCGTTGAAATAGAAAATGCGGCAATAGAGATGGCCGTTAAACTTTCATCGAGATACATAACCGACAGATTTCTTCCGGACAAAGCCATAGATCTTATAGATGAAGCGGCGTCAAGGGTAAAATTCGAAAATTCTTTCATTCCGTCAGAAATAATCGAAAGTCAGAACAAAATATCAGAGTTGGAAGAAGAAATAAACGATGCCGCAATCGCGGGAGATTATCAAAAAGCGGCCTTGAAAAAATCAGAACTTGAGAAAGTAAAAGGTGAATTTTCAAAAGTTCAGGAAGAATGGAAAAAGCATCAAGAAAATATACCAAAAGTTGTCAACGTAGACGTTATAGCGAAGATAGTCGAAAGATGGACCGGCATTCCGGTGAGTAGGCTCATGGAGGACGAGAGAAATAAACTCATCAACCTCGAAAAGATCATTCACCAAAGGATCGTCGATCAGGAAGAAGCAGTAAGCGTTATTTCGTCTACCATAAGAAGGGCGAGAGCGGGGCTTAAAGATCCAAACAGACCGATGGGGACTTTCCTCTTTGTCGGGCCGACTGGGGTGGGAAAAACCGAGACTGCCAAATCTTTGGCTTGGGCACTTTTCAACAGCGATAATGCCTTGATAAGAATAGACATGTCTGAGTATTCTGAAAAGCATACCGTTTCAAGACTTATAGGTGCTCCTCCGGGATACGTTGGTTATGAAGAAGGCGGTCAGTTAACCGAAGCCGTAAGGAGACGTCCATACAGCGTTATTCTGCTTGACGAGATAGAAAAAGCCCATCCGGAAATTTTTAACTCGCTCTTACAGGTGCTCGATGACGGCAGACTCACGGATGGAAAGGGAAACACCGTTGATTTTAGAAATACGGTAATAATTATGACATCAAACATAGGATCGGATTACATACTTGAAAGCGTGGAAAAAGGGAAAAGAGAATATCTTGACGAAGCCATGATTCAGGAATTGAGAAGGTATTTTAAACCTGAGTTTTTGAACAGAATAGACGCGATGGTGGCGTTTAAACCGTTGGAAAAATCTCATATGGAATTCATCGTGGACAATTTCATATCAAAAATACGAAAGAATCTTGAAAACAAAAAGATTGAGATTGAAATAACGCGGAAGGCGAAATCATTACTTGCCCAAAAGGGATACGATCCCGCCTTCGGTGCAAGACCTTTGAGGCGCGTGATAGAGTTTGAAGTTGAAGATAAAATAGCGGACATGATAATAGCAAATAAGATATCAGAAGGAGATAAAATAACCATAGACGAAGAGGACGGAATGATAACCGTAAACGCCTATCGAAATCTTGCGAACACAAAAACATGATAATGTGGTAAAATATGATCGTAACGGGGAGCCAGTGAACTGGCTGAGAGGAGGCTTAAAGCCTCGACCCTTTGAACCTGATCCGGTTAATACCGGCGAAGGGAAATAAGGATGAACTGGCCATCTCCGTGAGAGATGGCCTTAATTTTTTTGGAGGTGGTTATTTTGAAAAAATACTTTTTGTTAATCGCATCGATCGTTTTACTTATTGGAATCGGCTTTGCCGGTGATACACTTACGATATACACCTACAGCAGTTTTGTCTCCGGCATTGGCAACGAGATCAAACCTGTTTTTGAAAAAATGTACAACTGCAAGATTAATTTTGTATCTTTGGAAAGTGGAAATATCATGGCAAGGTTGATCCTTGAGAAATCGAATCCCAAAGCCGATGTCGTTATTGGCCTTTCTCAAAGCCAAATTCCAAAGGCTTTGGATGAAAATTTATTTGTACCATATAAACCAACTGATATTGCAAGCATCGTCGACAAATCTTTTCTCATCGATCCGCAATACAGAGTCATTCCATTTGATTACGGAGCCCTTGCGATAGACTATAACCTTAAAACCATATCGAATCCTCCCCAAACTTTTGAAGCACTTTTAAGTCCTGAATATGCACACTCCCTCGTCATCGAAGATCCGAGGACTTCAACAACAGGACTTGACTTTCTTTTATGGACAATTGGAATTTACGGGAACAACTGGCAAAACTACTGGGAAAAACTTGTTCCAACGATAAAGACCGTTACAAGTGGATGGGACAGTGCTTTTCAAATGCTTGAAAACGGAGAAACAAAAATGATGGTAAGTTTTGCAACGGATGAGGCTTACAACTATTACTACTACAACAATTCTGACATAGGCGTCGTCATTCCAGATGGAAGGGCATATGTCATGGTTGAATATGCGGGTATCGTGAAAGGAACTCACAATCTTGCACTTGCAAAGGATTTTATGAATTTCATGCTTTCGAAAGATTTTCAATCGGCAATTCCTTTAAATCAATGGATGTATCCCGTTACAAATGTGCCACTTCCAAAAGTTTTCATCGATCATGCCCCTTCAATAACGAAAACCATAACGATCCCGCTCGATCAAATTTCTGATTCTCTCTCAAATTGGATCACCCAATGGACAGAGATAATCGTTAAATGAAGAAAAGCACCTTTTTCGAACTTACCCCTGCCATCTTTTTCACGGTGGGGGCTTACATCTTTCCGATTGTCATACTTTTCGTTTATACTTACAAATTAAATGGCAACGTTTCGATTTTCAACACCCTTAACTTTCAAATATTCAAATTCACGACTTATCAGGCCTTTTTGTCCACAATGCTTGCCGTTGCCATGGGTTTGCCTGGGGCATACCTTATCGGGAGGACGAATTTCAAATTCAAGGGTATTTTTGCGGCACTTTCAACCGTGCCATTCGTCATGCCATCTATTTCCATGACGTTAGGTTTTATATCTTTCTTCGGTCACAACGGTATATTAAACGCGTATTTTTTATGGCCAATTTTCCACGTGAGATTTGAACCGCTTTTCACTTTGCTTGGCGTCGTCATGGGAAACGCTTTTTACAATTTTCCTCTTACCATGGTGATAGTCGGCAGCGCAATTTCAACTCTTGATCCGATATACGCCGAAGCGGCGAGAATAGACGGTGCATCGAGATTAAGAAGTTTCATTTCCGTTGAATTACCGATTCTGTTGCCATCTATAATAGCATCGGCATTGCTTATCTTCATATATTGTTTTACTTCTTTTACCGTTATGCTTGTCATAGGTGGAGCACAATTTTCGACACTTGAAGTACAGATTTACATGTATCTCACGACGTTGCTTGATTTCAAAGGAGCAATAGGACTTACTTTGATTCAGATATGCTTTGTAGGATTGGTGGCATCTGTATTCTCGATCTTGAGAAGATCCTCAGGTACATTTTCTCAAGAAGTATCGCGGACAAATTCAAAGTTTCCTTCATGGGGATTGTTTTACATACTTGGCATATCCATATTCGTCTTTGGCCCGATTTTATCCCAGATTTTCACTGGATTTTGGAATTTTCAAAATTCAACTTTGACACTCGAATGGTTTGCAAGGTTATTTTCCGGCAGGATGAATCCTTACATAGGAAATTCAGTTCTTTCTTCCATTTTATGGACTTTTACCTTTTCAACTTTAAGTGCGATTTTGACGGTAGCGCTTTCAATCACGGCGGCACATGCGGTTACAAAAATCAAAGTTCCAATTTTTGACGCGCTTTTCACATCTGCCCTTGCCGTTTCACCCGTTACTCTCGCTTTTGGATATCTCGTAGTTCAAAATTACATACCTCTGACATTTCCATTTGAAATAATTCCAATATACACGATGTTATCATTTCCTATAGGATTTCAAACCATACTGGCAGGCTGGCAGAGATTTCCATTGGAAATAGACGAGGCTGCCTCGGTCGACGGTGCAAATTGGTTTCAAAAAACATTCATGATAAGAATCCCAGTTTTAAAGCCTCAGATAATTTCAACTTTTTTCTTTGCTTTTGCCATTTCAATGGGAGAAATGGGTGCAACACTTGTACTTTACGATCCCCGATTTCCAATGATATCTGCAAGCGCTTACAAATTATTTTCATCGATGCATGTTCCAGAAGCACAGGCCTTCGGTGCAATTTTGACGATCGTGACATTTGCGATTTTTTACATACTTGAAAGACCAATTTTAAGAGATAATTGATTGTTTTTAACGTTTTTCTCATAATTAATACCAATTAAACGAATTTATCTTTTGCTTTCGCTTTTTATCTTAAGTTATCTTCAAAATTTTTGTTTTTAACGTTTTTGTTGTATGATCTTATTTGTGGGAAAGGAGAAAAGTCTATGTCGGTTGAAGATTTCATGAAAAAAGATTTCGTTACGATTCAAAAAAACACCTTAATCGGTGAGGCGAAAAAAATTTTACGCACTTCAGCATCAAATTGTTGCGTTGTCTCTTCTGGTAAAAATTTTGAAGGCATCGTGAAAGCCGACGAGATACTTGGGATGGACGATGCTTTACCGGTGACTGACTACATTCACGATGTGCCATATACTTTAAGCCCGCAAGATACCTTAGACGAAGCGGCAGTTTTTTTTCTTGAGTCAGACATGGAAATACTTCCTGTTATATCTTCGGACGAAGTTGTTGGGGTTATATCCGTTTTCGATATCCTGGATGCCTTTACGCAAATGGCAGGTTTTGGTGAGGGAGGCATAAGAATTGAGGTGGATCTCAAAGATACACCCGGATCGTTGAAGCACGTGCTTGATGTGCTTTACCTCCATTCCATGAATGTTTTATCAGTTTTAATTTATCCAACGGAACAGGTCGGAAACAAAATGGCCATAATAAGAGCTGAAGGAAAAAGTGTGAAAGAACTTTCGAGGATCTTAGATATCAACGAAATACGTTATACCTCGATAATAAAAGAAGAAAAATTATGAAAGGAATGGTCGTGTATGAAAATTGCTTTTGTTTCTTTTGAGGTTTACCCTCTGGCTAAAGTCGGAGGTCTCGCGGATGTTGCCGGCTCTCTTCCAAAGGCATTGAAGAAAAAAAACGTGGATGTATCCATATTCATGCCTTATCATAAGATAGTCGAAGAGAACATCAAAAAATTTGATCTTACAGTTAAAAAGGTGATCGATGATTTCGATCTCGGCATCGGAACAAATCAAAAAGCCTCTATCTATAAAACGAATCTGCCAGGAACTGATATTCCCGTTTACTTGGTCTCAAATGATTATTACTTTTCTTCGAAAGACGTTTACGGATCTCCAGACGGTGGCCAGCAAGCCATCTTTTTCACCAAAGCGGTCATAGATTCAATCAAAAAACTCAATGTTAATTTTGATGTAATTCATTCTAACGATTGGCAAACTGGATTACTTCCGGTCTACTTAAAAACCATTTACAGAGAAGATCCCTATTTTTCCGATATATCGACCGTTTATACCATACACAATCTTGGCTATCAAGGTGTTTTCGATAGATCGTACATGGATTTTGCAAAGTTACCCGATTACGTCTATAACATGGATGGCATAGAATTTTATGGAAAGATAAATTTCATGAAAGGAGGAATTCTTTTCTCTGATATTGTAAATACCGTTAGTCCAACTTACGCTGAAGAGATAAAAACTCCTGAGTATGGAGAGAAATTGGAGGGAGTGCTCCAACTTCGAAAAGATGTTTTGTACGGTGTTTTAAACGGTATCGACTATGTGGAAAATGATCCTGAAACTGACAAACGCATTCCTTACAATTACAACCTGAAGTCACTTGAAGGCAAAAGAAAAAACAAAGATTCTCTTCAAAAAGCACTTGGTCTTGAAGTTGAAAGGGATACGCCCGTCATAGGACTTATAAGCAGGTTATTCGATCAAAAAGGCCTTGATCTTGTAGATGACATAATGAAATATGTTGTTGCGTCTTGCAATGTTAATTTTGTACTTCTTGGAACAGGAGAACCAAAGTATGAAGAAGCCTTTTTAGAACTTGCAAAAGAATTTCCCAAAAAAGTAGCCGTCAAAATTGAATTTGACGTTACCCTTGCACAAAGAATATATGCCGCCTCTGACTTTTTTCTGATGCCGTCAAAATATGAACCGTGTGGATTGGGGCAAATGTACAGTTTGAGGTATGGTACAATTCCCATAGTTAGATACACCGGTGGACTTGCCGATACTGTAACGGAATTTGACGGTAAATCTGGAAATGGCTTTGGATTTAAAAATTACGATTCATCTTATCTACTCAAGGCCATTTTGAAAGCTTTGTATTACTACAAACGGGATGATTTCATGTCGGTACTGATAAAAAATGCAATGAATACCGATCTCTCGTGGGAAAGATCGGCTTCCGAGTACGTTAAACTTTACGAACTTTCGAAAACAAGGTGATAAAATGCCAGAATTGAGAAAAGACATCATAACGAAAAATTGGGTTATAATTTCAACCGAAAGGGCCAAAAGGCCGCACGATTTTGCGAAACCGCCGACTGAAAAAGTCTCAAAATTTTGTCCCTTTGATGCCGGCAACGAATCTTCAACTCCCCCGGAAATAATGGCATTCAGACCTGCAAACACAGCCCCAAATACAGCCGGTTGGTGGATAAGAGTCGTGCCAAATAAATTTCCGGCACTCGATCCAAAGGTTCAGCCTGTGAGATTAGGACACGGAATTTACGATTCAATGGCAGGCTTTGGTGCGCATGAGATAATAATAGAAACTCCGGATCATAACGCAACACTTGGAACGCTTGATTACAAACAGGTTCAGGAAGTTGTCTGGGCTTACGTGGAAAGGTATAACGCAATCTTTAAAGATCCGAATATAAAATACGTGCTCATATTCAAGAATTACGGCGCAGATGCAGGTGCTTCTCTTGAACATTCTCATTCTCAGATAATAGCAACTCCAATAATGCCTAATCTTGTGCTTCAAGAAATGGAAGGTTCAAAGGAATATTACGGATTTCGTGAAAGATGTATTTATTGTGATATAATTCAGGAAGAAAAAATGGAAAACACGCGTGTTGTTGAAGAAAATGAAGATTTTCTTGCTTTTGAACCGTATGCATCTCGCGCACCGTTTGAAACGTGGATCCTGCCCAAAGTTCATCAATACAATTTCGGAGATATAGATGAAACGCACGTTAAGAATTTTTCCGCAATACTCAAAAATGTGCTTTTGAGGATGAAAATAGCACTTGATGATCCTCCTTACAACTTCATGATCCATACGGGTACGCCTCATGGAGAAGGAAAAGAATATTACCACTGGCATCTTGAAATTGTCCCGAGATTGACCAAACTCGCTGGTTTTGAATGGGGATCCGGATTTTACATAAACCCCATGCTACCTGAAGATGCCTCAAAATATCTAAAAGAGGTAAAAATTTCTTGAAAGAAATCAAAATAGTCAAACTTGAATCAACCGTTTCCGTCAGTGTGACGGGAACGGTTTGCTATCTTAACTGTAAACATTGCGGAAGTCATTATCTCGAAAGTATGGTTCCCATAAACAAAACGGATCATATCCCTTTAAACACAAAAAGTTTGCTTATAAGTGGCGGTTCAACTCCGGATGGAAAAGTGCCAATAATGGATCATATCGAAGAAATTAAAAAGTTGAAAAACTTCAAACTCAATTTTCACACAGGTCTTGTGAATGAACGTGAAGCAATGGAGATATCAAAAATAGCCGATGCGATATCTTTTGATTTTGTTGGAAAAGACGAAACTATAAAAAAGGTTTACAATCTCAACGCTAAAGTTGAAGATTACGTTAGATCTCTTGAAAATCTTTTGAAATTCAAAAAAGCAGTTTATCCCCATGTCACCGTAGGCCTTGATTGTGGAAAGATAAGTCACGAATACAAAGCCATTGATATACTTTCTTCTTATCAACTTGAAAAAGTGGTTTTTCTCGTTTTTATACCCACTCCGATGACTTATTTCGAAAAATGTCAGCCTCCAAAAATCGAAGAAATAAAAGCTGTTTTTGGGTACGCAAGAAAAAAATTCAACTGCGATCTTAACCTTGGTTGCATGTATCCGAAGGGAAATCTTCGAGATGAGATAGCAACCGCTGCCGTTGAAGCAGGTTTCAACACTATAACCCAACCTTCCGAAAAATTAACGGAGTCTCTACGTAAAAGTGGATATAAGTTGACGTTTCAAGATGAATGTTGCATTTTTTGAAAAATATCTAAAAATCTGCTAAAATTATGTTTGAGGTGTTGATCCTGTGGACGACATTTTAAAAAAACTCGAGAATCTTGTCGATGGGCTTTTGGAAGAAAGAGAAAAGCTCGTCAAAAATATCGAAAAATCCAATTCTGAAATAGAAGTCCTAAGAAATGAAAATGTAGAACTCAAAGAGATGCTAAGAGAACAAAGTGTCAGAGTTGAAATTCTTATGAAGAAACTTGAAAATATCGTTGGTTCTGACAAAAAGGAGAGTGTTTGAAAGATATGAAAAGAACGGTTAACTTCGAGTTGGGAACCAAAAATTACAAATTTGAAACAGGCGATCAGCAAAATCAGGTTGATGAAATCCTAAACGAGATCAAGATGAACTTTGCATCTCATTCTCAAGAGGTTGAGAAGTATGGAAATGAACATTTTTTTCTCATGATGCTTCTTAACGTAATCGAAGAGAATTTAGAACTCAAAAAACAGTTGGCGGCATTAACGGAGAAGATAGAAAAACAAGGAAAGAGAATTGGCAGCTGAACTTGTTGTGATATCTGGAATGTCAGGGGCCGGCAAAACGACGGCACTTGGGGCGTTGGAAGATGTAGGATATTTTTGCATGGATAACATTCCGCCCGCTCTTTTAATCGATATACTTTCTCTTATGAATTCAACTTTCAACGGGAAAAAAATTGCCACCATAGTTGATGTAAGAGCAGGCCAAACGCTTGGTCAAATAAAATCTGTCATCGAAGATCTTAAGTCACAAGGTGTCTTGATCAAAATTATCTTCTTAGACGCGAAAGATGATGTTTTGATAAACAGGTACAATCTCACACGAAGACGCCATCCTCTTTCCACAGAAAAAGATCAGGAAATAGAAAAACTTTTGATCGAAGAAAGACGCCTTTTAGAAGAAATAAGAGAGATGTCGGATTACGTTATAGATACGTCTTTAATAAACACGCATCAACTCAGAAGTGAAATTATAACCATAGTTGAAGGTAAATCAGAAAGGGTTTTGAAGATCTTTCTTGAATCTTTCGGCTTTAAATATGGTCTTCCACTTGGCGCTGATTTCGTTTTTGACGCAAGATTTCTTCCGAATCCTTATTACGTTGAATCTCTTGCGGACAAAAACGGAAATGATCCAGAAGTAATTGAATACCTTCAAAGATTTGACATCGTCAAAGAATACATAAATAAGATATCTGATATTATAAAAATGGCGATCGAAAGTTATTCAAAGGAAGGGAAGAGTGTTATATACGTAGCGATCGGCTGCAGCGGTGGAAAGCATCGATCAGTTTACATAGCAAATGAACTTTCTGAATTGTTGAGAAAAGATGCTTCTGTGAGGATTTCTCACAGAGATATACAGAGGTGATTGTTTTGAAGATCGTTGCTTTTGGTGGTGGAACAGGACTTTCAACTTTGCTCAAAGGGTTAAAAGACTTTCCGGATACCGAGGTTACCGCAATAGTTACGGTTATGGATGACGGAGGAAGTTCTGGCATAATCCGTGAAGAACTTGGAGTTTTACCTCCAGGAGATATAAGAAATAACATAATTGCACTCGCCGAAGATGAATCTTTGATGGCTCAAATTATGGCATACAGATTCAGAGACGGAGAAAGGTTCAAAGATCAAAGTCTTGGAAATCTTATAATAGCGGCCTTAACAAAGATAAATGGCAGTTTCCCGATGGCAATAGAAAGCATCTCTTCAATTTTAGCGATAAAGGGACGTGTACTGCCAGTAACGGAAGAATCCGTAAAGCTCATCGCGAGATTTGAAGACGGACAAATTGTCGTAGGCGAAAGCAATATAACCAAAAAAAATGGAAAGATCAAAGAAATAAACCTAAGCAGTCAGGCAAAGCCATTTCCAAAAGCCATAGATGAAATTTCGATGTCTGATGTGATCGTTTTAGGACCTGGAAGTCTTTTCACAAGCATCATTCCAAACTTGCTTGTCGATGGAATACCTGAAGCCGTAAGGGACAAACCCAAGATACTTATAGCCAATTTGATGACCCAACCTGGAGAAACAACTGGTATGTCAGTTGAAGATCACATAAAAACGGTTGAAAATTACCTGAAATCAAAAATAGATCGTGTGATAATAAATTCTCAAAAAATTCCTCAAGCGGTACTTAAAAGATACAAGAAAGAAAATTCCGAACCGGTCATGTGCAAAAGCGAGGATCCCAAATTTTCAAGGATAGATATGGTTAAGATCATAGTTGACAAAATAGATGGACAAGAAAAAGTCAGACATGATCCACATTTACTTGCACAGGCAGTTAGGCAAATCTCTATGAGTCTTATCGGTGATAAGAGTGACATTCACACCTGAGGTAAGAGAAGAACTTTACCATTTCCCGGTTGAGAAAAGGTTTTCTTACGCTGAACTTGCAGGATTGATCAAATTCAAGGGTTCTATTGAGATAGGAGAAACCACATATATAGAACTTTTACTCAAAGACACTGGAGCGGTTAGAAGGGCAAAGTTGATTTTAAAGGCCATAGGCATTGATGATACATCGGTAATCTATCAAAATCAAGAAAAATTAAATCCAGGTAAAACTTTCATAATGAAGGTAAAGACTTACGATGTTAAAAAATTCATTTCTGAAATAGGGCTTGATTTGATCGGTAGAATTCGTGATGATTTTTTCAGAGATCCTGCAATTATCAGCGCCTTTCTGAGAGGTGCTTTCATATCCTCGGGATATATAGCCGATCCTTCCAAATATCACCACCTTGAATTTTACAGTCGTCAAATAGACGTACTTAAGTGGTTAAAAGAGAAACTTGAAAACAACTTTGGAATGGTAGGTTTTATAGTTGATGTTCGTTATGGATACAGATTTTACATAAAAGATGGTGAAATGATAAACGAATTTCTTAATCTGATAGGAGCCATAAACTCGGCAAAATTTTTTTCTTCCATAATGTCATCCAAAAAAATAAATTCCGATGTAACTCGCAGCATGAATTTCATAGATGCAAATTCAAAAAGAAGCGGTAACGCAAGTTGGAAACAAATTAGCGCGATAAAACTCATTCAAGACCAAATGGAACTCGAAAATTTCCCTGAAGATATCCAAAAAATAGCCCTTTTGCGTTTAAACCATCCGGAACTTTCCTTAAGAGAAATAGGAAATATGCTAAATCCTCCACTTTCAAAATCCGTCGTTTACAGGAGACTATCCAAGATAATCAAAATGGCAGAGAAAAAGATGTAAAATCAAGAAGTGGGAATTATTCCCACTCCTAAATTTCATTTCGACAGAGAATAAAAGTCTATTCCTGGTCTTACACCATTCGGATACCATCCTTTTAACCATGCACGACTCACGAAAATCCCAAATGGTTGGTCTGTCCAGATGTAGAGTGCATCTTTGTAGTCCAATTCCTCAAGTTGTTTGACTATTTCTGCACGTTTTGAAAGGTTAGATGTGGTAAGTAGATCATTTACGAGTGGATCGAGATTTTTCTGGGCAAAACTGACAAAACTTTGCCCTATGAATGCACCAAAAATGCCTGTTGAAGAATAATATGCATATGCAAGATCGTAAGGATCCGGATAATCGGCCAAATATCCCATTGTGAAGATCGGCAATTTGAAGGACAAACTATCGCTAAGCAGGTTTGGCCACAATTCTCCGACAACGTTTATTTGAAATTTCGGATTGACCTCTCTTGCGGCATTACTTAAGGCTGTAAGGGCAATTTGCTCCGTTGTGTCTCCGCTTTCGTATGCGGCAGAGAATTTAAATCCTTTCTCCCATAATTCTCCGTTGTAGGCCTTCTTGAAATATTCCACAGCCTTTGAAAGATTTTGCTCGTATTTTGGTAAATCAGAACTATATCCGAACAATCCCTTCATTATCGCACCATTTGGCTGCAATGCCAGATTGTTGTATGCCTCTTTTATGTATGTCTCGTATGGGAAGAGATACTCAAAGCCCTTTCTCACATCCAAATTTGAAAAGAAATCCGGTGGAATTCCATTGCCATCTAACTTTCCGGATCCAATGTAAGGGTTGCCATCGCTAACCAGATTCCACGTGAAATTCAGTTCATAAACGGAAAGTTGAGGATAGACCGAAACTTTTATGTTCTTGTCATTTTGCACCTCAGATAGATTTTCGACAGGCACGTAAATTGCATCGGCCTGACCTGATTCCAAATCAAGCAATCTTGTCGTGAACTCGTTGACATACTTTATGACGGCGTACTTCGTCGGTGCAGGGCCTGCCCAGTATCTGTCAAATCTTTGAAAGGCTATTTCTCTGTTGGATATGTAATATTTCATGAAATATGGTCCTGTTCCGTTTTCTATATTCGTGAGTGTATCCTGACTAAGAGTTGGATTGTGATAATACCACCAATCATCTGCTTTTCCGTCCCATGCTTTATTTTCTGCACACCATTTTTCGTCTAAAATGACCGATTCACATATTCCGCCTTTCGTAAGTGCATACAAAAAAGGCTCGAATGGCTGAGGAAGGTGGATTATCACGTCATTTCCCTTGATCTCAAAATCTTTTGCAAGTAGGTTAAAGGCATCTATCAAGGCCTTTTTGTATTTATCGTTAAGTGGAACTTTTGTGCCTGTTGCAAAGATGTCAAGAGAACTCAAACTCGTGTAACTCAAAGGATCGCTAAGTCCCAATTCTTTCGCAACTTCCTGCACAATTGTCAAAACGTAGTGGTCATTTATCATCGGTAACAATGGTTCCGCAAGCATCCACGATGGTCCTCCGCTGTAATCGAGCAAGACCAATCTTTCAAGGGAATAAACGACATCCTGCGGGGTTAAAAGATCTCCGTTGTGAAAGTAGACACCTTGTCTGATGTGAAAGACGTAAGTTGTACCGTTGTCAAGAATCGTTCCATCTGCCACCGATGGAACATTTGTCGACAACATTGGCAACAATTTTGTCGTTGATGTCCCATCATATTGAAGTAGAGAATCGTAAAGTTGCCATATAACCTCGGCAGATGTGGTGTCATATTCCCAAGCCGGATCTAAGGATTGAAATGGCCCTGGCTCTTCATAAACGATTGTGTCTGGATTCACAACATTCTGGGCTATTCCCATGATCACGAAAAGCGCACAGATCACTGCAAACACGAGAAACTTCTTCATTTTATTACCTCCCATCAAATTAAAATAAAAAAGGCCACATTTTTTCAATGTGGCCCGGTGTGTTATATCAAAGACGATCAAGGTACCGCTCCACCGGGCAGCACTCTATGATGTCTCCTTTCATTTGTCGTTGCCAAAATAATTATTCGCATTTTCTACCTCTTTTGCAACTTTGAAAGTATATTAACTTATGAATGTTAATATTCAATTCCCATAAAATTAAATTTTAATTATGCTTTAATCACACAATCTTCATGCCATCTATGTACACACTTTCAACTCTTGATCTGGCATCAAAGGGATGACCGCTCCATACCACAAGATCTGCATCTTTTCCCTTTTCGACAGATCCTGTTCTGTCTGAAATCCTAAGTATCATAGCAGGATTTATCGTGAGCATCTTCAAAAGATCTTCTTCTTTTGCTCCATATCTTAATGCTGTCGCCGCCTGAATAGATGCATACTCGAGCGGAACAACTGGATGATCGCACATCAAAGACACAAGTACGCCTTTTTCATTTAAAATCTTTATTGACTCCATCGTCATATCTTTCAGTTCACGCTTTGTCCTAAAGGTCATAAGAGGACCTACAACGACAGGTATTCCTTTCGCTTTGAGCAAATCAACGATTTTATATCCTTCTGTCCCGTGCTCTATGACGAATTTAAATCCAAATTCATCTGCTATCCTTATAACTGTAAGTATGTCATCGTAACGATGAGCGTGTATTCTCGCTGGAATCTCTCCCTTTAGCACTTTTTCTCCCACTTCAAGTTTCAGATCTCTTTCAGTGAAGGGTTTCCCGTCTTTTTGAGCAATTTCTTTTTTTCCCATGTAATCCTGTACTTTCGTGAAATATGCCCTTACAACTGCCGCAACTCCTAAACGTGTCGAAGGGGTTTTCTTCTGATCGCCGTAAACCCTTTTTGGATTTTCTCCGAAAGCCATCTTCAATCCTGCCGGTTCTCTGATTATCATCTCATTTACGATCTTAGATTTGAATTTGATTATCGCCCCCTGACCACCGACCGGATTTGCGCTTCCCGGGACTATCATGACTGTGGTCACGCCTCCCCTTAAAGCCCTTTCTATTGCCTCATCTTCGGGATTAAAGCCATCGATGGCTTTAACATCTGCAGTGATAGGATCTGTCATTTCATTTACATCTGAACCTATCGGATCGTTAACACCTTCTTCTTTAAGTCCTATGTGAGAATGTGCATCTATGAAACCTGGAAATAAATATTTACCGCTTAAATCTATAACTTCGGTCTCTTCATCCTTCTTTATAGATTCACCGACTTTGTATATCTTAGAGTCTTTGACAAGGACATCTCCTCTAAATGATTTAGATGTAATTGGAAAAACAGTCGCATTTTTGAAAAGTAATTTCATTTTAGCCTCCTTGTACAGATATTTTTAGATTATCCTTCATTCTCTTTAATTTCTTTCCTCGAAAACCTTTCTCCCAAAATTACCCCTATCATCAGAATTAATCCGCCAACGTAAAACCAAAGAGATGGCATGTTCCCTAAGATCAAGAAATCAGAAATAACTGAGATTAAAGGCACAAGATATATTAAATTGGCAGCCGATCTCGGCCCTATGGTTCTTATAACATAGTTCCAGATAAGATATCCAAATCCAGAACACAATGCCGCAAGAAAAAGTAACCACAACACTACATCTACTTTTATAGGGACAAATTCACCGTGTCTTAAAATTATTTCCACCAACGAAAATGGTATCAAAAAGATAACTCCCCGTAGGCAAGATGAGGATATCTCACAATGGCTCCACTTTTGGGTATGGCCCCTGATATTTCTGCAAATGTAAGTGCTATGAATAAGACTATGACCCCTCCTATTATCCACGATAGTATCGATGCCGGACCTGCAGTTCCTGCTGCACCCGCCACTCCTAAAAGCCACCCAGAACCTATTATTCCTCCCATTGAAAGAAAAAATAAATCTTGAAGGCTTAATGCTTTTTTGAGTTTTTTATCTGACTCCTTTGCTATAACCTCTGCCGGTCTTATTTCACTATCCTTTTGATCTGCCATTTTAATCACCTCCCCATAAAAATTTCATCAATTACCAGATTTGTACAAACCATAGAAATGAAGATCTTTAGAGTAACTCGGATTATAGTTCGTTGGATAAAGACCATGTAACCAATCTCGGTAAACCAACTGACGTGATGGTTGAATCAGCCATATCATGATGGCATCTTCATATGCTTTTAAGCTTATCTCTTTGTAAAGTTGCTCCGCAATACTGTCAGAGGTCGCAGAAACGGCAGCATTTATAAGGGGATCGAATTCATCTTTTGCAAAGGCACTGAAATTTTGTCCAAGTGCTTCTGCATAAACTCCGGACGAATCTAAATAACCATACACACGATCGTAAGATGTATTGGCAAACCAGTCAAGGGCTACCATTGGGAAATCATTGCCGAGAAATTCTCCAACAAGTGTTTGCCACAACATAGGTACCGGCACAACATCGAATTTTGGATTCACCTGCTGGGCATAGGTGCTTAACATTTCACAGGCCTCTTGCATCGTCGGATCTGTCGAATTGTATATTATTGCAAATTTGAATCCCTTCTTCCACACCTCACCGTTGTACGCCTTCTTGAAATATTCCGCAGCCTTTGACAAATCCTGATGATAGGCAGGAAGATTCGGATCATATCCTATAAGACCTGTGCAGATTGGACTGTTGGGCACTATTCCAAGTCCATTCCAGACATCTTTTACATACGTTTGGTGCGGGAAAAGGTATTCAAAGCCCTTTCTCACATCCAAATTTGAAAAGAAATCGGGCGGAATTCCATTGCCATCCAATTTGCCGGAATAAACGTATTTACTGTGTGGACTGATACTGAATGCAAATGACAGTTGATATTGGGCAAGTTCGGGTATGTTTTCTGAAACCTTTACACCCGGGATATTTTGAACCTGAGAAATGTAAGCAGGAGGAACAGAGATTATGTCCGCATCTCCGCGCATCAGATCGAGTTTTCTTGTGGTAAATTCTGGGACTGTTTTTATCACGGCATATTTTATCTTTGCTGGTTCTCCCCAGTAGTCATCGAAACGCTTTAAAATCACTTCTCTTCCTTGAGTCCACGATTGCAATTCAAATGGCCCTGTTCCATTTGTTATGGAATAAAGCGGATCTGCTTGACGCTGGGGATTGTAATAATTCCACCATGTGTCTGCCGTTCCAGACCATGCACCGTTATCTGAAGCCCATTTTTCATCCAAAATATCTATTCCCTCGAGATAACTGAGAAAAAGATCGGATGAGAATGGATGGGCAAGGTGTATTATGACATCATTGCCTTTTATCTCAAAAGCTTTTGATAAAAGATCAAAAGTGTCTAAAAGGGCTTTTTTGTATGACTCATTTTTTGGCGTGGTCGTACCCGTGGCAAATAAATCATTCCATGATTTCACGCCTGCAAGTTTGACTGCCCACTTTGAGATGTTGTTAACATAATTTCCGTTTATCTTTGGAAGCAAAGGCTCGGTCAATACATATGAATTGCCTCCGGCCATGCCCGTTATAACAAATCTTTCAAACGAATAAACCACGTCCTGAGGTGTCAGCAAATCACCGTTTTGAAAATGGACTCCCTCTCTTATATGAAAAACGTAAGTTGTACCGTTATCGAGGATTGTGCCACCTTTGACTGAAGGTACATTTGTCGACAGTACAGGTACGTAACGTGTCAAAAATGTACCATCAAAGGTAATGAGAGTTTGGTAAATGTTGTCGAGTACCTCACCAGAGGCTGTGTCGATGACCATCGCAGGATCGAGAGTCTCCGCCGCCCTTTCCTGTTCGTAGACAACTGTATCCGGTGAAACGGAAGCAAAAATCAACACTGAAAATAACATCAATACACCCGTTACAAACAACCATTTATACTTCATCTAACCACCTCCCAAGAATTTGCATTTCAATTAAAAATTAAAATGGAAAGCTTATCAACCTACGAGAAATTTAATATCTTATACCAAATCTCTTTTAAAAGTGAAATGAATGAACAGCACGTATTTAAAGTTGATCAAGTATAAAGTTTAAGAAGCAATTATCTTGTTAGATCGCAGGTGCTTTTCAATCTTGCCACCCTTTACGACGATCTTGATATTCTCTGCTTTCCTCAGAATTGAAATATCTGACAGAAGATCTCCGTTTACGACTATCAAGTCCGCAAATTTTCCCGCCTCAAGAGTTCCGATTTTATCCTTCATGTTTAAAGCCTCAGATGCCGTCTTTGTCCCGGCAATTATGGCTTCCATCGGTGTAAGTCCTTCTTTGACAAGAATCTCAAGTTCTTGTGCATTTTCTCCAAGTGGCGTGAGAGGCCCTCCACCGAAATCAGTTCCCGCGGCTATTTTTACGCCTGCCTTCTTTGCCCTTTTGAAATTTTCGCTTTGAACCTCCCATAATTGGCGCATCTTTTTTAGACCCCATTCTGGCACTTTGTACTTTTCTCCTTCAGAAATTATTCTCTCTCCTATTGAAAAAGTTGGAATAAGAATATTGCCATTTTCTAACATCAAATTTATTCCCTCATCATCGATGAAATCTCCATGTTCTATAGTTTTAACCCCGGCTTTTATCGCATTTTTTATCCCTTCGGTGCCTTCTGCATGTGCTGCGACAAATGAACCAACACGCTCAGCTTCTTCGACTATCGCCCTTATCTCATCCATCGTAAATTGAGAAGATGATGGTAAATCTCTTTCGGAAAGTACGCCTCCCGTTGTACATATCTTTATGAAATCAGCACCTTCACGGAACTGTTCTCTGGCAGCTTTTCTGCAATCATCTGCACCATCACAAAGTCTTGAAAATCCAACTCTTGCAGCAACATCCAATGGGAGAGAATGCATATCTCCGTGCCCGCCGGTTTGTGAAAGTATTTTAAAGGCAGATAAAATCCTTGGCCCTTTTATTTCCCCTTCTTCTATAGCACGTTTGAGATATATTCCAAGTCCTCCAACATCTCTTACTGATGTATATCCGGCATCAAGCAATTTTGAGCAATCCATCGCGGCTCTTATAGCCTTTAACTCTAAAGGTTCGAAGGCCGATTTCATGAAGTCTAAAGTACGCTCTCCCATCAAATGCACATGACAATCTATAAGACCTGGCAAAATTGTACCGCTGTTAACCTTTATGGTCTTTGTTTTTGGAGGAATTGTAACCTCTTTTTCTGAACCAACTTTTTCTATTTTCTCACCCTCTACAAGTACTACCCCTTCGAACGGTGCTTTACCCGTACCGTCTATGATTTTCCCTATAATTGCCAATTTGCTCATGGTTTTCTCCTTTCTATGCCAATTCGTTCTTGTAAATTTTTCCGGCTTTCATAACGAATTTCACATCTTTTAAAAGGGATATATCTTTGAGAGGATCACCATTCACGGCTATCATGTCTGCTTCTTTTCCCGCTTCAACGGTGCCGATAACTTTTTCCATGCCGAGCAATTGTGCTCCCCACTTCGTCGCTGCCATTATCGCATCCATAGGCTTCGCACCATTTTCTACCATCAAAACCAATTCCTGCGCATTCTCGCCATGTTTGTTGAAGGGCGTGGCAGCATCGGTACCCATGGCAATCTTTACGCCGGCTTTATATGCCCTTGAAAAACTATCCACATGGTAACTTATTATTTCTTCAGTCTTCCTTACCGCATGTTCTGGAATGCCGGCTTCGCGTCCATATTTTTTTATGTTGTACGGTGCCACAAGGGTGGCAACCAAAAATACTCCTCTCTCTTTCATCATCTCAATCGCTTCATCATCCAAAAATATGCCGTGTTCTATCGAATCGATCCCTGCCCTTATGGCATTTTTTATGCCTTCTGTGCCTTGCGCATGTGCTGCCGCCTTTTTCCCGATTTTGTGTGCCTCTTCAACGGCCGCTCTCATCTCTTCTTCCGTAAGTTGAGGTGAGCCTGGTTCATCTCCTTCAGACATGACACCGCCGGTGGCCATCATCTTCACAACGTCTGCACCCATCTTCAGTTGATATCGTGCGGCCTTTCTCATTTCATCTGGACCGTCGGCTATCGCACCATATCCGTTTGCACTCACCTCCGGCGCAAGCCATCTGTCACCGTGACCTCCAGTCATAGAAATGGCCTGCCCCGATACCTTCATCCTTGGCCCTTCTACCAGACCACTTTCTATGGCCTTCTTTAAAGATATATCGAGAAACCCTCTGTCTCCCATCGTTCTTACCGTCGTAAACCCTGCCATAAGATCGGATTTGGCATTAACATAAGCCTTCAAAGTTGTCGTCGGAAGCAATTCTTTTAACATCTGAAATTCTCTGTTAGGCTCCCCATTTCCGCCTAAATGCATATGAGCGTCTATCATGCCTGGAAGTAGTGTGTATCCTTTCATATCTATAACTTCTGCCTCATCTGGTACATGGCCGTTATTTTTTTGAACATCTCGAATCTTCGTTCCTTCAACTACAACAACGGCATCCTCTAACACGTTACCGTTACCATCGATCAAATTCATATGATTTAACACGTACATGTTGTTCTCTCCTTCATATCAGCATTTTTGGATCAAGAATGTCTCTTAACGTGTCTCCAAGTAAATTCCAGCCAAGTGCGTAAAGCACTATGGTTATTGCCGGAAAAAAGATTGTGTACCAAAATTGAAAAGGATTTCCTCCATTTGAAGATATTATCCAGTTTCTCGAAAAGGCCACAAGTTGGCCCCAGTCTGCATATCCAACTGGAGCCCCAAGGCCAAGAAAAGATAAGGCTGCCGCAAGTAAAGGAATTGTCGCCATGTCCATTGAAACTTGAATTATGATTGGATATATGGAATTTGGAATCAGATGGTGCACGATGATGCCATATCCCGGCGCTCCAAGTGCAACAGATGCCATCACATATTGATTTTCTTTGACCTGAAGAATACTCCCTCTTATAAGTCTTGCGAAGGTCATCCAGTAGAAAATTATCATCGCAAGCATGACGTGGTTTAGACCGGGTCCGAGAATTGTGACAAGCACTATAACACCTACAAGAAATGGAAACGCAAGAAAGATATCCGTTATCCTCATAAGTAATTCGTCAATCCAGCCCCCAAAGTAAGCCGCAAGTGTACCCATGATAAGCCCTATTGTAAGGGCAAATCCTATCACTATAAGTCCTATCCTAAAGGCAGTCCTTGTACCCCATATAACACCGTAATATATATCGTACTGTCCTTCAGTTGTTCCAAAGGGGTCTTGAGGCGATGGAGGCTGTGGGACCACACTCCAACCACTTCTTGGTAATTGATAGGGATCCCCAGGATATGATGGAGGTGCAAGAAATGGAGCGCAAATCGCTATCACTATGAAGAAAGAAACGAGTACGACACCTAAAAGTGAAACTGCGTTTCTCATTATTTTTTTGACTGTCCTGAGGATCTCTTCCATCTAAATCACTCTCTTATTTCGATAAAGAATAGAAATTCAATCTCAAAAAGCTCATTGGATTGTATTCCCATCCTTTAAGCCATGTGCGCATTACCGCTACACCCTCCTGTTGATCTGTGAAGAGAAAGAGTGCGTTATCATGCGCTATCGTGTTCATTTCCGTAAAGATTTCAGCACGTTTCTGTGGATCTGTTGTGCTCATAGATTCTGAAAGTAATGGATCCATCTGTTCTCTTGCCCATTCTCTATAAGATGATCCCAAAAAGGCGCCGAATGCTCCACCCGAACCATAGAAAGGTTGTGCCGAGTCGTATGGATCGGGACCGCCTGTCCATCCGATCATGAACATTGGAATTCTGTTCATTATTAAATCATTCAAATAGGTTGCCCATAATTCGCTTGCAATGTTTATTTTAAATTTCGGATTAACCTGTGCCGCGTAATATTGAAGCATTTCGAGCGCAGTTTGTCTTTGAGTGTTCCCTGTGTTGTAAACCGCCGTGAATTCAAATCCCTTATTCCAAAGTTCACCATTGTAAGCCTTTTTGAAATATTCTGCAGCCTTCGCAAGATTCTGATTAAATGCCGTAGGAGTGGCCGGATTGTATCCAAGCAATCCTTTTGGTACGGCTCCATTTGGAATTAAGGCCTGATCAAGCCATACTTGTTTTATATATGTACTGTACGGGAAAAGATATTCAAAGGCCATTCTCACATCTTTGTTGGAGAAAAAGTCAGGAGGTATACCATGTCCGTCTAATTTTCCGGATCCAAGGTATGGATTTCCTCCCTGATCGTTCACATTCCATGTGAAAAATATAGAATCAATTGCAAAAGTGGGCAAATGTGTGTAAACTTTGACTCCAGGAATTCCCTCAACTTGACTCAGGTACGGTACCAAAACGTTTATAACATCGGCCTGTCCTCTTGTCAGATCAAGTTTCCTTGTGGTAAATTCAGCAACATCGTTTATAACGCCATATTTTATCTTTGCGGGTCCTGCCCAGTATTTGTCAAATCTTTCGAATGTAATCTGCAATCCACCACTCCAATTTGCAAGTTCGAAGGGGCCCGTGCCGTTTTCAATGTTGTAGAGAGGATCATCGTTAACGGTTGGATTGTGATAGTACCACCAATCGTTCGCTGAGCCGTCCCATGCTTTATGCGCTGCACACCATTGTTCATCCAATACAGACGCCAATGTGTTGTAATGCGCCAATGTTGCCAAAAACGGAGCATAAGAATGTGGAAGATGGATTATCACATCGTTGCCCTTTATCTCAAAGTCTTTCGCAAGCATGTTGAATGCATCTATCAAAGCCTGCTTGTATGATGCATTGAGAGGATTTTTTGTACCTGTTGCAAAAAGATCGTCCCACGATTTAACTCCTGCAAGTTTGACAGCCCATTGGGTTATTGAATCAACATACTTTCCATCTATTTTTGGAAGCAAAGGTTCGGAAAGCATCCATGAAGGTCCTCCCGCCCTGTCAAATAAAACCGCCCTTTCGAGAGAATACACAACATCTTGCGGTGTTAGAAGATCACCGTTGTGAAAGTAGACACCCTGTCTGATATGGAAGATGTAAGTCGTGCCGTTGTCAAGAAGCGTTCCGTCTTCGACAGAAGGCACATTTGTAGACAACATGGGTAAAAACCTTGTCACAGAGGTCCCGTCATACTGAATGAGGTTATCATAGAATTGACTTATCGCCTCTTCAGAGCCCACATCTGAAACCCATGCAGGGTCAAGGCTCTGGATGTTGTAATAAGTATCTTCGACAACCGTATCCGGATTTACCACATTTTCGGCAACACCAATCGAAAAAATGCCTATCAAAACAATTGTAACTGCAACTAAAATCTTCCTCACATTCAATCCCTCCTTTAATTTTGATCCTGGATTGTTTTCCAGAAATGACATGCGACAAAATGTCCATATGATACCTCTTTAAGTTTTGGCTCTTCTTGAGCACATATCGGTTGTGCCAGCCAGCATCTTGTACGAAATCTGCATCCGGATGGCGGATTAGCAGGACTTGGAACATCTCCTTGCAGTATTATCCTGTCCTTTCGCTTTATCGTCGGATCCGGTATCGGGTTGGCGGAAAGCAACGCTTTCGTGTAAGGATGCAAAGAATTGGTGAATAATTCGTGTTTGTCTGCCATTTCAACTATTTTGCCAAGATACATCACTATGATTCTGTCACTTACATGTCTTACAACGCTTAAATTATGGGCTATAAACAAATAAGTAAGATGAAATTCTTTCTGTAAATCATCCAAAAGGTTTAACACCTGAGCCTGAACGGATGCATCCAATGCAGAGACCGCCTCATCTGCCACGATGAGTTCAGGATTCAAAACGAGTGCCCTCGCAATCCCTATCCTTTGTCTTTGACCGCCACTGAACTCGTGAGGAAATCTGTTCATGTACGTTGGAGAAACGCCAACCCTTTGCATGTAATCTTTAACCATTTCGTATTTTTCTTTTTGATTTCCAACATGTGCGTATTTTAACCCTTCTGCTATTATGTTTTTAATTCTCATCCTTGGATCCAAAGATCCGTAAGGATCCTGGAAGATCATCTGCAACTTCGATCTGTATCTTTTCATTTGTCCTCTTGAAAGTTTGAAAAGATCAACGCCGTTGTAAAAGACCTCGCCTCCCGTGGGTTCCACAAGTCTTAATATCGTCTGGCCCACCGTTGTTTTTCCACATCCGGACTCTCCCACAAGGCCAAGAGTTTCTCCCTTCTTTATGTAGAATGAAACATCATCGACAGCCTTCACCCATCCGACAGTCTTTCTGAAAACCCCTGCCTTTATCGGAAAGTATTTCTTGAGATTTTTAACTTCCAAGAGGATATCCGTCTTTTGATCTTCTACATCTTCCGTCAAAACGTTTTCTTCAATTTCTTCCTGCATAAACATCACCACTTTTCCAAGTTAGCCCAATCTAACTCTTGGATCTATCAAAGCGTAAGAAACATCAACGGCTAAATTGCCTATGACTGTCACAAGACCGTAAATCAAAGTTATGCCCAGCACGGTTGCATAATCTAATTGCTCTGACGCCTGAGCCATAAGGCTTCCTATGCCGGGATAGTTAAAAATCGTCTCGGTGATGACGACACCGCCAAGTATTCCTATGAACATCAAACCTGCAACTGTTGTTGCCGGAATTAACGCATTTTTCCTTGCATGTTTGTTTATCACGACACGTTCGCTCAACCCTTTTGCCCTGGCAGTTCTCACATAATCCTGTCCCAAAGATTCAAGCATCGAAGATCGGGTTATTCTTAAAAGACCTGCCCATGAAAGGAATGAAAGCGTCATTATAGGAGCAACAAGATGTTTTAGCGCATCCAAAAACATCCAAAGTCTGCCATTTAAAAGCGAATCGATGGTAACTAAACCTGTATAGTGATGAAAAGCGGCCGAATCGTATATCATGGAAAAACCTATACCCAATCTACCCGGCGGTAACCATCCAAGCACACCGTAAAATATGAAAAGTATTACAAGACCTAAAACAAAGGACGGAATTGAATATCCCATAAGCGCAATAACCCTCAAAACCTGATCTATGAATCTGTTATGATGCACCGCCGAAGTAACGCCAAGCCATATTCCAATGAATATTATAGGGATGATAGAATAAATGGCAAGTTCAAGAGTTGCGGGAAATCTTTGCATAATGGCTTCGGAGACGGGTTCATTAAGGGTCACAGACCATCCAAATTTGCCATGAACAATCTCGTCAATCCATTTAACGTATTTAACGTAAAATGGTTGATCAAGACCATATTGTTTTATGAGAGTCTGCGCAGCACCTCCTTGAAGTTGTCTTGGGTTGCTTACGTAAGTTGCCAGAAGTTCATATGGAGACAAAAAAGACATGAAAAAGAAGATCAACAAAGTGAGGCCGAGAATGGTAACAGGTAAAAGCAACATTCTTCTTGCCGCAAAACTCAGCAATACTACCATCTCCTTAATTTTTTATTTCTTCCGCCTCACCTTGAGAATATGCTATATATGCTAAACTTACTTTAAATTTTGAATTTCTGTTCAGTATATAAAAAAGCCATGTTTTATAATTCGACATGGCCTAATAGAGCAAATCATCAAAAACTCTATTAGGTCTTCGTGTTTATCACCACAAATTTTTCAAAAATATTATCTGTTATCATAACAAAACCACCTTATTACTTTTTATTGATGTTTATCTTAACATTTAACAAAGCAGAAGTCAATTAACAACAAATTAAATCTTGCTTATGTTAGAATTTCTTTTATACTACGAATTTGTGAGATAACATTTGATAATCAAATAAAAAAAGAGAAAATTCAATTTAAAAGGGATAATTCATCTAAAATTAGAGAAATTCAGTGTAATAAAGTGCTTTTATAGGAGGATAAGGAAATTATCCGATCTGTACTAAAAATTATTCGAATCATAAATTTGGATGGGTATAACGAGTGGATTGAATTTGAATTTTTAAGGAGATGCACGTGATATAATTGATAGGGTGAAGATAATTTGGGAATTTTTCGTTATTTGTTGACTGGGATATTTTTTCTGGGATATATGGCTTACGCTCCATTTTTTGTAAGAGGTGTACTTAAAAGAAGAGGAGAAGAAAGAGAAAATTACATAAAATTACACGTAGGCCGATGGGGAAGAAGGTCTTTTTCTTTGCCGGGGAGTAAGGTACACATTTCAGGTTTGGAGAATAAGCCGCAAAAAGGTCCTTACATAATTGTCGCCAACCACAGAAGTATGCTCGATATAACGTTAATTCAAGGATACGTTAATGCTCATGCTGGATTTATAGCAAAAAAAGAACTTGGGAAATTCTTCACCGTTGGAAAATTTTTAAAGATACTCGGTGGAGAACTCATAGATAGAGAAAATCCAAGGGATGCAGTAGCAGCGATAGACAACATGATAAGGAAGATGAAAGAGGAAGGACAGGTTATCGCTATATTCCCAGAAGGCACAAGAAGCACTGATGGTCAAGTACATGATTTTAAAATAGGTTCGATGAAAATCGTGACAAAAGCAAAGGTACCTATCTTACCCATTGCTATCTCGGGAACAGAAAAATCTATGCCAAAAGGATCTGTGTATATAAAAAAAGCGGACGTTTATCTTTCGATAATGCCAGTTGTAAAACCGGAAACATTCGACAGATGGGATTCGAAAATGCTGTCCGAGTTTTTAAAGAATATGTTGGCCGATGAATTGAAGAAAATAGAAGGAGGTGAGTTAATTGAAAGAGGTAAAGGTTAAGGGACTTGCTTTTGATAAGCGCAACAACACGCCGGTTGTGATACTTGAGATTCCAAATTCCCCTTTGATACTTCCAATATGGATAGGATCATGTGAGGCTTTTGCACTTTCTTTGGCAATCCAAAAAGCAGAATTTCCAAGACCTCTAACACATGATTTGATTCTCAACGTGATAGGCGCTTTCAACGGAGTTGCGGAAAAAATTTTCATAGATTCTCTTGAAGATAATACCTATAGGGCTAAATTGATTTTGAAAGTTGATGATAAAACCATGGAAATAGATTGCAGACCTTCAGACGGTATAATCATGGCCACAAAAAAAGCATTGCCCATTTACACCACAGAAGAAATAATAAAGGAGAGCGGCATAAGAATAGAAGATCAAGCAGAACAAACCGAAGAAAGAGAATTCAAAGATTTCGTAGAGCATCTTGATATAGATCAAATAAGAAAGTATTTTGAAAATGAAGAGAAAGGTGAAGGTGGAAGTCACGAAGGAAATTGATGATGTTATTGAAAACGCGATAAAGCAACTTGGTTTATCTCCAAAACTTGAAACTGCTGCACTTTACACGTTAAAATTGCCAGGCAAAAGAATAAGGCCAAAACTTGTAATGGCAAGCGCAAAAGACTTCAACGTTGATGAAAATATTGCCTTAAAAGTTGCATGCGCAACCGAAATGATGCATGCGGGCTCTCTTATACATGATGATCTTCCAGCCATTGATAACGATGATTATAGGCGCGGCCAGCCCTCAAATCATGTTACTTTTGGCGAAGATATAGCCATAATGGCAGGAGATTTGCTTTTTTCAGTGGCTGGCTATATCTGTACCGAATCAAAGAACAATAACGTGATAAGGGCTTTTACCCAAACACTTATAGAACTCGTGGACGGAGAAACAAGAGACATCATCATGTCGAAAAAGGGATATCAACCTTCGGAAGCAGAGATCTTACAGATGTATAGGGGCAAAACTGGGGCGCTTTTTGCCTTTTCTTTTTCATTTGGTCCAATGATGGCTGGATTTGATCCCTTGCCTTACAGAGAAGCAGGATACGAATTTGGAACGTATTTTCAAATTCACGATGATATTCTTGATGTTACAGCCACTTTCGAGCAAATGGGTAAAACACCAAAAAAGGATCTCCAAGAAAATAAGGCAACGATAGTTAAAATAATGGGTATCACGCAGGCTCAAAAACTTGCGGAAGATATTCGAAATAGGATACTTTCGAGGATAAACAAGGGATTTCTTTACGATGAAGTTAAGAACATACTTTTTAACCTTTCTGAGTAAGAACTCTCACGCATGTGCGATTATGATTTTGAACAGAGCCGTAGTCAACACGCGGATAATTCGTTGATACTTAACACAGAAGTACTCTTGAACGAGAAGGTCCCAATTCTGGGGTGAGGATATGTTACGGTTGATTCAACAAATATCGTTCAAAAAATTCGTAAAACCTGAAAGGTAGTTTTCCTGCTTTTCAAACATGATCTTTTCGGATGCTTTATCTCTTTCATGATCGTATCCACACACATGGAGTATTCCATGAATACAAACGCGTAAAAGTTCTTGATTAAAAGTAACGTTGAATATTTTTGCGTTTTCCATCACGTAATCAGGACAAACGTAAACTTCTCCTTTTAATGCCTGTTGATCGTAGTTAAAGGACAAAACATCGGTAGGTCCTGATTTTTTTCTGTAAGAATTCAGCCTTACAATTTCATCCGTATCGACGAATATGAGATCGATAATTCCATTTTCTTTTTCTGCGTTTAAAACTTTTTCAAGCAATGTGCTTATAAGTTGCAAGTTCAAATTGACTTTTTGATCGTTGAAAATTCTAATTGGCAATTTTTATCACTTTCTCAGTTTCTTCTCTTTTTGGATACGACAAACGCGTTTTCATCCTTAAAGAAAGTATCTTTGAAAATTCTTGGGCTATTTCATCAAGATCTTTGAGAGACAAACCGGAATCGTCCAATTGACGCTCATTGTAAACCCTATTAACAATTTCTTCGACTATATTTTGGATTTTGGATGGGTTTATCTCTTTCATCGACTTGAAGGCAGCCTCGCATGAATCCGCAAGCATTACGATGCCTGCCTCTTTCGTACGCGGTCTTGGACCTGGATACCTAAAATCGTCAGGACTTACGTTAAGATTTTCGGCAAGCGCTTTTTGATAAAAAAACGAAACCATTCTTGTGCCATGATGTTCCCTTATCATGTCCTCTACAAGCAAAGGAAGTCTTTTTTCTTTTGCCATTTTAACTCCATACTTAACATGAGAAATTATCACAAGGTAATTCATGATAGGAGTCATTGAGTCATGAGGATTGAATCCTTTTTGATTTTCAGTGAAAAACTCAGGCCTTCTCATCTTTCCTATGTCATGAAAATAAGATCCTATTCTTGCGAGGATGTAATTCGCGTTTATTCTGCTTGCCGCCATTTCACACATGTTTGCAAGTTCAACACTGTGAAAATACGTTCCCGGAGCCTCTATTGACAATTCCTTTAAAAGTGGGTGGCTTAAACCTCCAAGTTCAAGCAAGCCTATGTTCGAATATATTCGCGATATGTATTCCACGTATGGCATAATTCCAAGCACCAAAATCATCGAAACAAATGGATTTAAAGCGATGATCAAAATGCTGGTCTCATTTTGCGATATAAATTGAAGATCCATGTGCATCGCAAAAAACATTATAACCGCTATGATGGAGCCGTAAAACGCAACTTTTGTCATATCCGTACGCTTGTTAAAATTTTTCACGATATAGATAGCCGTGATTGAACTTACAATGTACATTGCGAAAAGATCAAAACTGTTATTTGACATGACCGCTGCAACGGTTGAAAGCGTTATGGCCGAAGCTATGCCACTTTCTGTACCCATTAAGGCTGCAACAAGAATTACACCAAAGAAAACCGGTATACCATAATGACCAACAAGAAGGTTACCCAATGGGAAAAATGCAACTGCAAGCAATATCGTGGCGGCATATGTCCAGAAATACTGTTCATGTATCTTAAAGAATTTCACGTGATCTTTTATCCATTTGAAACTCAGAAAATTGGCACCGCCTATGAGGATATATTCATTTACCCATTCAATTCTTGGTTGAATTGACAGATTAGACAAAATTATAAGAACAAGAGGCGCCAAAAAGTAGTAAAGGTATACGTAAAGTTTTTTACCTCTCATTTTCTTCAAAAATCTCATATGCTTTTATTATCCTTTTAACTATGGGATTCCTTACCACATCTTCTTCGTTTAAATAAACAAAAGAAACTCCCTTTATGTCTTTGAGAATTCTTTGTGCCTCCAAAAGGCTTGAAGTTGCCTTGTCTTCAAGATCTATTTGAGTCACATCTCCAGTTACGACTACTTTAGATCCAAATCCCATTCTTGTCAAGAACATCTTCAATTGACCATGAGTCGTATTTTGAGCTTCATCGAGGATCATGAAAGCGTTGTTGAGAGTTCTTCCTCTCATGTAAGCAAGAGGTGCGACTTCTATTATGCCCTTTTCACGGTAATAATTGAATCTTTCTGGGCTCATCATATCGAATAAGGCATCGTAAAGTGGTCTTAAGTACGGATCTACTTTTTCTATCATGTCTCCGGGTAAAAAACCGAGTTTTTCACCCGCTTCAACTGCAGGGCGCGTTAAAACTATTCTTTGAATCTCGCCACTTCTTAAACCCTCTACCGCCATTGCAACTGCAAGATAAGTTTTACCTGTCCCGGCAGGGCCTATCGCAAAAACTATGTCATTTTCTTTCATGGAATCAACATAAAACTGCTGCCCTTTTGTTTTTGGAAATACCCCAACGCCTTCTATTTTAGAAGTAGTTCTTTCTTTTGTGTTCAAAAGATCTCTTATGTCAACACTTCCTTCCTTTGAAACGATCTTGACCATCTTATCAAGCACTCCGCTGACACGTTTTACTTTTTCCTCTTCTCCTTTTATCCATAATTCTGAGTCCATAAGCGTAACTCCAACATCGAAATACTTCTTTATGGTTTTAAGATTTGAATCATATTCTCCAAGAAAAGACACGATATCGATCGAATCAGGAATCTTAAATCTCGAAATCGTTTCCAGCGATACTCACCTCCTACAAAATTATTTCTCGCTATGCTAATTATAGCACTTAGCACCAACAAATTCAGAACTTAGGTTCGGGAAAAATCTCCCAGTTGGATGTGTTGGGTAAATAGTGGTAAAATTAAAAATAGAAATGCTCGGAAGGAGTAAATCAGATGGGTGAAAAATTTGTTGTCATGCAAGGAGATGAAGCTTGCGCGCGGGGAGCTATTGTGGCGGGATGCAGATTTTTTGCAGGATATCCAATTACCCCTGCGACAGATATAGCAGAGGCGATGTCCGCCAAATTGCCAAAAGTTGGCGGTACTTTTATACAAATGGAAGATGAGATATCAAGTGCTGCTGCAATTATCGGTGCTTCTTTGGCAGGAGTTAAATCGATGACTGCCACAAGCGGACCGGGTTTTAGCCTTATGCAAGAAGCGATAGGTTACGCTTCGATGACTGAAACTCCTGTTGTTTTTGTTGATGTTCAAAGAACTGGTCCCAGTACAGGTTTCCCTACAAAAACGGCACAGGGAGACATTATGCAAGCAAGATGGGGCACACATGGGGATCACGCGGTAATAGTTTTGTATCCATCCACAGTTGAGGAAGTCTACAAATACATAGTCACGGCTTTTAATTTCTCTGAAATTTACAGAGTTCCCGTCATATTTTTGATGGACGAGACGGTTGGCCATATGAGAGAAAGTTTTTATCTTCCCGATCCCGATGAGTTTACAATCGTAGACAGGATAACCACAAAAGATGTGGATCAAAACACCATATATCAACCATTTCTCGAAGAATCAGAGCTTAACGACGAAATACAACCTCTTGTATCGATGGGCAGTACAAGATTTCATGTTTCAGGTCTATTTCACGATGAAAGCGGTTTCCCGATCGGGAACGCTGATATGGCTTCAAAATTGATGAAACATTTCGTGAACAAGATAAATTTACATCTTGATGAAATACTCATATACGATTCATACATGATCGATGATGCTGAATATCTCATAATAGCCTATGGCACAACGGCAAGAAGTGCTTACCGTGCCATCAAACTGGCAAGATCTAACGGAATAAAGGTAGGCCTTTTCAAACCTATAACGATATGGCCATTCCCGGTAAATCCTCTCAAAAAGTTGCTTTCACGCATCTCCGGTATAGTAGTTGCCGAGATGAACATGGGACAATTCGCACACGAAGTAAGCCGTATAAACAAAAAAAATGTACCGATGGAAACCGTGTTGAGAGAAGATGGAGAATTGATCCAACCTTACGATATAGTTGAGGCATTGACAAGACTAACAAATGAACAAGAAGAATGATAGTTTAAGTATAATACTTGGACTTACAATTATTTTTTTCTGGGGAATTTCATTTGTTGCAATAAAAGTTGTTGTAAGTGTTATACCACCTATAACCATGGCAACTTTAAGGTTTATCATTTCATGGATTATATTGTGGATTTTTTCAAGGTTAACGGTGAAAGATCGAAAACTTCCTAAAAAAGCGAAATTCTTATCGGCTATGGGAGGGCTCTGGGGCATAACCATATATTTCATGTTTGAAAATTTTGGCGTTAGTTTCACAACACCGTCTCAGGCTTCGATTTTGATAGCAACTGTACCGATATTCACCATAATAATTGCAGACATATCGAGAAGAAAGGCAAGTTCATTTATGCTTTACCTTATGTCTTTTCTTTCTCTGGTGGGTGTCACGATAATAATTGCTTCGAATGGATTTGAACTGAAAGGCAATGCTTTGGGCGATCTTCTCGTATTGGGTGCTGCTATCTCTTGGGGAATGTACACTTTATACATCAACAAACTGGGAAACTACGATAATCTACTCACAACCGTTGAAATGACAAAATGGGGCTTGATCTTTTTGATTCCATTTTCGATCATTGAAATATCGATAGAAAGGCCTAATTTAGCAACATTCTTGAGACCAGACGTTATTTTATGGCTTCTCTTTCTTGGCATTTTATGTTCCGGATTCGGATACTTAATGTGGAATTACGCCGTCAGATCGCTTGGTTCGCGTACATCAAGTAATTTCATATATTTGATTCCTGTTGTTTCTGTTTTAGCAGACACAATGATCTTGAAGAACATACCGTCGGTATGGATATATATCGGCGGTGCTATAACGATGGTGGGAATTATATTTGGGGAAAGAGTTGGAAGAAAAGAAGAAATCATTTTATGATCTTGTTTTTAGAATCAACAATGACGATCTTCGCATCGTGTTTTTCGTTGGCGTCGAAAATAGCGTAAGCCATTATTATGACTTTATCTCCAATTTCTCCAAGACGCGCTGCAGCGCCGTTAAGAGAAATGATTCCTGAATTTTCTTCTCCGTTTATCACGTAAGTCTCAAACCTTGTGCCGTTGTTAAGATTGACTACCTGAACCATTTCTCCTTCTTCAATACCCACTGCTTTTGTTAGAACAGGATCTATGGTTATCGATCCTTCATATTCAAGGTTCTTGTCCGTTATAGTTGCTCTGTGGATCTTTGCGTTTAAAAATATCTTTTGCATCGCTTTCCTCCATTTTCTATTCGTTATACACATATCTCTTTTAAAAGTGGAATGTACAATTGGCAAATGGCATATGGAATATAACGTAAAAACCGTGAACAGTAACGCGTGATGAGTGAACGGTAAAAACACAAGATGAATGCCGAAGCCAATAATATTTCATCTTTAAAGTCGATCAAATATATTATATACTAACTCACTCATGATGTGCATCAAGATCACAGTAAAATTTATCTTGCGGTAATTGAAATAAAAAAATGGGTAATGAGGATGAAAGGCAAGAATTAGATTTCACAACAATTGAAGGTGCATTTTGGAGAAAGAGTGTCTGAATACTTATGAATACTCAAAAAATGAAGTTTACACAAAACACTTGACAAACCCTCTTACCAAATAAAATTATGTGAGGTATCTTTTTGAACACCTTCTAAAATAACAATTAAGATAGAATTGCTTGTTTTTACTTCAATTTACGCTTATTATCAAGATTACTTCTTGAAATACAAAGCATAAAGATGCTTTAACTTCGGCAGTTATTTCATAAGTTAAAATTCATAGTAAAATCCGAGATTTGATCCAAGAGAAAATGTGAATAAGTTGGTGTTAAGAGAAACTGTTTGCCTGAAAAGTAAAGGTATATCCTGCAATCTCCAATGTTCAAGAAGTGATCCTCCTATTCCAAATCCAAATGATATTCCATTATTATAACTGTTATAACTTGACAGAGAAAAATCAGATGTCCATCCATAGTCAACACTTATGTTGTTATCTTTGTACAAATTACCAAGTACATTCGTAAAGTTCAATTCAATTGTTATCCCGTAAGAACTCAAGAGAGAGCCTCCAATTATAGCCTTTGGGGTGTCAATACCTCCACCTATTCCCAAAACGCCTTCACTTGTTTCTAATCCAACGAAAAAGTGTTGTGCAAAACCTACGGAAATCAAAATCATAGAGATCAAAAACACTAAAAACAACATTTTCCTCATAAAATACCTCCTCGTATAATATATTCATTATTCAGATTCTTTATATACAATTACTCCTCACCTGCTGCTAATACTAAGGTTTGCATCAATTACACTTATGGTGTTGCTTGCTTCGTTGGCGACGTATATCACATTTGTCGTTGGATTAACTGAAAGGGCAGTTGGCCCAAGTCCAACATTTACCGTAGATACTACTTGATTTGTGTTTCCGTTTATCACACTCACACTGCACCCAATACCGTTAGATACATATATCATGTTCGTATTTGGATCCACAGCGATAGCATCTGGCCATTTCCCAACAGGTACTGTCGATGTTACCTGATTGGTGTACCCATTTATAATACTAATGGTATCATCTTTTGCATTGGCAACATATATCATGTTCGTCATAGAGTTCACAGAAACACCCAATGGATAATTTCCAACATTTACTGTAGACACTACCTGGTCCGTGTTCCCATTTATCACACTTACCGTGTTATCCACACTGTTGGTAACGTATATCATGTTAGTTGTAGGGTTCACTGCGACAAACCATGGTCTTTCCCCAATGGGTATTGTCGAAATTACCTGATTTGTACTCCCATTTACCACGCTTAAGGTGTTGTTACCGCCATTGGCTGTGTATATCATATTCGTTGTAGGATTCACGGCTACACCTAAAGGGCCACTTTCAATTGATATCGTCGTTGCAATCTGATTTGTGCCGCCATCTATCACATTTAAGGTGTTATTATTGCTGTTTACAACATATACCGTGTTTGTCACTGAATTCACCGTAATTGCAGATGGGAATCCGTTTATGTTTATCGTCGATATAATCTGATTTGTGCTTCCATTTACCACACTCACACTATTTCCTTCCAAATTGGAGACGTATACCATACCTGTCGTAGGATCTACTGTTATCCCAGACGGATAACTCCCAACATTTACAGTCGCTATAACTTTTAGGTAATTTTGGCTTGGAGGTGTAACACATCCTGACAAAACAAATATTAAGAACATGGATCCAATCAACAAAAATATGAATTTAAAGCGCTCTGTCCTCATTTTTTATCACCATACAAGTTTAACCTTGCCCCGTTGTGAATGACCATATAGGACCCGGAATAATTGTATTTGTGGTTTCATCATGTGCAACTACTTGCCAGTAGTAAGTAGTGTTAGCATTGAGCGGAATTAAAAGATAAAATGAAGTACTTGTGATGTCATTTGTAGGGGTCATACTCGTTGGAGATGTACCAATATACACGATATATATTACCTTATCTCCAAGCGGATAGGTGCATGTGAATGAAAAAATAGGATCCACAGAAACACCTGTTTGACCATTGTATGGAGAAGGATTAGCAGGCGTTCCCAAGTATTGTGGAGACATACAACCTGACAAAATCAAAATGATGGTTAAAATTGATATCGCTAAAAATAAAGGCATAAATTTTTTCATACCATCCCACCTTTCAATTACCTATGTCTTTTCTTCTCTCAAATTTTTAACTTATGTAAAACATACAGCTCTATATTTTGCCTTGAGTATAGATTTTTTGGTAATTTATTTTGATCTTCAATGATATATCTTTCTGTTGTTATTTCTATCTAAGTTAGCAATTAAAACAATTTGATTGATTCCAACACAATTTGGTAAAATTATAACACCTCATTAACATAATGTCAATATAAGGTAGTGGATCAATTTTAATGGGCGCGGTGGATCGGTTTTAACTTTTTTATTTAATTTGCTTTCTTACAATTATAACAGTATGATTTTTTAATTTTTAACCAGTAAATTGGTTTTAAATGTTAGAGATATTTAGAGTTATAATATTTACTTTTATAACATTTTATTGGTATAATGGTATGCAAGAAAGTTGTTTTACCAGCAAAACATTAAGGAGGATAATTATGGCTGAAGTTTATGCAATAACTTTGAGAAAGGGTGGCTGTGGTAAAACTACAACAGCAGTTAACCTTTCAGCTGCTCTTTTAGAAAAAAGAAAAAAAGTATTACTTGTAGATTTAGATCCACAAGCGAATGCTACTTTGAGTGTTGGTATAAATCCGATAGAATTAAAATATAACATCAACGATTTGTTCACTTCAATAGATATCCTCACACAAGATGTTGTTGTCAAAACAAACTTTGGATTAGATATTATACCTTCTCATCCAGATCTAGCAAAGACGGAAGCTGGAATGCAAGCAACACAAATAGGAATACTTAAAAGTATAATAGAACCTATTGAAAAACAATATGATTATATAATTATTGATACCCCACCATCCGAAAATTATCTGAGTATTGCGGCTCTTACATATGCAAGATCAGTTTTAATACCGCTTCAAGCACATTTTTTAGCTATGCAAGCACTTAAACAAGCAATAGAGGACATAGATAAGGTTAAAAGGGGACTTAATCCACAAATTCAGATAAAAGGAATATTATTCACAATGGTAAATAAAAAAACGAACATCTCAAAATCTGTTATTGAAGAGGTAAAAGAAAAATACGGTAAGCTTGTATTACCAATAGAAGTTGCTTTTAGTGTTAGGCATGTTGAGGCTACTCTTGCAGGTATTCCAATTGTTTTATTTGATCCCAATCATCAAGGAAGTATTGAATATGAAAAATTAGCGGAGGTGGTATTAAATGGATAAGAAAGAAATAAATAAACTTATGGAGCAAAGAAATCAAATTCAAAGAGATCCAATAAAACCTGTAGAATTTTTTGAGTCTGGTCTTTCAGAAAACAAAGACAGTCTAAAATCAAATAAAATGAGTAACATTGATTCATCAAAAGACAGTTTATTGGTTAAGTATACTACATATTTGACAAATGACTTAATTACAAAAATAAAGATAAAGGCTGCTTTAACAAGAAAGAAGAGTTATCAGATAATACAACAAGCATTAGAAGAGTTCCTTGAGAAGTGATGTAGATGAATAATTTCGTTTGCATGTTCGATTTTTGTTATTTGTTTTTTTGACGGGTTTGATTTAACACACTAACTTGTCTTTTTTTGCGTTTTAGTGTGTTTTAGTATGTTTTAATACGTTTTAAAACGTTTTCGGCGTCCTAAAGATCAGAATGGGTCTATGTTTGATGACAGTAAAAGCGAGTTTTTGTTAGCTAAAAGCGAGTTTTTGTTAGCTAAAAGCGAGTTTTTGTTAGCTAAAAGCGAGTTTTTGTTAGCTAAAAGCGAGTTTTTGTTAGCTAAAAGCGAGTTATTTTGTGCACAACTCGCTTTTATGGTATAATTTTTTTGATTTTCTTAAAAAGGAGGCTTTATATGGATAAAAATATAGATTTTAAAGATAACAAAATACTTGTTTTGCATAATTCTGTGATTGAAGCAAGGTATAAAATGAGTCTAGATGAAATTAAATTATTTATAGCTTTAGTTTCTTTAATCCAGAAGGATGATACAGAATTAAAAGAATATGAAATAAAATCAGAAAAATTGAACAACATCTTTAATGTGTTAAATAAAGATGGAATTTATGAAATAACGCAAAGGGTTGCAGATAATTTAATGAAGAGAATCATTTTTATAGAAGACAAAGAACAAAAATATTGGGCTAAGTATTCTATATTTTCGAAAATGGAATATAAAGATGGTATTTTGCATGTAAAATTTAATTCCGAAATTTCCCCTTATCTACTTAAATTGCGCGACAATTTTACCAGTTTTAAACTAGCAGAATTTAAACCATTCACGTCGAAATATTCAATAAGAATATATGAACTTTTAAAACAATACAAAAAAATTGGAGAAAGGACATTTGACATAGAAGATTTGAAACAGAGATTTGGCATTGAAAAAGGAGAATTTAAGAAAATTATTGATTTTAAAAGATTTGTTATAAATAAAGCGCAAAGCGAACTTGAAACTACCCCTATGGCTTTCGATTATCAGATGATAAAAACAGGCAGAAAATTCACAAGAATAAAGTTCATACTTAAGTATAAACAAGAAAAAAGCATAGATGAAACCGATAACGACGAAACTCTTGAACAGGAGAAAATTGAAGACTTAGCACTTCCTTCTACAGAACATCTTGAAGATCTCTATAAACTTATTCCAACTGAGCAACTAACAGAATCTATAAAACAAGTAATACAGGAAAGTTACACAGTAAAAGGCCCTGAATATGTAAAAAATGCCATAGAATATGTGAACAGGCAGAAACCTAAAAATTATCTTGCCTACCTAAAGAGCACACTGGATAATCATTACTCAGAGGCACTTGAAAAAGAAAAAGAAGATGAGGAAAAACGATTAGCAAATGAAAGAAAAGCAGAATACATTGCCAGTATCAAAAATAAGATAAGAGACCTTGTCTTAAAAAGAGATGCTGAGATTGAAAAAATGGCAAAATCAATATTTGAATCTTTGCCAGAAATTGTAAAAGAACAGATCACCCAGTTAGCTAAATCGGAATTTCTTAAAGAAAGTCCACAAGAGAACGTTAACAGCACAGATCATATTTTTAGGGCAAGGTTAGAAATACATATTTTGGACGTGATAAAGACTTTCTATGGAGATAAATTCAAGGATATCCATGAAAAATATGACAAGTCTATCAATGAACTTGAGATGATGCTTAAGTCTGTCTAAGAAGAAGTTTCAATAAAAAACATAATCACTTATCCAGACGCTTCTAAAGGCCCAAAATAGGAGGGATGAATCGGATTAATAAAAGATACATCTCTACCCCCGATCACGCGAATACGATGAAGTTAGAGGGGTATATGGCCATCTTTGAGAGGAGATCTTTCATCCTAAAGATATGAACTTTATCCAACGCTGTTTTTAAGATTTTTCCCAGCACGAAACTTCGGTGCCTTTCTCGCTTCTATCTTGATTACTTGGCCGGTCTTTGGATTATGTCCATTTCTGACTGCTCTTTCAACTGATAAAAAGGTCCCGAATCCGACAAAAGATACACTGTCTCCACTGGCAACGACATCCTTTATTCAGAGTACCGTTGAAAGTGTGCGAAATTTTTCGGTGTTTTTGATCAAAAATTTTCGGTGTTGACAGAATAAAGCATATCGAACATCAAAAGGTTTTGTGAAACTGTGTTTGACATACTCAAAAACCTTATTTGACGATATAAATTAAGTGACTATTAAAACATCGCCGTAGTTGAACATTTGAGCACTTTTATGGTAGTTCCCTAAAGGGCTTTCTCGTGCTACCTTGAGCAAATTTAAAGGGGCTTGAGCACAAAAATGTTGTAACGGTGCATATTAAAGTAGATATGAAATAATCCGTGGATGCAAAAGAGTTTTAATCTATTCAAAGTTTTAAAAGGTATATAATAATTATTGTATACAATATGTGAAAGAGGTGGGAAAATTGAGAGTGTTTAGCAGTAAAGAAGTGCGTCAAAAATGGCGGACATTGCTGGACGATATTTATACTGGAGACGATGTGGTTGTCGAAAGAAACGGTAAACCTGTTGCTGTTGTCATTCCATACAAAGATTATGTTGAGATAAAGACAATTCTTGAAGATAGCAGAGCCGAAGAACACGCAAAAAATGTGTATGAAGAATGGAAACGAAATCCGGATACGGCAATACCACTTAAAAAGTTTGAAAAAGAATTAAAAGATGAAGGCCTAATTTGAAGAAATACGAAATTCTAATTCACCATAACGTTCAAAAGATCATTAAAAAATTGCCAAAGAATTTGATCCTCGAAATGCTGGATTCCATGAATGATCTGGCAAATAATCCAAGGCCAAATGGAAGTAAAAAATTAAAAGGATACAAAAACTTGTGGAGGATAAGAGTTGGAGAGTGGCGGATCATTTACGCGATTGAAGATGAAAGACTTATCGTCTTGGTGGTTGAACTTGCTCCACGGGGACAAGCTTACAAAGACCTCTAAATTGCAAACATGGTTAATCTGGGAATAAATCAAAGGTATTTTGTGGGGTATAATTGAAAAAATAATGGAGGCTTGAAATGTCAGAAGGAATCCAGGAAAGTACTTTGAAACTCTTGAAATCACAGCAAATAAACGTCAAGATTTATCTTGTAAATGGAGTCCAGATAAATGGGGTCATAACGGCATTTGATCCATACGTGGTGGTCGTTGAAGAGCAAAAGCAACAAAGCATAATCTACAAGCATGCAATAAGCACCATAATACCATCCCAAAATTAGGGTCTTATTTTATATCCATGGTTTATCCTTGTAGCGATACAACGTTCGTGGTAAATCATGGCGCTCTTTTGGTCGGTGAATAGTTTTATAAAAGTTCTTCCTTGTCTTCCTATTCTGCCATATTCAGATATCACGGCATACAATCCATCCAAAAGTGTATCGTAGACAGGATAGAGCACGTAAAATCTTCTCATGTTTTTACTTTCGTCTATCTTTATGAATTTAACCTTATCCGAAGTCATAACACATCTTCACGGTAGGAGGTTGGTTCTGCTTTATAGACTTTGCTATCTCTTGTCTAGCTTCATTTGTAATAGGAGGCTTTATGTTGAAAGGAGACCAACTCTGCTTTAGATCCTCTGAAAGATTATCCCAATCTGCTTTCGTTATGGGTAAACCAAACGCTTTGAGGTAATTATAGCCATTTTTGAGGTTTAAGAAGGGTTCCGTTTTATCTTTTAGGTACGAAATGGTTGTTTTCAAACTTATAACTTCATCCTGTGCAAGTCTATTAAATGTTGCATCGACCTTTCGAGGCAGATCAGATGTATCGTGCTTGTTGAAAATGGTTGCTATCAAAGTCACAAAAGCGCTGCCCATTGTGCCTCCGAGCATCCCACTTGCAAAACTGTTCCCTTGTTCTGTATTTATTGATTCTATAGCCTTATCCAGATTGTCCTTTGAAGACATCCTGTTTCTGAAGGCTGCATACCTTATCTTTTCGTACATTTGTGATGAGATACCTAACTTTTTTAGAATGAAAGTGTTTGGATGAGGTTGCATTCTTCCATCTTTCATGTTGGTAAGTTTCTTGAGATCTTCTTGAGAAATATTTCTGACGGCTTTGGATAATTTAGGTTTAAAAGTTTTGAACACTTTTGCAGTGGAAGTAAGGATTGTAGGGTGATAAGGTGAATTCTCATCCATAGGTTATCATGGTTAGGATAAAGTGCTTCATTGTATCTGACCATAAAAGAAACAAAACCATCGAAATCCATGTCGAGCCTCCCGAGATGCATAAACACGTATGTATACAAGTATAACAATACCAAATAATAATATCCAAAAATAAATATTTATCCTTAGAAATAACGTTGTGAATTAAAAACAACATTTTAAGTACAACATAGGTAAATACAGATAAATCTGAATAAATACTTTCCTAAAACATGCGTGTTATAAAACTCAGGAAATTGTTTTGAGACTTTAATCTTCTCAAGCAATGATGACTAAATAGCGGATAAATTACTCACAGACATACACCAACCTACATAAACGTACACAAAACTACATAAACGTACACAAAACTACATAAAAAAACGAAGAAAATGCCTTAACCATCGAAACTTAAGATTGATTTTAAGGCTAAGACGAAGGCACTATATTTGAATGTTTAAAATGTAGGAAATCCCTTTGAATTCTAAGTGCTTGAAGGATTTGGTGGATGTACTATCGAGTAAACCAACTTGATTTAGCGCTTTAAGCGCTTAGAGTTAACAATAGTTTGCGCTTGTTTGGGTTGGATGGACTGTAGTGTGCGCTTGAAATTCTTAGAGCTTACAAAGAAATTCTTAAACTTCTTCTTTTACTTTCCTTTCTTCCTCGAAAGTGTTTATGATATAATTTTTTGCATCATACCTACAAACCATATACCACCAATCTTGCTACCTTATCTTTCATCTTTATTTTGAAATGTCTGTAATTAGACAAACCCTTCTAGGATAGAGGGTATAAACTAATTTATGTAAACTTCATTTTCTTGATCTTTTGAAACAACTTTTTGTCTAATAGGGTGTCCAACGTTTTAGAGTCATAAGAGATAAGGTCGATTATGTTCGAAATAAAGTAGATGTTAATTTTATCCAAAGCAATTTCAACTTGTGATACTATAATGTTGGTGTCTTCCGTCTTTCTTTGTTTTTGGACTAACCTTATGATAAAACATAAGGTAGAAATAGACACTTTGTTTGTAACATGGAAAGTTCAAAGCCAAGTCTGACATCTTTTTCACTTTTCAATGACCATCTAAAAATCTCAAATCAAAATTGTTGGACACCCTAATCTTTATTCATTAAATGGAATTCTAATTTTTTATCGTTATTACGTCTAAAAGCATCTTTGTGCTCTTCTGTAGTAATGAATTTTAAATTATATTTCTTTTTAAAGGGAACTTTTAGGCTGCTATACAAAATGGTTATAAACCTGCTTTTTACAGGATTTCCTTTTAATCTTAGAGCTCCTGTTGGACAAGCTTCTATGCAGATATTGCATCTTTTACAAAGTTCTGGATGAGCCATGAAAGGTTTTAATCTAATTCGTTTACCAATTCCCATGAATGATACTTTCATAGGTTTCATTTCCCATATTTGCTTTCCCATCGGGCAGGCACTTATACATTCTTCGGCACCTCCACAAATTGGATATTCTATTGTGAAAGGAGCTTCATTTTCCATTTTTTCATAAAAGACTTTCCATTCAGGGACATTTATCATATTTTTCACTTCTTTTCATTTATACTAATTCAATTTTAAATTCCGAATCTTTTAGCCTAAAAAATGCTAAATATTAGCAACTAACCGAGTACGTTTGACCACCTATGTCAAGACAATAAAATACTATCCGCTTATGATCTGAAAAGCAGTACCTATGAATGTCTTTAATTCCAATTTTATTAATTTGTCTTTTATATCTTCTTCAAAGAATTCCTTTATCCTTGATTTGAATTTCTCTTTCTCTTCATAATAAACCTGCAATATCTCATTTTTCGCGTATCTCCATAGCCTTTCTATCAGATTCAAATTCGGTGAATAAGGTGGTAAATAGATAATCTCTATCTTTATTCCTTTTTCTTTTCTTATCTGTTCGAGATGTTCCAAGAATAACTTCCCATGATTATATTTCG
>Ga0080003_1000098_pt1 | contig 61938 bp, 72 predicted proteins | sample JossMetagenome_FD_69206 | JGI IMG/M metagenome (GOLD analysis project Ga0080003, IMG submission 69206) | Hot spring microbial communities from Joseph's Coat, Yellowstone National Park, USA - JC2_E (SPADES assembly) (version 2) | ecosystem: Environmental > Aquatic > Thermal springs > Hot (42-90C)... | reverse complement strand
CGGGCATTCCCGTTGTCGTGATAAAACCACATAACACAAGCAGGGAATGTCCCAGGTGCCATTTCATAGATAAGAGGAACAGACCTGAACGATCCCATTTCAAATGCGTTTCCTGTGGTTTTGAAGGAGAAGCTGATTTCATAGCATCCCTCAACATCAGGAACAGGGCTGCTGTCAGCCAGCCCATCGTGACGGAGGCTATTTTCGATCATTCGATCACTCCAGTTGCAAGCTCCGAATCTTTAGCGAGGAGTAGCTGACGTGGGGCTCTATGTGTGATCTGAGCCACACTCTCACCATTTCAATGGTATTGCGTGGGTCTGAAATCGTTTTTATCGGAGATCCTTATTCAACAATTGTCGAACATTTGTATCGACAAATTTATAAGTTGAAAGAAATGAGCTCTTCATGGAAAGTGACTTTGGAATGGAGAAACTCGAGAACGGAGTTTACAGGTGCAGGGGCTGTGGTAAGGAATATCCTACAGAGATAGAAGCGCAGTTCTGTGGTTGTGGATTTGACTGAGCTTTAAAGGTACGGATGGTGCGTTAACGGGCAGAATCCTCATGCCATATGGAAGTTGGTCTCATTTTACCTGAAACTTTTAATGGCGTTGACCCGTGAAATCACAGGGGCATTTTGAATTTAGGAGATAGAGAGAGATCTCAACAGGTTCAATAAATCCTTTAATATCCGTGTGAGGATAAGTGGTGCAGCATGGTGGAAGATCTCCTTGAATCAGTAGTGAAAGAACTGGAAAACAGGAACTACGAGAGGGCTGTCGTTATGCTGGAAGAGATTGTGAAAAAGGAACCCTCCAACGTTAAGGCCCTCGAGAATCTCGCCAGGGCTTACTATGGCATTGGGAAATTCAGGGCTGCAATTGATGTTGCCAGGACGATTGAGAGACTGTGCCCTATTTGCGAAGAGGGGTACGATCTCGAAGCCCTTTCAATAAGGCAGCTTTCCGGAGATATAGAAGACGTTATCAGCATATACAAAAGGGGGTTCGATGAGAATCCAAAGAGTGCGAGGTTGGCATATAAGCTGGGAAAGGCTTACCACGAATCCGGGGATTTTGATAATGCCATACTCTATTACAATGCTGCACTGGACCTCGACTCAACGAATGTCCAGTATCTGCTTGACAGAGCCATAGCGTTCAAAAGCAATGGCAAGGAAGAGGACGCTTATATAGATCTCAGAAAGATACTGAATCTAGATCCTGAGAATCCTATAGCGAGGGAAATGCTCAGCGAGAGTGTAGGTACCAGGCTTACTGAGGATGATATAAACAGGGGTCTCACAAGGTTCAGGTTCTCGAAGGTTAAGGGGATAAACCTCTCTATGGTAGCCGGACTTGACAATCTCAAAAGAGAACTGATGGAGAAGATAATTTACCCTCTTCAATACAGAGAGCTTTCCTCCAAGTACAGAATATCAGCTGGAGGCGGTATATTCCTTTACGGACCTCCAGGTTGCGGGAAGACGTTCATCATAAAGGCCATAGCTGGAGAAACGGGACTCAACCTCCTCGATGTGAAGATACCCGAGGTTCTGGACAAGTGGTCAGGAAATGCGGAAAGGAACATACATAACCTCTTCGAGCTTGCTAGAAGAAATGCCCCTGCGATAATATTCATAGATGAGGTTGATGCCCTCGGCGGGAAAAGGGAAGAATCGGTATATTCAGGTTCAAGGCTTTCCGTGAACACACTTCTCATGGAAATGGATTCCATATCATCCTTGAACGAGAACGTCCTTATTGTAGGAGCTACCAATGCCCCGTGGCTCCTGGATCCTGCAGCAATAAGGAGCGGCAGATTCAGCAGCTTTATCTATGTTCCGCCACCAGACAAGAAACTGAGGATGGAACTTTTCAGGAGGTATCTCAGGGGAAGGCCTGTTAGCGAAAATATAGATTTCCAAAGACTGGCTGACCTTACCTCAGGTTATTATTCCTCATCGGATATAGTCGCAATAACTTACGAGGCTGCGAAGATTCCATGGAGGGAAGCGATAGAAACTGGCATAGAAAGAAAGATCGCCCAGCAGGATATTGAAATTGCCATATCCAAGATAAAACCAACCCTGATACAGTGGTTTGAGGACGCTGTAAAATCTGAGAAATTCATAAGCCCTGCATTCTCCGAACTGGAAAGGGATATATTTGAATACAAGAGGTGGAAGAGGTCAAGGAATAAAGGTAGGAAATAGGCGTGCTATCAGGAAGAAGGCGAGAAGGAATGCTACTGAAAAATATATGTGAAGAGAAGTGAACTGTGCAGTCAGCATATCAAGCAGGTTTCTTTTCATGTTCTTAGGATTTCTGGCGATATTGGTAAGTCTGACTGCCCACGGTATTGTGAGAAGCGCCCCGAGTATCGGGAAAAGGTGGTGATCCAGCAGCACGGAAATTATGAAGAGAGGATAGGACGCCCAAATTAGTATCAGATAATAGATGAGAGACCCCCTTTCTCCAAGGATACCAGATACAGTCCTTACTCCTGCCTCCCTGTCGTCTTTCACGTCACGCCAGTTATTGCCGTGAAGTATCGCGACTATTATCATTCCAAGAGAGAATGAGATGAGGAGAATGGGTGTGCTTATCTTTCCACTTTCCAGTACCAGGGACCCAAGGAATATCCCTGGACCGAAGGCAAGGAAAACAGCGAGGTCCCCGAGGGCAATTCTCTTAAGTCCAAGCTTGGGCAGTCCGTAAAGCAAGCCAGCAATGAGACCTATGATGACGAAGGGCACTATCTCAGGCCTGAGAATTATAAGGTATATACCAATCCCGAGACCTGCGAGAAACACCGCAGTGGAATATATGAGAAAATTGGAGGTTGGAATGAGTCTGTCTATGAGGACCCTCGCACCCGCCGAGCCCATCCCATCTGGCTTATCAGTCTTAAGCTCGAAATCAAAATAATCGCTGAAGGCATTGAATGCCCCGTGAACCAGGATAAGGGACAGAACGGAAAGGAAAAGAAGGTAAAGACTGTTCCAAATATGGAAACTGGTCTGAAACGCCACCAGCGCACCGAATATGAGTGAGGTCACGCTCTGCTGGAAGGACCATGGTCTCAGGGCCCTCCAGTACCTGAACGTCTTCCTTTCTTTGAGTTCCTCGGGTCTAAAGTGAAAATCTGTTTTTTTCGGCTGTGCCCTGAAATCACTCAATCTTATGACATCCGGAAAGAGTCTCGCTATCAGAACGTGGCCAGTTTTCACGAACAGAGCATCCTCAGGTATTTTGTAAAGAAGAGTGCCTCTTTCAGTGTCAAAATCCCTGGGTTCCCCCAGAATTTCAACTGTCCCCGTCCCCTGCAAAAAGAGATCGGGAGTGTTAAAATCTATTGTAAAGACAGCACGGTTGTTCTTCTGCAAATTAATAAGAGTTCTGCTATTCTTCTCAACCAGGAATACCAGCCCCCCCTCAAGAGCATAGAATACTTTGGCGGACCACATATCCTCGCCGCAGGTCGAAATGACCATGGTCCTTGCTTTTCTGAGGAGTCTAAGGGCCTCATTCATTTCATTTCTGAAAGAGCATTTTTTATAAATATCTAATCTCTTGGTCATTAAGAAAAATCACTGCGTAAATGTATTTCAAAGGATGTGCGGGGCAGTGCTTTCCATTAATGCTCCAAGCGATATGAAAGTTGCAAATCTGAGTGCAAAAGGGTGCTACCGAACCGTCAATCGTTGTACCGCAGATCCACGATAACCTTTTTAGTTGAATGGGGAATGAATCTAACCCATGGGGGACTTAATAATAAACAAGGAACTGTTTAGCATCAGGAATTATAAGAATGACTGTCCGGAGGAAAACCATGAAGTCAGAGAGAGGAGGGGATTGGACTCCCTGATATCCCCGCACAGTGAATAGGAAATTTCACCTGAAACCCTCTCTGAATATCTTGTCGTAGATGTTCTCCTCGTCTTTCTTCTTTGTTTTAACTATACTCTTTATCTTTTCATCATTGATGTGCCAGTAGTGTATTCTCCACGTTTTCCCTTTCATCAGGGTTACATCTTCACTGCTTGTGGAGAGTATACCTGTCTCCTCAAGGGTGTAGAAAACATCTCTGTCCTGCTGTGAAAGAATGTTGTCCACAAGTGTATCCTCGAATCCGAAGAAGCTTAGTACGTAATCCGCAAGTTCCTCTATTTCTCGCTGATTCATGCCAGACGGTTTGAATATTGTTTCAAGGGCTGTTATTAGTTCATCCCTTTTAATAACCGTCATCTCAATTTCATGGTTCAGCTCCACTTCGTATTTATAGATGATGTTGGATCTTCGGGGTAAGAGATCCCATATGTGAACGTTAACTTTAACAACAAAATAGGGAATTAAGTTCTTCCCTCTCTCAAATTCTTCTTCAGTTCCTCTATGATTCCGACATCCCTTGGGTCTATCCCCCTCATTCTTGCAAGAAAGTAAGAAATGTAATCCCCCTTGTGAATGAGAGTGAATATATTTGACACGTAGGACATTCCCTCGCCTACCACTCTATGGAGATTAAGGTCGCAGATCCGGGCTGTTATATCTATCCTTCTCATCACTGGTTGAGGAGTGAATCTTGTCGTAATTGAGAAGAATTGAAACTCTTCCTTCCTGTATGTAAATCTGAGTGCCATGGTGTCGTTGTGATTCAGCTCGGGGAAGTTCGAACTGTAGGCAAGAATCTTTGAATTCTCATTGAATTGTGTTTTCCACCTGTAGGAAACTGCTTCCGTGTCCTTGGTTCCCAATATTACAGGTATCTTCATCCCTTTAAATAACTCAGCTGCCTCCCTCTCAAGGTTACTGGTATCCCGGTCTATCTTAATTAATTCATCCCTTGTCTCAGCTGCAATATCATCATTCAGCACCCCTGCTCCCCTTAACAGTGGAACTGTAAGGTAACCTACAGCAGACCTTGGTTGAAGGCCTGAAGGTATTACCACCGCATCCTTGACCATTTCAATTAGCTTCCCTCCGCTAGAAACAGCTGCCACCCTTGCCCCCCTTTCCATGGCCTTTTGAAGCGAGGATATTGTTTCTTCAGTATTACCGGAATAGCTGATTGCAATGAAAAATGTGGAAGGGCCAACGAAATCTGGGATATCATATGAATCAATGAGTGTGACCGGCCTCTTGCTATACAATTGCGAAAAAATCCTCCCAGCTATGCCTGAGCCACCCATGCCTGCAACTACCACATCTCGGAAGTCCCAGTCAAAATCTATGCTTCCTTCAAACTCAATTTGCCTGGAAAGGGAAATTATCTCCTCGGCATAATCCATATGTAGCAATAAGGATCAACGATATTTTTTTTCCCTTTATTATATTGGAGAAAGGTCATCGAGAACTACGTGCTTTTCATCCATAGCCCTCTTAAGTGCTTGTATGGCTTCCACCTCTTCCTGGGCCATGGAAAGCGTATTCTTGTTGACGAAATTCAGTACTACCCTTTTCAGCAAATCAACATTCTTTACATCGTGGATATGAGCTATTTCCTTTATAAGAAGATCAGAATTGTTAAGCGCATACTTCACCGATGCCCTTATGGCATCTTCCGCTATTCTCTTTGCCTCCTCCATCTCCTTCCTGATGATCCCGCAGTAAATCGGAATGGGGAGATTGCTCGCCACGGATGCCCAGGAGGAATACAGGTCAATCTTAGGATACGGGAAGGGTGACCTGAGGATGGCAAGTCTGGGCTCAAGGAGTGAAGGATAATCATCCCCCTCTTTTATGGATATCCCCGGCATAAATACCCTGGCAAAAAATACTGAATAGAAATCATCTCTCGGGACATAGAGCTCCGTATACTCCTCCCTGGGGGCAACTATTATCGGTCCTGAAAAGTAGGAGAAGATGCTTCCGCTGGAAAGTATAAGATGGCTTTCAGATTTCGCCACCGCAAGAGGGGCTGGAACAAAGGAAATATCGGCCTCCAGTCCCTCAGACAGGGAGGCAACGGCCTCACATCTAAACCTGGGAAATGAAGGAAATATGTTGCCACACAGCGCATCTAATATGAAACGGTATTCCGCTATGTCAGGGTATCTGATATCCATGCATCTCATTATAAAGATCGTTTTAATAATGATTCCCGGGGTAAAGTGTTAAAGAAATGCGATGATAATCTAAAGCTAATCATTGCCGATTTTTAGTGGCTGTACCTTTTTCTTCCCGGAATAAATATAAATACGCTGGAAAGAGTATACATTGGCATGCCGAAAAGTATGTACAAGTGGGTCATTCTGATCATTTTATCCCTGTTCTTGATAGTACAGGCTTCTGATACCTATATAATATCTGCAGTAAGTCCCGATCTAATTACGGAATTTCACATCAGCGAAGAGACCCTCGGGTTCCTATTCTCAGCGACTCTTGTGGTTGCCACCGTCCTGTACCCGATATGGGGGTACTGGTATGATAAATATTCGAGAAAAACTCTGACATCTATTATTGCCTTTATAAAGAAAGTTGGGAGTTTAAGGGAAGTGGTAAAACTCCAATCTACTATGAAAGAAGTTTTTTGATCGTATTCCATAACGTGTGGAGTACGGGTCCGGGAAAGGCTGCCGATCCGATCTTTGAGCTTCGAGCTCGCCCTAAAGGTTGGCAGCTTGCGGACTTACACCATTTCCCAGAAAGGGGACGAATAGTAGAGTGTTTACCGGCCACTTATTTCCCGGAATTGTTACGGAGGTAACAGAACATAAATATGAATAAGACGCACATAAACTTAGCGAATCCATATGTGTTACAGATGATGCTGGAACAATAGTGGAAGAGTATAAGATGGAAAATACACAGGAGAACTGGAATGGCTTCATGAACAGGTATGGAAGAGAATGTACAGAGATTGCCGTTGAATCATCAACATCAGGAAAGTATGTTGCACGCCTTCTCAGGGATAGCGGATTCAAAATACACCTGGCGAATCCAAAGGAGTTGAAAATGATCTTCAGATCCAATGCATATAAGAATGATGCAATGATCCTTGCTAAACTTCTCCGTACAGGAGATCTTCCTGAATCTTACCTTCCATCAAAGGAGATCGATGAACTTAGAACGGCCATAAGGTACAGAAGATCACTGGGAGAGGAGTTATCTATAAGGAATAAGGTTCATGCAATACTTGCAATGCATGGTATCAGAATAGAGGCTTCTGATATTTTCGGAAAGAGATCTCTGAACAGGATACTTGAATCTTCAGATAAACTTCCAGAAATGGACAGAATCATTCTGACAGATCTGATATCAAGGTTCAATGACCTGTCCATGAGGATAGAAAAGCTGCAGGATAAGATTGCATCACTTGGAAATTCTATTGAAGAGGTTAAAACGCTCATGACCATACCCGGTATAGATTACTACACCGCAATAGCAATATATTCCGAGATAGGTGACATAAAACGTTTTCCAGATGCTGAACATCTTTCATCGTACACAGGCCTTGTACCGAGGGTTGATCAGAGCGGAGAGAATGCAATATACGGGCATATAACAAAATCAGGACCGTCACTGCTGAGGTACTTCATTGTGAATTCTGTGCATACACTCATAAAGCTGTCACCAACTTTCAAAACAATATACAGAAAACTCAAAAAGAGGATAGGAAGGTACAGATCCATCATTGCAGTTGCAAGGAAACTTGCTGTTGTAATATACAACATGCTTGAAAAAAAGAAGGAATTCGTGGAGGAGCATGCATTCAAAGCACTGAAGGAGAGGAAGCTTAAGAACATGGAATCTAGGTCGAAGAGACCTCATGGATTCAGCAGGGATGAGATGGAAACTGTAATTAAGGAGGTTGGAATCAGTTCAAAGTCAAACAAACTTCTTTCATGACACCTTTAGGAAGGAGATACACGGACTTCCCTAAAGCTCCTAACTTTTTCATAAGATTTATAGCTAATTAAAAATAAAATCTTATAAATAAAGTTATGCACGAATCATAAAAGTTCAATATTTTAAATATGAAATAGTTATATCTATAAATATGAAGAAATCAATAATTATAACAACAATAATTATCATATTATTGCTTGTGGGTGTTGGCTATTATTATCTTGCGGATTATAATAATGGGAATATGAATATCAAGGTCTCTGATGCTTCAATTACTGGAATAATGGCTGTTTATATAACATTCAACCAGGTTGCAGTGCATGGAAATAAAACTGGATGGACCAATTATTCTTTTTCTCCTCAAACAATCAACATTTTAGGTCTCACGATCAACAATTCAAAATCTATCGGTAATTTTTCACTTTCAGCACAAAAATATACGATGCTTAGAATTTACATACAATCAGTTAAAGTTGTGACACCTGTTGGTAACATATCCTTGAGCTTATCATCACCATTTGTTTTTATAAACCATCCCATAAATATTTCAGCCCATTCCACGACAGATGTCATAATAGAATTCAATCTTCAGCAATGCATTAATATGGAATCAAAGGTATTCACGCCCTATGTGGGCATATTTATTCAATAATTTAAAAACCCTTTTTCTATCATCAATTTTTTTAATTCGGAAAAATTCTTCACCACTGCATCGGCAGCAGTTTCTTTAATACTATCGGACATCAATACGGCAAAAATTCCAAGTTTTTTTGCACCATCAACGTCTCTTCTTTCAGAATCTCCAACATGCCAGAATAGTTTTGATCCATTACAGGCATTCATAGCTTTCTCAAATATCTCTGGGAAAGGTTTAGGCTTTCTTACCTCTTCAGCGGTAATTATGAAATCGAAGTAATTCCGGATTCTTAATGCATTTAGAGTTCTATATGTATATATATTATCCGCATCAGTGACCAATACCACCTTTATATTTTCCTTAATGTCTTCTATGAATGAAATAAAGTCATCCTTTAATTTTAAGAGTGACTCATGGAACCTGTAATATTCCTCTTCATAGATATTTTTTACATGATAGAGTTCTTCCAAGACTTCTCTATTTATTTCTATAAATGTTCTGAAATTTGTTTCCCTATCAATTAATTTAGCAGATCTCATATTAGTAAATTTATTGTATAGGTCATCGTCTTTGATACCATCAACTTTTGCCACAAAGTCCAAATAATTCTTTAATGCATTATCTTCTGATTCTACGGTGGTTATTGTGTTTGAAAAATCTAGCATCAGGGTATTACTGTTAACAGATTTCACCGGCTTGAATCGAATCATACGGTAAATATTTTTATCTAGAGTGATTACGGTATTATGGCCGGGATGGGGTAGCGGTGTATCCTTGGGGACTGTGGATCCCCGGACCCGGGTTCAAATCCCGGTCCCGGCCCTCTTAAAAAGAGGGAACAAACACATTATAGGGCTGTTTTGATAGCATGAAACATAAATGACTGCAAGGTCCAAATCAAATTCATACATGAATAATTCCCTGGTATTATCAATGATTATCTCATAACAGCTTGATCTAAAATTTCTTTTATAGAGATTTCATCTCTTAAGTAAAACTAATCTATAAGTAGTAATATCTTATCAATATGCAATGATAGATCTTACCGCAATGAATTATTTGGATCTGGCAATAACATTCGTAATTGGCCTTCTTATGGGGTTATCCATAAAGAAGGGACTGGTTGCATTTATTCTTCTATTTTTGGCGTTTATCCTGTCTGGATTTGTTGGCCTAACATTTTTACCTACAATACCTCCATCAAAATTCTTTAATCTGGCAAGTAAATATTTCTATGAAATAGTAAACAATCTTCATCTGGGGTTATTCGCAATATCATTATCTATCATACTCTTCCTTGCTGGACTGATAGTTGGAATACTAAAAGGATAAAAATAAAAAAATTATTTCTTGCTAAATGGCAGGGCGATTGCTGATCCAATTAGTACAATCGCAAGATTCGCTATCAGAGCCAATAATCCGATGAATATTGGTCCGATCGAGCTATTTATAGGAAGCAATGTTGTGGTCCAAGGCCCAAACTTATTTGCTACTTCCATCCAGTATACCCCTGTTGCTAGTCCAACCAATAAGCCTGTCATCAATGCATATTTATTCAATCTGTTTGTTATGAGACCTAGGAACAATGATGGAAGTGTCTGAAGTATAATAATTCCTCCCAGCAACTGGAGTTGTACAGAATAGCTAAGTGGAAACATAAAAACGAATCCAAGTGCCAGGAAAATGAATATCACTGCAGATATTTTTGCTACTTGAGTTTCCGCTTTTGATGAAATATCCGGTTTTATCTCCTTTATTATATTCCTTGTAAGCAGATTTGATTGGGATATAGCCATTATAGATGCAGGTACCAATCCCCCTATGAATATGCCTAAGAATGCCATTCCCACGAGTGGCGAAGGCAATGTATAGAAAATTAGACCAGGAACAACATAAGTACCACGGGATGCGACGGGGAAATTGGACAAGAAACTCATTGCATTTGGGTCCCCCCTTACAAGTATTCCGAATAATGCAAGAATCGCGAGTCCTACACCATATAGAGGTAGCAGGGATTGGCTTGTCCTAAGAGTTTTTGGAGATTTCGCACTTAACGAACCTGTCACTGCGTGCGGATAGAGATATAGCGCTAATGCGCTCATCAGGAATAGGCTCCAGTAAGCATTTACCTGAAGTGGAAGGATGTGATAGTATTTCAACGGAAGATTAGTAAATGCCTTGCTAAATCCAATATTCATGAGTGCAACAACTATTACTATTGCTACGCTTAGAAGTATAAGGGCATCCTTGAAAATCGCATTCAGAGTAGCTCCTCTCAGACCACTGAAATACGTGAATAATGCAAGTATAATGAATGCAATTATTAAGCTGACATCTTCTATAAGTTTTATATTTCCTATACCGTAAAGCATAACTGTAAGCACAGAGAACATTCCAACAATCTGCAATGCAATATATGGTAATTCAGCTACAATCCCAACAAATGCGATCAATATGGCTAAACTTCTACTATTAAAATTTCCCTTAATAAAGTCTGAAGCTGTTACATATCCTTTCTCCTTAGAAATTTTCCATAGTTTAGGCATTGCCCACATTGCAATACCGAATGTCACAGCTACATAGGGTACTGCATAATAATAAACTGCGCCAATACTGAAAACTGACGATGGAATTGCAATAAATGTGTAGGCAGTGTAAAGATCAGCACCTACTAAGAACCATACAACAAAAACACCAAATCTTCTTCCTCCAAGGGCCCACTCATCTATTTTTGTAAGATCACCTTTCCTCCATCTTCTCCCATAGAATCCAAGTACAATAAATACTGCAAAAAGAATCAGGAATACAGCCAAACCATAACTAGATAGCATATTTATTCTCCCCCAAATTTATTCCATAGAACTGCTGCTATGAAGAATAGTATGGCAGCAAGGAAAAGCCATAGCATCTGGTACCAGTAAAAGAAGGGTAAACCTCCTAGTTCCGGCTGTGTTTTAACATACGTCGGGACCATTATCAGGAATAAAAACGGTATGAAGGTTAATATTCCTGCTATAATGGGCACAACTTTCCTGTTACTATTATTTTTAGAGCTCATGTTGTATCAAAGTTGATTATGTTCTATTAAGTATATATAAATTACGAAGTAAAATTTTCTTTTTATTCATATTTCAGCAATGGAAAGGAAAAAAATTTATGCTTATGCTTTAAATTATAAAAAATGAATCTTTTTTCTGTGTTTCTTATTGGTTACATTATGGGAATATCATTGGCTGCCCCGCCAGGTCCGGTTAATGCAATAATAGCCAATGAATCTCTAAAAACTTCCATTCATGGCACTAGCGTTGGAGCTGGAGCTATGACTGCAGATGCGATATTTATGATTATAGTATTTTTCCTGAGAGAAGAAATTCCTTCTTTTATGTTGAAATATTTCTACATTGCTGGAGGTACAATTATGCTATACCTTTCTTACGCAATAATGAAATCAAAAATGCCAAGTAAATCAAAAAGTGGAAATTACATTGTTGGATTGATGATGGGAATAACGAACCCTTTTCAGATAACATGGTGGTTGACTGCTGGTCTATTCCTTCTAAATGTTCTTTCTTGGATATCCATAATTGGATTTTTTTCTGCTATTATTACATGGATAGTTCTTTTTCCCGTATTAATGAGTAAGATAGAATCAAGATATACGATATTCGTTAAAATAATTTCAAGCCTTATACTGATCATATTTGGAATCTACATGTTGTATTACGGGGCAAATCAAATGATCTGATAAAAGATATTTACTAATAATGATTCAAGATTGTGATCAGAAGAAGAACAAAGGGAGAATTGTTTATATTGGGATTTGCAATGTTTTCCCTATCATCTTATTTCCTTTCTTATTATCTTTCAAGAACAACAGAATTCATCTTCATCTTAGGTGCAATATTTCTACTAAGTGGAGAACTATCCATTAAAGGCCGGAAAAGACCGAGCAAGATAATTATGTTCTTGATTCTATTTTCCATAGGGATCTATCTGATATACTTAAGCGCCACAGAATTCATCATTGTTGTGGAAGAATCCCAAATTAATTCTCTACTGGGTTTTCTATATATTATAGGATGGATACTAATGATAATCTCAAGCGGGATTTTAAAATTAAGTAAAATAATATAAAATAAAAAATTTATTTATATTTTACTTTCGATGAAGCACTGAAGTGCAACTTGTTTTTTGCTGGGACCTTTATAATCTGTTTCGTTCTTGGGTTCTTGGCATTCCTTGCCTTTGTCTGCTTTCTTGAGAAAATTCCAAACCCAGCAATTCTTACCTTCTGCTTTGCGTTGACTTCATCAACGATTTTCTTGAAGGTTTTCCTTATTACGGTCTCCGCGCTCTTTACAGAGACGCCTGCTTCTTTCGCGACATCTCTCGCGATCTCGTTAATTCCGACCATGTTATGAATATATTATTTTATTATATAAAGTTAGCGCTAATTTTAGGAATAAGTATAATCCGAAGATTAATTTTTAAATACAAAATATCTTATGAAAAATTGTGAATTTATTTTATTAAAAATTTATCATGATATTATAAAATCTACTGAATTTCCGATTTTTTTATGCGTTTCCATTATGCATATTCCATATATTATATTCAGCCCTAATTCCTGTGAGATTTTAATTACTTCATCACTCTCTGCTCCTAATTGAAGCCAAACAACATTTGGTTTAATTTTGACCGCCTGCTTCAACACTTCTTTGGATGCCTCTGGATTTCTAAAAACATCCACTATATCTATCCTTACTGAATCGGGAATATCCAATAAGGAGGGATAACATTTTCTCCCATAAATTTCACTTGCTTGAGGGTTGACAGGTATTACATCATACCCCTTGTCAATTAAGTATTTGCCAACTTTATTTGAATCTCTTTCGGTGTTGGGCGACATTCCTACTACAGCAATAACTTTGCTACTTTCCAGTACCTTCTTTATTTCATCCGGCTTGTTAATAATCATAAGTTTAGATCGATATAACCTTAAAAATATTTTGTAATAATAGAATCAATAATTTCCATAATATCCTCAAACGAATTATAAATATCTTGAAGAATAACGTCACTGGAAAATGAAAGTGTAAAAACATATTTGGAGGTAAACGCCTGCCATATTCCCGGGCCACCATTTTTTATATAAGCTATCGTGCCCCCTGCAAAATCTTTAAAATTAAATAGATTCCCTGACTTCCTGAGTGTATAGTAGCTATTGGGCATACTATTGACAGTGGACGCTACATCTACCCAGATCACCTTGGTAAAGAATTCCTCACTGAATATCATTATTGTTTCATGTACATAATCACCGGATTCATAAATTCCAAAGGAAGATGGTTTTGAATTAATAATTAAAAAATTCTCTTTCGGGGTCCCCCATTTCATCCTTGCTATACGATCCTCCTCAAACCAGGAGGTTCTTGAATTTCTGGCTCGGGCGAAAAAGGACCTTTCATGAAAAGGGTAATTTCTAAATTTTTCTTCAAAAAACAATGGACGGAGAATATTATTTATATCTTTCAGATAAGAACCACTCTCTCCTTCTATTTCTATTTGTGTTCCCATAGCATAACAGGAAGAAGCATTCATACCCTTATAATCCCTTCCGACGAATATTTTTCCATTGATACCTTCTTCAATTTCAACTGGTGAATAAGATTCTACAAATGAGCTCATCAAATTTTTAGGAAATGAAGTATAAAACCAGTCTAAAAAGAATTCTTTTACCCTGAAATTATCCCCCTTATAATTTATAAAAAATCTGAGTGTCGACCATTTATCTCCCTCATTCCTATAAGAAATATCATGAATTTCATATTCTTCGGGTAAATAAAATAAAAAAGGTGAATTCTTTTGCAAATCCTTGAGGGCATCTAATTCCATAAAAAAACATACTAAATATGAATAAAGTTTTATTTGTTATTTTTTCATCTTCCCTTTAGGTTGTATATCATATCCTTCACTGTCTGATCGAAACTGTAAGAGGGCGAAAAGTTCCACTCCTTCTTTGCTGCGGACGAATCAAGAGACCAGGGCCATGAATCTGCAATATTTTGTCTGAAATCAGGGTTGTAATTCACAGTAAAAGAAGGGTAATATTCTCTTAGTTTAGATTCGAGTTCAGCAGGTGTAAAAGAGAATGAACTAACATTGAAATCCGTTCTGTGTTTGAGATTCTTATCTTCAGCTTCTGCCAACTTCATAATTGCTTCCAGTGCATCAGGCATATACATCATTGGTAGTTTCGAATTCTGTCTCAGGAAACAATTATAATTTTCCCCTTTTACGGCTTTAATTATCATTTCTATCGCATAGTCTGTTGTACCCCCGCCAGGTGGTGATTTATAGCTAAGTAATCCAGGATATCTCAGTCCCCTTACATTCAATCCAAATCTCCTGTAGTAGTAATATCCAAGTTGTTCTGCAAGTACCTTAGTGATACCATATATGGTCGTCGGTCTTGTAATTGTTTCAATTGGAACATTTTCCTTGGGGGTTTCAGGACCAAATACTCCAATAGTGCTTGGAATCATAACAAGATTGACCTTGTTCTTCAATGAACTACTCAATATGTTGTGGAGACCTTCTACGTTAATCTTGAAAGCTAACTCAGGATTATTTTCTCCGTTTGCAGATAGTATGGCTGCAAGATGAAATACCGTATCCACTTTGTTCTTTTCTATTATTAGATCAATAGAGTTCTTATCAGTGACATCCAGATATTTAAATCTTTTATCTTTTATTTCCTTCACATCAGATGGAATCACTCTTTCTTCCCCAAAAATACTTGATAATAACGGTACTAGTTCGCTTCCAATCTGGCCTCCTGCTCCAGTGACTAATATTTTCTCGAATGTCATATAGTAGGAAAGTAAAGCGAAAAATATAAACCTATTCAGTTTTCCTTATTATAAGGAAGCATTTTCACAATCGACAAAATATTTGAGAAACAAAACACTTAACCCATATGGGCAAAATGGATTGGATCAACGATGAGTTAAAATTATTAAAAGAAAGCGGTCGTTATGTTCCCATAAGGGTATTAGAAAGTTCGCAGGGGGCTTGGGTAAAAATAGATGGCAAAAGAATGTTAAATTTATGTTCAAATAACTACCTAGGACTAGCAAATCATCCAGAAGTTAAGAAGGCAATGGCAGATGCCATCCAGTACTACGGAGTTGGAGCTGGTGCAGTCAGAAGCATTGCCGGTACTATGGATATTCACATCAAGTTGGAAGAGAAAATAGCCAAATTCAAACATATGGAAAATTCCCTTGTTTATCAGGGTGGATTACTTGCCAATCTCGGAACTATTCCAGCACTTGTGAATAAGGACGACGTCATATTCAGCGAGGAACTGAATCACGCAAGCATTATAGATGGTGTAAGATTAAGTTCTGCAAAAAGAGTGGTCTTTTCACATCTTTCTGCAGAAGATCTGGAAAAGCAACTTAAGCAGGAAAGGAAATCGGGGAAAAAAGCGCTCATAGTCACAGATGGAGTTTTTAGTATGGATGGAGATATAGCACCCCTACCAGAAATTTCTGAACTCGGTGAAAAGTACGATGCAATGGTATATGTTGACGATGCCCACGGGGAGGGGGTTTTAGGTGATCATGGTAGGGGTATAGTGGATCACTTCAATCTCGTTAACAAGGTTGATATTGAAATGGGAACATTCTCAAAAGCCATCGGAGTTATGGGCGGATTTGTTGCAGGAAGCAATGAACTGATAGATTATTTAAAGCAGAAAGCTAGACCTTTTCTGTTCAGTTCAGCGCTTAATCCGGGAGAAGTTGCAGCCATATTAAAGAGTGTAGAAATTATGGAAAAAGACGATTCACTACTTAGAAAATTATGGAATAATGCTGATAGACTTAAAACAGGTTTGAAAAACTTGGGATTTAATACGGGGCATAGTAAAACACCTATTACACCTGTGATAGTAGGTGAAGAAAAAAATGCAATAGAATTCAGCAAAACACTTTATGATGAGGGTATATTTGCTTCGCCAATTGTATATCCTACTGTTGCAAAGGGTACCGCAAGGATAAGACTGATGCCTTCTGCCGTTCACAGTGAAGGAGATATTAAATTTGCGATAGACAAATTCGAATCAATAGGAAAAAAGATGAAATTGATATAAAAGGTGATTTTATGAGTTTAGTAGAATGCGTACCAAATTTCAGCGAAGGGAGAAATCTGGATAATATCAATAAAATACTGAATACAATGAAAAATTATCCTGTAGATATAATAGATGTGGAAATGAATTCAGATCATAACAGGTCGGTTATAACTCTAGTTGGAGACGGGGATGTGATGCTTGATGCCATGTTTGATGCTATAAAAGTAGCATCGCAGATTATAGATATGGATATGCATACAGGAGAGCATCCAAGGTTTGGAGCCACGGATGTTGTACCATTCATTCCACTCCTGGATACAAAGATGGATTATTGCATTAACCTGGCAAGAAAGCTTGGAGAAAAGGTTGGAAGGGAATTAAATATCCCAGTATTCCTTTATGCTGAAGCAGCATCAAAAGATTTCAGGAAGGATCTTCCAAATATTAGAAATGAAAAAATGCAGTATGAACAGCTGAAAGAGGCAATACGATCAAATGAAAATTATGTTCCAGATTATGGGCCAAGTGAACTAGGAAAGGCTGGCGCAACAATTATTGGTGCAAGGGAATTTCTCATAGCTTTAAACGTAGACCTGAAGACGGATAACCTCAAGGCAACCAAGGATATTGCAAAAAGGGTTAGAGAAAAGACGGGAGGCCTGAAAAACGTAAGAGCTCTGGGTTTCAATCTCAAGGAAACAGGAGAAACACAGGTATCAATGAACCTAATAAATTTCAAGGAAACACCTATACCAGAAGTTTATGAATTTGTGAAGAGAGAGGCAGAGGCGAGAGGCTTGAATGTTTCGAGGACAGAACTTGTCGGAGTTGTACCGGAAGAAGCCATGGAGGAAATATACAGATTTTACTTAAGAAATTATGATTTCAAAGTAGATCAGATACTTGAAAGGAAAATGCTAGCCAATTTTAGAAAGGATAGTCTGAGAAATTATCTTGAGGAACTATCCAGCGATAAGCCTGCACCAGGGGGAGGATCAGCAAGCGGTATAGTTGGTGCAATGGGTGCTGCACTCGTTTCTATGGTGGCAGGTCTAACTATAGGAAAGAAGGGATACGAAGGCAAATCAAATGATATGATCAATATTAGGGATGAAGCAAAAAATGTTATGTGGAAACTCTACAGGCAGGCTCAGAAAGATACGGAAGCTTATAATAATCTTTCAAATGCACTATCAATGCCAAAAAATACTCCTGAAGAAAAGGAAAAGAGAACAAAAACTATTCAGGAGAGGCTGAAGGCTGCAACTGATGTTCCCTGGGAGACTGCCAGTCTGGCTGCATCATTAATCGACAGCACTCTTTACTTGGTAAATGAAGGAAATAAAAATGCTATATCCGATGTATACTGCGCAGCAATGTTCCTTAAATCATCTGTGGATGGCTCGCTCCAAAATGTAAAAATAAATCTTGGTCTGATCAAAGACTCAAATTTTGTGAATGACTATAAGAAGAAGGTGCAGGATTTAGTGGCATTGACGGATGATAAAGTAAATAAAATCAGTCAAATTATGTGGAATGATCTATGAAAGGTGATGGAAATGAGAAATATTAAGGAAATAGCTAATGAAATAGGAATTAAAGAAGATGAATTGGAACTTTATGGAAATTATATGGCAAAAGTGAATCCTAAGATTTTGAAAAGATTGAATAATAAAAAGGATGGAAAATTGATACTGGTAACAGCAATAAATCCAACATCTGCAGGGGAAGGAAAAACTACGACAACCATAGCCCTCTCCCAGGGGATGAAAAAAATTGGAAAGAATGTAATGATAACTCTAAGGGAACCATCGCTTGGACCAAATTTTGGAGTTAAGGGAGGAGGCACAGGTGGCGGGAAATGTCAGGTCCTTCCTTCAGATGAAATCAACCTCAATTTCACAGGAGATTTTCCAGCCATTTCGGCTGCGCATAATCTCCTTTCGGCACTTATAAATAACCATATTTTTCATGGTAATGAATTGGAAATAGACGTCAGAAAAATAAACTGGAAGAGAACAATAGATATGAATGACAGATCCCTCAGACAGATAATAGTGGGAATGGGCGAAGCTGGCGGTGCGCTTGCAGAGGATACATTTTTGATTACACCGGCCTCTGAAATAATGGCAATAATGGGATTTGCAGAAAATTACACAGACCTCAAGAATATGCTGTCAAAAATAACAATAGGTTACACCAAGGATGGTAAGAGATTGACGGCAGGAGACCTTAAGGCACAGGGAGCGATGGCAGCATTACTTAAAAATGCAATCAAGCCTAATCTTGTTCAAACAACAGAAGGTGTACCGGCATTCGTGCACATCGGTCCATTCGGAAATATAGCCCATGGACATAACAGTACCATTGCAGACAAGATTGCTCTTAAGCTGGCAGATTACGTTATAACAGAAGCGGGATTCGGTTCCGATCTTGGAGCACAGAAATTCATGGATATTGTTGCAAGAAGGGCTGGATATAAGCCAGATCTAGCGGTTATTGTTATCACAATCAAAGCATTGAAACATCACGGAGGAATGAAGAAGGGAGAAGACGGGATTGATTTCCTCAAGAAAGGTATGGATAACCTCTATTTCCATATAGAAAATATGAAAAGATATGGAATACCGGTAGTTCTTTCATTGAACAGATTCAAAGATGATAAGGACGAGGAAGTGAAATTCTTAAAGGATGATCTTGCAAAAAGAGGACTAAAAATGGAAATAAATGAAGGCTACATGAAGGGGGGAGATGGTGCAATAGATCTAGCAAAGAGCGTCGTAGAAACAATAGAACATAATAAGGTTGAAAAAATAAATTATTCTTATTCCCCAGAAGATTCAGTGAAGACAAAAATAGAAAACATTGCTAAGAATGTTTATGGAGCAAAGAATGTAGAGTATTCCAAGAAAGCTCTTGCGGTATTGAAGCAGATAAAGGAAAATAATCTCGATTACCTCGATGTATGCATGGCTAAAAATCAATACTCTATAACAGATGATCAGACTAGGCTGGGATGGCCAAAAGATTTCACCATTAAGATTCAGGACATAATGCTATCAACAGGTGTTGGATTTGCAGTCCCCCTACTTGGGGAGATAATGACAATGCCAGGCCTGCCAAAGCATCCCATATCTGAAGAAGTTGACATTGATGACGAAGGAAATATTACCGGACTACTCTGAAGAGATAAACTGCAGGGATGTTGAAGAGGCACATGAGATACTCAGGGGTGTCATTAAGGACACCCCAATTGAAAAATCCAGATCACTTTCTGAAATAACTGGAGGCGAAGTATTTCTCAAACTGGAAAATCTTCAGAGGGGAGGATCATTCAAAATAAGGGGTGCATACAACCTTCTTTACCATACCAGAAAAGACGTTGTTGCAGCAAGTGCAGGCAATCATTCACAGGGTGTCGCACTTGCGTCATCCCTCCTTGGGTTGAAATCACTCATCGTAATGCCAGAGTTTGCCCCACCTATAAAGGTAGCAGCAACAAAGGGTTACGGAGGGGAAGTATTGCTTTATGGAAAGACATTTGATGAATCAACCGAGAAGGCGAGAGAAATTGCAATTGAAAAGGGAAGAATTTTTGCACATGCGTTCGACAATCCCTATGTAATTGCAGGTCAGGGTACCATAGGTCTGGAAATTCTGGAGAAGCTGGATGATCTTGATTATGTAATAATACCTGTGGGTGGAGGGGGTTTAATATCCGGAATATCCCTGTACCTAAAAAAGAAAGGGTTTAAAGGAAAAATAATAGGAGTGGAATCAGAAAAGGCTGCATCAATGAAAGAATCACTGAATAAGGGGGTTCCTGTGAAGCTTGAATCAATATCCACAATTGCCGACGGAATAGCAATCAAATCGCCATCAATAAGAACATATTCTCTTGTCAAAAAATACGTGGACGAATTGGTAACGGTAACAGACGATGAAATATCCTCTGCTATGTTTATACTTCTAGAAAGGGGAAAGATAGTAGCTGAACCTGCAGGGGCAGTATCTGTTGCCGCAATTACAACAGGTAAAATTGACGTGAAGGGTAAAAGGGTCCTATCGCTTATTTCTGGAGGAAATGTTGACATGACCCTTTTGACACAAATAATAGAGAATAATCTCATTGATCTAGGAAGAGAATTCACTATGACAATACTAATGGATAACAGGCCTGGGGAGCTGAAGAAGGCTTTAGATCTTTTCTCCAGCATGAAACTGAATGTTGAAGAATTAAATTCAGAGCTTTTCGGTGCAGACATATGTGTGGGTAAACAGAAGATTTCACTGAGGCTGAAAATATACGGAAATGAGGATCTGATAAAAATTAGAAAGACATTCGAACTTTATGGATTCAAGATTTTGGACATAAAAGGTGTTAATTTTTAATTTTCCCCGGATTTAACAAGGAAAATCATTATCAGATCCTCTGACCTATCCGGGGATATGGGATTTTTTCTGGCCTTGCTATCATTTTCGGGTGACTCGCCCAAACTCTGCAAGGGGCCCAAAAATCCCTATCGTTCCCCGTCGTCCAGGACATCTCATTAATCGAAGCCTATTCCAAAGGGAACTTATAATGTTAATTATATTCTAATTTAAAGCTTTGATGTATATTCAAAATTATCTTTTCTTATCATATCTTGCCACTATTCTGCTTGTTAGGCCTCCTCTTACGTTAAACTCCCCTATAACCAAGGCGAATTTTGGATCTGAGTATTTTACAACATCATCGAGAATTTTATTTACTGCATTTTCCTGGAAAATACCAACATTCCTGTATGAATTAAGGTAGAGTTTAAGAGACTTGAGCTCAATGAGCTTTCGATCTGGTATGTAATGTATTGTTATTCTGGCAAAATCAGGGAGGCCTGTTTTAGGGCAGATTGATGTAAACTCCTCGCTCTTGATAGTTATAACAGTATTCCTTCCCTCGTATGGAAAATTAACAACATCTATTGTACCTACAATCAGATTCTTTATATCTTCCTGAAGACCTTCGTAAGATGATTTCGTTGACCTTTTAACATCCCTCATTGCAAGGCATATTTTTTTCCTATAGATTAAATTTAGTAATGGGGGTAATAAAATATACGAAAAGGAATTATAAACTGAAATGAGGAAAAATTATTGAATGAAGATTGAATGAGAAAACAATGAAACTCTGGGCCTTGATAATAGTGTTAATAATGATTCTAGCTGGTCTGATATATCTTGGTTTTTTCAACGATCAGCATCCCAAACAATCCCAATCCAGTCATATATATTTAGGTGCAATTTATAATGGCCCATTTAAAAAAACAAACTCAATAAGCGGGAATTTATATTTCAACGGTGGGAAAAACATAAAGGAGATACAGTATTATGTGGTTTTATCTGTCTGGGATAGTAACAATAGTTATGATCAGATAGGTATATCGTCTATTGATGGTCTTTTCTTTTCAACTTATTCATATACAGAAATAATTAATGGCTCAATAAAATATGAATATGACGCAACATGGTTCCCAATTGGAGAGGGCTTGCATATTTTTGGGATGACCATAAGGGACGGCTACGTAGATTTTAAATTCGATAACATTAGCATAGAGAAATTCACCGGAGGAAATTATTTCTTGATATCAAAATCTATAATTTTTAACCAGAAGGAGTATACAGGATTCACATTGTATGAGGAAATTTATAAATTTTCTGGGAATTTGCCAGCAATCTCATTTAATTTCACTAACGTAATGGCGTCAAGCAACGAAGAAATTACCGATCTAATACCTCTCTCGCAGAATATATCAACAGATTTCAGTACTATAATGATCAATGGAAATACCGTCAACATCTACAATCAAGATGCGCTAACATTGAAAGTGAGAATAGACTCACCGATTGGAGAGGGCTTTATAGATGTTGCTGATATTAATAGATCAATTAGGAATAACCTAACTTATTCAATACCATTAATCCCAGGTCAATACATTGTAAAAATACAATTTAAAACTTCTATTTCCACGTATAATTACTCAAAAAGTATTAATTTATATAAAAATATGTGGATAAATGAAACCATAGCATCGTGAAAGTATTTATAGCGTTTTAAATTATAGCAAAGCCAATGACCGAAATGTGAAGGAGGTATAAAAATGGCAAATAATACGTATGTAAAATTTGAAACGCCCGAAGAAATAAGAAATAAAGCACTTCAATTAGTTGAGGTAGCATCAGAAACAGGAAAGATAAGGAAAGGGACAAATGAGGTGACAAAAGTTATAGAGAGAGGGGAAGCTAAATTAGTTGTTATAGCTGAAGATGTGCAGCCACCAGAAGTAGTACTTCATATCCCTCTGCTGTGCGAAGAAAAAGGAATACCTTATCTTTACGTACAGAAAAAGGATGATCTTGGACAGAAAGTCAAATTGAAAAGTTCAGCAGCCATCGCAATTATGGAACCAGGAAATGGAAAACAGCTCCTAGATGAATTGGGAGAGAAATTCAAGGAATTAAAGAAGTAAAGAGTGACCCGAAATGAGCGAAAATGATGCCATTCCATGCGAAGTCGTTGAAGTAATAGGTAGAACAGGAATGGCCGGTGAGGCAACACAGGTTAAAATAAAAGTACTGGCAGGTGAAGACGAGGGCAGAGTACTTACAAGGAATGTCATGGGGCCAGTAAGGGTTGGAGATGTCCTGATGCTTCGGGAAACAGCCAGAGAGGCCAGGAAATTATCAGTGAGGTGATACCATGGAAATAAGATACTGTTCATTCTGCGGAGAAAAACTGGAGCCAGGCACGGGAAAAATGTATATAAGGAAAGACGGATCTATTTTATATTTTGATTCATCAAAATGTGAAAAGAACTATCTGAAACTGAAGAGAGAGGCCAGGGACGTTCTATGGACAAAGGAAGGACAAGAAGCAAGGAAATCAAGAAGTAAGGCGGTAAAAAATCAAAATGAAGTGAAAGAAGAGACAAAGCCGGCTGTTCAGGAAGAAATCCAAAATAAAGAAGAGAAACAGTAGGTGAATTTCAATGCAAACATTGGTTCTCGTAAAACCAGACGGAGTTTTAAGATTAAAAATAGGTGAAATAATATCTCGTTTTGAAAACAAGGGTATAAGAATAGCTGGTCTAAAAATGATCTCCGTCTCAAAGGAAATGGCGGAAAGGCATTATGCAGTCCATAGGGGGAAGCCATTTTATGATTCTTTAATAAAATACATAATGTCAGGGCCTGTAGTTGCAATGGTTCTCGAAGGTAAGGATGTAATTGATATAACGAGAAAGCTTGTGGGGGCGACCAATGGGGCTAAAGCCGAACCAGGAACAATAAGAGGAGATTTCTCTTCGAGTATAGATTTTAATCTAATTCATGCCAGTGATTCTATCGACTCGGCAAATTATGAAATACCTATATTTTTCAAAGAAAGTGAAATAATAAACTATGAAAGGGTAGATAAGAGTTGGTTGTGAATTTAAATGTGGATAAGGCAGCCCATAGTTGGGGTTCTTGGACATGTAGATCATGGCAAAACTTCCCTCCTGGACAGAATAAGGGGGGGAGTTGTTGCAAACAGGGAAGCTGGCGGAATAACCCAACATATTGGTGCTACCGAAGTCCCCATTGATGAAATAATAAGAATTTGTAAGGATATTTTGGGCAAAAGAACTTTTAAAATTCCAGGTCTGCTTTTTATAGATACTCCGGGTCATGAGTCCTTTTCCAGTTTAAGGATAAGGGGAGGTTCCATAGCGGACATCGCAGTCCTCGTTATAGACATAAGGGAAGGAGTAATGCCACAGACAAAGGAATCAATAGAAGTCCTCAGGAAATTTAAGACGCCATTCGTGGTTGCAGCAAATAAAGTGGATCTGATAGAAGGCTTTTCTGGATTGAAGGGTTCGTTTGTCCTTTCCTTAAAGGATATGGATTTAAATAAAAGTGAGAAGTTGGATGATAGGATATTCCAGATATCATCCCAGCTATACAGGGAAGGATTTAGTGCAGACAGATATGATAGGATATCAGATTTTACAAGAAATGTAGCCATAGTTCCTGTTTCAGCAAAGAGTGGATATGGTATTCCGGATCTCCTGATGATACTTGCAGGTCTGGCCCAAAGTTTCCTTGAAAATCAGCTTAAGAATGAAGATGAAACGCCAGAAGGCACCATACTTGAAGTGAGGGAAGAAAGAGGCATGGGGGAGGTATCTGACGCAATACTCTACAACGGAATTCTTAAAAGAGGAGATACAGTAATGGTTGGAACAGTTAATGGGATTAAAGCTTTAAGAATCAAGGGGATGTTTAAACCAAAACCATTGGACGAGATCAGGGATCCCAGGGATAGATTTTTATCAGTGAATGAAGTGAGAGCAGCCTCAGGTGTCAGAATATTATTTCAGGGAGAAGGAGGTGTAATCCCAGGAAGCCCTTTTAAAAAGGCGGCGGGGGATTTAATAAGAGTCAAGGAATCCATAGAAGGAGCAATAAGAGGATCATTCAAGCTGGATCAAGAGGGAATTGTTACTAAAGCAGATACGGTAGGCAGTTTGGAAGCTCTCGTGTACGAGCTAGGGAGACTAGGGATTCCAATTAAAAAGGCAGAGGTAGGACCTGTTTCTAAAAGAGACCTAACAGATGCTTCGACAAATTCAAAGAATGAAAATAGAATTGTTGTTGCTTTCAATGTCCCAGTCCAGGTTAGGGACGAGGATGTCACAATAGTAGAAAGTAACATAATTTATACAATAAAAGATGAGCTACAGAGGGTTATAGAAGAGATCAAACAGAAGGAAATGAGTAATAAAAGAAAGGAAATAACATTTCCAACAAAAATTATTTTCCTGCCTGGAAATACTTTCAGGATATCCAAGCCAGCTATACTTGGAGTAAGGATTGTGGCAGGAACATTGAGAGTTAAGACACCTCTTATGAGACAGGATGGAAGGTCAGTGGGAACGGTTAAGAGCATAAGAACTGGCGAGCAGTCGCTTTCAGAGGCCAAGCAGGGTGAAGAAGTGGCAATTTCAATAGATGACATAACAATAGGTAGACAGATAAAAGAGGGGGACATACTTTATTCTGACCTGAATGAAAGAGAAGTTAAATTATTGAAGGACGAAAATCTAAGTGTTGATGAAAGTATGGTTCTGGAAGAAATAAAGAACATAAAGAGAAAAGAAAATCCATTTTGGGGTATATGAATTTATTTTCACAGAGTTTTTATTTATAGAAGTATACCGTAATGAATGCAGATCAATACATTGGAGTTTTGTAGTTCGTGCGGAGTAGGATTACAGGAAAAAGGGGCAACTACATTTAGATGCCCAAATTGTGGAGAGGAAATAATAAGCCGATGTGATAACTGTCGTGAACTGTCAGTTCCATATCAGTGCAGCAAATGTGGCTTTAGGGGGCCATAAGATGGGGAAAGTGGCAGTTTCAATGAGAGTTATGCCAACGTCCGAAGAAGTAAATATTGATGAAATGCTAAAATCAATAAAAATTCTCATCAAGGGTGAATATTCCCTTGGAAACAGTCAGGTAGAAGAGGTTGCCTTCGGATTGAAGGCAATAAGATTGATAATAGTGATGGATGATAAGGAAGGATTAATGGATAATATAGAAAATGAAATTAGAAAAATAGATGGAGTAAGTGAAGTGGAAGTTGAGGAAGTCTCCTTAATATCATAATTTAAGTTTTATAAGGTTATCAATTCTTTTTTCAATCGGTGGATGTGTTGAGAATAAATTTTTAATTTTAGCTCCAGACAGCGGGTTCACTATAAATAGCGCAGAAGTTGCAGGATTAACGTTATCAATAGGTTTCTTTGCATTCCAGTTTTCCAGCTTTTGCAGGGCTGAGATAAGACCCTGTGCATCATTGTTAATCTTAGCACTATGCTCATCTGCGTACAGTTCTCTCTGTCTAGATATAGCCAGTTGAAGCATCATTGCTCCCAATGCAGCGAGTATTAACAAAACCATCAGAATCAGGTCCTGTCCTCCCCTTCTTTCATCAAAAAATGCTCTGAAACCGAATATACGGGAGCCAACCATCAGTGCCGATGTTACTGTTGCAGCTACTGTTACTACAAGAATATCATTGTGTTTTATATGCCCCAATTCGTGACCTATAACACCTCTAAGCTCCCTTTCGTTAAGTATATTTAAAATCCCTGCAGTGAAAACTATGTAGGCGTTTTTCTTGCTCCTCCCGGTAGCGAAAGCATTTGGAGTGTCAATGGATGCTATTGCTATTTTTGGTATTGGCAAATTAGCATTCTGTGATACTTCCCTCACCAGCTGGAATAGCCGTGGATTATCTGATTCTTCAATTTCCTTCGCATGATAGCTCCAAAGTACAAGCTTATATGAAAAAAGTAGTGAAAACATATTTATAAAAAATGCAAAAATAAGGAAAATCTCGAGCCATAGTATACCATTTCCTACAAGATATCCAATAACCATACCGACTGCTGCCAGAAGAAGAAACATTAGAAGAAATATAACTATTATTCTTAATCTGCTCACGAGGGAGAGTAATTATCTTAAATATTTAATTTTAACTTTTAAATGAAATATAATTTTCTTAAAATATTTATATCCATAATAATGTTGTTAGCCATAACAACGGTTTAATAGTAATTATAATTAACAGTCCATCTCATCTAATGGAGGTAGTAATAAGATGTACAAAAAAGCAGGGAAGACCTTGGCGCTCATAGCCATTGCAGTATTGATTGCAGGAGGACTGATGAGCACGGCCTATGGTCAGGTGCAAGGAACAAGCGAGGTACCTTTTTCATTTATGGTTATTAATACTAACCATTTTCCAGTAAGTGGACTTACTGTTAATTTAGAGAATGAGAATGGAGTTATATTGGAAAGTAACGTTTCAAGTCCTACGGTTGAGTTTAATGCTTATCCCGGGAATTATGTGATAAATATTCCAAGTCAGGAAGTTAATAATGTAGTATATAACAACGTGAACCTAAACATAAACGTGAGCAGCAATCAGAAAGTTTATTCAGTTCCATCTGGATCAATCTTAAGCAATGTTGTTGTTTCCTATCAGGGTATAAACGCTCAACTTAATGTTAAAGTCACGGGATCAAACCAGATAAATTCAGTTTATACAGAACTTCAGAACGGTCTTAATCTATATGCCACATTACAAAATTCAACATATGTAATTAAAACAACAGCTGGTCAGCAGACAATTTACATTAAGTATTACAATGCATCAAATGCAGTTTATAACATGATGGTTGATGCCTCCGTTGGAAATAATAGCATAAATGTTTCACTTTCATCATCCGCAGCCATTGTTGGTGATGTTATTAACACGGCGGGTTCTCATCTAAACAACATACAAGTATCAATTTATCAAAATGGAGCACTTTTGGGTTCTGATGTATTTTCGAACGGGTACTTCTTTGTAACGCTACCTAATGGGCAATATAATTTCGTTATTTCATCTAATGGATATTATCCTCAATCAATTTCTGCCACGGTTACTTCTGGTACTACAACATTCAAGCAGGTAACTCTTACACCTTCCTATTCAAACCAGGTAACTTCCATAACATTCAACAATAATTTCAATGGTTTAACACTTCAATCTAATATCACCATAACAAATTCTACAATATTGATGACCCTTCCTTATACCAACGCTGGATCCCTCTACAACCAGATGAAGCTTCTTGGTCTTTCTCAGGGAGGACTTTGGGAGATCTTGAACTACTCAATACCAGAAACAACTGTGAATACAGTTTTATTCAACGGATATGCATACAACTATTCTTATTCCACATCAACCTTGGTTCAAACATTCAATGGAACAAATCTACAATATGCATTCAGTTATACTGTTTCATACCAGCAGCAGGCTATAAAGGCAGGCCATAATAATGAAATGCAGCTTTATGTTAACGAAAACGGTGCATCAGGCGCCTATGTTTCTCATGAATATTTCATCAATATACCCTCAAGTTATGAGAGGGCAAATCTGATTAACAGTTCAATTGCTCAGGTATCAGGTTTCTCAAATGTTATCAAGGTATCCAATAGCACATATAATGGATTCCTTTCCCTTAAGATAGATCAGAAAGTTAAACCTACAGTCAATCCTACAGAGCTGAATATTAACTGGAATGGATACTTTGAATCAACAGTATTGAATGATAGCATAAGCAACTATACCGTTATAGTTCCGGCAAGCAAGGCAGTTACATATAACGCCAGTAATGCTGTATTCGATAATGTCCTTGGAATGGATAACTATCAACAAATGACTTTCTTCTGGAACTTTGGAAATGGGATAACATCCAATAGTTATACTGCAAACGTTACTCTAATGCCTGGAACATACCTAGTTACGCTTACCGTAACAGATGTTGGAGGAAATACGAATCAAACAACATTCACTGTCATAAGTGATGCCCAGACTCCACAGCTAAATCTTGCAATTTTACAGAATGGAAAGAATGTTCTAACTGTCAATACTACTACTTCAAATACCTATACCTTATGGGTAAATCAATCAGTACCGGTTTATTTCAACGCACTAAACTCTAAAGACCTTTTATCAAATGGAATGAACACAAAATTGCCTCTTGTTCTTAACTGGAATATTTCTGGGTCAGCAAAAACTGGTTACAATGTTTCATACGCGTTCATTAAACCTACATTTAATGGAAAATTCGTATACACAAATGTAACTGTCAAAAATGCAGTAGGAAATTCAATATCTGTGGTTCTTCAGGTGCATGTTAATGATACAACACCACCAGTTGCTTCCTTCCAGGTTATGAACACTTCTGGAAAAGTCATTACGAGCGCAAAGGAATATCAGGATTTGATATTAAATGCGTCTAAATCATTCGCACCAAATGGAGGTTATTTAGTATCATACAATTGGTCCATCTATTATTCAAATGGAACTAAAGCAAAAGTCAACGTTGCTTACAATATCGTTCAGTCATCTTCAAACAATTCGACATTGGAAGTATCATTCATACAGTATGGGACTTTCAAGATAAATCTTCAGGTTACTGATCAGTCTGGTAATAAAGGAAACGATACCGTCAGTATATTCGTAAGTGCAGTGGCACCAGAGATTGAAATCTTGAACGTAACATATCCAAATTCCTACACTGAAGGTTCATCAGCAATACTAAAATTAGAGCTTAAGAATGTAGGTCTGCAGAATGCAACAGAATATTATGTGAACGTGACTCTAAATGGCAAGGTCATCAAGAATGTATCATTTACAAATCTTGCAGCAGGACAGACAATAAATGAAACAATAACAATAATCCCTCCCAATTCAGGCCAATATACAATGGTAGTATCGGTATTTGCAAAGAATCAACCGTCATTCTTTAATACAAATGTAAAAGTCACGAAGGCAATATCTGTAGCACAGGCTCCATGGAAACTGCCTGCCCTTATCGGAGGTATAATAGTTGCAATAGGAGTTTTATCATTCCTTTATTATGACTTTGCGATAAGAAGGAAGGCACCAAAGGAGAAAAAGGAACAGAAAAAACAATTAAAATAAATTAATTTTTTTATTTTAAATTTTATCTGAAGTTTTTATTCCAAGTAAATCTAAAGTTTCCTTCATTGTCGAAATGAATGCTTTGATTATGGATACCCTCTTTCCGATATTGATTTTATCATCCAATACTGGGCAATCTCTATAAAATTGATTAAATGACGATGCCAGTTCAAAAGAATATTTGGCAACACGATCAGGTCTCTTGTGCTCTGCAGCATCCCTTATTACTTCTGGGAATCTTCCTATTTCCCTGAGCAATTCAGCTTCCCTTTGCTCTATGTCTTTATTTAAAGGAGCCTCTACATATCCAACCTTATTCAATATAGAGACAGCCCTGGCATAAGAATACATAACGAATGGAGCCGCTTCACCTTCGAAATTAAGGGCTTCTTCCCAATCAAAAGTTATGGGTTTTTCAGGAGAATATTTTATAATATTGAATCTCACTGAAGCTGTACCGATTTTAAAGGAAATATCATTTATTTCTTCATCTGAAATATCCTGTCTTCTTTTAATTATCTCTGCCCTTGCCCTGTCAACAGATTCCTGTATCATATCGCGGATATATATTACATTACCTCTCCTAGTACTCATTTTTCCTTCCTTTGTAACAACGTAAGAATAGAAAATAGGTTCTATGTTATTTATTGAAATGAGATTGAGGACATACATCAGATTCTTGAAATGTTCTTTGTGATCCTCTCCCAGTACATCTACCGAAATATCATAATTCTTAGATTTCTGGATATGATATGCCAAATCCCTTGTAAAGTAAAGGGATGTAGAATTGGAACGTATCAAAAATATCTTACCATCACCAATGGGGATATATTTTGCGCCACCTTCATCCATCATATAGGGCGATAGCATCTGGACAACACTCTTTACATCTCCATTAATTATGAAATCACTTTCCCAAACGAATGAATCAAATGATATATTCAGATTCTTCAGATCAATTAACACGTCATTCAGGAATCTTTCAAGTTTTTTTCTAGATTTAAGTATGAATTCCCTGTCACCGGATTCAGCCATTTTCATATTTCTTTCTATTTCATTTTTATGTGAATCTATCTCCTCATAATATCTTCTGTAAGATTCTGTATAGTTATCTTCCCCATACATCTCTGTTCCAAGTAGTAGGGCTTCAACCTGCGTCCCAATATCGTTGACATAATACTCAGATTTAACGTCATACCCGAATTTTTTAAATATCCTGTACACTGTATCTCCGATTATTGAATTCCTTACCCTTCCAATATGGAGAGGACCGGTGGGATTAGCACTTGTATGCTCAATAAGCACCTTTATATTCTTTCTGCTGAAATTGAACAAAGTACCATCGAGTGCGGAGTCAAGAATCATAAATGAGAGCTTACTGTCATCATATTTTACGTTAACAAATTTATTTACCTTTTTGAAAGACATCTCTCCGTCAGACAAAGCCTCTATCTCTTGTTTATCTATATCAACATCAGCCTTCTGCAGATCTATGGTAATATCCCCAAAATTTTTTGGGGCCTTGTAAATACGGATTTTATCTTCTATATTATATTTCCTAAGAATCGGCTGTATTTTTTCCCTTACCTTGTTCTCCATTAATTCGAGAGGATGCATTGAATCCAAATAATAAATTAATATTAATAGTCAATCAAAGATTTCTGGTCAGATATGGCATTGATTTTTAATCCCAATAATTCCGAAAATTCTATAGCATTTATTGCTGCCTTTGACTGTGCGTGGTTGTTGAAATAAATGTAAATTTCATTTTTCAAATCCTTTATTTTTTCTATTATATGTTTTAATTCATCTCTTGAGTATAGATAATCATACTTGTTCATTCTCCCGTCCGATGGCGTATTCCCATACCACAGATCAGAATTTCTACCGTGCAGCCTTATATACGAAAATTTTGAATTATCAAGAATAAAGAATGGAAGACCTGGTGAGTCTACCGTCACAAGGGATATTTCTTTATTTTTTATCAAGTCTGCTAATAATTTAATAGTATCATCTCTTAGAAATTTATGATTTCTCAACTCCAACGCAATTCTATACTCTCCAGGATTCAATGACTCAATCAGTTCTGAAAGTTTATTGTTCCAATCATAAACTCTTTGAGGTTCGAAATAGGGTGAAAATTGAATCAAACCTGCTCCGAGTAATTTATTATCCCTGAATCTAGATAGTACATCATTTTCAAATTCAACGGCAATATCTATTGCCTCTCTATCAATTCCACCACTTCCATGGGTAACCTCTTTCGGAAATTTAAATGAAAATACAAAATTATGACTTCCTGAGAATTGATCTATCCATCTATCTATCATCTCTTTCTTTGGATAATTATAGAAGGTGGAATTAATTTCAACAGTATTGAAATGTTTTGAATAATATTGCAAGTATTCACTAGCCTTCATCGTCATCGGATAGAATCTCCCCACCCAGTCGGGGTAGTAGAATCCTGAGCATCCTACGTATATCATTAAAATAATTATGTAAATTATCCCTAAATATTTTCTTGACTATTTCAGATAAATTTTTATTCTAAATAAGAGTTATAATAACAATGAATATCATTAAAGTCGAAGATATGGATAAGGAAGCATCTTTTAAAATTAAAACTGAATCGTACCTGTATATTACTGCTAAGAAAATGCTTGAATTTAATAAGGGGGACAGAATGAAGCTTATTAATTATATGAATGAAAGAATAGAAAAAATAGAAAAAATATCGAATGTTTCAAAACCATTGGTAGTAATGGAAAATGGTCAAAAGATATTGGAGGTGAAATGATGAATAATATTGTGGCACGGGATGTAATGTCCCGAAATCCCATCACTGAAGATTCCGAAGAATCTGTAATCAGGGCAGCCCAGATAATGCGCGATAAAGGAATTAGTTCAATTCTTGTGCTCAAGAATAATGTTGTTGAAGGAATAGTTACCGAGAGAGACCTCGTAACTAAAATCGTGAGTAAGGGCCTTGATCCTGCCAAAATAACATTGGGGGAAATAATGAGTTCTCCTTTAATAAGTGTTAATGAAGATACTCCACTGGAGCTTGTTGCAGAATTGATGTGGAAAAATAAGATAAGGCGTTTACCTGTAAAAAGAGAAAACGCCATTGTAGGAATATTGACAGAGAACGACATAGTAAGGATATCACCAGGTCTAATTGAAATTACCAGAGAGATTTCTGGAGACAAAAACTATCAGCTCATTGCAGGGCTTCATGGCATATGCGATAGATGTCATGAATATTCCAACAATCTAGTTTACAGGGCTGGAAAGTATTACTGCGAATTATGTTATTCTGATATAATCTCCTCCTTAAATGAATGAAATTTTCAATTTTAAAAATACTTAATTATAAAAATTAAAATGAGAATACATAACAATATTCTACAATAAAATAATACCCGTAAGATGGAAAATCAAATTGGGAAGGAATTAGATACTGCTCATGGGTCCCTTGAATTGCCAATATTTTTGCCGGTAGCAACAAGGGGGTTTGTCAAAGCAGTCCCAATGTACAAAATAAATGAAATGAAAATAAAAGCGATGATATCTAATTCAATGCACCTTGCGTTAACCCCTGGAGTCGATAAACTTGAAAAAAGAGGAGGGATAAATGGTTTTACTGGCTTTGAGGGAAGTTATTTTACAGATTCTGGTGGATTTCAAATATTGAGAGAAGAATTGGTTAAAATTGATGACAGCGGCATTTTGTTTCAGGATAAAAAAAGTGGAAACTCAATGAAGGTTACACCTGAAATAAGCTCAGATATACAGAGGAAAATTAGAAGTGATGTAGCAATGATGCTTGATGATTGCCCACCTTACGGGGCAGAGGAATCACGATATAAAATATCCATTAAAAGGACTTATGAATGGGGTAAGGTGTTCTCATCCTTTAAGGTACCCGGCCAAAAGAGATTTGGAATAATACAGGGTGGATTTAATTATGAAATGAGAAAGGAAAGTGCATCGCTCATGCTTTCTCTTGAATTTGACGGTTTTGCAATAGGGGGTTTAAAAATTGGAGAACCAAAGGAGCTGACAGATAGGGTGTTGGAAAAGACAGTAAGTCTTATTCCATCTCAATATCCAAAATATCTTATGGGAGTGGGAGACCCTGTATCTATATACCAGTATTCAGGCATTGGAATTGATATATTTGATTCAACGTATCCCACAAGGAATGCAAGGCATGGGTATGCACTAACCGAAAACGGTCCAGTTAATTTGAAGAATTCAAAATTTTCAATGGATTTCTCCCCTATAGAAAATGGCTGTGAATGCGAGACCTGCAGATTTTATTCTAAATCGGCGTTAAGAGAATTATTGAAAAATGAGGATCCATCATTCCAATACCTTGTAACAATTCATAATCTGGATTTTATGAACAGATTTATGAATTATATCAGGGGCGATAGGGAAATGGCAAAACAGATAGCCTTAATTTTCAGTAAAAATCATAATGATGTAATTAATAACGTTCAATAGGGGTAGGTGGCAGAGCGGCTATGCGCGGGACTGCAGATCCCGTTTTATTGGGGTTCGAATCCCCACCTACCCTTATCCAAATTTAATGAAACATTTGAATAAGCAGTATCCTAAGAAATAACAGGAAATTTAATAATTATACAATGAAAATTAACATATAAAATAGAATGAGGATCACAGATATATCCCCAAATCAAATAAATCTAAGTATGGCAGCCGTAATAAATAGCACTATCCCAATGAGGTAATCGAGATAACTGGGTTTGAGATTTTTTAAGGTTCCGGCAATCCCAAATGATGAGGCAAATACAATCAACGTAAGGGAGAAGGAACTCACAATAACGAAAACTATCAGAAGAGTAATGATTTGAATAATGCTAAGAGGCACGGAGGAGATAACTATAGGCACCAATGCGAAATCTGGAAAAACGCTGATTACAAGGACTGAATGCATTGTAAAAGATTCTAATTTTGATTCTTCCTTCGATTCACGCAGACCATTTATAAGGAAGTATAAACCTACTAAAACAAGCATAATCTCTCCTGCATCATACAGATAAGAGAGAAAAGATCGTATCAACAGTAAACCAATAGCAAGAGCCAACAGGGCAACAAGCACTGAGGTGAATGCGTGAAGTGATCCTATAAGAATGCTGAACAAGAATTTCCTTAAATGTGAAAATTTTTTGACAGATGATACCAAAGAAATCGGTACCCAGTGGTCCGGAGCTATCATATGAAATGTTGCGAGGAGGATGAGGGATATGAGAAGGATAAGAAATAGGGCCATCTCAGATGCAAGGCAAGACTATATTAAAATTTTATTGCCCAGTGACGCTTACTGTTAAACAGATTGTGATAATAATGTACTATGGAATGACGAAAATGATTAATACAGATTATATCTAAAACAAGTATTGATAAAGAATGAGTTCTGGGAATTTTTCAAGGAGAGGGACATACAGAAGCAAAAAATAGAATTCGTCATGAAGAAAAGCCAGAATATTGTGGATTATTGCAAAAAAATGACAGGTGGAGGTGATTACTGGCAAATATCTGAGGATGAAATCAGGGTTATATATACCTTTATGAAATTTTTAGATCCATCTACAGTTATAGAGACCGGCGTCGGTCCGGGTGTTTCAACGACTGCAATACTATCTGCCATCAGTAAGGATGCTTTACTGATTAGCATAGATCCAGGTGCTCCATATGGCAAGGGTGACAGGGAAATTGGTTTTGTAATTCCAGATGAATTGAAATCAAATTTCAAACTGGTGAAAGGCACATCTGCAGAGAAAATGCGGGAAGTTTTAGAGAATACCGGAGAAGTTGACGCATTTTTTCATGATTCTGAACACACATATAATAACATCATGTTAGAACTTAATTCCATATGGCCAAAACTTTCCAGGGACTATTTAATAATAGTGGATAATTATGATTGGACTTCAGCCCCAAATGATTTTGCAAAGGAGAAGAATTTAACTTTATACAATCCCGCCGATGATCTCGCAATCATTTTCAAACCTCGGGACAAAATTGGGAAACAATGAATATTCAAAATTTACCATATTTCATTCTAAGGGTAACTTTATTCCATCAGATGGTATAATTTTCAGATATGCGGTAAGAGCGAATCAATATCTACCCCTATTCCTTTCAACCAGTAAAGGGAAAGTATTTCCTTCTGTTTCATAAAATTCAACTTCCTGGATTGATACTCCTTCATCTCTAACCCAAGTTCCGTCCTGAAAAGGATAAGATTCTCTGCCTTACCTTTAAATCTAAATTTCCTTTTTCCCTGGAGAAGTTCCGACCACTCCTCATCATCAATTTTTCCCCTGCTTCTTTTTATGATATTTTCTACAGATATCCTGACAAAATTCCAAGAAAAAGACCTTCCTATAAATGTAAAAGTAGAATAGGATGGGAAAATATCGAATGATACTTTATCCAGAATTACCTTCTTCTCAGGTTCCCTTGAAAATAAAGAGTAATCTGAAGATAAGAATTCATTTATTGCTTTTTCAACCTGCATTCGATCCAATGGTTCTGGATGAATATAGAGATAGTGTTTTATTACCTTACCTCTCAACTTTACATATTCATCGCTCATCACGTAGCCCCTAACGAATATTCCTTCTATAGAATCAACAATCCTGCATACCTTGAGGCAATCATCAGTCTTCAGCTCTATTATATTGGAACATGATCTGACATGGGAATCTGTTCTGGATGAGACAACCACTTTATCTATGCCAATTGGCATCAAAGCATTCAATATTTCACCCTGTACGGTCCTTCTCTCAGGTTGTTTCTGAAAACCGTGGAATGAATCATCATAAGCTATATTCAGCAGACAAAATTTCATTCCTGTACCTCCTACTTAACTTATCCGGATATGCAGTATGTGGGAAATACTTATTTCCCACTATTTTTTTATATGCATATTCATAATCAATTTTATTTCCTTTTGATATTATATATCTACCATAAATCCTCGCCACTTCTTCACTATCTATATAAATCCTATCTGATTTAATAACACCTGTTAGTAATTTCTTGGCTATGCCTATGGTGGAAACCCCTTTTACAATTCCAACAACTGTAGCAACTCCCTTCCTATCCCTGTGAAGTATACCATTTCCATCTATTATATTGATGCATTCTTTTTCAGTTAGGGCCTCATATATCTGTCCCTCCCTTAAATATAGATAATTAGGAATGTATGGAGACCTGACCTTTCTTACCACAACCTGGAATTCTATTTTTTCTTTAAAGGTAACTCCTACTCCAATACCTGTATCACCAATATATGAAATATCTAATGCTCTAAGACAATCCGGTCTATCATCAGTTCCGTCAATAATCAATCCATTACTCCATTCTCGGTACTTCTGGAGTGGAAAATCTGTTTTGAAATCTTTAAATCTTACATGGTCAAAATTATCTATTTTCCCATTAACTATAATCAATCCTTCCCTTTTTAATCGCCTTATCTTTTCTTCTGTTCCTAGAGGATGCGTGAACCCTCCAAGACTTCCATCAGATTGTACAACTCTGTGGCAGGGATATTTAATAGGATTTCTGTTATTTGATAACATCTGGCCTACAGCTCTGGAAGCAATTATATCCCCAAGGGCAACAGCAATATCCCCATATGTGGTAACGTAACCCTCAGGAATCTGCTCCATTAGTTTGTAAAATTCTTCATAAATATTTAATTCAAACTTCACTTAGTTTCACTTCGAGTTCCATCAGATCATTAGCGATTTCCGTATTTTCGAAAACCTGTTTTGCCTCTGAAAGAATAGGATTTACATCATTATATCTTGGGCTAAAATGTACCAGGATGAGCTTCTTGGAATTAGAAAGCAAAGCTTGTTCAGCCGCATCCTTGCCGGTGGAATGGCCATAAGCTCTCACCTTATCTGCCAGACTCATTTCCCCGGTAGCCTCATGTATTAAAACAGTGGAATCCTTGAAAAGCTCTACGAGATGAGAATCCTTCCTGGTATCACCGGAATAGGATATTTTCCTTCCCTTCCTCATCTCCGATGACAGTTCTTGTATATTGATTGTTCTTCCATCTATGTTGATTTCACCGAGTTTTCTTATTTTTTCCAGCATTCTTCTGGGTACGTTTTTCTCCTTAATTTTTTCTTCATCAAACTTGAAGGAATCCTTTTCCTTGAATGCAAAGGAAAGTGCTGGAACTGGATGACTTGCTCGGTATGACTGAACTGTATAGTCACCGAAATCTACTATGGTTCCATCGTACATTTCCTTGATGGATATATCAAAACTCAATGAATAATAGCCCAAAGATAACAAATCAGATATTATTGAAGATGCCCCTGATGGTCCATATATCTCCAAGGGTTCCTCTCTCCCGTAAAGGCTCATTGTTTGGATAAGCCCTGGAAGACCAAGGAAATGATCTCCGTGAAAATGTGATATAAAAATTCTCTTAATCTTCATTAAGGACAGGGAACTTCTCATAATTCTTGTCTGTGTTCCTTCACCGCAATCAAAGAGAATAGCTTCCTCTCCAACCCTTATCCCAATGGAGGCTGTATTTCTGAACTGTGTAGGCCAGGATCCCCCAGTCCCAAAAAAATAGAGTTTTATAGAACTTATCATTCAATTCTCGCTCCACATATCATTCTCTATAATCTTAAGGTCTTCTATTTTACTTCTTGTCCTGGGCCTGGGTGGAAGGAAATAACAGTCGCAAGAAGATGGAATGGATAGGAAAATATCGAATGCTCCAATTTTCTCTGACATTCTTTCAATCTCTATTTTATCAAATCCTATCAAGGGCCTGAATACTGGAATCTTAATCTTTTCTTCTATAGTATTTAGATTATCAAGTGTCTGTGACGCCACTTGACCTAAATTTTCACCAGTGACTATTGCCTTGGCTCCAATTTCTTCTGCGTATTTTTGGGCTTCTTCATACATTATCCTCTTGCAGAATATGCAGGTCCATTTCTCCTCCCCCTTCTCCCTTAACTTTAGAACTGTTGGTCCAAGAAGTTTTCTGTGATCCATGATCTTTATCTCAATAGGGTATGGGCTGAATTTTTCCAGTAGTTCCTTATTCCTGAACACTTTCTCCAGAAGCCTGGAACTTTGGAAATAGTGTATGAGGCTGATCTCCATCCCTCTCTTGAGCATCATGTATGCAGCCACAGGAGAATCTATCCCTCCAGAAATCAGAACTACCCCCCTTCCCTGAGTTCTTACTGGGATTCCACCGGGGCCTTCCTGACTTCTGGTATAAATGTAAGTATAATCCCTGCCTATATCCACCCCAATGTTTATCTCATAATGATGAAGGTCCACCTTGGCCTCTGGATTATTATTGAGAATGATTTCCCCCAATCTGGACGAATAATCCTGTGAATTATAAGGAAATTCCTTATATCTTCTATTTACAGACACCCTGAATGTCCCTTTTATCTTGATGCTTGAAATTCTTTCTTCAATCTGCTCCGGATTGCTACTGACCCTTTCTGCAACGGAAAAAGATGATATACCGAATACTCTTGAAAGGATAGAACTTATATCAACTTCACTTTCAACTATAAGCCTGGTCTGCTCTATATTAATTTTAGCCTCAATACCGAACTCATTGAGCTTTGCCATTATATTCCGGGCCAGAAGCTCTTCAAAGAAACTTCTGTTATCCCCTTTAGTACCTATTTCAGAGTACCTTACCAAAGTTAGCACGTATGGAAAAGGCATAACTATTTTAACTATTTTTCTTAGTTTATTAAACAATTTCAATCAAAGATAAATATATAGAAATCATTAGCCAGAAGTATGGACATACTTACCACATTCCTCCATATATTTATTCCTCTTTTCGTGGTCGTAGATCCTTTTGCAGCCATGATTATGTTTATAGGTTATGCAAGAAATGCCTCAAAGTATGAGAGGAGGCGAATAGTAAATGATGCATCATTAACGAGCTTCCTGATACTTATTTTCTTTGCATTTCTTGGTTATTATATACTTCTTTACTTTGGCATCTCAATAGCAGCTCTAGAAATTGCCGGAGGAATACTGATACTTCTGACAAGTGTGGAAATGGTTACAGAGGGAGACAAACCTTCAGGTGGGAGGAAAAGGGGTGCACAGAATGAACAGGGAAGGGATATGGGTATAGTTCCCCTTGGAACTCCTCTTCTCGCGGGCCCTGGTGCTATTTCTCTTGTCATAATACTCATGCACGATTATAATTGGATTTATGTTATAACGAGCATCATACTGGTTTCTGTGGTAACATACATTTTATTTGCTTCCAGTTTTTACATATACGATATAATAAAGGAAAAGGGGGCAAGAGCACTCACAAGAGTATTCGGTGTTCTTGTTGCAGGTTTTGCAATTCAATATATATTAACGGGAATAGTGCTATTTTTTCATATTTGAGTAATTGGAAGAGAATCTACAGGAATCAAAATCCTTTTTATAAGTATAAATTATACTAAAAGGTGCAAATTGTAAAGGAAGATATGCAGAATCTACCGAAGATTATTGATCATCTAAAGAGAGCTCCAGTGGTTATGCCAACAGAAACACTCTATGCTATTGTAGCTCCGGTGATGGATAAGAATCTTTTCGATCAGGTTTATTCCCTTAAGAATATGAAGATGAATACGGCAAGCCCCATTGGATTTTACGGACTAAGGGATATGGAACGTTTCTGTGCTATGGATCAGGGTGCCAAGAATATAGTAAAGAAGCTTATGCCTGGCCCTCTCACCCTCATAATGAATGCAAAGGTCGATGGGCACTGGGTTGTCAATAAGAAGATTGCCGCAAGGATATCTTCCAATAATCTAATCAGGGAAGTTGCCAGGGAAATAGGGCCTGTCACTCTTATAGGAGCAAATATCAGGGGATTTAAATTATCCTCTGATCTCAAGGAGATAATTGCTCAGTTTGGAAACAAAATATCGTTATATGTGGACGGGGGTAACTTAAAAGGTTCACCCTCAACTATTTATGATTATACCACCAAGACATTGATAAGGGAAGGTTCAATATCGATTAGAGAAATTAGGGGTGCTGAAAATGGATTATGAGGATTATGTTCAGGCTGGTAAAATTGCTTCTATAGCCAGAAGCGAAGGCTATAAAATGATAGATGAAAATGTAAAATTGCTGGATGTTGCTGATTATTTGGAGGATTTTATAAGAAAGAGCGGTGCTCAGATTGCATTTCCAGTGAATTTATCCATAAACAATGAAGCAGCTCATTTTACACCCCCTCCAGGCAGCGACCTGGTTTTCCACCAGGGTGATCTGGTAAAGCTGGACCTCGGAGCAGAGATTAACGGATATATTGCCGATACTGCTTTAACAAAGGAAGTATCAACAAATAATTGGGCAAACCTAATAAGGGCATCAGAAGAGGCACTTAATAATGCTATAAAGAAAGTGAAAGTAGGTGTGATGACATCCGAATTAGGTAGAGAAATTGAAGCCACAATTAAAAGATATGGTTACAATCCAGTATATAATCTCACCGGGCACACATTAGAAAAGTATCTTTTGCACGCAGGTACTTCCTTTCCTAACTATGATGATGGCTCCAGGGTCAAACTCTATCCAGGAATGGCATTCGCTATAGAACCGTTTGCTACCACAGGCAGGGGAAGGGTTAGGGGTCTCGAATTCGGGAACATAATGCTCTCTTTAAAAAATGAATCTATGCAATACCTAAAGGATATCCATAAATTCTCAAGGGGTCTCCCATTTTCCATGAGGGATCTCGCGAGGCATTTCAGTAATTATGAAGAAATTGTCAGGGAATCTGAGAAGAAAAAATATCTCTATTTTTACCCTGTTCTCAAGGAAAATAAAGGTGAAATGGTTTCACAGACAGAGCACACAATATATCTCAGAGAAGATGGTCCCGTGGTAACAACTCTGTAATCTCTCTATCAACTGATAGAAAGAGTTCATCAAGAGAGCAGTTTGAATCTATAAATTTCAAATTATTCATCCTACCCTTAAGGTTGAAGTACATCTGCTGGACACCTTCCAGATATTCCCTTTTCTCAAATCTTGAAAATGTCCCTCTCTTACCTATTCTATCCAGTGCAAGGTCTATGTCTGAATGAAGCACAAATACAAAATCTGGAATTCTGGGTAAAAGTTTTCCTATCTGCATAAAGAAATTGAAATAATCATCATATGAAGGGAATTTCTTTGAAAGATAAACACCCTGATAGGCATAGCTTGAATAGAGTGACCTGTCCGATACGAAGTTTTTGTCAGGATCAAGATCTTTCAGAAAATTCGATCTATCAGCCATAAATAGAAAGAAATCTGTCAGCGGATCCCAGTTCTTATTCACTATGAATTTTCCCAGTTCATCATTTGAAGGCTCCTGTATCTTAACAAAACCAAATTTTTCTGAAATGTGATTAGTTACGTGAGTTTTTCCAGTTCCGTCAATACCCTCTATGGCAATATACAATCTAGAAGTATGAATCAATGCTTCTCTGCACCCCCGATTTTTTTATATCCTTAAGCCTTGAAAGAGCCGATTTAACCCTTTCAACGGAGAAATCGTGTCTCGAAACCAGAATTTCAAGGACTCTGTTCTCGTCAATGTCCGGAATAGAAATATTGCCCGGATCAAAAACTTCTGGATTAAGGAATATATGTTTTATTTCTTCATAATACTCTATATTTATATCAGGAATATTGGACAATGATCCATATTTCCTTACTAGCTGAAGTGCCTTTTTGGGGCCTATCCCCTTAATTCCATCGTTGAAGTCGGTACCGATCAATATTCCCATATCTATCAGCTGTTCCCTAGTAATTGAAAGGTAACGAAGTGTCTCGGCAAGATCTATAATTTCAGGGCTCACGTCCTGCGATCTGCCTGTTCTTGCATTCCTTCTCTTACCGGTAACAGTAAGATTCCTAATCAATCTTGGGGCACCAAACAGGAGCGAATCATAATCCTGAGATACGACAGAATAAACCCTTCCTCTCTGAGAAAGAAATGATGCCTCGGCCTCCCCCTCTGATGGTGAGTCGATCGTGGGAATACCCAGAGCGTTAAGCAATTCTTTAGATTCATCGACCATTTCCTTTGTCAGCCTTGAAGTTCTCGATGCGAAGCTCTTTGCACGTTCCACATCTCCCATGGCAAGTGACATTCTGTACTCCTCCTCGGCCTTTTCTTTCAATGCAATTCTCTCTTTTATTGTCTTGTCTTTCAGTGGATGTGGTTTACCATCAAATACATAGACCAGAATGATTCCACTTTCCAGAAGATTCACATTCCTGTAAAACAGACCGGATAGATGGGAAGTTATATTCCCGTAATTATCCTTAAGAGGGCTTCCATCATATTCTCTTATATTGCTCAAAAATTGATAAATAACGTTGAAGGCATCGACTCCGACCATTCTGCCATTCAGTGTTTTAAGATCAATTTCCCTTGGTTGAAGCAGCGAGGATATATCTACTCCCATAATTATTAAATAATTATTTTACACTATTAAATTTATTCAATGCCTTTTTCTGTAATTGTGAATGAGCATCTCTTCTGTTCAGGTAGGCTCCTATGTTTTATTACAACTATGTCCCTTCTTCCAGAACCAGTCCTTTCAATCTTCAGTATTGCCTTTGCCATATGGGCCAGCCCGGAACCGCCGACTGGAAGTACATTGCTAGAATCCTTTTCCGTATATACTTGATTGACAATTATGACAGGAATAATGAGATTCATTGCCAGATTGTTGAGCATTTCAATTTGATATGTAAGTGTATTTCCATACCTCTTTCTCAATTCCGCCCTCTTATCCCTTTCAGCCCTGTAATGTGCTGTAATTGTGTCAAAAATGATCATTCTTATATCAGGAATTGCCTGAGACAGATTTGCTATCTTTGTTACTGTTTCAAGCTGTTCATCGTAGCTGCGTACTCTGAAGAATTTTATATTTGACAAGGTACTCTGATCTACTGTTATCTGCGCTATTCTATCACTGGAAACGCCCTCAGAATCTATGTAAATGACAGTTCCATTTTTGGCCAAATTTATTGCCATGAAAAGGCAGAAATTTGTCTTACCGGAACCTGCCTCTCCATAAATCTCAGTGATTATCCCAGTCTCTATACCTCCACCCAGGCACATATCCAGTCTTGATATTCCAGTCGAAACCCTTTCATTCATAATAAATCATTCAGAGCCCTGGTGAGATCCCCGAGATCATTGTTCCTTATTATCAGGTCAACTCCTTCTATATCCTCATCGGAGTTAAAAAGAATTGAATAATCGGAATTTGAGAACATGTCCCTGTCCCAAGAAGAATCGCCGACAGAAATTTTTTTTCCTTCATAGCTCCTTAAAATTTTTCCTTTCTGCGATGGTTCAACGTACGCTTTTCCCCCAACAAGGTATCCATTATTAAAGATCAGTTTATTGGAATGAATATCATCAATTGGATAGAAGTCCATGATCCTGTTGACAATTACATCCACACCCCCAGAAATTGCAATTTTCTTCCCATTGAATTCTCTAAGGAACTCTGATAGCTCTTGGTAATTTGGGTTTGGAATCACATTCTTGCTTATCTCCAGAAAATCATTGAAATGTATTTTCCCCCTTTTTTGCAGCCAGAGATTGACATCGCGATCTACAAATTCCTCATAACTTATTCTATTTTCTATGTACAGTCTAAGGGAATCACCGTTATTAACTCCAAAATAATTATGTATCGTTGACCAACTGCTCTTTGAGCTCAAAAGTACACCATCAACATCGAATGCAAGAACTATTTCTTTCATTATATCTCTAATGATCATGGGGTTAATTAATTTTTAAGTGGAGACAGCGATCCGCATTTCCCGTGCCCTCGCGGAACACAGTACACGTGCGGAACGTGGACGGGCTTAACCTTCGGGTTCGAAATGAGACCGGGTGTTTCCCCGTCGCTATGGCCGTCAACCAATACGTAATGAGGAAGAGGTATTTAATCATTTTTTCCTTCTAGCTTTCTGGAATGGATTGAAAACAGTACCGATCCGACCATGATGCTGATTACCACTATGAAGAAAATGGTATTGGAAAACTCGTCAAATAGATTTGGATCAAGAGACAGAAGAACACCCAGGAGTACAACAACAGTTGAACCCCTGAGTGAGAAAGAAGAGAGTATGTTTCTGTAGCTTCCTATCCACTTTGTTGCCAAATCAATCGAATAAATCTCTCCATATCTGAGTCCAGCCAGAGTGAATGTAATGATAGCTGCAAAAATCAGCGATTTAATATCGAAAATATTGACAAATGTTCCTATGTAAACATAGAAGAATGATAATACGAAGAATGAAATTTCATCATTGAACATTGTAAGCTTATCAGTATCAACTTTCCCGGCTATCTTAACCAATTTAGATATCTGACCTGAATTGGATATTATTATTGCAAATGTGAATATAGATAGGATGGGAGAGGCATTCAGGTAATCAGATATACCCCAGAGAAGGAAGAGAATGGCAACTGTCACCATATAATAATGTGGAGTTTTTGCCTGTTTCAATGTTATCAGCCAAAGCAACCCCACGACCCCACCTAAGACTATTCCTTCTGAAATGCTAGCAAAGAGATAACTCGTTATTCCTATAACAGAGGAATTATTGTTTATGATATCAATTATGAGGAGAACAGCAATAATATTAAGGACGCTATTGAAAATAGTCTCTATTTTAACCATATTTCTTATCTTTTCATCAATCTTTACACGCTCTATCAGAGGAGTTATAAAGGTTACAGATGTCTCGCTCAAGATAGCAGAGATGAGGAGACTCTCCATTAGAGAGATGTGGAATATATAATACAGAATGGGAGTAAGTGTGGCAACAATGAATACTACATCCACACTGGCTAATGTAATTCCCCTGGATATAACGCCTTCAGAGTTCATAAAATTTATTTTCAGAAGACCCCCGAATACTATGAGAATCAGAGCGATGGTTCCGAAGAGACCAACGAATTCCCTCAAAACCAAAAGATATTTTAATGAAATGATCCCGGAATAATGAATGAGAATACCTATTAACAATAAAAGAAGCATATCGGGGATTCTTTTTTTTCTGAATGCAATCTCCCCTATGAAACCGAGGAAGATAATCCCTGACAATAGGATCAATATTTCATTTTCAGATATCAATAATCATATAGAAATTAATATTATAAAAAAATTCTCATCGCATATTAAATAAAATTATTCTCTAGTTCTCCTATACCCTCTATAACTATCCTGACATCATCACCTCTGGATAACCATTTTCTCCTGTCTTCAGGCATGCCACTTATAACTCCGTCCGGAGTTCCTGTTGAAATTATATCTCCTGGTTCGAGGGGAATATAATCAGAAATGTAACTGATCAACTTCCTGATAGGGAATATCATGTTCCTTGTATTGGAGTCCTGTCTCAGTTCTCCATTGACATAAGTTCTTATGTCAAGATCCTGTGGGTTTGGAATCTCATCTGCAGTCACAAGTAAAGGCCCGTTTGGATAAAATTGATCGAGAGTTTTTCCGAGAAGATATTGAGAGGTTCTGTATTGCAATTCCCTAGATGAGATATCATTGCCAATGAAATAGCCAAACACATATTTCAGAGCATCCTCCTCCCTCACCCTAAAACCATGAATTCCTATCATAACACCAAGCTCGCCCTCATAATCTATTTTCAGGCCATCATCAATTATCCTTATTTTCTCCAGATGAGCGGCGAGGCTGTTATTGAACTTGCTGAAAATAACAGGATATTTTGGCATTTCTTTCTTCGTTTCTTGGATATGGGCCTGATAATTTAACCCAATACAGATTATTTTTCCCGGCCTACCAACAGCAGGTAAATATGCTTTATCCTTCAGATCATATTTACTGAATTTACCTTTCTTCAACTCTGATTTTATTGAGTCTATATGATAGAAAACGTTCTCTATATCAACTTGTTTCCCTATTAATTCTGGGACGGAAATAATCTCCCTATCCTCCATTATGTGTAATATTTCCCGACCATCTTTTTTAAGTCTTAAAAATCTCATGACAGTGAAATACTCTAAATATTATTAGTTTTTCAGGCATTGTATTTCTTATTTTGTGAATATTTAAACATCTTAGATTACATAAACTTCTACGAGAAGGCTGGTGTGGATTTCCTCATCATAGTAGACAGCGCTCAAAAAACCAATCGTGAAGTCCTTAATAAGATTTCGGATGAGGACAAGCAAAAGTATATCCTGCAAATAGAGGAAATTATTAAGATAGAAGGGGGCACTGAAGACCTAATAGATCCCAAACTTTACTTCAGAACTTTTATACGGACCATTGAAAAGCAATTTGATTTTCCAGAACCGGATAATAAAGGGGAAAGAAAGAAAATCGTGAACTTGTTCAAAGAAATTGCTGAAAAAAAGGGAAGTGGAAAACAACAAATCATTTGTAGCAAAACAGTTCTGGCCTAAGTTGAATGATATAACTAACGGAGTTGCCGACGTTGACGATGGGTCATTGCATGCATCAGTAAGAAACATAATTGCCCTTGTTAAAAAGGTAAATGATAGGTTTGATAATAGATGAGATTCGTATTCCCTTAAAACATTAATCAAGTCTCTCCCTGCCAACAATATTTATCATAGCACTTGTTCTGCAGATACAATTTTAAACAATGGAGAATATTTTCGCATTGCTAGTAAAAGCCGACACTATTTTAGTCTTTCTTAGTTATCACGTTCAGGAATGTCTCAGTTAGGTTCTTTACATAATCTTCAGGACTTATTTTATTGTCATTCCACCACACAACGTAACATAAAAGAGAACCAAAAAAAGCCTTCCTGATGGGAGCCGGGACACTTTGTTTGACAAGTTCTTCTAATTTTAAGAACATCTTGTCCATTTCCTGGAAGCACACAGTTCTTAACGCCAAATCAATCTGCTTGTATCTTTCCTTGGTTGCCATTGTCATCAGGAGTAGATTCCGCAGATCTGGATTTTCATACTTTTTTAAAAATGACATGCTAAAATCTATTAGAAGATCTTTTGCGCTGTTATGTTCCCTTTTGTTTAGATCAGTAATTTCTTGAACGGGAACTGATTTAATAGCAGCCTTCTCTATAAGATTGTCCTTATTTTTATAATAGAAGAATACAGTCCCTTTGCTTACACGAGCTTTCCTTGCAATTTCATCAATAGTTGCTAGATCATATCCCTTCTTGGAGAAAACCTTGATAGAAGCATCCAATATCTTATCTTGCTTGTTCTCCTTTACGTTCATCAATAACATAATCTGAATGTAGTATATATATAAATCGGTCGGTCAGATAATACTGACCAGTCAGTCAAAACTATTAAATATTTATTAATAATACTGTTAACTATGGCAAACGATCAAAAAAGAAATTTAAGAAAAGTCGGCTTGGATTTCGGCCTGATAAGCGGGGCCGAATGGCTGATAATCATTGCTGCGTTCCTCGGTAGATACCTGCTTCAGTTTTATCAGACCTCCATAGGATCACTGGGGCTGGCATTTGGAATGGATTCTTTTGAGGTAGGAATAGGATTCGCCTTATTCACGGTTGCATTTGCATTTGCAGCTTTTGCAATGAGGAAGTTCAGGCCAAGCCAACTCAAAAGTGTTGAAATAATCTCATTGTTGTTACTTGGCATTACAATGCCACTTTACATAGTGGCTACTGGATTTGCTGAGGTATACACACTGATGATCATTGATGGTTTCATAACAGGTCTCGTAATGGATTCGTTCATGACCATGGCAGGAATGGCGTCAAAGGATCAGTCTAAGAGGCAGGTCGAACAGGCTTCATTCTCATTCTGGGTTGCACTTGCGCTAATAGTGGCGCCATTCACTACCGGTTATCTGTTGCATCTAGGAATCAAGGAAATATTCCTAATATTTGCAGTGATGGCGTTTGTTGCTATCCCATTCGTAGCTTCTCTCAGGGGCAAATATGCACTCCAATACATGGAAGCAAAGGGGCACAAGGGCAGCACAAGTATAGCATCGCTTTTTAAGAACAGGCAGTTCAACTGGGCTGTCATCGCCGCATTTGCATACACCATACCATTCTATATAATATTCTCATACGGCGTGATATATGGTGGAGTTCTAGGACTTTCAGCCACAACAGTATTCTATCTATTCGCTGCGATGTTCGTTGGAGATGTGATAACCAGATTCATCATTAGGCTCAAATCTCCAATACAGAACAGGAGACCTTACATGATTTTCGCAGTAACCATAGCACTGTTTTCTGCAGTATTTCTGGCTCTTAGTTCAGTTTCAATTGCATTCTTCGTTATCGCATTCCTGATCGCTGCAATACCTGATGGAATTGCATGGACCCTGGGGATACAGATAGCAAATACAACATTCAAGCCTGAGGAAATCGGGACATCAACTTCATTCTTCAGTTCATCCATGATGATAATGTCCGTCCTGATGCCTTTGGTTGGATACATGGCATCTGTGAAATACATTGGATTCACAAATACACTGTGGATATTTGCCGCAGTCACCGCCGTGTTCTTCATAATCGAACTACTGCTTAGACCGGCAAAAAATGAGAATGTGCATAATGAAACTGGGAGTAAATAAGGTGAGCTTATGGTGAATATGCTTCTGTTGATAGTAAGTGGGGAAGAAGAAAAAGTAGGAATGCCTCTCAACTTTGCAAAAACCCAAATTAAGGCAGGAAACAAGATCAAAGTGGTGTTTTGGGGGCCAAGTCAAAAAACCCTAAGTAACAACTATGAACTGAGAAAAGAATACGCATCTGCCCTTAATGAAAAGCCAAAAGGTTGTATAAACTACGCAAGGAAGCACAATCTTGAAACAACACTTTCAGATGAGTTGGAACTGATTCAGGTGGGAGATTATTTAACCAAAGCGATCGAGGAAGGATACAAGATAATTACTTTTTAAATTTTTTTGCTATGAATATGAAAAGAGGAAAGAGGATGCAGAACTAGGATGTGAACAAAAATGAAACTGAGATATGCAGGGTTGGCCAGTCTTTCCATGGTTCAAGTCATCGCTATCGTAGCTGTGATGACATTTTCAGTTCGTGCCAGCAATAATGTACTTCAAACAACCCTGCCACTTCTATCCAGGTACTATTTTCATTACAGCGAATTCGATGTGGGCTTCCTTATCGCCCTGATGTCACTATCTGGAATGATTGCCATGATAGTCAACGGCATTATGCGTGGCGATCTGAGGAGATACTCTTTCATTATTGGGAACGTAGTATACGCAATTAGTTTTTTTCTGTTTTCATTTTCCGGGTCATTATCCATAGTTGCGTATGCCATAATCAGTGGATTTTCCTACGGACTCATTTTTCCAAATATAATGACAGCCGCAGGTATTTCGGAAGACAAGAAGGTAAGAGAAAGAATGTTGGCCATTTATTCTCTGACCCTGGCAATAAGTCTCATTGGAGGTCCAGCCTTGGAATCTCTGATATTAAGATACTTCTCCCTAGAGAAAGTGTTTCTATTATTTCTACCAATTGTAATCCTATCAACAGCGATATCACCCTTTCTCAAATTTCCAGAAGAGAATATCACCAGAAAAAGGCCAACAATGTGGGATAAACCAGGTTTCAGGATGGCAATTTACACTTTCATTGTCTATTCATTTCCGACAGCCCTTATAATTTCATTTGGGGGGATATTCGCAGTTGACCAGTTCCATGCATCATATTCGCTAGTAACTCTTCTCTCCGCGCTCTTTTTCACATCTTCCTTCCTGACAAGGATTGTATTCTCCTCCCTGAATGTCGGGAAACTGTGGCCGTATGTTGTGGCCCTTATGGCCATATCATTGACTGGATTATTCATGATATTCATGAGCAGTAATATTGCCATATACACCATTGGGTTAGTAATTCTAGGCATTCCGCATGGACTTGGAATGCCTGTCGCAATATATGCCATAGGGAGGTCCTTTCCGGCATCAGATAGAAATGTTGCGAACAGTTACTTCACTTCAACAATGATGTCCACAAACATCATAATTCCATTATTTGGAGGCGCAGCCCTGGAATATATAGGCTTAAGATTACTGATGTTGTACCTTATTCCAGTGGTGGTTGTATTGCTGTATTTAACTTTCAGGCTTGTTAAGAGTATACCTAACTCATCCTCTTAGTCCTCAAGGAAAATGGAATATTCGGGAAGGTCCTTGCCGTTATAGGGTAATATACGGGGGAAGTCAGCCAGATTGTCTCAGCATGGCTTTCCATGATCCCCTAATTGATTAATTCCTTTGAACTAAGTTGTTTTTCCGAAAACCCTTAAAAATATCTTATACCCGAAACTAGTTGGAATAGGGTCTGCCTGGAAAACTTTGAATGTACGTGTTCTGTCCTCAATTCATCCAAGAGCTTCCAAAGGGATATTTACCCCGCAAATTTAATGAAAAGGGATTGAATTGCTTCGTCAATGGGGATGATCAGCGTTATTACGCAGGTGGGAAATGGTCAAATCAGGGGTGCCTGTGATCCTGCCATAGAGAGCACAGATCTCATAAGCCTCTTGTACTGGAAACTAGATGGGTTCGACCTTCTCCAAGAATCTGAGTAAAGGAAGCATCCCCTCTCTCAGACCGAGCCCAAAGTTGGTAAGTGAATATGTAACTCCTTCTGAATCTACCCTCCTTGCAACTATTCCTGCATTCACCAGGTTTTTAAGTCTCCGCGAGATTATGGTGGAGCTTGAAAAAGGAATATCAGAAAGGATCTCGTTAAAATTTTTTCTGTTGCCCTCATTTCCTATGACCCCGATAATCATCATCGTGTATTTCTTGCCGAGCAAATTCATTATGGGGAGCGCAGGGTCTATGCACACTTTCCTCTGACCGTCATCTATCATGCATGCCTTTATTCTATTCTCTGCCCTTTTCTCTTCCTTCCTGGAATTCATTCTGATTTCAGATTAAATACAGGGAATTAACATTTCCCCAAATTTCAGGCAAAGATTCGCATTGCCATTCCTTTTCCTTTGGATTCAATATTTATGCTGGTTAATTATCCCTGCCGTATGATCATCATAAACGGGGACGCCCTGACCCTGGACCAGGTGATCAGGGTTGCGGACGGATTGGAAAAAGTATCCGTCTCCAGGGGCGCAGTTGAAAGGATTATGGCGAGCAGGAGAAGAATAGAAAAAGCTATGGAAGAGGGAAGCGTGATCTACGGAGTTAATACCGGGTTCGGTGATCTTATAAATGTAAGAATTGAGAAGGAAAGGATTGTATCTCTTCAGGAAAATCTTCTGAAATCCCATTCATCCGGGTACGGGGCACCAGTTGAAAAGAGAGTGGTGAGAGCGATGATCCTGCTCAGGGCAAACTCCTTAGCGAAGGGGTATTCCGGGGTTAGGCCGGAGATCGTTGAAGCCCTTTTGGAACTGCTCAACAAGGACGTGATCCCATTTATCCCGGAAAAGGGAAGCGTGGGATCATCAGGCGATCTCTCACCGCTCGCCCATCTAGCCTCCGTGTTGATAGGTAAAGGGAAGGTCCTTGATGGCGGGAAGATCGTTGATTCCCTCCCCTTGCTCACTGCAAAGGGGATAAGACCGGTGAAGCTTGATGCGAAGGAAGGGATATCCCTGATCAATGGAACATCCTACATGCTATCAAATCTGGCTATTGCGGTAGAAGATGCTGAGAATTTGATAAAACATTCTTTGATATCAGCTGCAATGATATTTCACCTTCTTGGAGCTACAGAGCGGGCCCTCGACCAGAGACTTTTCCGGGTAAGACCTTACGAGGAGCACGCAATAGTGGCAAGGGAAATGAGGAATCTGATAAAGGGTAGCAAAAGAATACAGGAAGGCACGATTAATAGAGTGCAGGACGCATATTCACTGAGGTGTGTCCCAACCGTTTTGGGATCGGTACTTCAAGCATTCAATTTCGTAAAAAATATAGCTAAAAGGGAGCTGAATTCTGCAACGGACAATCCGTTGGTTTTTGATCAGGTGATATCTGGCTGCAACTTCCACGGCGAGCCTCTCGCGCTAGCATCCGATTACCTTGGAATAGCGATGACCGAGCTCGGAAATATTGCAGAAAGGCAAATTTTCAGGGCACTGGATTCAACGCTATCCGGCCTCAAACCATTCCTGGCAGAAAATCCGGGAGAGGAATCCGGGCTAATGATAGCGCAGTACGTTGCGGCCGCTCTGTGTAATGAAAACAAGGTTCTCTCGTATCCTGCGTCAGCAGACACAATTCCAACTTCTGCCAATCAGGAGGATCACAATTCCATGGGAGCAACCTCTTCCAGGAAGCTTTTGAGGATCATTGAAAACGTTCAGGGGATAGTTGCAATAGAGATGCTCGTGGGACTGAGAGGTATGCAGATGTACGGGGTGTCAGGGGAAGAGCTTGAAAAAGTTTTTTCATATTTAAGGGAGGAAGTTGGGGATGTAGCCGGAGACAGGGAAACCACCTCGATTATAGCCAGAATATCAGAATTGATACGCTCCGGTAAAATGCTGGAAAGGGTTCATGTAAGGATAAACTGATTCATTTCTTTTTCTTTCTTGAGCATATAGCAAATTCGTCACCGTCGAAAAACACCTCACGCTCCGGATACTGCCTTTTTATCTCCTCCACCAGCTCCAGTATCTCCTTCACTGTCATGTTGGTATTTCTGCTGATTTTCCTGTGAACAATTTTGTCTTCCAGCGAATCCATCTTTCCTGTACCTATGGAAGGTAAATATAAAAGTTTTTTTAGGACTGCTCTATTTTTTCAGCTATTTCAGCACACCTCTCCAGACTTAATTCCTCCTGTAGTCCGGTGTTGAGGTTCTTCAGGACTATGGTTCCATTCCTTTTCTCATTCTCCCCGACTATTGCAACATATCCGTAACCCATCTTCGACGCGTAATCAAGTTGCTTGCTGATTCCTCTCTCAGCTGTGTTTACATCCACAGCCACACCATTCTCTCTCAGGGTCTTTGAGACTCTGGGGGCATACTCCTTACCCGCATCATCCACCATTGCAAGGAATAATGCCTTCCTTTTCACTTTCCCCCACTTCCCCGATGATTTGAGTATGTTTTCAAGGACGGCATCGCCCACAGCGAACCCCACACTGGGAGTTTTTTCACCTCCGAGCTGTCCGATGATTTCGTCGTACCTTCCACCACCGAGTATGGCTCTGAACTTCTCCTCCTTATCCCAGGCCTCAAATACATACCCCGTGTAATACGAAAGTCCCCTGACGATTTTTAGATCAAAGTCAATATCCACCATTTCAGAAGACTTAACGTAATCAATTATCTTGGCAATCCTCTGCATCTCTCCATCCTCAAGCCCATTCAGCACAGAACCATCGGCTATAGATGCCACAAGCTCAGGGTCAAGGCCATTTTCCTTCATGTATATTTCCTTATCCTCGTCGGTCATCTTATTCCATCTGTCCAGGACAAGATAAGTTTCCTCTTTCTTCAATCCTTTTTCTCCGAGAATTCTATCCAGGAGAATCCTTGAATTCACCTTGAATTTCACCTTGTCCAGGATACCTAGCTTTTTCAGTATATCAGAGGCAAGGGAGGTCACTTCAGCATCAGCAAGATAGCTTTCGCTGCCAACTATATCCGCATTCAGCTGGTAAAACTCTCTGAATCTACCAGACTGTGGCTCCTCATACCTCCAGAATTTTTCTATGCTGTACCATTTTAATGGTTTCACCAGATCCTTCCTCGCGGAAACCATTCTTGCCAAGGTCGGGGTGAACTCAGGAATGAGAGTTACGTCTCGCCCTCCCTTGTCTTTGAAGGAGAACATCTGGTTCATTATTTCCATACCTGATTTATTCGCGTAAAGCTCAACGCTTTCAACAGACGGACCGCTAACTTCCCTGAAGCCAAATTCCAGACAGCTCTCCCTCATTCTGTCGAACATCAGCCTTCTTGATTCCTGTTCCTCAGGGTAAAAATCCCTGAATCCCCTTAATCTTTCAACCATTTCAAGCTCCTGAATCCATAATGTGAATAACACTTAATGTTTGCGAAATACGCTTCGCAATCCTTTTCGGCAACTTTGCGACAAATTATTTACGTCTTAGACCGATACTTTCATAGTTCCCCCGTTATTTACTCTTTTCCCGGAGATTAAGTAGGTCATACATTTGTCATTTTGTCGTCATCTGAAGTAAAGAGCGGAAGAATTCAGAGAAATCTATAAATAAGAGCTGTTTCATATAATCTTTTGAGGTGTTCAATTGGCAACAGACCAAGGCGTTGAGGTGGCTGAGAAGGTCGCGGTGAAATCCGACCAGAAGCTGAGAAAGGCGCTAACCTTTCAGGATCTGTTTTTCCTCAGTATGGGAGGAATCATAGGTTCTGGATGGCTGCTTGGTGTAGCTGGTGGAGCGTATCTGGCTGGACCTGCGTCAGTAATCTCCTGGATTGTCGGCGGAATCATAGTCCTCTTCATCGCTCTAACGTTCGCAGAAATTGGCGGTGCTGTTCCGAAATCCGGAGCCATTGTAAGATACTCTAACCTTGCACAGGGCCCGTTCACGGGTTACATAATGAGCTGGGCATACTTGCTGAGCGCTGTATCAGTACCTACAGTAGAGGCAGAGGCCACGCTTTCCTATGCAAGCATATACATACCAGGTCTATTCCATACAGTTTCAGGAGTGAGTGTTCTAACCGGTGAAGGGATAGGAATAGGAACCCTGCTACTGATAGCATTCTTCTTTTTGAACTATGCTGGAATAAGATTCCTGGGAAGATTCAACAGCGTTGTAACTTGGTGGAAATTCATAATTCCTACCTTGACGTTCATATTCCTCCTGGTTATCTTCCGGGCATCTAACTTCACTGCCTACGGCGGATTCGTACCTAGAGGAATGAGCATGGTATTCTATGCAATCCCTTCAGCGGGGATCGTCTTCGCTTACTTGGGATTCAGGCAAGCGCTGGAGTTCGGAGGTGAAGCAAAGAACCCCCAGAGAGATATTCCAAGGGCTCTCATATTATCTGTGATAGCTGCAATAATTCTCTATACGTTCCTGCAGTTCGCGTTTATCGGGGCGCTAAGATGGGGACCTGCAGGCATCTCGGTTGCTGGAGACTGGGCGGCCATAACGTCAGCTAAAATCGGCTCTGCACCGTTCTTTACTGAACTTTCCTACAGCGGTATTGCAGCCCTAGTCGCGTTTTCTTATTTCCTGCTCATAGATGCGTGGATATCTCCGGCAGGGACAGGATGGATATACACTGGAAACTCGGGCAGGGTATTCTACGGAATAGCCGCCGATGGTATCTATCCGAAGGCATTCCTGAAAGTTCACGAGAAGAGAAGGGTGCCGGTGCTCTCCCTAATAGCTGCAGTAATCGTAGGTTTCATATTCTTCCTTCCGTTCCCATCCTGGTATCTATTGGTCGGCTTCATATCCAGCGCAACCGTCATCACCTACGTGATCGGTCCTTTAGCCCTGCACGGCTTCAGGAAACATGCTAATGAGCTCAAAAGGCCCTACAGGCTCGGAGGTGCTTCCATAATTGCGCCCATAGGATTCATAGGTGCTGCTCTTCTGGTCTACTGGGCTGGTCTGACAACTCTTTCATGGCTGTACTCCCTGATACTATTCGGAATGCCCCTATTCTTCTTCCTGTACGGTCCTAGTAAACTGAAACTTTCAAAGGCATACAGCTACACAGTGGGTGTAATAGGAATGATAATCTCTATACTGACGCTTTACCTTGCGTATTTCTACGTCCTTTATCCTTCATCCACACAAACCCTGACACAAAACATGACATACTTCCTCATAATATGGGCAGTGGAGCTCGTCACATTCCTCGGAATAACACTTGCCTCACAGTACAAGGTAGCACCGCAGTTCAAGGTGTATTTCAAGACGTCCTACTGGTTCATAGCTTTGCTCTATATTTCGTATCTTATCGTCTACTTCAGTGTTTTCGGGTACCCACTCATATCCAACTTCTCTTCAATGGCGCCGCTAATACCATTCCCGTGGGATACTATCATCATGATAGTAGTCTTCCTGATAATATACTTCTTCGGACTTAGGGCAAACATACTGACGGACGATCTAAAGGCAATAATGGAGGAACAGAAGACCGGGGCGCTTTAACAGAACTGAATCATTTATTTTTATTACTTGATTTTACGCTTTTATTATCAGAGAAGTATTAATAAAGCGGGAATATTCTCGACTGTTTTGGTGGGGCAAATGAACAAAATAGAGATGGTGAACCCCGTGGTCGAAATGGACGGGGATGAGATGACAAGAGTACTCTGGAAATCAGTGAAAGAAAATCTCATACTACCCTTTGTTGAGCTTAAAAGCGAGTATTACGATCTTCACGTAATCAACAGAGACAAAACGGAGGACAAGGTGACTGTTGATGCGGCCAATGCCGTGAAGAAATGGGGCGTAGGGATAAAATGTGCAACAATAACTCCAAACGCCGATAGGGTCAGGGAATATAACCTGAAAAAGGAATGGCCCAGCCCGAATGGAACCATAAGGAAGATACTTGACGGCACGGTATTCAGGGCACCTATTATGATAAGGAATATCAAGCCTGTTGTCAGGACATGGAAGAAGCCAATAGTTGTGGCAAGGCACGCATTCGGCGACATCTATGACGGTGTTTCAATGAAGTTTGATACCCCTGGCCAGGCGGAAATAATTTTCAGATCTAATGGAGGGGTGGAAAAGAGAGTTCCTTTCCCCGGATTCAGCGGACCCGGTGTTCTTCAAGGAGTTTACAATCTTGACAGGTCAATCGAAGGGTTTGCTGAGGCCTCATTCAGATATGCACTTATGAATAAGATGGACCTCTGGTTCGGGGCAAAGGATACCATTTCAAAGGTCTACGATGCTGATTTCAAGGAGATATTCACTCGTGTTTTCCAGTCAAAATATGAAAATCTCTTTAAAGCAGCGGGAATAAGTTACAACTACTATCTTATAGATGATGCAGTTTCCAGGGTTATAAGATCGGAGGGAGGTTTTGTATGGGCATGCAAGAATTACGATGGAGATGTGTTCTCCGACATGGTTTCCACAGCCTTCGGCTCCCTTGCCCTTATGACATCTGAACTCATGTCCCCGGAAGGGTACTACCTGTCTGAAGCGGCGCACGGAACAGTGCAGAGACATTACTACAGGTACCTCAAGGGAGAAAAGGTTTCAACGAATCCCACTGCGCTCATATTTGCATGGACTAGAGGTCTCAAGAGAAGAGGGGAGCTTGACGGGCTCGATGAGCTCGTGAATTTCTCTAGGAACCTGGAAAGGGCTGTGGTAATGACCATAGAAGCCGACAGGATAATGACCCAGGATATTGCAAAATTATCCGATCCTCCTGTGGAAAGCTTCGTGACCTCGGATGATTTCATATCAGCTATAAGAAGAAACTTGGAAAAACTCATGAATTCCTGAGGGGACAAAGGGAAGGTTGATATATAAGGGGTATATAAACTTCGAAGATTATGACAGATGAAGAGAACATAGCGATTGAAAATATAGTGGCATCAACCTCTCTGGCGGAAAAACTCGACCTGAGCAAGATAGCACTGGCCCTTGAGGGTTCAGAGTATGAACCTGAGCAGTTTCCTGGACTAATATACAGGCTTCAAGAACCCAAGACCGCCGTTCTAATATTCAGGTCGGGAAAGGTTAACTGCACGGGTGCGAAGACGATAGATGCGGTAAACAAAACAATAAATACTATAGTTGAAAAACTTAAAAAGGCCGGAGTACAGGTAAACAGCAATCCTGACATAGTGGTGCAGAATATCGTGGCCGTATACGACCTTCACATGCAGCTCAACCTCACCAATATCGCAATGTCTCTTGGACTGGAAAATGTGGAGTATGAACCAGAACAGTTCCCGGGTCTCGTATACAGGATAGAGGAACCCAAGGTCGTGCTGCTTCTCTTCGGCTCAGGTAAGGTCGTTTGCACGGGTGCGAAGGAAAAGGGTGAGATATCTCAGGCTGTCAAGATACTGAGGAAGGATCTGGAGAAGATCACCGCAATAAAATGACAGTAAAGGAAAAGACGGGAAGGAGAAGGTACGTTTACTTTAGGTCAATCTCTCCAACCGATATGAAGCGACTCTCCAGCTTAATTGACGGCAGGATTGTGTATTACAGAGAGATAACTGCATTGCGGGTTGCTCACCTCTCATTACCCCTACTCAGGGAAAAAACAAGGGAAATGGGTTTGGAAATAAATATGATTTCCGGTACGCTGAAGGCCCTCAGGAGAAAAATATTAAAGATCCATTGACAAGGCTGAATCAAAGTCCATCTCTATGAAACTCTCAATTCTCTTCCTGAGCTCTTCGTCCCGCTTCAGGATTTGGTATATGTAGAGAAGCGTTTCCCCGTTAACAAACTGTGTGGATTTATGAATGTACCTCCCCATCACATAGGCGAAATTCCTCCTCTCATTCCTGTACTTCCTGAGAGCAGACATGTTCCTTATCAGGGAAGGAAAAGAGAACTTCTCGTACTTTTCGCTCTTCAGTTCTAGGGAAGATAAGAGCGTCATGAAATCGGTTGCATAGGACCAGAGGGAGTAGTTCATCCTGCTCGCGACCCTTCCGAGAAAGAGGTCCGAGATTGCTATGTATTTCAACGCTCTTTCGAAATCTGTACCGTTGCTCCTGAGCGGATATACGTTTTCCAGGAGGTAAAGGAGAAAGTCATTGGGATCTACGCCCAGATTCATTATTTCCATTCTCAGATCCTGAAGATTGGAACCGTGAGGATGGATGATGTTGTTTACAACGGTATATGTGCTCAACTCCATATCTCTCCCCTCACCTTCCGTTTCACAACCGCCCTGCAGATCATTTATTGCTGCCCTGAGGTCCCCGTTTGCATTCTCAGCAATCCTCTCCAGATCTTCCGGGGAACAGTATCTCCCCTCCTCCCTGAGTATCTCCTTTAAGACGCTAATTATCTGCGATTTCATGTATCTTCTGAATTCAATTTGCTCGCATTTCTCTGAAATCGCTTTTCCAGTGGGAGTAGAACGCAGGGAATAAAGATCATTTGCAATGAGAATCACGGGATTGAGAGTGAGTTCCAGAAGCTTGAGAATAGCAGCCCTGCCACCAGCATCAGCCCCTTCAACATTCCTCTCATAGAGAGAATCCACTTCGTCCATCACAATAAGCTTCTTTCCGACGCCTTCTTCTCCCAGGGACGAATAAAGGGAGCCCTTAAGTGCGGTCTGTTCGATTGCCTCCTTTGACCTTATGTCTGAGGCATTGAACTCCATATAGTCCCAGCCCATTTCCCTGGCCAGTGCCAATGCGGAAGAAGTTTTACCCGTGCCAGGTGGGCCGTATAAAAGAAGTGCTCTCTTCTCTGGTATTCCGTTCTGCCACTTCTTTGCCCAAGACATCATGTATTCCACAGCTTTCTCACGCCTCAGCTGGCTCAGCCTTGTAGGCCTGTACTTCTCTGTCCAGGGCAGATCCATATATGATGATTTATTCCGCAGTATAATACTTGTCCTTCGTGTATTGTTTATTTAAAAACATTTCTGCTTAAAGGACACCTAGAAAATTGCATTCGCCTTTAGAAAATACCTTTATACCAATCACGATTCCCTACCGGATGGCAAGGCTCAACATATCCATCACCAATGAAACAGCAAAAAAGATACAGGACGCCGCTGACAGGGACGGAAAAACTGTGAGTTCTGTAGTTGCGGAATCTTTTGACCTTTACTCCAGACTCCAAGAACTCGGAATTTCCAAGGGTCAGGTGATGAGCTTGATTAAGTACTGCCAGATCAATAAGATGATAAATGCCGTTCCCGTACCGGGGACATTTCTTGATCAGAGTGTCAATATTATGCTCAAGAGCTCAGAGGAAGAGGTGCTGAACAAATCCTGCGAATTGGGCAAGATACTGGCGGAGCTAATCAGGAGTGTCTCGCCGGATGTGGAGTCGCTCAGCAGGGTGATTGAGGAGCTTTCCCCCTTCATTCCCATCAGCAAGATGGCCCTCAAGAAAGATGGGGAAAAGGTTGAGTTCGTCCTGATGGGCAGCGGTTACAGCGTAGGTGCGGCAAAGGTGACAGCCTCCGGTATTAAATGCTTCCTCGATGTCTTTGGCGTGAAGGATATGAATGAAACAATATCTGAAGGGTTTGTCAAGGTGACGGGATCTTATAAGGATGACGGAAGTCAAGAAAAAGGTACATGAAGGCATTCTCTATGATGATGAAGGCTTCAGGATGAGCACACCCCCAGAAATTGCCTCATATATAGCAGAAAGGGTTGGGGGTGGGGTTATTGCGGATATGGGTTGTGGAATAGGTGTTCAGACCATTTACTTTGCGCGGAGATCGGAGAGGGTTATTGCAGTTGATATGGATCCAGGGAGACTAGAGATCTGCAGGAAAAACTGTGAAAAAATGCAAATCGAAAATGTGGATTTCGTCCTCGGGGATGCCCTCTCCGAGAAGGTGATCGGGAGGGTAAGGGAGGCAGAAGTCATACATTCAGACCCATCGAGGCTCAAGGGAGGGAAATGGACCATGGACCTCCTTTCTCCAAATCCTCTGAAAGTTTCCAGGGCATACGGCGGAGATATGTGTTTCGATCTCCCCGCCCTTATGCCAGTGGAAGAGATAC
>Ga0080003_1000095_pt1 | contig 62627 bp, 62 predicted proteins | sample JossMetagenome_FD_69206 | JGI IMG/M metagenome (GOLD analysis project Ga0080003, IMG submission 69206) | Hot spring microbial communities from Joseph's Coat, Yellowstone National Park, USA - JC2_E (SPADES assembly) (version 2) | ecosystem: Environmental > Aquatic > Thermal springs > Hot (42-90C)... | reverse complement strand
GCTAGGGGGCGAGGAGGGTGGGCGTCGGATCGCGAGCGCAGAGGGCTGGATGGGCCGCGAGGCGAACCCCAGCGACGGGAGTTCGAATCTCCCCCGGGCTACCATCCCGCTCGTCCCCTGCGGCGGCGCCTGAGCGCCCATCCCCCAATGAGCCCGCCGACGGAGCTTATGACGGTATCCACCACGTACGCGTAGTAGAACTCGAACGCCGCCGCCACAGGTCCCTTACCGACCGTCATCACCGTGAGCAAGATCGCGTAGATCATTCCGGCCGCCAGGGACGCGAGGAAGCCCCTCGCGGCGTTCCCCTCCAAGGCACCCGATGCCAGGCCGGCCGCGAGAGCCCCGGCCGGGTACTGGGCCAGGGCGAGGAGGAGCGCAAGACCCAGGGCGATCGCGGCAGGATCCCTGACCCTCAACGCGCGCTGAAGCTACCCCGAGTAGATAAGTTATGTGTTCAAAACAAAATTAATGGTAGGAATCGGCCGCTCGGCCGGCGGTCACAGTGACGGTCGCTGGCGCGTTGGATGCGGGCATCGTCACCACAGTTATCTCGTAGCCCTGCCCGGCGATCGGGGCCAGCACTATCGTGACCGGTCCCGCCGACCCCTCAATGCCCAAGCGCGGCCCGAGCGCTATGACGCCGCCGAACGTGAACGTGGCGCTCTGCCCGGGCTCGAGTGTGTAGCCCGGCATCCCGAGGACCGGCGCGAAGTGCTCGTCGGAGACGCCATTTACGATCGTTGTGCCGTTGGGCCCCGCTACGCTCACGGGGCCCGGCCCGCTGTGGCTCGTGCTGCCCAACAAATCCTTCATAATATGATCGAACTCCGTCTCGTTGCCACTATACGTCGTCCCATACCCCATCACCATGGCGTCAGGCGGCAGAGGTGATCTCACAGTCACGTAGGGCGCGGCCAGCCGCAGCGCGGGCACCAGCTGTGTGCCGTTGGCGAAGAACACAATATGCATCTTAGCGGTGGCGCCGAACACCCGAATCGTGGCGCTGAGGTCCTCGGTCCTTATGGTTATCGGGGGCACGCTTAGGCTCCAGTTACCGTCGACGCCCACCCCGAGCACCTGCACGGGCTCGCTCCCGTCGTTCTTCACGGTCACCGATATTATCGTCTCGTTCCCCACGACGCGTATAACGGCGGAGGTCACCGTGACGTTGGCCGCGGAGTGCCTGAATTCCTCGCGCAGCTCCCTCGGTATTTTGTGGACCGTCCCAGGCGGGGCCGTGTAGTTCAGGGGCACCGCCACCGCGGCCGGCGCCATAATGAACACCGGCTGGTCGCCCACGTATGCAACTGTCACGTGGGGCTGGAGGTCCACCAGTGCGCCCCGCGCGGCGCGGGACGCGTTCACTATCGGTATCTTGAGGACGCCGCTCGGGAGCATCAGGGGATATTTCGTGCCGTTGACCATTATGGACGCGTCCGTCACGTACAGGCGGACCTCGTTCACCGTCGCGTTGGCCGGCACGCTCACCTGGGCGAGGACCACGCTCAGGTTCTGGAACGCCAAGAGATCCATTGTTCCCCTGGCGCTAGCTTTGGATATCCAGCCGTACCCCTCGGCGTGGACCGCCAAGCCGCTGTAGCTGATCAGCACATCGCTCGTGCCGCTGGGCACGACCGGCGGATCCGTCAGCGCCACAGCGTACTCCACGGTCGGGGCCGGGGGCGCGGACGCGTGCCAGTACGCGAGCGCGCCGCCGGCCACCGCGATCACCACCACGACTGCCAGCATAGCTATCAGGGTTCTCGTGTTCATCGCCGGGACTGTGGCGCGCACCCTATATGAGGAACCCCGCGGAACGCTGTGGAACGGACCCCATCCCACCCTTTCGGGCGGGTAATCCCGGGGCCTCAAGGGACGCCCCCTTTGACGGGCGCTACTCCGTTATGGTCCACGAAGTAGGAGAGCGGCTGGAGAGCGCCGCCCTCGAGATCCCCAGCGCCGCCGGCGCGCCAGACCAGCCCAGCTTGAACCTAACCGCCTCCATGATCGCGCGCCTGGACTCGGCGGCCAGCGCGCGCACGTCTACGGAGCCTCTCCAGTCCCCCATCACGCGTGGATGTGTGAATCCTGACATATTTATTTGTGTTCCCGGCACCATGCGTCGGCGGTAACACCCCGAGGGGTGTGCTGAACCCCCCTGAAAATCAACACATTAGTGTAAAATAGCGCGCGTGGATTTCCGGAATGGTGGGGCTGGCCGGATTTGAACCGGCGACCGCCGGCGCCCGAGGCCGGCAGCCTACCAGGCTAGCCCACAGCCCCACTGGTGGGGCCGGAGGGATTTGAACCCCCGATCTTCGGGTTGCCCCAGCTCCAGAGGTTCATCATCCCTCGCGGTCAATCCTCCCTGTGACCTCTGGAGCCCGACGCCTTGCCTGGCTAGGCAACGGCCCCCCTCAATTCACGCCCCCATGCATCGACCTAAAAAGATTACCCTGAACGACGACCGCGACTGTTCGATTCACGCGCTTATACCCGGTCTGAAAGACCGCCTCAGCGCGTGGCGGAGCGCCATCCAACCCTGAAGCTGGCCTCCTGCATCCCCCTGAAGGAGCGGGTTTCCCAAACTCCTTGCATTCTATAATTACATGATCGCGCCGGATCGGACGTATGCTCTCGGAATTTCCACATGACATAATTAAGGGCGGCGCCCACTGCCCGCGTGGGCCCGGAGCTCATCGTGCTCCTCGCGATGACGGTCATTATGGCGGTGGAGCACGCCGTCGTAGCGGCGCTCTCGATCCGCGGCACGACCCTGAGGAGGTCCATCGGGATTCCGGCCGCTACTTACGAGATCCTCTACTACGCGCTGGCCCTCGCGACAATCTTCCCGCCGATGGCGCTGGCCCTCGTCCTCTACGCGTTCGCTGTGACGCACTTCGCCGGCGGGATCGCGTATATAGCGGCCCGCCCCCGCATAAGCGAGGGAATCGGAGCTGGCCGGCGCGGGCTCCTGAGATACTACGCGGCCTATGAGCTCGCTGAGCTGGTATTCCTGATTGCGCTGACGGCGTTTCTCCTGAGCTCAGCGCTCTGAGGCCATCCGGGAAGAGGATATGGGGAGTCTTTTCCAGCGCATCCAAGCTAAAATGTGAAGATACAATTTATTCTGAATGATGGTATATGCGTGCTGCAACGGGGAGGTTCCGTGCAGTCGGAGGTGATCGCCGTCCCGGGGCCACCTCCCTATCCGCCAAATACTCCAGTGGCAACTTAGATGTCCATCAGGAAATCGTTTCCAGCGATTCCATGTCACGCGTGCCGCGGGTGGGACTTGAACCCACGACATCCCGGTCTTCAGCCGGGCGCTCTCCCAGGCTGAGCTACCGCGGCGCCAGCTATGCGGACTCGATGGTTTATTACCGTTATCTCAATAGGGATTTGGGAAACCCGCTCCTTCAGGGGGATGCAGGAGGCCAGTCCCTGTTTCTATCATATCTTATTTATTGATATTGCGTGGGCGAGCACGGACCGCGATCCTCCGTCCTACTTGAGCTGCGCGCCCCGCGTCTCCGGCACCGTCCAGATGACCGCGGCGGCCGCGAGGAATAGCAGGGAGAACATCCCGATGACGCCCGATATGCTGAACGCGGGCGCCAGGACCCCTATTATGAGGGGGGCGACACCGCCGAAGCCGCGACCCGTGTTGAAGATGAAGTTGACGGCGGTTGATCTGGCGTGAGTCGGATACGGCTCCGAGAACAGGGCGCCGAAGACTGTGAAGTATGAGTTAACAAAGAACCCAGTGAGGAGGGAGGCGACGAACACCTGCTGAGGGGTCTTGGCCATCGCGAAGTAGAGCACGGCCAGCACCATCCCGAGGAACCCGGCGCTGACCGTGATCCTTCTCCCCGCTAGATCGGAGAGCAGGCCGAACACGAACATCCCGATCAGTATCATGCCATCAGTGGCCAGCAGGAAGTAGATTGTCCTGGCGAACGGTATCCTGTACTCCGTAAGCAGAGCCGAGGGCAGCCAAATCATGATCCCCCAGTAGCCCATCTCCGCCACGATCGCCACCACGAGAAAGGCCGCGGTGAACCTGCGGTGAGTTGCGGAGAAGAGCTCGCGCAGGGGGAAGGCAGCTGCCCTCCCCCTCTCCCTCCAGATGGGGGACTCCGGGATCCTCCATCTGACGTATGCCGCGAGGATTGCCGGCGCTATCCCGACCATGTACATTGCCCTCCAGCCGTAGATCGGCATGAGGGACAGGGAGAGCGCGGTGGCTAGTATCACCCCGATCGTCCAGCCCATTGAGACGACCGTGGAGCCCAACCCCCTCCACTTGGCGCGGAACGCCTCGGACATCAGGGTCATCCCTATGCCGTACTCCGCCCCCGTTCCCACGCCGCTCAGGAACCTCGTGATCAGTAGCCAGGGATAGCTCGTGGCCGCGGCCGTGAGCGCCGTGAAAACGGCGTAGATGAGAATCGAGTACGTGAACGTGTTGACCCTCCCGAACCTGTCGGCGAGGATCCCGAAGGAGTAGCCGCCGACCACCATGCCAGCCGTCAGCACGAAGCCAAGGAGCCCCTGCTCCGCGGAGCTCAGCGCGAAGGCCGCGGCGAGCGCCGTCAGCGTGAGCGATAGCACCATCGTGTCCATCCCGTCGAGCATGTACCCGAGGACGGCGGCGACCGTCGCCTTGAGCTCGTAGCCCGTTCCCCGGGAATGCTTCGACCTGAGGTAGAGGAGTCCACCGAGAGTGGTCGCCCTCCATGGCCGGCAGCGCCCGGACATTGCAGCGCGGCCGATGTCGACCCGATTTAATCTTTATGGATTATTGGGCGGGAGTTCGCCCACGAGGGGAAGCGCTGCGGTCCGGTCCCGCGGACGGGCACGTGCAGCATCACTCGATAGATGCGCCCTTCGAGTACGCCCTGAGCAGCGACTTCGCTATGGTGAGCTTCTGAATATCATTTGCGCCCTCGTAGATCGTGGTTATCATAGCGTCCCTCAGGTATCTCTCGACCAGCGTGCCCCTATCGACCCCCACCCCTCCATGTATCGATATAGCATCCCTCGATATCCTGACGGCGGCCTCCGTCGCGTAGTACTTGGCTATGGAGGACGCGAGCGTGAACCTCGGATCGCCCGATTCCGCCAGGTGCGCGGCCCAGTACGTGAGGAGCCTGGCGGCCTCAACTTCGGCCATCATCTCAGCTATCCTGAACGAAACCCCCTCGAACGACGATATCGGTTTCCCGAACGCGTTCCTCTCGTTCGAGTACCTGAACGCCGCCTCGAACGCGCCCTGCGCGATCCCGACCGCCTGAGCCGCTATCAATATCCTCGAGTAATCATAGGTGGTGACCACCACCTTGAAGCCCTCCCCCACCTTTCCAAGCACGTTCGAATCGGGGACCTCGACGTCCTCCAGGATCACCTCGCTCGGGTGCTCGCCCATGAGCCCCATGACGTCGAGCCTCTGGCCGATGCTCAGCCCGGAATAACCCCTCTCCACTATGAATACCGTTATCCCCCGCCATCTCCTGTCCGGCTCCGGCGGGGACGTCCTGGCGGACACCACGAAGAACCCGGCGCGGTCGGCGTTAGATATGAAGATCTTCCGGCCGTTGAGTATCCATCTGTCACCGGATCTCCTCGCAACCGTGGAGATCCCGGCGACGTCGCTCCCCGCACCCGGCTCCGTGTTGGCGTGCGCCGCGAATACCTCGCCCCTCGCCACCGGCGTCACGTATTTCCTCCTCTGGTCCTCGGTTCCGAAGAGCATAAGCGGATCTATGAACAGCCTGTTTACCAGGAGCAGCGTCCCGAACGCGGGCAGGATCCTGGAGATCTCCTCCGACATAATTGCGAGTTCCTTGAAGCCGCCGCCCTGGCCGCCGTATTCGGCGGGGACACCCACGCCCATCAGGCCGAGGCCCCTGGCGCCATCTATGAGATCTTCGGGTATCCTATCCGTGGATTCCACTTCCCTCACGCGGGGCCCGAGCGATTCCTCTGAGAACTTCTCGACGGTCCTCCGGAAGATCTCCTGCTCTTCCGAGAACTCCACCCTGAAATTACCAAGCCCCTCGAACGGAAAGGACCCCATGCCTGTTCGTGTTGAGTATGCCTCGCCGATATTTAATATTGCGGAGGTTGGGGGACGGAAGCCCCCTTCCGCAATCGTGGATTGCGCGGGTTCCCCGATCCCCGGACCCCCCTCCTTTATTAACGGGAGCGCGTCGGATTGCGGCATGAGCATCGACGTCCTGAGGGAGCTCCTGGAGGCCGATCCATTTCTGAAGGCCCTGGGCGTCAAGGTCGAGAGCATAGCGCCGGGCGACTGCGTGCTCCGCCTCGACTTCAGGGAGGAGCTGACGAGGTTCGGCGGAATCATGAACGGGGGAGCCATAGCGACGCTGATGGACGCGGCCGGCGGATGCGCCGCGCTCGCCTATAACCTGGGAAGGAACGAGGTGACCGTGGATCTCAGCATTTCCTTCATGAAGCCGGTTGCGGAGGGACCGGTCAGGGCCCGCGCAAATCTGGTGAGGGGCGGCAAAGCGCTGGCGTTCGTGGAGATGAAGCTCGAGGACGGCAGGGGTGAGCTCTGCGCGGCCGCCAAGGGCACGTATATGTACCTGGATTGGCCCTAGATTCTGGCCGCGGAATCGCCGAGGAGTTTCCTGGACAGCCCCGTCATGTCGCTGAGATAGTTGCCCGCGATGGACGAGAGCGCTGCGGAATCCCTGTAGAGCCTCTCGACGCCCAGATCCTCGAAGTAGCCGTAGCCGCCGTGGACCTGTATGGACGCCCTCGACGCCCTCCTGGCGAGATCCAGCGAAAGCGTCTTCGCTATCAGGGGATCGGGCGACTCGGAATATATGTACTCCTCGAGCACCCTCAGCTGCGCGTGCGCCTCCGCTATGTAGAAAGCCACCGGCTGGAACTCCATCAGCTTGGAGCCGAAGGCCTCCCTATCCCTCGAGTACTGTGCCGCCATCTCGACGGCCCTCTCGGCGATCCCAAGCGCCATCGCGGCCACGGGATATGATGCGTCGTCCATGATCCCCGCGACCGCGTCCGATGCGCGCTCCTCGAGGACGACCGCGGCGTCGCCGTCGTAGCGGACGGCGCCGAACCCGACGCCCCTGAACCCGGTGATCGCGCGCTCCTCGAGTACCTCGCCGGGCCCGGAGAGGAGCAGGAATCCGCCCCCGGTCGTCATCACCAGATGATGCTCGGCCCGGGGCAGCGGGACCATCCCCGCGGTGCCCCTCAGCCGTCCGTCGTAGGAGAGCTCGTTCTTCGAGCTCCTGAACAGATCCTGGACCAGCGTGCCCCTCGAGTTCCCCGACGCTATCTCCGGGATCACGCGCCGCCTGACCTCGTCGGACGCGAACCTGACAAGCGGCGCTATGACCAGGGAGTTCTGGACGAACACGTAGTACGCGAGGGATGATGAGTACTTCGACATTACCTGCAGGAGCACGGCGTAGGACCTCGCGTCGAGGCCGGACCCGCCCAGTTCCTGCGGGGCAAGCGCGCCCAGGAAGCCGTTTTCGGCGACGCCCCTTATGAGGGAGTCCGGTATGCCCTCCCGCTCTATCCTGAGGCGCTCCCTCTCCACCTCCGACTCGCAGAACTCCGTCACAACGCGCTTGAGCAGCAGCTCCTCGTCCCTGAGCATCAGCTCGACCTCCTCCTGGATAGCTGCCTGTATATGACCAGCTTCTCCACCTCGCTCGTGCCCTCCCAGATCTCGGTTATCTTCGCGTCCCTGTACAGCTTCTCCAGCCTGCCGCTCAGTCCATCCTCGCCGATGACGCTCATGGCCCTCTGCGCCACCTCATTTGCGACCTCTGCCGCGTAGTATTTCGCCATGCTCGTGAGGGCCGGATCGGGGTTGAACTGGAATATGAGCGATGCTGCCCTGTAAGTGAGGAGCCTGGCGGCCTCCACCTTCGCGGCTCCCTCCGCGAGGACGAACTGCGAGCCCTCCGGGGGAGGCGACGGGGATCTGGACAGATAGTCCGCGTAGATGTCCAGTATGCCCTGGGCCACCCCCACGGCCTGGGCGGCGACGTATATCCTGCTTATATTGAAGAATGTCATTATATAATAGAAGCCCTTTCCCTCCTCTCCCACCAGGTTCTCCCGGGGCACCCTGACGCCCTCGAATTTTATCTCGGCGGTATCCGTCGCCCTCATTCCCAGCTTCCCCTTGAGCTTCGTTGGTATCACGCCGGGCCATCTCCTCTCGACTATGGCCACGCTGAGCCCGTGGTGACGTTTCTCGGGCGACTCGGGAGGGGACGTCCTGGCCAGCAGGTAGTAATGGTCGGCGACGGTGCCGTTCGTTATAAACATCTTCTCGCCGTTCAGCACGTAGCCCCCATCGGGTGCCCTCTCCAGCGTTGACTTCACCCCGGCGACGTCGCTCCCCGCACCCGGCTCCGTGACGGCGATGCCGCTTATTTTCTCCCCCCTGAAGACCGGCGCGAGGTACCGCTCCTTCTGCTCGTCCGACCCGAACAGCATGAGGATCTCCGACCCGAACATGGAGGCTATGGCCGAGAGGCCGAGGCCCGGATCTACGCGGCAGAATTCCTCCATCGCTATCAGCACCTTCCAGGGATCCGACATGTCGAGGAATCCAGCTGAGAAGACCTTCCTCCTTATCTCGTCCGGATACTCCTCCGACTCATCGTATTTGCGCGATACGTCCTCGCTGAACTCCCTGATGGCGAAATCCCTGGCGCGGGCGCGGACCTCCTCGTAGCCCTCCGGAAGCGAGAACATCACTCGACGGCCTCCAGGACGATGGAGTAGCCCTGGCCGCCTCCGACGCACAGCGTCGCTACCCCGTACTTGCCTTTCCTCTCCCTGAGGATCCTGGCGAGGGTTCCGGTTATCCTGGCGCCGGTGGCCCCGAGCGGGTGGCCTATCGCCACCGCTCCCCCGTGGACGTTCACCCTCTCTGGATCTATCCCGAGCTCCCTTATCGCGTAGAGCGTGACGACGGCGAACGCCTCGTTTATCTCCCAGAAATCGATGTCATCCACCTTGAGGCCGGCGCGCTCCAGGGCCTTCCTGCTGGCCGGGACGGGGCCCTTCCCCATTATATACGGTTCAACGCCCGCCCAGCCTATGGCCTTTATCCTGGCCATGGGCTTGAGGCCGTACTTATCCACCATGCCCTCCGAAGCGAGCATGAGGAGCGATGCCCCGGCGTTGAGCGGCGAGGAATTCCCCGCCGTTATCACGCCGTCCGGCTTGAACGCCGGGGGAAGCGACCTTATCTGCTCAATGGTCGTGTCGGACCTTATGCTCTGATCGCTGTCGACCACGACCTTCCTCCCCTGATATTCCACCTCGACCGGCATTATCTCCCCCCTGAACCAGCCATCCGAAAGCGACCTTGCGGCCAGCCTGTGGCTCCTGAGCGACCACTCGTCCATCTCGTCCTTCCCGATCCCGCTGACCTCGGCCAGCTTCTCGGCCGTCAATCCCATCGAGTACCCGATGTTCATCTGATACCGCATGTACTCCGGCCTGAGGATCAGTTTGTAGTTCGGCTCTATGTGCGGATTGTCGGCCATGGGCATGTGGGTCATGTGCTCCATGCCGCCCGCGAGCACGAGCTCGGAGTTCCCCGTCATTATCTCCATATAACCGATGGATGCTGCGTTCATCGAGGAGGAGCACGCCCTGTCTATCGCCATCCCGGGGACCTCCGGCGGCAGCTGCGCCAGGAATATCGGGTGCCTGCCGCCGTAGAGCCAGTTCTCCCCGGCCTGCAGCGCGCACCCGGTTATCACATCCCCTATGTCGAGCGGGTTTATCCCGTTCCTCTTCACCATGTCCGATATGAGCGCCCCGAGCGCCTCGTCCATCCTGAGGGAGTTGAAAGCGTCCTTCTCCGGCTCCTTGGGCCTCGACCTCGAGAACGCGGTCCTCCGGAAGTCCACTATGTATACGTCCCTTCCGCCGTCCATTCCACGGTCACTTCCCCTTGAACGCCGGCTTCCTCTTCTGGAAGAGAGCTGAGAAGCCCTCCTTCACGTCCTGGGTGCCGAACAGTATCCCGAACGCCGTGGACTCCATCTCTAGCCCGACGTCCTCCGGGACCTCGGACGCCTTGTTGACGAGCATCTTGGCGAACCTGGCCGCTATGGGCGCGGATCCCGTCGCTATCGACTCGGCGTATTTGATGGCCTCGCCGTCCGGGTCCCCGCCAAGCAGCGACGCCACGAGGCCCATCTCGTGCGCGTCCTTGCCGCTGATCCTCCTCCCGGTCAGTATGAGCTCCATCGCCCTCGACATCCCCACGAGCCGGGGAAGCCTCTGGGTGCCGCCCCATCCCGGCAGTATGCCGAGCGTGACCTCCGGGAACCCGACGGTTGCATCGGGCGTGGCGAGCCGTATGTCGCACGAAAGGGCCAGCTCCAGGCCCCCTCCGAGCGCGTATCCCTTGATCTCGGCCACGGTGATCTTCGGCAACTCGACTATCTTCCTGAAGGTCCTCTCGCCCCTCCTGGAGAAATCGGAGAACTGTATGGAATCCGCGACGTAGGCGCTGAGGTCGGCGCCCGCCGAGAAGTTGCCCCCCTCCCCGGTTATCAGGACGACGAACACCTCGGGATCATCCCTGGCCCTGTCCAGGACGGAGCCCAGCTCGTCCAGCAGCTCGGGGCTCATCAGGTTGAGCTTCGGCCTGTTCAGCGCTATCCTGAGGACCCTGTCGCTGACCTTCGAGACCAGCAGGTTCCTGTATTCACCGTATGGCCGGGCCGGGGCGGAGGATGGGGCCTGGGGCTGGGGGGCGGCGGGCTGGGGTGGAGGCGGGGGCGCAAGCCTCCCCTCCACTGCGTCCCGGAGCTTCCCCTCCGCTATCGATTTGGCGGGCGCGAATACACCGCAGTCGAACTCCTTGGCCATCGCCTCGAGCTTCTCCCGCGCCTCGGAACTCGTGAGGGTCTTGGCAACCGTTATCGGGCCAAAGGGCCTGTTGAGGCCCAGCTTCACGGCGGTCTCTATGTCGTCCGGCGACGCGACGCCCTCCTCCAGCAGCTTGACGGCCTCGTTGACCTCCAGCAACATCACGTCCAGGAGGCCGACCTTGTCCGTCTGCCCGCTCAGATCCATCTTGGCCTTTCCGCCGCTCCACTCATAGAACCCCCTGCCGGCCTTCATGCCCAGGTATCCCCTGGAGACTAGGTCCCCGATCGTCCTGCACTTGCCGTAGTCCTTGGAAAGCTTCGCGGCGTAGTACTTCATGAGGTCGTTCACGACGTCCAGCCCCACGTAGTCCATGAGCTCGTATGGACCCATCGGGAGCCCCTGCGATCTGAAGAACGCGTCGATCTCCGAGGGTTTCGCGATCCCCCTGTCAGCGAGCAGGCAGAAGTAGAGGAGTTCGGGCCCCTCTATCCTGTTCACGACGAAGCCCACGCTGTCCTTGACCCTTACCGGGACCTTTCCGGCGGACCTCATCAGGTCCATCACCGCGTCGACCACCGCGTCGGAGGTCTCGGGCCCCTTGACGACCTCGACGAGCTTCATGACGACCGGCGGGTTGAAGAAATGCGTCCCGAGGAAGCGATCCCTCCTGGCCAGGAACTGCGATAGATCCGAGATCAGTATGCTTGACGTGTTCGTGCTTATGACGGCGTCCGGGGAAAGCGCGGATTCCAGTTCCTTCAGCACCTGGGATTTCACGTCGATCCTCTCGGGTACCGCCTCTATCGCGATGTCCGCGCCCTTTGCCCCCTCCGCTATAGATGTGGAAGCCGATATCCTGGAGAGGACCTGCTCGACCTGTTCGGGCCTCAGCCTACCCCTCGACGCCAGGTGGTTGAGGCTGTCGGCTATCCTGGCCTTCGCTCCGTCCAGGATCTCCCGCTTGACGTCTATCAATGTCACCTGTATACCGGCGAGCGCGAGGACTTCCGCTATGCCGTGCCCCATCTCGCCGGCTCCCACGACGGCCGCGCGCTCGAACTTCAGCTGAGCTCACCTCAGCTTCTTCAGCAGGTTCACGAGCCCCTGTACCGATATGAGGTCGCCGGAGACCTTGACCTTCCCCAGCATGAAGGACCGGACCGCGTCCGCCCTCCCGGTTATTATGTCGGACAGGACGTCGTCGGACGCCGTTATCGTCGCGCTGGGCGACTGATGCGAGCCCTTCTCCAGCGCCGGGGTTCCATCGCTCCGGATCGAGAGGAAGAACGACTCACCCTCCTTTGTGGAGAACTGGAAGATCTTTCCGGAGAACTTCATGAATTCCTGGAGCAGTTCCGGTTTTCTCTGCATATTACTGATAGCTTCGTTGAGCGCATCAAAAGAGGACATCAATCATGAATACCCGTGCAGATTAAAAAAGGTTCCGCGCTCGTATGGGGATCGTCAGGCGGAACCCTCCAGCCTCTTTCTGAGCTCCTTCTTGTCTATCTTATTGGTGCTGGTCTTCGGCATCTCATCCAGGAATATGACCGCGTCGGGGATCCACCACTTCTGTATCCTTCCGGCGTCGACGTGCCTCTGAAGGTTGGCGATCACGTCGGACTCGGAGATGTTCCCCCTCCTGACCACGAACGCGACCGGCCTCTCCCCCCATTTGGGATCCGGCTTTCCGACGATCGCCACCTCCCCCACCTGGGGTATCTCGCTTATCAGGTTCTCAACGACAAGCGTGGGTATGAACTCGCCGCCGCTCTTTATCGCGTCCTTCTCCCTATCTACTATATGTATGTACCCGAGGGGATCGACCACCGCGATGTCGCCGGTGTGGAGCCACCCGTCCCTCCACAGCTCCTTCGTCTTCTCGGGGTCGCCGTAGTAGCCGGGCGTGAGCCAGGGCGCCCTGGCCACTATCTCGCCTATCGTCGCGCCGTCGCGCGGGACGTCCCTGCCGTCGGATCCGATGACCCTGACGTGCGCCATCGGTATCGGCACGCCCGTGCTTATCATGTAATCGAAGGCCTCGTCGTAACTCATGCCCCTGGTGCGGTCGTTCTTCACCGCGATCGTGAGGACCGGGCACGTCTCGGAGAGCCCGTAGCCGCCGACCACCGTTATCCCGTACTCCCTCGCCTTTGTCGCCAGCCCCTTGGGGAGGGCCGCGCCGCCGACCACCACCTTCCACCTCCTCAGGGCGTCCCTGTACTCGTCCACCTTGGGGTGCGTGAGTATCATGTAGAGTATCGACGGCACCAGCGTCGAGAACGTGACGCCCTCCCTCCCGATGAGCTCGAGTATCCTGCCGAAGTCGTATCTCCCGGGGAGGACGTACTTGCTGCCCATGAATATGGAGACGTAGGGTATGCCCCACGAGTGCACGTGGAACATCGGCACGAGCGACATTATGACGTCCTGATCGGTGAGCGAGAGCGGGTCCAGCTTGGTCTCGGCGACCAGCGCCAGCGTGTGCAGGGCGAGGTTCCTCTGCGTGAAGGTGACCCCCTTGGGCATCCCGGTGGTGCCTGACGTGTAGAATATCGTCGCCCACGTGTTCTCGTCCAGGTCCGGGGGGTCGCACTCCGGACCCTTCGCCAGGTCCTCGTAGTTGTAGGCCGGGCTCAGCTTGGTCTCCGGGATCTTCCCGGTGTCCGAGTAGATTATCCAGCCCTTCACGAAGTCGAACAGCGACGAGTAATTCTCTATCAGCGGGACGAACTCGTCCCTGATGACCACGTACTTGTCGCCGGCGTGCGCCATGGTCAGGTAGATGAGCTCCGGCGGATAGCGTATGTTGACCGTGTGCAGGACCGCGCCGTACATCGGGATAGCGTAGTAGAGCTCCATGTACGTCGTGGTGTCCCAGTCCAGGACCCCGACGACGTCCCCCCTCTGGACGCCTATCTCCCTCAGGCCGTTGCACACCCTCCTGACCCTGGGGAAGAACTCGCGGTACTTCACCCTCCTGTCCAGGTACACGATCTCCCTGTCCCCGAAGAGCTCCTCGGCGTCGTGGAAGAGGTTTTTGAAGTTCAGGTTGTAGGCATAGGGCGATCCTTCGCTTATGGCCATTATGGAAACTGCGGCGCGCTGAATAATAAGCATTTCCGATGAGAATTTCATTTAATGATGTGATTTACACCAATAACGCGTTATTTCACTGAATATTCTGTGAAGAAGGCCATCCGCATATTTCCGTCAGGCCGCGTCCGCTGTGGATTGCGCGCCCACCGTCAACCGGTGGAGGGACGGCACGTCGACCTCAGTATATCGATCCCGTTGACGAACGCCCTGTTCCCCGTTATGAACCTGGCGATCATCATGGCGTCCTTGTACTCCTCCTCGCGCCCCCCGTTCCTCAGGAACGCTTTGCGGTAGACCTCCTCGCACTCGCGGTCGCGGATGGACACGCTCACGGCGAACGCTATCAGGATAGCGTACTTCTGCTCGAGCTTCCGGGGGTTGAATATGAGCTCCCCCCTCTCCCTCAGATGCTCCTTCAGGAGGTACTTGGAGAACCTGGCCAGGTCGCGCACCCTCGCCGGCGCCGGGCCGACCTTCTTCTCGAATTCCCCGAGTACCCGCGCGGCCTCATCGTCCATGACATCGCCCGGGCCCACGAGGTCGCTCACCGCGGAGAGCGTGGAGGACATCAACGCCATCTTGGCCGCCCTGAGGGCGTCCACCACCTCCAGCGGGTCCGCCCCGAACCTCCTGGCGAGCTTGTAGTGGAGCATCGCGGACTCCTTCGGCCCGTTCGCCGCCGCCACCGCCATCGCCGCGAGCGCCGCGACCTTCTTCGGGATGTTATCCCTCCCCAGGTACAGCGCGATGTTCTCGTTGAACTGCTCCACCGCGGCCGCCTCATCGCACCCGGCCAGGAGCCCTATGACCTCCGGGAGCTCGCCCAGGGACGATTCGGCGAACCTCCTTATCTCATCAATCCCCGATGTCATCGCCGCATATTGATAATTGCGTTGATATATTGCTTCCTGGCAAAAATTGCCCGGCTACCGCCCGGGCACCTCCTTCCTGACCACCACGACCGGGATCCTCGACTTCGAGATCACCTTGAGGGTCACGCTCCCTATGAAGAAGTCCTCGATGTACGAGTAGCCCCTGTGCGCCATGAGCACGACGTCGAACTCGCCCGAGTTGGCCATCTCCACCACGATGCTGGCGGGGTCCCCGGCGGCCACGGTGTACCTAACCTCGCGCGCGGCGCCCGCGGACAGCGACCCGATGAACTCGGCCATCTTCCCCTCGGCGATCCCCTTGGCCCTCTGCACGTAGTCCTCCTCGACGAAGTCGTCGAGCTCCCTGAGCCCCAGCGGCGTCACGTAGACCAGGTGGAGCACCGCTATCTCGCCCAGGATCGAGATCCCCCTCTCCACCGCCTCCCCCGAGCCATCGGAGAAGTCCACCGGCGCGAGCACCCTGAGCCCGCTCATGGGGCCCTCACCTCGACCTTCCCGCCGACCCCCGTCTCCAGGATCTCCAACTCCTCCGGGCTTGAACCGAAGTATTTTATGAGTTTATCCCTGAGTTTCAGATATATTATGATGAACACCACCTGGAACGCCGGAAGGAGCGAGGGCGCCATCGCCGCGAGGAACGCCACCTGCGGCCCCAGCGACGCCAGCGCCACCGTGCTTATCGCGATCGCGGTGGCCTCGTTCTTGGGTATGCCGGTCAGGATCGCGACCATGGCCGACCCGTAGCGCGCGGCGGGGTCCCGCGACCTCCCCAGGTTCAGGTACCTGAAGAGGACCGTGAAGACCGCGAGGGACACGGTGCCGAACACTATCGCCGAGTAGAAGACGCCCAGCACGTCCACTATGTGCGTTATCAGGACACCGGCGTGCGCGAAGAATATAGTGAATATTATTATGAACATGCCGATCATCGTGAGGGACGGGAAGATCGGGCTTATCCGCCTGAATCCGTCGCGGCCCATCCTCCTGACCAGCGCCTCGTGCGTGGGGATGGCAACCACGAGCGGTATGAGGAGCACCTCTATTATCGTCATCACGAGGCTCATCTCCACGGCGGAGAGCGCGGCGCCGCTGAGCGCTATGCCGCGCGCGAACGTGGACAGGTAGAGGCCCACCTCGACCGGTATAAGGGCCAGCGAGAGGATGAACGACAGCGCCACCATGCTCGTGGCGGAGTTTATGTCCCCCCTCATCAGGCCGACGTATCCTATGCTCATCGAGGAGCACGGGACCAGCCACGCTATGAACAGGCCCAGCCTGACGAACGGGCTGCCGACGAACGCCTGACCGAGGGCGATCGCCATCAGGGGGCCGTACGCGAAGTTCAGGAGCACCACCGCGCTCACCACCTTCCAGTTCCTGAAGGCGCCGGCAAGCCCCCTCACGTTCAGCATCATCATCATTGGAAATATCATGATGTATATGGACGCCATCATCAGGTCGTTCAGCGCGCCCGCGTGGAGGTGAACCCACCCCATCGCGTAGTAACCGGCCGCTATTCCAATGACTATCATCAACCCCACGTACATCCCGAGGAATTTGTCCAGATGATCCCTGAGCCTCTCCAGACCACTTCTTTCCTGCATCACCAGTAGTTAGTATTATGATTAATATTTATATTTCTGGCAAATTTTTGCACGAAGTGCGCGCACTTTGCCACAATTTTTGTCAACCATCGGGGCGTCAAGGCTTCAGGCGCTCTATGACGACGTCGAGCTCCACGTCGTACATGCCTATGACCTTCGCCATATCGTTCAGTATGCGCCTGCGGAGCTCCCCGCATTCCCTGCCGACGATCACCGCGAAGAAGCGGCGATCCCCGCTCTTTATCAGAAGATCCTTGACGTCGCCGCTGCCGCGCAGTAGCCTCTCGGCCTCCTCCACGCGGTCCGGATGGACGTTGAAGCTGAGGGCCATCGTGCACCTCTGCCCGATCAACCCGTAGTCGATCACCCCCCTGCAGCCCCTTATGACGCCGCGCCTCCTCATGGCGTCGATGCGATCCCTCACCGACCACATGCTCCTACTGAGCCTCTCGGCGATCTCCCTGTAGGATAGCGCGCAGTCCTCCTCCAGCAGCCCCAGGATCCTCATGTCGAGGTCATCTATATCGATATTTTCATTTACCATGTGATCACCCAGTATCCTCCGGACCGGTCGATTCGCCGCAATCGTTTATTTAGCTCTTACTAATAAGCGGTCCCGTGCCGGCCGGGATGGAGCCCCCGGTCCTCCCCGTCCCCGTGTTCATGTTCATGCTCGTGCCCGTGCCCGAAGTCGCCGCGCGCCCGCCAAGAGGAATCCGTTGACAGTGCACCCTTCACGAACGCCTCCACGACGTCCAGGACCCTTCCCGAGGCGCCGGTCACCACCTCTATCCCGTAAGAGTTGAAGAATTCGACCGCGCGCCCGCCCATCCCGTACGCTATAACGGTCCGTGCCCCATTCTCGCTCACGAACCTCGGGAGATCCCCCGGGCCGTGTTCCTGGTGCGGATTGGCCTTGATGACCATATCCTTTATAGCGCCGTCGTCGACCTCGACGAACGCGAAGTACCTGGCCCTCCCGAAGTGCATCGCGACCTCCGAGTCGCGCCCGCGATCATCCTCGACCGGTACGGCAATTATCATTATGCGGCGTATTATCCACGGCCATTTATCCTTTTAGGGGTTTGGGGCGGAAGATCCCTTTCGCGAGGGAGGGAATGGATAGCCCCCAAGATTTGAAAATTGGCTTCGTTCAAGATTACTGCGATATTCATGGACGGGGTAAGCGTCGCCGAGGTGCCTCGGTTGAAGCGGGGGTCGGTGAGGTGCACCTCCGCCCCATCGACGGCCCGTACGGGCAACACGGATGCATCCCTCAATATACTGAGGGGATGGGGTGGGAACCGCCCTTGGAACCCGTGAAGCTCCGCCCTCTACCCGTTGTCAGCGGGCAAGGCGGGACATTGAAGCGGGAAGCCCTGCCGTGAGGGCGGGGTAGTTCACGGCTATCGCACGATCCATGCACGACGCCCCGAGGTTAGCTGACAAAGGGCTTCGGGAAAACGGAGAAATCCCACACCATTTACGGATGGCGTGAATTCGCTCCCGATGCCCGGTAGATACGCGCCACAAGAGGACATGATCGTGAACCGTACCCTAGCACCGGCGATATTGGAATGTGCCGCCGCCCGGGGAACCGATGCAGTTCACCTTCACGGTCCACGGGGAGGGGGCGCGGACGTCGAGGAGATTCCCCGGATGCGATGAGCCGCCCCGGGTCCCGAACGGCCCCCCGCGGAGGCTACTCCACGCTTATTCAGGGGGCGAGCATGTTCGGTCGAGGATGTGGTAAGCATAAGTCTTCGTGTATAGGCAGTTCGCTAGATGGAGTTTTGCGAGCAAGCGCAGAGCGACCAAATCGTCCATGGATTATGGCGCCGCGGCCGGGATTTGAACCCGGGTCACCGGCTATCCGCCGGTCCGCGGCCGTCGACAGGCCGGCATACTGGGCCAGTCTATACTACCGCGGCTCAGGGTGCCCCTCACATAGGCCCTTATATCAATTTCCGTGATCCTGTAGACTCCGTTTCGTTGAGCGGAATAGACAACCCCGGGATGGGAAGCGCCCCGCCCGGGCAGGAGGATACGCCCAATGAAACTGAGCCGCCCCGTGGACTACGATATCCGCCTCCGTTCGATGAAATCGTTATCAGCCAGCTGAATCATCTAAGGAGCGCCGTTGGGCATCAGGGAGCTCGCGGGGTTGTCGAGCAACGCGAAGGATCTCGCCATCTACAACGGCGCGTACAACTTCGCCTCGGGCCTCTACGGGTTCATAGCGATATTCTACGTGACGTCGCTCGGATATTCCGCCGCGTTCTTCGGGGGCCTCTCGGCGGCCGGCGAGGCGGCGCTCGTTGTATCGCTCCTCGGCGCACCGCATATAGCTTCAAGGACGGGGGCGAGGGGGTCCATCGCCGCGGGTACGGCGCTCACGGCGATATCGGTCGCCGCGCTGGCGTTCTCCTCAACGCCCCCGATGCTGATGGCGTCGTTCATCGGGGCCGGGATGGGACAGGCGCTCGTATCCCCGAATTTCTCATCGCTCGTCTCGACATCGGAGCCGGGGGAGCGGAGGACGGCCGCGTTCGTGGCGAGCGGGTTCCTCGGCCAGGTCGGCGCCTTCGCGGGCACGGCGCTCTCCGGCACGATGGCGGATGCCCTCCAGCCGGACGTCGGCAGGATCGATGCCTACCGCTGGGTGATCGCCGCGGCCTCGCTCGTCATGGTTTCCGCTGTCGCGGCGAGCGCCAGGGTGAAGATGGACCTCAGGCCGGGTCAAAATCCGTGGAGGATGAGGAGGAAGGACCTCGGGACGATATGGCGGCTGGTGGCGGCCGCTACGATGATAGGGGCGGGCGCCGGTTTCCTGATACCGTTCTTCCCGCTGCAGTTCAAGTACAGGTTCGGATCGAGCGCATCCTACATATCGTTGCTCTTCTCGACGACAAACGCCGTCATGGCGGCGCTCATGCTCTACATGCCGGAGCTGGAGCGCAGGCTGGGATCGCTGAACGCAATCGTGGGCTCCTGGGCGCTCGCCACGGCGATGATGGTCCTGATGCCGGCTTCGTCCGGGATGCCGTTCGGGGCGGCGATCTTCTCCGCGCTATACCTGGGGAGGACTACGGTGATGAACGCGATAGGCCCGGTACAGTCGTCCTTCGAGCTGTCGATGCTGTCCCCGGGCGACAGGCCCGCATTCTCCAGCCTTGAGACCATCTCGTGGAACGCGGCCAACGCGGCCACGGTCGCGCTGGGCGGGATGCTCATGCAGTATTCGCTGGACCTCCCGTTCTACGTCTGCGGCGCGTTCTACGCGGCCGCGGCGGCCTTCTACTACCTCTCGTTCAGGACGGCGCGCGGCGGTTGAAACACAGCAGCAATAGCCCGCCATCTCCCCCGTACCCCGACGGGTAATTCGGAGGCGCTGCGCGTGCGGGCCCGGCGGGATTTGAACCCGCGGCCACCGGGTTAAAAGCCCGGCGCTCTGTCCTGGCTGAGCTACGGGCCCGTGTCCGAGCGCACCCGCGATCGTGAGCCGCCCCTACCTAAAGGTCGGGGCTTCCCGCTTCCCCCACCGGGCTCGATCCCGCATCGCCCACAGCGGAGGTTCCGTCGAACGGAACCGTTCCGTCGCGCCCCGTGTGGAGGTGGGTTACGGAGGCCCCGGTGTCCACGGGCGTGAATTCGGGTTGCGCCAACCCTACTCACCCGACGATTCGTCCGTACAGCTTATCAACCTTTCGCGGGGAAAGCCTGTGCATCCCGTCGCAAATTATCCGAGATTTAGCATATAAATTCCTCCAAATCCCTAACATTATTTAAAACATCTGTCACTCAGACCGATGCGCGCCTGTAATAGCCGCGCTCATGTTCGTAAATGTATCCGGCCCTCCAGAGCTTCTCGACGAGCTTCTTGGCCTCCTCCTCGTCCACCTCGAGCTTCGTCGAGAGCTCCTGTATCAGCTGTCTGGCCTGCACGAGCCCCGTCTTCGGGTCCTCCAGCTTCCTGAAGACCTCTATGGCGACCTTCATCCTGTTTCTCTCCTTCATCGGATATCCGTAGAGTTCACCCATGTCCACTTCCCCGGACTCCACATCTATCCCCATCCCCTTGAGGGAGATCTTCATCAGCCTCACCGCCGCCTCCGCGTCCTCCCTGGTCGCGTGATCCCTCAGGAGGATCCTGGCGCGCGCCGTGGCTAACCTCGCCAGCGACTCGAGCTGCCTGGGGGTGATGGCTATCGCCTCGGGAGGGGCCCTTGACCTGAGGTCGGCGTAGAAATCCACCAGGACATCCATCGCCTCATCCGTGAGCTTCGGCTCCATGCGCTTAGAATATGCGATGTACTTCCTCATCATCTCGAATCCGAGGGGCGGGGCCGCCTTCTGTCCCTCCGACCTCGCGCGCAGCATGTGCCTGGCGAGCTGAATATCCCTCTCCCTCTGGGGAACGTCCTTCACGACGAATATGAGATCGAACCTGGTGAGGAGCGGTATGGGGAGGTTCACGTTATCGTACAGGTACTTCTCCTCGTCATACCTTCCCAGGTTCGGGTTGGCGGCCGCCAGTATGGAGGTCCTGGCGTTCAGCGTAGCCAGTATGCCGCCCTTCGCGATGCTCACTGTCTGCTGTTCCATGACCTCGTGGAGCACCGCGCGATCCTCAGGCCTCATCTTATCGAACTCGTCTATGGCGGCGAGGCCCTCGTCAGCCAGCACGACCGCGCCGGCCTCCAGGACCATCAGCCCGTTCTTCTCCCGCACGATCGCGGCGGTGAGGCCGGCCGCCGTGGAGCCGCGGCCCGTGGTGTAGAGCCCCCTCGGGGCCGCGCGGGCCGCGTATTTCAGGAGCTCGCTCTTCGCAGTTCCCGGATCCCCCACGAGGAGCACGTTTATGTTCCCGCGTATGCTGCTCCCGTCGGGCAGCGCTATCTGCGGCGCGCCGGCCAGCATGAGCAGTATCGCCTCCTTGAAGTCCTCGTGCCCGCTTATCGAGGGCGCGAACGACTGGACCAGTTTCCCGTACGCCTCGGGGTCCTTGGATAGCCTCAGTATGGCCGCCTCATCCTCGGGCGTTATCTCGAGCTCCTCGGGCTCCTTCCCCACGACCTCTATGTAGTTGGATTCTATGCGCGTATCGAATATCGTGAGGGCCGCGGCCGGCCTCCCCCTGGACTCCTCGGATTCGGGCTCGGCCCTCACGATGCCGGCCACGACGACCCTGTCCCCGGGACGGACCCTGTCCACCATGTCCCCCGTGACCTCCACGTCCACGTAGTGCGGGAGCTGCCCGGGCGGGAGCTCCTCCGGGAGCTCCTGGAGCCTGAGTACCTGGTAGTCCACGAACTTCGAGGACCTCTGATCCAGCTTGAAGTCCGACCTCCTGTAGAGCCTACCCTTCTTCTCCTTCCCTCCGAGCTCCGCCTCGCACACGGGACACGTATCTGGCGGCTGCAGCTTTCTCCCGGTTATCCTCACGGGTATCGCGTGGCCCGCGGGGCACCTGTAAGTGGCCTCTATTATCAGCGGCTTCACCTGAGAAGTCCTGACGACCATCGCGTTCACCGAGACCAGCCTCTCGAGCCTCGCGGCGGTTATGCTCCTGAGGGGTAGGCGCTCCGGATAGCCCCTCACCCTGACCCTCAGGTAATCCCTCGCCTGATCCGCGTACTCGGGGGCCTCGACCGAGAGCACCCTGAGGGATGCCTCCTTCGCGGCCTCCAGGAAGAAGTCCGGGTTCTCCGACAGTATCGGCGACGCCTCGGGGATGGCCCTCAGGAGGTCCTCGTAGTCCACCACCAGCGAATTGGAGCCGGATACAGCCATCTGCGAGATGCGGCCCCGATACTTGCCGCCCTCGTAGACCTTCAGAAAATACTCCAGTAGGTCGACCAGCTTCTCCTTAGTGTAGGCGACCTCCATGGAGACCCCCTCCCACCATTATCTCCCTCCAGCGCCGGAAAAGGTCCGATGCGCATTCGAAGAGCGCCTTCTCCTCGTCGGTGGCGTTCGGCATTGACGGGGGAACGCTGGTGTAGCCCAGCGACCGCGATATCTTCTGGAGCCTCAGCGTCATAAGATCCTGATACACAGAGAGCGATCTGCGCGCGGCCTCGTCCATGCCGGCGAGCTCCATCGCGGCGAGCGAAGCCGATGCCTTCTGATAGAAGCCGGGCCTGAGCTGGGAGAGCTGCGGGGATCCGGACTGCACTGCCGCCCTCTCCTTGCCCTGGGCCCTGTAGAGCTCTATCTCCACGCCCTCGTCCACGGGCTCCGCATCCCCCGATGATATCAGCGCCATCGCCAGTATCCTCGGGAGATCCGCGGTCTCCCCCTCCTTCAGGGGCCCGAACCTGAATCCCGCGAGCTCCGCCGCGGGGATCCCCCGCTTGGCCTTCACGCGCGATTGCTCCGCTAGCGATGCCAGGATCAGCGAGCGAAGCCTCACCGTGCAGTCGGACCTCAACCATGCGGCCCGCGCCACGCCGTTCAATTTTAATCCACGATTCGCTTTCGCCATCCCTGTATATCTGCGTTGACCTAATCCTCATCCGTAGTAGACGCCCCCGCGCGCCCTGTGGGCCGTCCCGGGGGTCGGGGCTTCCCCCCCACCGGGCTCGATCCCGCATCGCCCACGGCGGAGGTTCCGTCGCGCCCCGTGTGGAGGTGGGTTACGGAGGCCCCGGTGTCCGGGTGGGATTCGCCCGGGCGCCGTCCACGCCCCGCTGGGGCTTTCCCCAGCCTCCTACCCACTATGGTTAAAAGCTCGGAGCGTCTAGGCGAGGGCCGTCTGGACATGGCCACGGAGGCTGAGTTGATGTGGGTCGAGAAGTACAGGCCGAGGACCCTGGATGATATGGCGGATCAGGAGGAAGCGAAGGCCAGGCTGAAGGCCCTGCTGGGGCACCCGCAGGAGATGCCGCATCTGCTATTCGCGGGACCGCCGGGGACCGGAAAGACCACCGCAGCCCTTATAGTGGCCAGGACGCTCCTCGGTGACTCCTGGAGGGACTATACGCTGGAGCTCAACGCCTCGGACGAGAGGGGGATAGACGTCGTCAGGGAGCGCGTGAAGTCGTTCACCCGTTACGTGGACCTCAGGGAGGGGGTGCCGTTCAAGATAGTGATACTGGATGAGGCGGACGAGATGACCGGCGACGCGCAGACCGCCCTCAGGAGGATAATGGAGGAGTCGTCCAGGGTCGCGAGGTTCGTGCTCACGGCGAACTATTCGTCGAATATCATTGAGCCCATCCAGAGCAGGTGCGCCGTTTTCAGGTTCGTCAGGATGGGCGAGAAGGACGTCGTGTCGTTCCTGGAGGGCATCTGTAAGGCCGAGGGATGCCAGTACGACGAGGACGCGCTCCACTTGATCTACGAGTACACGCAGGGCGATATGAGGCAGGCGATAAACCAGCTGCAGACGGCCGCTGCCATGGGCAGGGTCACGATGGACTCCGTCCGCCAGGTCTTCGGAATAGGAAGGCGCTCGGCGGTCAGGGAGATGGTGCAGTCCGCGCTCGGCGGGGACTTCGTGTCGGCGAGGAAGAGGCTCGTCGAGCTCATGAGGGTCTACGGGATGCCGGAGAAGGATCTCCTGAAATTCGCGTTCGAGGACGTGATATCGATGAAGGATATCGACCATGCGGAGGCCGCCAGGATGTTCGCGGAATACGATTACAGGCTCGGGCAGGGATCCAACCCGGAGATACAGCTATCCGCGCTCCTCGCGGAGCTGTCCGCGCTGGGGAAGGCGCGGTCGGCTTGACGGAGCTGAGGCTCCCGAGGGGCCTCAGGGACTATCCCCCGGAGGATTACGGGCCCCTGGAGCGCGTGCGCGATGCGTTCGTGGAGGAGGCGAAGCTCCACGGATTTCAGATGATGGAGCCGTCCTCGCTGGAGCTCCTCTCCACGCTCGAGGCCAAGAGCGGGCCGGGCGTGCGCGATGAGATCTACTACTTCGTCGACAAGGGCGGGAGGGAGGTCGGGCTCAGGTTCGACCTCACGGTCGGGCTCACCAGGTATTACTGCTCCGACAGGAGCCTGCCGAAGGACATGAGGCTCTCCGCGTTCGCCGATGTGTGGAGATATGATGAGCCGCAGAGGGGCAGGTACAGGTGGTTCTACCAGTGGGATGTGGAGATCTTCGGCCCGAGATCGCCGCTCGCGGACGTCGAGATAGTCTCGTTCTCGCACGACATGCTCAGGCGGCTGGGGGTGGAGGTCACGTTCATCGTGGGCGACAGGGAGCTCACGGAGTCGATGATAAGGGAGGTCGGGGGGAAGGACGTCGACGAGGGCGCCGTTGAGGAGGCATTCAGGGAGCTGGACAAGCTGGACAAGAAGGGGAAGGATGACGTCATCGCCGAGTACGGGAGCAAGGGATACGACCCGACTGTGCTGGAGGAGGTGATCAGGAGGGCTGAATCGGGCGACTATGAGCCGACGGAGCGCCTATCGGCCATCATCGGATGGCTCGAGGATCTCGGGGTGCCGTTTCGCGTGGACCCGAGGCTGGCGAGGGGGCTGGATTACTACGATTCATTCGTATTCGAGGCCAGATCAACGTCCCATCCGGAGCTGGGATCCCTCGTGGGGGGCGGAAGATACGACGTCCTGCCCCGCATATTCGGCAGACCGGATTCGGGGGCGACGGGGGCCGGAGGGGGCGTCGACCGCACCATAGACGCGATGAGCGGCGCGCCCCAGGCCGGGCGCAGGAGGGTCGCGGTCGTGTACCCATCGGGATCGGAGGGATACGCGCTCAGGGTGGCGGAAGTTCTGAGGGGAAACGGGATCGCGACGTATATCCCGATCCACAGCAGGGAGACGGGCATGCAGAGGGCGTTCCAGGACGCGGCGAAAAAATACGACGTGCTCGTCATAGCGGGCCCAAAGGAGGCCGCGGATGGAACCGTCAGGATAAAGATGGGCCCCGGGGAGGAGATGACGATGCCGCTGGCGGACGCCGCCAGGGAGCTCTCGTCCAGACTTCGGGGCGGACTTTAGCGGATTTAGCCGTGGACAGCTGGCGCGATCACTCGGGGACGCTCTCCGTCACGAGCTTGCCGTTCTCGATCCTCACGAATAGAAACCGGTTGTCGCGGAATATCAGCACGAGCTCGTTCTCCCTCTCCTCGACCTCAAGCAGCTCCTGTCCCCTCACGCCGTCGTACTTCGCCACGGCCGCCCGGGGGAGGCGTCGGATATTTGCGTTGCGGAGCCCGGCCGGCTCTGCCCCGTCGATGCCCGCATGCGATACGGGAGGGCGCCTCCGCCGCGATCTCAGCAGGCCGGCGGGATCACGCCCAGTGCTGTGTTGCATAACCTCAGGAATATCGCTTTAGGAAGACTATTCACGGGTAGCTTATTGCAAATGCCCGTTCTTCGATCTAACTGGCGATTATTAGACGATAAATCAGCTAAATTGTGCAACACAGCAACGCCCAGGAAAAAGTTAAAGGGAATCCCGGACCACGGGCGCTCGTGAATCGCACTGCGCTTGCGGCCGTCATAGTAGTGGTAATAGCGATCGCTGCGGGGGCCGCGCTCTACTATCACTACTCCTACGGTTCGGTCGACGTCTACGTGCAGGGGGACCCGTCCCTCGCGGTCTACGTCACGATCTCCTCGTTGATGCTGCACTCGAATTCGGGCGGCTGGATCACCGTGAGCAACGCCACCGAGACCGTGCAGATAACGGACACCCCGCAACTCCTCGCGTCATCGACGATCCCGGCGGGGAACTACACGGAGGTGAGGCTCGTAGTCTCCTCAGCGGAGGTCACCATCGGGCCGATCAATGTGTCCGCGTCCGTGCCGAGCGGCGTGATCAAGGTCCCGATAATTAGGGGAGGGCTGCGCGTGTCCGGGGGATCCACGGCCGGGCTCAAGATCCTCATCGGCCCCCACCTGGTGACGACCGGGAACGGCCAGGTGATGATCTCGCCCGTGGTCACGGCCGAGCAGGTGAACTCCTCGCCCTGAAGGGATCAATCCCCGGGCCGACCGGCGGAGATCGCTGAGCGCGGGAGGGGACAAGCGCCTTATATGGTACCGGGCCGCACCTAGGCCATGTACGGACGTGGCTGGGGGTGGAGGAGGGGGAGGCCGCCCAAGCCGAGGATCATCAGGTTCACCCCGAAGTTTTCCGCGTTCCTACCGGTTCCATCATACGCGGAAGGCCCTGAGGCCATAGTCATGACGCTCGACGAACTGGAGGCCCTGAGGCTTGTCGACCGCGAGGGACTCCTGCAGGAGGAAGCCGCGGCGATGATGGGCATATCCAGGGGAACTGTGTGGAGGCTCGTCGAGAGCGGCAGGAGGAAGCTGCTGGATATGATAGTTGAGGGGAGGCCGCTCGTGCTGGCGGCCGACGTGAGGCGTGAGGAAATTGAGGCCGGTGGGGGGCCTTGATCCATCGGCATCCGCGAGGAGGCCGAGCGGAGTAGCCATCATAGACGTAGACGGGAGGACCCTCTCCGCGGCGGGTCTACGCATGGACGATGAGGATCTGATCTCGGCGCTCCGCGGCGTCGAGCTGATAGCCATCGATTCCCCGCTGTCCGTACCCGACGGGGCCGCATTCAGGGAGGTGGACATCGAGATGATGCATAGGGGATACCGCGTGCTGCCGCCGTCCTGGCGCTGGATGAGGGCGCTGGTCGAGAGGTCGCTGGGGATCCTGAAGTCGCTCGATGTACCGGCGTTCGAGACCCATCCCAGGAGCGCGCTGATTTCCAGCGGGTGCAGGGACGCGGGCGAGCTCCTGGACGCCGCGGGCATCGAGCACGGCGCGCTCCCCACGTCGAAGGACGCCCTCGACGCCGTCGTCGCGGCCGTCGTGGCCTTCGAGATAGCGGAGGGCACCGCGATCGACGTGAGGGCGGCGGACGGCGATATATACCTCAGCGCTGGGCTGTGCCATGCTCGAGGTGCGTCAGCGCGGCCTCCACGTCCGACTTCATCCTCGAGACCAGCGCATCGAGGGACCGCCGATCCCTCGCCTCCGCCCTCATGACGAGCGCCGGCTCCGTGTTGGACGCCCTGACGATCCACCAGCCGTCCTCGGCGTCGACCCGGACTCCGTCGATCGCGAGGACGTTGAGTCCCTCCCCCTCATATTTACGCCTGAGCTCCTCCACGACCCTGAACTTCAGTTCATCGGGGCAGCTGATCCTCGACTCCGGGGACGAATAGTACCTGGGCAGCGATGAAACAAGCTCGGAGAGCGGCGCGCCGGCCCTCGAGAGCGAAACCCCGAATCTGAGGGCCGCGTACATCGCGTCGTCGAATCCGTAGTACATATCGGCCAGGTAAAAGTGCCCGCTTATCTCGGCCGCGAACGCCGCCCCCTCGGCCTCCAGGGAATCCTGGACGAATGAGTGGCCGACCCTGACCATGACCGGGGTTCCGCCGCGCGAGCGCACGAGGTCGGAGACCGCCTTCGACATCATCACGTTGAGCACTATCTTGGAACCGGGGCGCCGCGACAGGACGTCCATCGCGAGCACCATGGCCGCGGCATCCCCCCCGATGGGATTCCCCCTCTCGTCCACGAACCCCACGCGGTCGCAGTCGCCGTCGAAGACTATTCCGAAGTCCGCGCCCTCCCTGCGCACCGCCTCCGACGCGTCGACGTACGCCTCCTCCCTCAGCGGATCCGGCACATGGCGGGGGAACCTGCCATCCGGCTCCGGGTTCACCGGGATCACCGTGAACCCGGCGCGCGAAAGCACGTCGCGCGCGAACCAGCAGGAGCCGTTGCTGGAGTCGGCGACCGCCCTCAGGGCGCGCTCCGGGCGATCGACCCTGCGCAGCACGTCGTCCACATATTCGCCCAGATGATCCTCGCGCAGGGCGCGGCCGGCGCGGTCCCAGGGAAGCGGCGACGTCGATCCCAGGGACGATTCGATGTCGCGATACAGGTTCCCGTAGTGATATGCCTTGCCGGCATATGATATCTTCACCCCGTTGTACTCCGGCGGATTGTGGGACGCCGTTATCATGGCGCCCTCCCTCGACCTGTCCCTGGCCGTGAGCCAGTAGATGAGCGGCGTGTGGACCAAGCCGACGTCGGCGACGTCGAGGCCCGCCGCCATCGCGCCCGATGAGAACGCGGCGAGCAGCGGAGGCCCGCTGAGCCGCGCATCCCTCCCGATGTATATCCCGCCTATCCCCCTGGAGGAGGCCATCGAACCGTAGGCCATCCCCATCCTCAGGGCCAGCTCCGGTCCGAGCTCGCCCGGATAGATGCCCCTGACGTCGTACGCCCGGAAGATGTCCACGCCTCCTCCGGGGGCTTTGGATCTAAAATATATTGCACCTCGACGGATCCGCCGGGCGTGGCAAGGGTCGTGGTCACGGGGACCAGCGGCAGCGGCAGGGGCGACTACATATCGAGCGCCGTCGAGGGCATGAGGTCCTCCGGGAAGGGCGTGGAGACGTTCGACGTCGGTTCCATGATGTTCGAGGCGGCCGAGAACCTGGGCGTGGAGATCCCGGAGGGCAGGATACTAAACCTGGCGCCGTCCACGCTGAATTACCTGAGGACGACCGTCTTCGAGAAGATCCTCAGGGAGATCCCGAACCACGAGGACGCCGTGGTCAGCACGCACGCCTGCTTCAGATGGAAGCGGCACCTCCTGCAGGCGTTCGACTTCTATTACCTCAACATACTGTCCCCCGACCTGTACGTCACCGTGGTGGACTCCATAGCCAGCATGAAGTCGAGGCTCGATGCGTCGCCCCACTGGAGGGGCAGGCTCGGCCTCAAGGACCTGATAGTGTGGAGGGATGAGGAGACGTTCCTGACGAAGTCGATAGCGGACTTCCAGAGGAAGCCGTTCTTCCTGCTGCCGGCGAGGCAGCCGGCGGATACCCTCCGGAGGCTCATGTGGGATCGGTCGGCGCCCAAGGCGTATCTGAGCTATCCGATGACGCACCTGGGGGATAGGGCGCAGGAGTTCTCCGAGCGCCTTAAGGTTTTCGTGTCGGAGCTCAGGAAGAGGGGGCTCGTCGTATTCGACCCAGGGGAGGTCGAGGACGCCGACCTGCTGGACGGCAGGGTCGCGCTTGACGGGGTCGACCGCGCGGACGTGGAGGCCGTGAGGGAGGATATATACGACCAGATCGTGGCCAGGGACTACCAGCTGATAGATCAGAGCGACTTCGTCATCGTGTATTATTACGTCCCCGTGATGTCCCCCGGCGTGCTCTCCGAGATGACGTACGCTTTCTCCGGGGCCAAGGAGGTCTACGTGGTCTTCAGGGGACCGGAGAGCCCGTTCTTCCGCTACTACTCCACCAGGATATTCGGCGACGAGGACGAGCTGTTCTCGTTCCTCGAGGGGAGGCCCGCCGGGAAATGAGGTGGTACAGGGAGCTTCCCCACACGTCGGATGCGCTCATGGAGGCCTACGGGAGGACGCTGCCGGAGGCGTTCGCGAACGCCGCCAGGGCCATGATGTCGGTGATGCTTGACGTCAGGAGGGTTCGCGGGACGCTGAACGGGCTGTGCGAGACCGGGGGGACCGATATGGAAAGCCTGCTGTACAACTGGCTCGAGTGCGTGCTGAACGAGTTCCAGATAGGGGGCAGGGCGTTCACTAGGTTCCACGTGGACATCGACGCGCGCTCATTTGCGCTGTCCGCGACGATGAAGGGGGAGCATTACGATCCGTCCAGACACGGCATGGGCAGGGATGTGAAGGCCGTGACGTACCACTCGATGTCGATCGGAAGGCGCGGCGATCTCTACTATGCGAGGTTCCTGCTGGACCTCTGAGGGCGAGGTGGGATATTGATCCTCGAGGAGGCTCTGGAAATCCTAACGTCGGCCGCACATCCCCGGGGATGGGAGTACGCCGCGGTCGACGGATCGCTGGTGGGCAGGATCCTGGCGGAGGACGTGATCCCGGGGGCCGATATACCGCCGGCGCACGTGTGCGTGAAGGATGGCTATCTGGTGAGGGCCGACGGCGGGTGGCCCGGGAGGGCCAGGGTGAAGGGGGAATGCGGCCCCGGGGAATTCGTGAGGGCCCTGGAGCCCGGGTCGGCCGTGGCCGCGTACTCGGGATGCTCCGTCGGCGACGACCTGGCGGCGCTCGTGCCGGCGGAGGAGGCAGAAGCATCCCAAGGCTACGTGACGGTGCCCAGGAGGCCCAGGGCCCTGGAGAACCTGACCCCGAGGGGCTCCAGCGCGCGGGCCGGGGTCGCCGTGCTACCCAGGGGTCACAGGGTGACGCCCATGGACATTGAGGCCATGGAGATCCTCGGGAGGGAATTCATCCGCGTCCACGAGAGGCCGCGCGTGGCACTCCTGTCCGTGGGGAGCGAGATATCGCTCGAGGGCCCCGTGAGGACGACCCGCTACGTCAGCATGGACGCGATAACGAGGGCGCTCGGAGGCGAATCGGTGAACAGGGGCGTGGTGGAGGACTCCCCGACGGCCATAGCCGGCGCGATCGGCGAAGCCCTCCGCTCGGCGGACGTGGTAGTCACGCTGGGCGGGACGGGCCCCAGCGCCCGCGACGTAACGTACGTCGCCGTGGAGTCCCTCGGGCCATCGAGGATTTTCCGCGGACTGGATGTGGCGGACGCCGCCAGGAGCGGCGGGGCTATCGTCGATGGGAGGCCGCTGGTGATCCTTCCCGGGCCCCGCGCGCCGGCTATCAACGGGGCCGTGCTGCTGCTCGCGCCGGTGATCCTGAGGGCCGCCGGTTCCCCGGAGGAACCATACATAGCCGCACGCGCCAGGCTCACGAGGCCCGTCCACATGTCCAGGAGGGGGATCATCTGGGTGCGCATGAGCGGAACGTCCGCCGAGCCCATTCAGCCGGATTACTACGGGATATCCCCGTCGATGGCGGACGGGTACGTCCTCGGGGGTCCTGGAACCATGTCGGGGGAGGTCGAGGTGCGTATTATGAAGTTCCGCTGACATCCCCGTGGGAACGATCGAAGCTTTCCATTCCCGGCATCGTACTCCACGCGAGCTATGAACGCCTGGAAATTCTACGCTAGGTCGTAGCACTCACACGGGGGCCGCGGCTCCGTCAAATTCACTTGACGATGATCACCAATCCGCTCCACATCAACGCATTACGCGGTGGAACGCCATCCGGACGTATGGCCGGCGACGATAAGGTGGACATCGCCGATGTGAGGCATGAGCTCGACGAGCTGCTGACGGCGCTCGTGGGGAAGATAGAGGGCCTGAAGGAGGGACTGGACCCGGAGGTCCTCAGCAGGTGGTACCGCATCATAGAGGAGCAGGCGCGCGAGAGGGCCCCCGACGACCTCAAGGAGAAGATAAACGTGATACAGGATCCGGATCTACCCATGAAGTTTCGCATACACGCGTCCAGGAGGACCGTCCCCTTCTTGGTGGACGCGATAGAGTCCAACCTCCAGAAGATGCCGCTCGTCACGAAGATCTACTTCATGATGGTCGAGAACGCGATATGGGAGGAGTACAGGAAGGTCGGCGGGGGAGGCCGACGCTGCGCCGTACACCCCGGGAATATGGCCCGATGGAGACTATAGCGGGCGGCTTTCGCATACGTCGGTTCTTCGATCCCGGACGGTAATTCTGTTGACTGTGTTGTGCGGCCAGGCCACACGCCGACCATGGTTCAGGTTTATATAAGAAATGCGATTATGTCAGCGCATGCCGGCGCGGAGGGCCTTCGAATCGCTCCTCGAGGAGCTAACAGGGGACCGCGCGCTTAGGCGGCTCGCCATCGACGGGGTCCTGGAGAGGCTGAACGCGGACCGGGAGAGGTACTCCCGGGAGGAGGTGGAGGAGGGGCTGGAGGATCTGCTGCACGATGTCCAGTACCTCGGGTACGCCGTCCACGGCGTCCTGTCGGGCGCCGGCGCGGACGAGGGGAAGAAGGCTAGGGTGGCGGCGCTCTACGTGGAGGTAGCCGAGCTCTACTCCTCGGGGGGGCTCCCCCGGAGGGTGCGCGAGACGTCCGGAGGCTCCGTCCCCGAGTACGCGGTGGAGGCGGCCGCCTTCCTGGACGCGAGGGGCAAGCTGGACCTCCTCGACGTCGGGCTCGTGAAGGCCCTGCTCTCGTTCACGGATCGCCGCTCGAGCGTGGCCGCCAAGGGGTCCCTCCTCTCGTCGATAGTGCGGGTGCTGAACGGCGAGGGAGGGAGAAGGCTCCTGCGCGAGCTCGAGCTCCGCCGGACGGGGGAGAGGTTCCTGAGGCCCATCATCCCGGCCTCCGACGACACCCGCCTCACGGGCCTCGCCCTCCTCACGGGCCTCCTGGGTAGGGACGTCCAGGACCTCCTCAAGGCCGCCAACTCCATGGTCGAGGAGCAGGTGCTGAGGGGGCTGGATGCGGGGAAGAGGAACCTCCTGATGAACCTGGTGCCGCTGCTCGCCTCCGACAGGAGTGGGTCCTCCTACGGCCCCCTCGCCGACCTCTCCGCGCTGAGCGGGGAGGACCTCATCAGAATATTCATGGACGATGCGTTCTTCTCGCTGAACACGAGGAGCAGGCGCGAGACCTACGCCATGGCCGACTTCGCGAGGGGGATGGCGAGGAGGGGCGTGGACCTTCACGAGGCCCTGCGCAGGCTGCGCGAGGAGTGGAGGAGGGATCAGAGCTACTGGCACGCGAAGGCCCTCAAGGCCCTGCTCAGGGCCATGGACGAGGTGGGGGCGCTGGATGATCGGGCGCTGGATGCCGCGAGGGAGCTGCTCTCGGGGGCGCACGTGGACACCGGGGATCGCCTGGCGCTGATGAGGTTCCTCTACGCCCATACGGGGGATCGGTCCATACTCGAGGGGGCGATGCGCAGTGAATCGAGGAGGATCAGGGAGTGGGCGCGGCGCGAGGCGGGATCCCGGGAGCGCGCGAGTGGTGGGGCCGCGGGGATTTGAACCCCGGACCGCCAGCGCCCCAGGCTGGCATCCTTGTCCATGCTAGACGACGGCCCCTTGCGGCCCGTCGAGCTACCCTGTAGATAAATGATTTCCGGCCCGCGATAGGCGCGCGTTCATCCCGGCCATGTCGAGATCCGGAGCAGCCCGGCGTTCCCCGATGATATCCTTTCGAGGAGACCCCTCGCGGAGCTCGTCAGATCCATCCCCAGCGCATCGTCCATGCTCACGAACGCGACGTCGGAGGCATCGCTGCGCGCCGCGGCCTCCTCGGGAGGCGTGATGGGATCCACTAGTATGTCCACGAGGACGTAGTGATAGAGGATCCTACCGCTGTCATCCCTCTCTATCAGCTCCGATATCCCGACCGCGCCGAGGGGCCTTCCCCTGACCCCGGTCTCCTCCTCCAGCTCCCTGACGGCCGCGTCGTAGATGCCCTCGCCCAGCTCCAGATGTCCCCCCGGGATGCTCCACTTGCCCTCGCCCGGCGGATTGGACCTCCTGACGAGCAGGACCCTCCCGTCGACGCTCACCAGCGCGCCCACGCCCACCTCGGGCTCACCCGGATATCTCATGTGCCGTACAGCGGATGGGAAGCCTTAAAGGCATTTAGGGGTTTGGGCCGCAAATCAACCCCCAAGCGCTTTAGCTGTGAGATGCGCGGATTCTCCCTGAAAGATCAATGATCGATCGGGGTTTATGCGACACGAATTCATCAGTGGACGCCGGACCTCCGCGACATGATCCCACCGGGCGATGCGCGACGGCCGCCCGACGGAAACTCAGCCGTTGACGATGGTGATCGGGCCATGTGAGGATGGGAAGCTCCTACCCCGGGGGGTTCACGAGCTCGTCTCCGAGGCCAGCTTGTCCAGGAACATGAACCTCTTCGCCGGATGGGGATGGGTGCTGAATATCTCCTCCCACAGGTGGGGCTTCTCCTGCTTTATCGCCTCGACAAGTTCGTCTATATCGCCGTGCCATTTCACCCCCTGGTTCGGATCGGATATCATGAGCATCTTGAGTGCGTTGGAGCCCTTCGACCTGTTCTTCGGAACCCTCCCGCTCACCGCCATTATCCGGGCGAGCGCCCTCTGGAGCTTCCTGGCGCCATCGGGTACGACCGAGGCCGAATGCGCATCGGCGTAATATTCCCTGAGCCGGCTGATGTGGAAGACGAACAGGTTGAACAGGAAGCTGAGGGCTATCAACGCTATCCCTATCAGCAGCGCGAGGCCGTTGTTGTTCCCCCTGCCGCCGCCCATCCCGCCGAAGATCCCCGAGAAGTACAGCGTGTATCCCAGGTAGTATATTATGGCCGGAAGTAGCCCCACCATCATCATCACGTAGACATCCCGGTGTTTCAGGTGCCCCAGCTCGTGCCCCAGCACGGCCTCCACCTCGTCCTGGGGCAGGTTGTTCAGGAGCCCCTTGGTGACCGCCACCATGTTCCCCGTGAGGGGGGATCCGTAGGCGAACGCGTTCGGTACGTCGACCTGAGCCAGCATGAGCCTGGGCTTCGATATCCCGGCCTTCTCCGCTATCCTGGAGACCGCGCCGTGAAGCCACGGTTCCTCGTTCTCCCCGAGGGGCTTTACCCTGTAAATCGCGTTAACCAGATATGGTCCCAGGAGCCACTGCGCCAGATATAACGCAAGGACGAACCCCAGCACCAGCGCGACGCTGAAGCCGGTGCCAATTATCGCCAACACCACGGCGAGCACCAGCATGCCGAGTGCCGTCACGGCGATCCAGGCGCCCAGCATCGCCAGCCGGAGCTTCAACAGGCTCCCCGCGGGAGGCATGTGCGCACCGTCATCCGGCGCGCTAATAAGCGTTGCCCATTATTGACGACCCGCTCTACACCGTCGGCGGTGGATTTCACGGGCCCGGGGATCGCATCCATCCCTTTGGCCGGCGCTATCCCGCCGTGATCCACCGTGTACGGGGGCGGCTTCCCCCACAGCGCCCACCGGCACACCGTGGCCTTCCACATCGCGTTCAGCGCGCCGTTCAGATCGCCAGTATACTGCGGCCGATCCCCCACATTATTCATCCCCATCCGGTGCTATGCAATGCGTATTACGATATATTGTGCTGGCAACTTCAAATAATGCAATCAGGTGCTCCCGGGTCTTCGACTGCATCAGCCTGCATTTGGTCGTCCCTGTGGGGCGCGCGCCATGGCCCTGGGTATGTACGGACACGCCGGATCCTCCCCCAGTGGATCCCCGAGGGCTGCGAACGCCCTTGAGCGGCTTCCGCCGCAGACGTCGCGGTACTCGCATGCGCCGCATCTGCCCCTGAATTCCGCGGCCCTTATGGACCTGAGAACCGGACTTCCCCGGTAGATATCCACCAGGCTCGACCTTCTCACGTTCCCGAGCGGAAGCGGAAGGAATCCGCTGGGGTACACGTCGCCGTTGTACGCGACGAAGATCACCCCCTTGCCGTCCCTGGTGTTGGTCACGCGGAGCGACGGCGCGCACTTCGGCTCGCCGAGCAGTTCCCGCGCCCTCCTGGAGAGCAGGTTGTAGAGGGAGCCCCTCCTGAGCCCGCCGCCGGCCGCTATCCTCCTTATGAACGGACCCTCCACCGTCCTGATTGTGAAACAGTAGGACGTCGCGTCCACCAGGAACGCGGAGAGATCCTCGTACTCCGCCGGCGTGAGTTCTTCCATGCCCTCGGCCGCGCGCCCGACCTTCACCAGGTAGAAGAATTCGAGCGTGTCCACCCCGAGCGACCCGGCTATCGAGAGTATGCCGGGGATCTCCTCCACGTTGCCGTCGAACACGAGCGAGTTCAACTGGGCCTTGAGGCCGGAATCGATCGCCGCGCGGACCGCCTCGAGCGTCGCGCGGAAGTGGCCGGGGGATCTCCTCACCCAGTCGTGCGTCGACGGGGATGCCCCGTCCAGGCTTATCGAGACCGCGGAGAGCCCAGCGGCCGAGAGCGACCTCAGCCTCTCCGGGGTCAGCAGGGGGGTAACCGCGGGCGCCGCGCTCGCCCTTATGCCCAGGGACTTCGCCGCCGACACGAGGTCCTCCAGGTCGTCCCTGATGAGCGGATCTCCCCCGGTGAATATTATCATCGGTTTGGGATCGCCGAACCCGGATATCTGCTCCAGAAGGCGCACCCCCTCACGAGTGTCCAGCTCCCCGGGAAGGCGCTCCGGCATCGCGCTGGCCCTGCAATGCCTGCACGCCAGTCCGCAGGCCCTGGTCGTCTCCCAGAACACGAGTATGGGCCTCAGGTCGAAGTCCATCCGCGGGCCTCCTCCACCATCTCCTCCACCCGGTGCAGCGCGCCCTCGAGGTCCCCGCGGGCCGAGAGGGACCTCAGGAGGGGATCGTCCAGGAATTTGCGGTAGAGCTTCATCCTGCCCATGTGATCCGGCATCGATGCCTTGAGCAGATCCTTGGCATGGCCCATCGCCTCCAGGAGCACCTCGAGATCCTTTCTGCCGGAGAGACAGCGCGCTATTTCGTCCGCCGCGATCTCCGACACAAGCGTGGATCTTCCGCCGGAGAACACGGCTATTCTCATGCCGGCCGCCCTCACCTCTATGGGCATGGCTGCCATAGTCCTGTCGGCGTTCGTGCTCAGTATGTACAGTTTCCTCCTGGACTCGCAGTAGCGCGCCACGAAGTCCTCCTCGTCGTCCAGCCCCGGCACGGTGTATATCACGAGATCGTGATCGTCAATCAGCCTCGATACCGTCGGCCTCTCCCGGATATCGCCCCTGATGAGCCGTATCCCGCCGTCTTCCCCGGCCTTCAGGAGCCAGTCGGTGAATTCGAGGCCGTACACGGTGACGCTTGATCCGTGGCCGAGGAATCTCCTGGTCTTCTTTTCCGCCTCGTTGCCGCCCCCCAGTACGAGGACGCGGAGCGCCGATGCCTCGACGAACATCGGTATCTTCAATCCGCATTCCCCCTCCCAGCACCGTACGCCTCCCGCAGGAACTGGGGGAATTTGCGCATATCGCCTCCCCCGAACGTCGACAGGGATGATATGCGGGGATCATACCCCAGCGCCCTCGTGACCCTCCCGCTTATCGTGGCCGCGCGCACGCGGACGTCGAGTCCATCCCCCACGCGCCTCCACGCCTCGACGCTCGACGCTGACGCGAACACCAGCAGGTCGCCGGGCGCCAGCGAACGGCGTATCTCGTCGGCCGCGCGCGCGTCCACCTTCAACCCGTAGAGCCTCACGACCACCCCCCCGGACCCCTCCACAGCGGCCGAGAGCGCGGGATCCACGCGATCCGAGCACCACAGCACATATCTCTCCCCGCCGGCCAGCGATGATATCAGGGATCCGGAGTCGTGGGATTCCGGTACGCGTATCGATGCCCCGGGCACCGCGTCCCTGACGGCCTCGGCGGTCATCGGCCCTATCGCGATCGTCCTCGAGAGCGCCCTGAGCAGCAGGGGACGCGGAAGCTCGGATGAGAGGACGTCGACCGCGTTGGGCGACGTGACCACGGCGGCCCACCCGAGCGATGCCGCGGACATCACGGCCTCGCGGGGGGCCGCGACCTCCGGCCTCAGGACCGGCGGACCCCGGACGGGCGGGGACCCTATCTCCCCGACTAGCCACCTGATGAACCTCTCCGTCGAGAGCGGCACGATCAATGGGAGCTGCGCCTCCAGTAATCCATGGCCTCGAGGCCTCCGGCGGCCTCAAACGCCTCGGCCAGCGCCTCGGCCGGGCGCCCCCCGGGCGGCGATGAGGCGGATGCCGTTATCATCCTGGAGCCGTCTGGCGAAACCACGCCGGCCGTCATGCTGAGCTGGGAGCCCTGCATCCGGGCGAGGACCCCGACGGGAGCCCTGCATCCGGCCCCTATTATATCGACGAACGACTTCTCGGCGAGGAGCTCGGCCCTCGACCGCGGATCGTCTATCGCCGACAGCGCGCCCAGCGCCTCGCGGTCATCCTCCCTCACGAGCACCATCAGCGCGCCCTGGCCGGCGGCCGGCACGAAGTCCTCCGGCTCAAGCCTGTGCCACGGGCCCGCGTAGCCGAGCCTCTCCAGTCCGGCCTCGGCCACTATGAGCGCGTCCGCGCGCCCGCCCAGGCCGCCCAGCCTGGTGTCCAGGTTCCCCCTCAGCGGCACCGCCTCGACGTCCGGCCTGACGCGCCTCAACATGCTGATGCGCCTGAGGGAAGAGGTCCCCACCCTCGAGCCCGGGGGAAGCCGCCGGAGCGGGAGGCCGCCTGAGGCGACGAATGCGTCGAACGGGGAACGGCGGCGGGGCACCGCGGCCAGCACCAGCCCGCGGGGTATGTCGTTCGGGACGTCCTTTGCGCTGTGCACCGCCGCGTCGGCGTCGCCCCTCAGGACCGCCATGTCGACCTCCTTCTCGAAGACGCCCCTGTCCTCCATGGCGTAGAGCGGCGTGCTGAGGTCGGCGTCGCCCCTGCTCACTATCCTGAGGACCTCCACCTGGACCGAGCCCATCAGCGGGGCCATGGCTTCCTCCACCTGGATCAGGCTGAGAGCACTCGCCCTGCTCGCGACCCTCAGTTTGCGCACGCCGGTACGCAGCCCTCCGCGGTTTTAATCTATGCTAAAGAAGCCCCCCGCGATGGCCGGGCGGTTCACCGCTCCACCGGTTTGCGCGGAAGGCGGGGGGATATGCGGTGGACGGAATCCGAGCTAGCGTTAAATCCGGGGGGGCTATGTCGGGGACGTGGATCCGAGCCCCCGGGACGCGCTGATCATGAACTCGCTCCAGTACGATGTCTCGGTCGGCCCCGAGCCCTTCGACGGCGCGGCGGAGGCCCTCAACGTCGACGTCGACGACATCCTCAGGGGGGCCAGGAGGCTGAAGGAGGGCGGGGCCGTCAGGAGGTTCGGGGTATCGTTCAATTCCATGGCGTTAGGCGGCGCCGCGGCGCTGGTGCTGGCCGCGGTGCCCCCGGATAGAGCCCTGGACTACGCCAGGATAATATCCTCGTCCGGGAGGTCGAAACACAGCTATGTTAGGTCGTTCCCGGGCTACAATCTGTGGTTCACGTACAGGGCGGCGAGCGCGGACGCCCTCCGGAAGGACGTCGACGGTGTCCTGTCGTCCCTCGGGGTGGATGACCGCGTGGTGCTGGCCACATCGCGCACCTACAAGCTCTCGGTCAAGTACGATCTGGAGCGGGGGACCAGCTGGTCGCCCCCCGGGATACTGCGGGCGGATCCTCCGACCCTCGGGGAGCTGGGCGTGACGAGGGAAATCGCGAGGAGGCTCGAGGACCTCCCGATCTCCAGGAGGCCGTTCAGGGAGCTGGCGGCGTCGGTCGGGGACACCGAGGAGGGGCTCCTGGACCTCGTGGAGGGGCTCCTGGAGAAGGGAGTCGTCGCGGACTTCGGCGCGATCCTGGAACCCGGCGCGGTCGGCATCCGGAGGAACGCGGTGGTCATGGGGAGGGGAGGGGGTCCCGAATGCGAGGCCCTGTCCCGCGAGGTCCCGGAGGCCACACATGTCGTGCTCAGGGAGCCGCTTGACGGGCACTGGGATTTGAGGGCGTACTTCGTCGTGCACGCCCGGGACGGCGCGCGGGTCGAGTCGATCGTGGAGCGCGCGGCGAGGCTCGCGGGGATCGACGAGTACAAAATAGCGTACGGCGAAGGGGGGTTCACCGTATGATACCGGTAAGCGTGATGGTGACCGGGAGGGGGACCGTCTCCAGGAGGATAAAGGGCGATTACGGCCCCGGCAGGCCTAGCAAGTTCAGCGACGCATGGAGGCCGGTCGTATCGTGGAACCTGACGTCCGCGTGCAACCTCAGGTGCCTCCACTGCTACATAAGGGCGGGGGCGCGCGGGGGGGAGGAGCTCGACCGGGAGGAGGCCAGGGAGGGGCTGCGCCAGATGTCGGACCTGGGGGTCCCCCTGATACTGTTCTCGGGAGGGGAACCGCTCATGAGGCCCGACGCGCTTGAGCTCATGGAGGAGGCCGCGGGGAGGGGCATCAGGATAGCGCTGAGCACGAACGGCACCCTGATAACCGAGGAGGTCGCGCGCAGGCTCTCGAGGATCGGCGTATCGTATGTGGGGATCTCGCTGGATTCGCCGAGGCCGGAATGGCACGACTCGTTCAGGGGGGTCCAGGGGGCGTTCAACGCCACAATGAAGGGCATCAGGAATTCCGTGAGGGAGGGACTGGACGTCGGGCTCAGGCTCACCGTGACCAGCCGCAACGTGGACGACGTACCGGCGCTCCTGGGGCTGGCCGAGGACGTCGGCGCCAAGAGGGTCACATTCTACCACCTGTCGGCCGCGGGCAGGGCGCTGGAGCTCGACAGGAGCTGGTACATGGACGGGGGACAGTACTCGCGCTTCATCGATACGCTGATAGAGAACAGCCGGCGGTACGAGGGCGAGATAGAGATAGAGACCACGATGGCGCCGTTCGACGGCATAGCGATAGCCGACCGCGTATCGCGGAGCCCCGGGGAATTCCGCGATATGATGGAGCTGGTGGCGTCGCAGGGCGGCTGCGGCAGGAAGATAATCTCGATATATCCGGATGGCACCGTGAGGCCGTGCCAGTTTGTGGACTTCATGGAGCTCGGGAACGTGCGCAGGTCCTCGCTCAGGGAGATACTGGACCCGTCCAGGGCCGAGGTGGACTACTTCGTGAACACCCATAGATATCTGAAGGGACCCAGGTGTTCGTCGTGTCCATTCCGTTCCATCTGCGGTGGAGGGGACCGCATCAGGGCGTACTATCTGGGGGGCGGGCCGGGGGCGGACGATCCGCAGTGTCACCTCGACGTCGCCTCGGTGGCCGGCAGGTGGGGATGGACGGGGGACGGGGAGCGTACGCGATCCCGGCCGGAAGCGCCCGGGGCCTGATATCGAGATCGTACAAAGGGGTGAACCGCCCGGCCATCGCGGGGGGCTTCCCGCTTCAAAGCCCCAAAAGGATAAAGCCGGCGCGCGGCGCCGATGGCCCATGGAATTCCCCACCGTGAGGCCGAGAAGGCTCAGGTCCAGCCAGAGGATGAGGAACCTGGTGGCCGAGACGGACCTCGGGCCGGAGAGGCTGATAGCGCCGCTGTTCGTGCAGGAGGACGCCCGGGAGCCGGTGCCCATAGAGGCGATGCCCGGCATCTACCGGTGGCCGCTTGGGAGCGTCGCCGACGAGGCCAAGAGGATCCTGGAGAAGGGCGTGGACAAATTCCTCCTGTTCGGGATACCGGCGCGCAAGGACGAGGCCGCCACCGAGGCGTACAATCCGCAGGGCGTGGTCCAGAGGGCGGTGAGGGAGCTCAGGAGGGAGCTCGGGGAGCGCGCCACGCTCATGACGGACGTCTGCATGTGCCAGTACACCAGCCATGGCCACTGCGGGATAGTCGCCCGGAGCGGCGATCGGTGGAGAGTGGATAACGACGCGACCCTGCCGTACATGGGGAAGATAGCCGTGAGCCACGCGGAGGCGGGGGCGGACGTCGTGGGGCCGAGCAGCATGATGGACGGAGTCGTGGGACAGCTCAGGAGATCGCTGGACGAGGCTGGATTCGGGGACGTGCTGATAATGGCGTACTCCGTCAAGTACGCAAGCAATTTCTACGGGCCGTTCAGGGAGGCCGCGGAATCGGCCCCGGCGTTCGGCGACAGGAGGACCTATCAGATGGACCCCAGGAACGCGATGGAGGCGCTGAAGGAGGCGGAGCTGGACGCCGAGGAGGGGGCGGATATTTTGATGGTGAAACCGGCGCTCCCGTACCTGGACGTCATCAGGCTCGTGAAGGACGCGTTCCCGCAGTATCCGCTCGCGGCGTACAGCGTGAGCGGGGAATACTCCATGGTGAAGGCGGCGGGCGAGAGGGGATGGCTGGACGAGGACAGATCCCTGCTGGAGATGCTCTACGCCATAAGGAGGGCGGGGGCGGACGCGATAATAACCTACTACGCGCCGCGCGCCGCCGAGCTCCTGAGGGAGATGGGGGGGCATGTCTTCTGATGCGCTGCGCGAGGACGCCAGGCGCCTCCTCCCGGGAGGAGTCAGCAGCCCGGTGAGGGCATCCGTCAGGCCCAGCCCATTCTTCGTGGAGCGCGCGCGGGGGGCGCGCATATGGACGCCGGACGGGGCGGAATTCGTCGACTGGATCATGGGCTACGGCCCGCTGATCCTGGGCCACGCGGATGAGCGCGTGCGGAGGGCGGTGGAGGAGCAGCTGGACAGGGGCTGGCTCTACGGTGCACCATCCAAGTCGGAGGTGGAGCTCGCCGGGAAGATATCGAGCTACTACGGGCCCGGAAAGGTCAGGTTCGTCAACTCGGGAGGGGAGGCCGCCATGACGGCCGTGAGGCTCGCCAGGGGCGTGACCGGGAGGAGGACTATCGTGAAGTTCGACGGATGCTACCACGGCGCGTCAGACGCGCTCCTCTCCAGAAGGGGCGATGGACCCCGCGGGGTTCCGTCGTCCGCGGGCGTTCCAGCGGAATTCGCGAACGCGACCGCCGTGCTCAGGTACAATGACAGCGCGGGCGCGGCGGACGCGATGAGGGATCTCGGGGAGGACGTAGCGGCCATCATAGTGGAGCCGGTGGCCGCCAATATGGGGGTCGTCCCCGCGTCCGCGGATTTCCTGGGGACGCTCAGGGAGGAGGCCGATCGCACCGGGGCGCTGCTCATCTTCGACGAGGTCGTCACCGGGTTCAGGCTGGGGCTCCGGGGCGCTGGCGGCCTCTACGGCATCAGGCCGGATATAACGGTGCTTGGCAAGATAATCGGCGGCGGATTCCCCGTGGGAGCGGTGGTGGCCGGATCGGACATCATGGACGCGCTGGCCCCCGCGGGCCCCGTCTACAACGCGGGCACGTTCAACGGCCATCCGGTATCCATGGCGGCGGGGCTGGCCACGCTGGGGATCCTGGAGGAGGGGTGGCCGTACTCCCGCGCGGAGCGCGCGGCCAGGGCGGTCGCCGAGGAGCTCTCCCGCATGCGCCTGGACGGCGAGGAGGTCGCGGTGAACATCGTCGGGAGCATGTTCCAGGTGTTCATGAGGAAGCCGCCGGTGATGGACGCGGACGACGCCAGGGGTTCGAGATCCGGGGTTTACATGGCGCTGCACGAGGCGCTGACGCGGCGCGGCATAGCGTCCCCGCCGAGCCAGATGGAGTCCTGGTTCGCGAGCGCCGCGCACGGCGATGAGGACGTTGCCCGCACTGTGGACGGCATCAGGAGCGCATGGCCGGGATGAGCGGCATAGTGTACATAGTGGGGGCGGGGCCCGGCGATCCGGAGCTCCTGACGCTCAAGGCGGCGAGGCTCCTGTCCGAGGCGGACGTGATCCTCTACGACAGGCTGGCGCCGCCCGATTCACTGTCCCACGCCAGGGAGGGCGCCGAGCTCATCGACGTCGGCAAGGCGCCGGGGGGGAGGGGTCCGTCCCAGGACGAGATAAACTCGCTGATGGAGCGCCGCGCGCTGGCCGGAATGCGCGTCGTGCGGCTCAAGGGAGGGGATCCGCTGACCTTCGGGAGGGGCGAGGAGGAGTGCGCGTACCTCCTGACGAGGGGGATCAGGTGCGAGCTCGTGCCCGGGATCAGCTCGGCCGTCGGCGTTCCCGGATGCGCCGGGATACCGCTCGCGAGCAGATGGGGTTCCTCGAGCTTCGCGGTCACCACGGGGAGGACCGCGGAGGGACCGCCGCCCGCCGACCTCGGAAAGCTCGCGGGCGCCGTCGATACGCTCGTGGTGCTCATGCCCCTGTCCAACCTGCAGCTGATCGCCGACATAATCGGGCGCGCCGTCGGCCCCGGGACGCCCGCGTCGCTGGTGTTCAACGGGTGCACCGGATCCCAGAGGATAATAGATGCCCCAATCTCGGAAATCCCGGCCATGGCGGCGGGGTCGTCGCCGCCCGCGGTCCTGGTGGTCGGCGCCGGGGCCGCCCTCAGGAGGCGGCTTTTCCCCGACGTCCAGCTCCATGAAAAGCGCGGTGGGCCTGAAGCCTGAGCGCCTGTACAGATTCAGCGCCGGGGTGTTCCCCAGCTCCACGCGAAGCCCCAGCTTGCTGTATCCGGCCCGCCTGCAATAGTCGATGGCCCGCTCGAGGAGCGCCCTTCCTATTCCGGTGCGCCTGTATTCGCTCCTGACCTCCAGATCGTACAGGTACGCGTATCTCACGTAATTAACCGTGTCAAACTCCTCTTTGACCCAGGCGACCCCCACGAGCCGCGCCGATCCATCGTACGCCGCGATGAACCGCTGCTCCCCCGGGGAGCGATATATCGAGAGGAACAGCTCCCGGTGCCTCCTGGAGTACTCGTCGTACCCCATCGACCTGTACTCCTCGCCGACAAACTCCCAGCTCACCTCCTCGTCGAGCTCGATTACGTCCTCGAGGATCTCGTCGCCGCCCTCCACTATCACCGGCTCCATAGATCCCCCTCCGATGCCCTCCTGAGGGCCTCTTCCCTCGTTATCTCGGTCCATTTCCCGCCCGACAGGTACGCGTATCCGCCCGCGTAGCCCTCGTAAATCGACCATATGCGCTCCCTCATATCGGGCGGAATCGCGTCGAACCGGGAGTTTCTGTCGTCGAACTGGAGGGCCTCTACATGCGGGTGACGGCGGCCGCCCGGGAAATTCATCCCGGTCATCTCGGTCGCCAGATACATGGAGTGCTCGAGCTCGTCCCCGTCGAGCCTTATCATGCCGCGCGATATGCGCCCCGGCAGCCCGTCCACCTGTTCCCTCGTGTACCCTATGACGCCGGGGTCCGCTCCGTTGGCCAGCAGGAAAAGCTGAATGCCGTTGCACTTGAAACACGTCCCGCACGGCCGCACGTCCCCGCCGTCGCCGTGCGCCGAGTGACAGCTCACCTGCAGCCTGAAGAGCTCCGGGTATCTCCTGGAGAGGATCCTCTCGACGAGCAGCCCGGAGAGCGGCCTCACCGCCGACCACTGGCGGAACGCCCATCCCCGCCTCCTGAACCACCCGGCCATGTACGCGTCGAACTCCTGGCTCTGGTCGTAGACCGCGTAGTAGTGCCTGATGCCGTTGAACTCGTACGTGAGGCCGGAGGGGTCGTCGTACTCGTTCCCCAGGATGACGTTCCCCACGCGCCTCTTGTAGAGCAGCGGGAGGCACGAGAACACGTAGTGCTCGAAGAAGAAGAGCCTCACGGGATAAACCTCGGGGCGCCTCCTGCGCAGCGCGTCCTTCCTGATTATCCTCATGCTGCGCTCGATCGCGGAATAGAGCCGGTCGACGTTGCTCCACACGCGCAGGGTCCTCGGCTCGTTGGCGCTCAGCCATCTGTAGGCCTTCACGGCCGTCAACCAGTGGTGGCCGGACTCGTTGAAGAAACAGGGATAGGGTTCGCAGCCGGCGTCCCGCGCCACGCCGTACGTGAGGAGGCTCTCCTTGCCCCCCGACGACATCACGCCGCATCTGCCGTTATCCAGCGCGTCCATCCCGCGGGGATCCGAGCGAACGGGGAACTCGAGCTCCGCCCTCGGCCGGGCGTCCTCCGGCCCGACCCTCGATGGATCCGGCGCGTACTCGTCCTTCACGTACCCCGTCCTGTTGACTATCCTGTTCACGAATATGTCCCGTGCGACGGCTTCCGACATGTCGGTTATGAACCGGACGTCCTCATCGCTCAGGGGGACGTCGAACACCATCCTCCGGGTGAACAGCGCGTAATTTATCGCGGGGACCGACGCCATGAGGGCGCCGACCTCGCCCGAGAACTCCGCCGGGATTTCCTCCGGGTATGAGTGTATCAGGCGATAGCGGACCTCGGAGCCGTCGAGCGCCCTCAAGGAGTAATCCGCCGATATCCTGCGGCGCTCCACGCGGAGATTTTCGATCCTCAGCTCGTCGAAGCACGTGATGTCCGGGGCGGTCATCTCGATATCCTCGCGGCGGCCGAGCGCAGGCGCGGAAAGTCCCCGATCAGCCTGTCCACGATCCTGTCCACGCCGTGCTGAAGCGGGGCGCAGGACACGACGCCGTACTTCGACTCGTAATCCGCGGCGACCTCGTCCACATCCCGGGGCGACATGCCCTCCGCGTTTATCGTTATCGCGTAGACGCGCCTGCCGGTTATGAGCTCCAGCAGCTTCAGATATCTCCCGATGTCCGGCATCGGGTACTGGGGGAACCCGTCCAGATGCGACCTTCCGGGCGCGTGCTGCAGGACCACCACGTCGGGCCTCACGGCGGTCAGTATCTCCAGGCTGCCCGGGAACGCGGGGTGCAGGAGGGACCCCTGGCCCGGAATTACGATCGCGTCGGGCGCCTCCTCCTCGTATGCCCGGACCACCTCCCTCTCCAGCCCCCCTGTTATGAAATCGTTCACCATCGCGTCCAGGACTATCCCGTACTTCGCGCCCTGCATCCAGGCCGTCTGGCCGGTGCCGACGAACGCTGTCCTCACGCCGCGCGAGTTCAGGGCGTCCGCCAGCATGAGCGCGGTCGTCCTCTTGCCTATTGCGGAGTCCGTGCCGACGACCACTATCTTCAGGGAATCCACGCCGTCGATTTCGCCGGTGTAGAAGGTCCTCCAGCCGCTGTAGATCTTCCTCACGTCCACTATCTCGGCGCCGTGGTCGGACGCAGCCCTCGAGATCTCCGGGTCATCGCTCAGGAATTCGTGGAGCCCCGACACCACGTCCATCCCGTGCGCGAGCGCGGCCAGCACCTGGTCCCTGTAGCCGGGTGGGAGGCGGCCGCCCGCGACCGCGGCGCCTATTATCAGTACCTCGGCGTCCGGATGCTCGCCCAGGGCGTCCGCCAGGCTGGCGTAGATCCTTATCCCCCGGCGCCTTCCGTCGAGGACCTCGCCGGCGTCCATCCCGGCGAACGAGCTATCTATCACGCCCAGCACGTCGAACCTGTCCGAGCGGCGGACCAGCCCGTGCGCGGTCTTGCCGTCGGTGTTGCCGTAGACGCCCTCCGCCAGTATCAGCGCCTTCCTTCTCATGGCGGATGCCACCGGCCGGTGAGTATGAGCGCGTGGCTGCCGCCGTCCAGCATCTTCAGCGCCTCCACCACGGAGGCGGACGCCGGCAGCACGTCGATCCCCTCGAGCTCCCTGAGGAGCCTGGAGTTGCTCAGCATGGCCCTGTCCGGCACCCTCAGCGCGGCCCCGCCGCTCTCCCTCAGCGCCCGGAGCGCGGCGTCCCCGTCGAACGATATCATCGAGACGAGCGGCTCGTTGTACCTGGTCTCCTTCACGGACGAGAGGGGGATCGCCCTGTCCAGGCCGCCGAGGAAACTGTCAATGGCCGAGTTCCCGTGCGCCGTGGTGACGCCTATCATCCTCGGCACGCCCTCTATGTAGCCCAGGTCCCTGAGCCTCCTGAACCCCATGTACACGCCGGCGAGCGTCGTGCCGTTCCCCACCGGAAGCACCACGGTGTCGGGCGGATCCCCGAGCTCCCACGCCACCTCGTACGCGAGCGAGGAGTACGCCTCGAAGTTGACCGATGTATTCACCGATCCCGGGTTCGCGTCGTACCATCCGTTCACGGATGCCGCGCTGACGCTGGCATCCACCGCGTCCTCGTAAGATCCGTCGACGAACACCAGCTGTGCCCCGTACCTCCTGAGATCCGCCATGCGCTCCAGCGTGTAGCGGCGCGGCACGAATATCACGGCCCTCGCCCCTACCATCCTGGAGTAGTACGCGAGCGATACCCCGAAGTTCCCGCACGTGCCCGCCGTGAGCACCCTGTAACCGCCCTCGAGCGCCCTCTGCACGTGGAGCGCGGCGGCGCGGTCCTTGTGCGTCCCGGTGGGGTTCACACCCTCGTACTTCGCGTAGATCCTGGAGTCCTCCCGCGCGAGGAGGCGCTCCATGGACGACAGCCTGAGGAGCGGCGTCCTATAGTAGCTCAGCTCCTGCCTTACCAGCATGGGGCGCTACCTCCCGATGAGGAGGATGCGGGATAACCTGGAGGATGCGGGGGCGAAGCCTCGCCCTCGTCTTCGGACCGCTCTGAGTCGAGCGGCATTCCTTCATATCACCTAGCTCCGGATTCACCGCCCACGTGGCTACATTTAAGATTTGCTGTCCATCGTGGCGATTCCGGCGCTGTTGGAACACATCAGAGCATATGTGGACTTCATTGCCGCGCGGGCGGCTCAGAAGTTCCGACGCTCATCATCCGGCCACGGAGTGGAACGCCGCGTGTTAAATATTATGGAGGAGGGACCGTTCCGCCGATCCGGGGGCTTGTGAGGATCCCGTGAGCGAGGGATTGAGACGAGGCCGCGGGGGACGCGCGCAACCGGCCCTCCCCCTCCACGTTCATATCCGCGCGGGACCCCCGCCTTCGTGGACCGGGTTGGAGACGGTTTCGTTCGATGGAACATCCGCCGCGGGGGATCGAGCCCGCAGGAGAAGCCGGCCCTTTAGGATGCTGTAGCTCGCATATTCAAAGATACCTAAAAATAGGGCAGCGCGCGTGCTTGATCGGGATGATGTCTTTGCCGAGTCCTGAGCTATGATGAGGACTTTCGGCTGACCAGCTCCATGAGTTGACCGGGCGCGGAGCATCCCCTGGTGGAATATCCGCCCCGAGTGAACTGCGCGCGATGGATGAAAGGGGGTTCGCTGCGTTTCATCACAGGCCGCTCCTGAGATACCAGCCCGCGTCCAGCACATGCCTGTAGAGGCGTCCCTCCCTCCTGGCCCATCCCAGTGGCTCCCATCTCCTGTTCAGCACTACGTAGGTGCCGCATTGAGAGCGCGAGTACCTCACGACGCTCCCCGGAAATACGTCGCGCCCGTACAGAAACAGCGCCTCGGCGCGCTCGTCGACCACTATGTACCCCCTGTCTATATATCCCCAGAGCGCGGACAGGAGGCCCATGAGCGGCTCGATCCTCCCCCTGCAGATCCTGGACACGTGGACGCCGGCGAGGAACGGCCTGCGGCTGATGGCCTCGGCTGACGCCGAGGGCTCCAGCGCGAACACCTCCGTGCACGGGCCACCGCCGGCGCAGAGCAGCTCCAGCCCTATTATGCCCCTGCTGGCATGGCACATGACCAGGGATCTCACGAGATCCAGCTCCCTGTCGTCGCAATGCCTCAGCGCCGTCTTATCTTGCATATGGTGAACCCCTCCGTCGAATGCCTGTGGGGATAGTATCTGCGGCAGGACCTGACGTATCCAGGGACCTTCACCCCGGCGTATTCCGTGACGCCGGGGTCGCCGAACTCGAGCCCCGTATCGACGAGCGTGAACCCCTCCAGCGACTCGAGGACCGAGGACACCACCAGCTCGTTCTCCTCGAAGTTCGTGGAGCACGTGGAGTACACGAGCTCGCCACGGCTATCCAGGGACATCAACGAGGACTCCAGCAGCTCGACCTGCAGGCGGGCGGCCGCCTCGACCTCCGGCTGCGGCCTCTGTCTCCTCCCCCTGGGGAACGGCATCAGCCCCTCGCCAGTGCACGGCGCGTCCAGGAGGATCCGGTCGAACGCGCCCATGGACCCGATTTTCCGCGCGTCCATGAGGTAGGCGATCACGTTGAAGACCCCGAGCCTGCTGGTGTTGGCCTTGAGCGCCATCAGCTTCCTGTCGTTGACGTCGAGCGCGACTATCGGGGAGCGCGGGTTGTGCTGCGACATCTGCGTGGCCTTGCCGCCGACCCCGGACGCGGCATCTGCGATCCTGGACGCGCCCTCCGGGGACAGGGCCAGCGCGGGGAGCATCGACGCGGGGCCCTGCACGTAGAACATCCCAAGGAGATGTTCGTGATACGCCGCGAGCGCCACGGGGGAGCTCTCGACGACCAGGCCGTACGGCGTGTGCCTGTAAGGCCTGACCGATGCCCCCTTGGACTCCAGCCTGGATGCCAGGTCCTCCCGGCTCACCCTGACGGTGTTGACCCTCACGGTCCTCATGACGTCGTCCTCGCGAGCCCTCAGCAGCTCCTCGACCTCGGAGCGCGAGCCGAGGAGCTCCAGATATCTGGCGGCCTGATCAACGTGCACATCGTACCTCGACGCAAGCGCCCGGGGGTCCACCGAGCCACGGAGGGATTCCCCGATCCGGGATAGACCCTCCAGGAGGCGCTCAAGCGCTGCCATTCCTCGCTCCTCTACTCCTTAGGGACCAGGGTCACCGAGCCGTCCGGCAGCAGATATATCCTGACGTCTTCCGTCAGGGCTCCATCCCTGATCATGTTCCTGAGGGCTCCGCTGAGCTGGGACATGAGCGTGGGCATGTTCACCGAGAGCTTCACCCCCGAGGAATTTGCCCTGTCCACGACGAGCGGCGGCACGTCCACCAGGCGCGTCCCCCTCGGTACCACGAGCTCCTGGCCGACTATGGACGCGGCGGCCTCCAGCGTCTCCTTCGCCAGCCTGATGTTCCTGAGCGCCCTCTTCTCCAGTATCATGACGTTCTCCTTCGTGGTCCCTATGGTCTTCGCGACATCATCGTATCCCATGCCGCTCCTCCTCATGCGCAGTATCTCTAGCTGTCTCTCCGTAAGGAAACCACCGGTCCTCTTGCGGCCCTTCACATGATATCCCCGGCGGCCGATGGATTTAAACATTTTTGCTTAGCCAATCGCGGTAAATCCATCGAATTCACCGGTGTACTCCTCCTCGACCTCCTCCACGCGCTCCACGATGGCCGCGGGAGGGCCTCTCCTGGACCATGCGGCAAGGGCCCTGACGGCGCCCTCCTCGCCCTCGAGGACGGCTTCCACGCGCCCATCGGGCAGGTTCCTGACCCAGCCACTGACGCCGAGCGCCGAGGCCTCGCCCCTCATGCTGGACCGGAAGAATACGCCCTGGACCCTCCCCGATATCCACAGATGGAGCCTCAGCCTGCGCTCCCCGACCACGATGGGCCGCGGCCCGGGCGGCCTAAAAATTTACCGTCCACGCACGCGGCGCGTATGACGGCCGGCGGCATCGGTGCAGCGTGGATCGCGCCGGCGCTATTACAATGCAAATTAAGAAAATAATTGATAATTAAAATGCAGGTGGACGGCCGTTTAATCATCTACAGGAGCGCCAGCAGCGCGTGGATGATCCAGCTCGACATCGCGATGACGGCGCTCATCGGGAAGAGGCCTAGGGATGTGTGCAGGACGCTGTCCACAGCTACTATCGCCGCTGCGAAGACCACCGAGACCGTGTTCACGACCTTTATCAGCGGGTTGAGCGATGGGCCGGTGGTGTCCTTGAACGGGTCCCCGACCATGTCCCCAACGATCGCGTTCTTGTGGGCGGGGCTTCCCTTGCCGCCCAGCGATGGATCCCCGTTGGCCTCTATGTACTTCTTCGCGTTGTCCCACGCGCCGCCTCCGTTAGACATCAGGAGCGCCCTGGGGAACCCTACTATTATTGTCCCCAGTATGAGCCCGACGAGGGCGATCCATCCCAGCAGGAGCCCCACTATTATCGGCAGCGCCACCGCCAGGAGCCCGGGGAACATGAACTCGCCCAGCGCGTGCCTCGTCACTATATCGACAGCCCTCGAGTAATCCGGTTTGGACTTCCCCTCGAGAATCCCCGGTATCTCGCGGAACTGCCTCCGTATCTCCTCGACGAGCTCCATCGCGGTCCTGCTCACCGACATGAGCGTGCGGCTCGAGAACACGTAAACCAGGACCACCCCTATGAACGCGCCCATCAGGAGGTCCGGCTCCAGCACCGACGTCATCGAGAACGCCCTCTCTATTATCGAGGACGCCGAGACATTGAGCGGCATCAGCCTCTCGACGGCCTCGTATACGAACCCTATGAACAGTACCAGCGCCGCGAGGCCGGCCGAGGCTATCGCGTATCCCTTGGTCGTGGCCTTCGTGGTGTTCCCTATCGCGTCCAGGATGTCGGTGGATTCCCTCACTTCCGGTGGAAGCCCAGCCATCTCAGCCAGGCCGCTGGCGTTATCCGAGACGGGGCCGAAGGAGTCCATTGTTATCACGATGCCCGACATTGAAAGAAGGCCGATGGACGCTATCGCTGTGCCGAATATGCCGCCCATCTCCGGAGTGATCGCGATATCCGACGCGGTGATGCCGGGTGTGATGATGCTGTAGCCCAAGGCGAAGCTGAGCCCCAGGACCAGCGCCACCACCAGCAACACCGGGACCGCGCTCGCCAGCCCGTACGAGTATCCGGCCACTATGACGCTGCCCGCGTTCACGGTCGACTGCTTCGCTATGTTCTTGACCGGGGCGTGCGTGTAGTGCGTGTAGTACTCTGTGAAGTGGAGCACCGCTATTGCTGTGATCATCCCCAGGAAGTCGCTCACCACTATGGCTGCGGCCGCCATTGTAGCCCCGAAGAGGAACACCGAGACCAGCGCCACCAGCACGATGCTGACAGCAGTTGCGACATAGAGCGATGCGTTGAGCTTTCCCATGACGCCCTCGGAGCCCTCGGCGCGGCCCCTCACCACCTGCATCCCCACGAGCCCCCCTATCAGGGCGGAGGAGACCGCCAGCAGTGGGAACTCCGCGAATCCGAGGGGCATCTTGAAGACCGCCGCGAGGAACATGGCGCCCGTGAGGACCACCACCAGGCTCTCGTAGACGTCGCTCGCCATCCCCGCACAGTCGCCCACGTTATCGCCCACGTTATCGGCGATGACGCCGGGGTTCCTCGGATCGTCCTCCGGGATTCCGGCCTCGATCTTGCCGACTATGTCTGCTCCCCAGTCCGCCGCCTTCGTGTAGATGCCGCCGGCCACCCTTATGAAGAGGCTCATGAGGCTCGCGCCGAACGCCGCCGGTATGAGCGCCTCGCCCCACAGGGGCGTCGCCTGATATGCCATGAACAGTATTGAAATTATCAGCAGGGCTATGCTCGCGAGCATAGTCCCCATGACGCTTCCCGCCCTGTAGGAGACCTTGAGGGCGCTCCCAAGGCCCTCCCTCCGGGCCGCCTGCGCGGTCCTGGACGCGCTCCTGGTCGTCACATACATCCCTATGTATCCCGCCAAGCCGCTGCCCAGCGCGCCCAGCGCGAACGACACGATTGCCAGCGCCACCATCAGCCCGCTGTGAAATCCGATGTAGTACGCCGCACCCACCAGCGCCGCCAGCACAACGCCGACCGGAAATATCGTCCTGTATTCCCTGGCCAGGAACGCCCTGGCGCCCTCCGCTATCAGCCCGCTTATCTCCCTCATCTTATCGGTGCCGGGGTCCTGCCTGAGGACCCATGCAGCGCTCCAACCCCCGTACACTAGGCCTATTACCGATACCACCAGCGGTATCAGTAGAATGTATGCGAACATTGTCGACGAATGGTTCGATATGCTCCTTTTTTAACTTAGTGTGGTTGGGCGCGGAAGTCCCCTTCCTTTAAGGAGGAGATGGATAACCCCTTACGAGAGGTTTTTACATAAAAAAGCAAGAAAGCTCCGACCTTCAGGGAGGAGATGAATTGCGGGAAAGATATATAAGCTATTATGATATAATGTTTTAGAAAGGTGGAAGGAATTCCCGTAACCTATGTGGAGCCGAGAAACACATAGAAAGAGTGTTCCCGGTGTGGAAGCATGGGGATTAGGGAAGGTAAATCGTTCAGGTGCCCGAGTTGCGGGCACGTTGACCACGCCGACGCCAACGCTTCGTTCAACATAGCGTTGCGTCCCCCTTCGGTGGGAGGCGTAGGTCAATCGCGTGTAGACAGGGATGCACGCAAGGGGAGCACTGATACTCCCAGAGGGGCAACTCTGAGGACGACAGAGACCCCAGAACCTCCGGGCTTTAGCGAGGAGAGTATGTCAGAATCGGGTCTGGACAGTTACGTGGCCTCGGCCGTGGTCATACTCAAGGAGGGACTATGCCTGTGGGACGCAGGCGAGACGCCCGGAGATGATCGCGCCTCCGCCGTCAGCATGGCGGAATACTTCCCGTAATCCCATATGAAGGTAAGCGTGTCTATGAACCGGGAAGCCCCGTCCTTATTGACAGGATGATTCGCATATTCGAGAGCTCAGGCGGTCAGCTTAAGCTGTATCGTGACGGATTCCGGGATATTAAGCCTGGCGAGCTGCGCGAGGACGCGCTGATCGGCGGCCTCTATGTCTATGAGGCGCCGGTGTATCCTGAGCTCCCACTTGTCGAATGTGTGCGTACCCTGGCCGCAGGGACTCTTCCTGGTGACGACCCTCAGCTTCTTCGTCGGAAGCGGCACCGGGCCGCGGACCCGCGCTCCCATCTTCTCGCTTATCTCCTTTATCTGGGCGGCTACGTTGTCGACGTCCTCCAGATTCTGCGAGATTAGCCGTATCCTCGCCTTCTGCGGCATTGCGAGTTAGCCCTCCCGGACCTCCTTTAAAGCTTTAGCGAATGAAAGCGGGCCGTAGAAGCGGAGATCCCGTATCACTTATAGCTCTATGAATCTATTAACATGATTTTAGTAATGTATAAATATATTAGTTATAGTGATAGGTGCCCATTGCGATGCCGGGGTTATCTCCCGGACGACCGCGTGGGGACTGATGGATGAAAATGATGGGGATTGCCGGAGCCGAAAACCCCTCGCCTCGGAAAGGATCCACTCATGCCCCGGATGCGCCTTCATCATGCGATATGATGGGGCGAGGAATCAAACGCCCAGGTATCCGGGACGGCCCCCCGGCGGAGGCCGAACCACTAATACCCAAGGGATGTGCGGGTTCGGTCGGGATGCGGGGAATATGCTGTAGACGTGCGCCGTAGCGGTTCAGTTTGCGCCCAGCAGCACCACGCGGCCCGTGAAGCCGACGTTGAGCTGCAGCTTCCCCTTGAAGGCCGTGACGTAGCCGTCCTCCACACGTATGCGCCTTCCGGCCTCGACGCCCTCCATGTCGTAGTTCCAGAGCGCGAGCTTTATCTCGGCGCCGTCATCGACCAGGGTGGCTATCGTGTACCTGGCGGGCTCGAGAGGCTCCGGGAGTTTGAATTCCTTCACGGGCCCCATTTCCTTGACGAGGCCCTCGACCACGACGTGCTTGATGCCCCTCCTGAGCTCCGACACCCTGGCACGCAGCGCCATTTCAAACGCCAGCGAGCGCGGCCATGATAAAGTTATTGCACGCACGGGACTTAGACGCGTGCGTTAAGTTCATAAGACATGGACGGCCATGGGTACGCAAAGTTATTTATATCGTGGCCGACAAGCCAAGGCACCTTGCAGTTGCCGCCGGGATCGATCGCCGCCGTTACAGCGCTCGTGGCGTCGGCCGCCATAGCGTGGTACCTGTCCATCGCCCTCCCGAAGGTCGGGAGGACCGTCCCGGACGTCATGAAGGGAAACAGGCCGGTGGCGCATCCGGGAGGCCCCGCAATATTTGCGGGGATAGCGGCCGGGCTGATAGCGCTCTGGGCGGCCACCGGCGACGTGCAGCTAATCGCGATGCTCGCTGTGGTCACCATAACGTTCATCGTGGGCATCATCGATGATATCCGGGTACTTCCGGGGCCCGTGAAGGTCGCGGGCACCGTCATCGCGGCGCTCCCGATACTCCTGATGGGGGCGTATCAACCGAACCTGAGCCTGCCGTTCGTGTATCTGGGCAGGCTCACGATAGTGTATCCGATCCTGGTGCTCGTGGGCATTCCGGTGGCGGCGAACGCCGTCAACATGATAGATATAGTCAACGGCGCGGTCTCGGGCGTGGCCGCGATGGTATCGGCCACGGTTGTCGTCTTCGAGGTCATGCGCGGCAGCTACATGGGGGCACAGGTCGCCGCGGTGCTGACGGCTGCGGCCCTCGGATTCTGGATAATGCACAGATATCCCAGCCGGATACTGCCGGGCGACAGCGGCAGCCTGGTGCTGGGCGCGGCGATTGCCGCCCTCGCGATATCCTACAAGGCGGAGGTCGTGGCGACCGTGGCCCTCCTCCCGGAGGCGCTCAACGGGTTCTTCATACTGTCGACCGTCAAGAGCCTGGCCGAGCACAGGAAGATGCGCACGAGGCCCACGGTCATCGTCGGCGACTCGATAGCCGCGAACGAGGATCCGGGCGCCCCGATAACGCTCGCGCGTCTGCTCGCGTCCAGGGGCCCCCTCAAGGAGAAGGACGTCGGGAGGGGTATACTGGCGCTGCAGGCGTTCAGCTGCGTCTTGGCGCTGGTGACCGGCCTCATGATAAAGTGAAAGTGAACGACAAACCTCGCCCCTTCTAGGGGTGGGGTGAAAGCTTTTAAATTCAAAACTCTATTTCCCTCCGGATGCCAGCCTCCGGTCAACTTCTCGAAGATGAGGGGCGGGAGCCGATTCCTCCCGCAATACCGGGGGAGGGCATCTACGAAGTCAAGTACGCGAGCAGGAGGACGAACGTGGTCCGTCTCCTACCGAACGGCTTCCAGGGGAGGAAGCTCAGGAGGCTGACGAGCATCTCAGCGAAGCTCTTCAACGAGGTCAACTATGAGAGGAGGCAGCAGTTCTTTCGCGGGGAGAAAGTGGACTTCGAGGGGACGTGGGACAGATACTACGAGAAGTACAAGAGCGTGCTTGGTGTTAACGCCCAGGCGGTCATACAGAAGAACAACGAGACCTGGAGCTCATTCTTCTCCTTGCTGAAGCTGAAGAAGGAGGGGAAATTACCGCCCCACGTGAAGCGCGTTGGCCCGCCGAGGTACTGGAAGGACAGGGAGACCAAGGAGAGGAAGCTCCTCCTGGTCGTCAGGCAGGACAGATACGTTGTGGACGAGCGGAACCGCAGACTAATCTTGAAGGACTTCGGCCTCGAAGTGGAGTTCGCGGGCAGGTTGAGGTGGTACGGTAAACAGGGTAGGCTGGAAATACACTATGATGAGACTAGGAACGCCTGGTACGCCTCCATCCCAGTGGAGGTAGGTGTTGAGGAAACTAAAACGGGAAAGAAGAGCAAGTATATTGTTCACGGCGAAAGGAAAACAATTCAGGTCGAATCGCCCAGGGGGAACAAGGTGACATCAATTGACCTGGGCATCAACGTTTTGGCAAGCGTAGTGGTGGATGACGGCACCTGGCTGCTCTACAAGGGTGTCAGGACCAAGGAGGACTACTTCCACTTCGAGAGGAGGATAGCACAGGTGCAATCCTCGGCGGATGAGGCGAGGAACCGGGGTGAATATGAAGCATATGGGGAGTTCTTGGAAGAGAAGAGGAGGTTGCACGGAAAATTAACCAGGAGGCTTCTTCACCTGTACAGGAACTTCGCCTCTCACTTACTCAAGACACTTCACGAACAGGGTGCTTCAACCATCTATCTTGGCTACCCCTTCAACATCGCTCGGGACAAGGGCAACAAGTTCACATCGAATATGTGGTCTTACCGCAGGTTGATGGACATCATAGAACTGAAGGCCCAGGAGTACGGCATGAAGGTGTTTGAGGTCGTCGAGTATAACACGTCCAGATACTGTGCTTATCACGACGTTGAAGTTGAAAGAAGACCGAGGGGAGTCGTCAGTTGTCCGTTAGGACATAAACTGCACAGCGATTTAAACGGTGCGTTGAACATTTTGAAGAAAGCGATAAACGTAATGGTTTCAACGGTAAAGAGACCGCTCTCTTTCGTCGTAGACCACAACAGAGTAGCACCCATAAAGGGGTGTAACCCTTGAGACCTCGGGGAACCCTCGCCCTTCCAGGACGGGGAGGAGGTCAGCGCATTCCGGAGGACGAGATCTGAGGGTCCGGCCGAATCCGGAAATACAGCTCCACCCACCCTCGAGGGGCGGCGCACGCGCCGTCCCTTACACGCGCCGCCGGCACTCCCTACCATGATATATCGGTCGCGCGACCCGGAGGTCCCGGTGCTGGGTGCGTTCCTGCGCGAGTGTGTGGAGGCCGGGCGGGAGGGAGGATATCCCACCGCGTGCTCTGGGTCCGCGACCTGTTTGATGCCTATCTGGCGTGGTGCGCCCGGTGCGGCCTCGCCGCGTACTGGGAGCAGCTGCGCTCGGAGCGCATGGCGGTGCCGGGGCGCCTGAGGATCCGCGCGCCGGTGCGACCGGATACCGGAGGACGATGTCTGAGCGTTCGCGGAGCGGTGCTGGTGGATCCGCGCATGTCAAGATCGACGGTGTTGATAAAAGCATCCTTCCTAGGAGCCAGCGAACATTCCCGCTCCGATATTGTTATATCATTGGCAAGCGCACTCTTAACCATCGAAGTTGGAAGGACCTGCGCCCGAGCGCGTCGAGACCATCCATGAAAGCGGGGGGATTGCTGCTATCATTAAGCCATTCTTAACGTTAGCTGATGAGCTTGCTGATGCGCTTGGGAATGGTAAGTTAATCGTTTCCCCGGCTGATGCCCCGATAGAGGAGGAGCGGAGAGCTGACATAGATCAAGCACGTGATGATATTAATTTCTTGGATGATAAAATTAATGAATGTTTAGAATCAGAATCTCAGCTTCCAGAAGGCAAGAAAGATATTAAGAAAATTTCATACACTCCAAAGCTGAGATACTTCCTCGATGGCTCTCTGAGAACAAAATATTTAGGAGATTACATGTATATCAAGGACGATGAACATTACTCAACACCGATTCTGGCATCAGAGGTCGCCACTAGCGTGGTGAGAATCGAGGGAGGCTCCTTTGGCCTGGAGAGGCTAGAGCGTAAGCTCGTGCTGATATTTCCTCATAAGGAAAGCGGCTTGATCCCAGACACACTCTTCGAGAAACTTAAGAATTTGAATAACTCTTGGAGTAAGATGAGCGCCTTGGGCATGAAATTTGAGATTAAATTTCTCGGGAAAGAGAGTGAGGAAATCCGCGATATCAGGTACTCAATGCTGGGCAAGGCTAGAGATGTTATGCACGATCTGGAGCTTGATGTTGCAAGAGAGATCACACGTGATGAGGATAGATGGTTAGTGATGGATGGCGCGCTCAGAAAGAGCGAGTTTGAGCAACTCACATACACTATTGGGCTGGCCAAATCCTTCAGCAAAAAGCCCCGCTTCAGATGGAGGGGCAGAATTCTGGATATAGTTGGATATTTATCAAGACTCAGAGAGGGTGAACGCTCAGCGGTATTCAAGATCGGGCCTAAAGGTGAAGAGGGGTTGTGCTTCTGGTACGTGCGGTTGAGGGAGCGGCCGCCTATGGAGCCCCTTGACGGGCTCGTCAAGGTGGACTACAAGTGTGAGGGGAGCGAGCTCTCCTCGAATGAGGTCGAGCTCATCGACGAGCTCTCCTCGGAAATCTACGCGCTGCGTTCCCCATCAGTTTACCCATATCCACGCTGGCCATCGTACATATATCCTATCAGGCTAGCCGAAGAGTTCATGAGGCCCTTCTTCATAAACACAACTCTAATAAGCCTGATTGGAAGGAGAGTAGCTGAGATTCTTCGGAAAAAGGGGGAAGGAATGTGAGTACTAGCGGTGAGGAAATCGGCAGGACCAGCTCCACGGCGAGGGAGCCCAGCACGACCGAGAAGTTCTTCTTCTGGGTGCGGCCCAACATCAGAATAAATCCGTTTGATTTCGTCGCGGTGCAACTCGACGATGGATCTAGCATCGTAGGGCAGGTGGATGAAATATCCAACTACACGGACGCCGAATCCCACCTTGGCAATTATATCGGGAGCAGTCTGGAAGGACCCTCCAGGATCGAAAGGCTCCAAGCCGTGATTGTGGAGGCCACCGTGCTCGCCAACCTGAGGAAGGACGGCGCGGCGGAGCTTCTCATGCCGGTTCCATCGGATCGCCCCGTGCGCTTCGCCAACGATGAGGAGGTCTCGAAGGCGCTCGGATACGATCGGGTGCTCGGAGAGAGGATACCCGCCGGTCTAATAGAGCAGAGCAACGGCAAGGAATACGTGGTCTACTTAGATTCGCACTACATAATTGGACCCGAGGGTGCCCATGTAAATATCACGGGAATATCCGGATTGGCAACGAAGACTTCATACGCAATGTTCCTAATAAATTCAATTTACCAGAAGCTTGGGGGGGATTTGGCCGTGGTAATTTTCAATGTCAAGCACTCAGATCTGTTGCACATAGACGAGGATCCCGATGACCTCACAGAATCAGATCATGATATGTATATAAAATTAAATCTTAATCCGGAACCATTCCCCTCGGGCAAAGTGACGTATTACCTTCCGAGGGGGAAAGCAGGAGAGCCTGACTCGGACAATCCGCCGCAGAAGCACGAGCTGTACGCGTATACTCTGCGCGACGCCCATGAGAACTTGGATCTTCTACTCGCGGACGTCCCCGATCCGAACGGCACGATAGGCGCCTTCACGAGCTACGTGCGTGATAAATGGGAAGACGACAAGATAAAGTTCGGCAAGGAGACGGCGAGCAACTGGGACGACTTGCTAAAAATATCTGATGCGGCCATCAGTAGTGCCGTATACAACACCTCATGGCACCAGACGCCTCCACGGGTCAAGCGGGAGATCAGGAGGCGCAAAGATAGCGCTGGCATTTTCGTGGATGGCAGAGGCGTGGATAGCAGAGGCTCGAAAGAAGTATACCTGGGGGAAAGGATTGTGGAGGATATTAAAGAGAGGAAAATCAGCGTGATCGACATCTATAGGATTCACACGATCGTCCAGCCATTCATCGTCGGGGACGTCATGAGAAGCATCGAGAATGGGTACAGGAACGGCGAGTTCGAGGGCCTGAAAGGGCTCATAATATTCATCGACGAGCTGAACACGTTCGCGCCGGATTCCTCATCCCCGAACGCGATAGCTGAGGACATAATAGAGATAGCCAGGAAGGGCAGGGGCAGGAGGACCGCGCTCTTCGGCGTGCAGCAGTTCAAGAGCCAGGTCCACCCTCAGGTTTGGGGCAACTGCAGCCTCCACGTGATCGGCAAAGTCGGGAGCGCGGAACTCAGCACAACATCATACAGGGAGCTCTCGCAGCACGCGAAAAACACCGTGATGGGGCTGAGGCAGGGCGAGGTCCTTCTCTCCTTCAGCACCTGGAGGAGCCCCATAAAGGTGGTGTTCCCGAAGCCGGCCTACAAGAGATTCAAATAGAAGAAATTCGTATTCCGCTTGATAACTCAGCTTAAATTCCAGAGGCGCACTGGGCCTGCGATGGCCGGGCACGTGCTGCTGGTCGAGCCCAGGTACTACACGCGCTTCCCGCCGCTCGGCCTGCTGAAGCTGGCGTCGTTTCACAGGAAGATGGGGGACGGCGTGAGGCTCGTGCGCGGGATCCGTGCGGTCGGCATCGGCCACGAACCCAGTCGCATCTACGTCACCAGCCTCTACACATGGAGTTGGCGCCCCGTCTGGGAGGCCGTCCGCTACTACAAGGCGCGCTTCCCCCGCGCGGAGGTCTGGCTCGGCGGGATCTACGCCTCCCTGATGAGGGAGCACGCGGCGCTCTCGGGCGCTGACGTCGTGTGGGAGGGGATATTCCCGGAGGCAGAGGACCTCATGCCCGCCTACGACCTCGTGCCGGACTGGAGGGCCACGATCCTCTTCGCCTCCAGGGGCTGCATCAGGAGGTGTCCGTTCTGCGCGGTGCCGAGGATCGAGGGGCCGCTCGGCCATATCAAATATAGCGTTCGTGGCCTCATCTACCCCGGGCACACGAAGGTGATATTCTTCGACAACAACATACTCGCGTCCCCGGGCTGGCGTAACATCTTCGAGGAGCTGGTCGAGCTCGGCCTGAAGGTGGACTTCAACCAGGGACTCGACGCCCGGCTCATGGACGACGATGTCGCGGAGCTCCTGTCGAGGATGCACATCGAGCCGCTGATCAGGCTCGCCTACGACACCAGGGGGATGCGCCGCCCGGTCGGGAGGGCGGTGAACATGCTGAGGGAGCACGGGATCCGCGGCCGCAGGATAATGGTCTACGTCCTCTACAACTTCAGGGACGACCCCGAGGACTTCCTGGAGCGCGTCCGCGACGTCCTCGAATGGGGCGCGGTCGCCTATCCCATGCACTACGAGCCGCTCGACGCGCTCGAGAAGAACAGGTACATCGCCCCGGGGTGGACGCGCGAGGAGCTGGAGATGGTGCAGGACGCGCGGCGCGTGCTCGGCTACGGCGGCGCGTTCCCGCCATATGCGGCGCTTGTAGAGAAGATCGGGCGCGCCCGGGACTTCGGGGAGGCGTTCTCGCTCAGGAGATCCGCTTCGGCGCACATTGAACTCCCATTGAGGAAGGCGCTTGAGGAGGTGGCCGCGGAGATGAGATATTAGGAGTCCAGTTGAGGATGACGAAGGTCCGTTCTACATTATTTCATAATATACTATAGCCATTCTGATCGTCGCGCGGTGAGCCAGCGACCACCGCGCGCCCGGATCCGTCGGCCGCCCTCCCGGCCGGCGAGGCG
>Ga0080003_1000093_pt1 | contig 62693 bp, 63 predicted proteins | sample JossMetagenome_FD_69206 | JGI IMG/M metagenome (GOLD analysis project Ga0080003, IMG submission 69206) | Hot spring microbial communities from Joseph's Coat, Yellowstone National Park, USA - JC2_E (SPADES assembly) (version 2) | ecosystem: Environmental > Aquatic > Thermal springs > Hot (42-90C)... | reverse complement strand
CCATAGAGACTTCATACAGGATGATAAACCAGTTTTTGCCAAAGACGACGTCAAAGCTTTACAGCTTAAGGAAGCTTTACTTCTACCTTGCAGTTCTTTTATACAACATATGGGTTTTTATTAACTATAAAAGTGAAAAAGTAACAGTTCAGCATGTGAAGTTTTTATTAATGATTGAAGCTTTAATCTCTAATATATACGTTAAAATATTCAGATAGCTTTTACTTTAAACACAAAGAGATAACTTCACTAGCTTAAACCATGCTTTATTTTTGGCTTAAAACACTATTTTTATAGCATAATAAGGACGATTTAGGTTGATCAGCGCAATTTGATTGCTTGCTTAGCCTTTCTAAAGTTTTTGGACATAGATTGCATTTAAAATCTTGTTTAAAATCTGGTAAGATAGCAAAAACATCATAAAAGTTAACAAAAGTTTTGATCTACTGGTAAGGGCTGAGTAGTTCACAAACGAGCATAAAGCTTCTATTAATGTTTATCCATTTTAGCGTTAAAAATTTGTTTGCCGTCCTATAAATTCCCGTAAAGATAAAAGCTCGAAAAATAAGTTTTGCTGATAAAGATTAAAAGTTAAAACAGCAATATCTAAACTATAAAGTGTTGAATAAGCTGAGGATTTTATTTATAGTTTTGGTATCGGCTTCTGTTGGCCTAGGTATGATAATATTGATACTTGCTGCCACTACAGAAAAGGCTCCTGATCTAGGGGAATTATTTTTGCAGCTCCTTACCGGGAGGGCTTCTCCTAATATACCTTTTTTTGTACCTTTATCTTTCCTTCTATTTTTCTTGGCTACTTTAGCAAGTAGCGTAGGCGTAGTTTATTTTTTGATAATGCCCGAGATTCAAAATAAAGGTATCATCGCAGATGAATCCGAAGATATTCTATCTTTTCTTTTACCTGACGAGAAAAAAATAGTTGATATTTTGATAAAACATGATGGCGAATATTTGCAAAAGCTTATTTCGAAAGAAGCCGGTTTTACCAGAGTCAAAACACATAGGGTTGTGGTAAGGCTTGCTCAGAGAGGCATAGTTTCTTTGGAAAAACGCGGTAACACGAATATTATTAGGTTAAATATAAAAAATATAAAAGCAAAAAAATAAACTAAAGTTTTATTTAAGATCCATTATAGGAAAGCGCGAAAGCCCCGCCTATTATACCGAGAATAGCCCCTATTACGAAACCTCCCATTCCAAAAAAACTGAAGATTGAAAAGACTATTATTAATATACCCCAAGTCGTGCTTTCTGCCGGTTTTGATTTAAGCATAAATGCTGAGATTAGTACTATTATGCCTGATACTAGGCCTAAAAATAGCATTATACCAAAAGCTAAAGTGGGCCAAGCAAAGAAAATCATTCTGTGATATGGTACAGTTATTAAAAAGAATGAAATAGCAAATGATACAAAAATACTGCTCAGTATCATGAGTATTCCGGCTATTAAAGATAGCGTATATGCTGTTCTCGGATAATTCTGTTGGTTAGTTGACATTTCTATCACCAGACACAAGTTGAATACTTTATGTTTATAGATGTTCCCTGTAAAGTTTTAAAGATTTAATTTTTTGTTATTGCGGCAAAAGGTTTTTTTATTTAGCATATAATATGAAATACATCGAAACAGTGTGAAACGATTTCTGTCGTTCATTTTAATTTTTTATAATATCATTGTTTTATGTAACAACAATTTTTTATGCGCGGTAAAAAAGCTATGAATAAACATTATTTATTTTTAGGAAGGTCTTGAAAAATATTATGTGAATCATGGGTTTAGATTACATTAGCCATTGTCTTATCAAAGTTAAAAATTTGATTTTATAATTATGTATAGTTCCCTACAGAAAAACTTTTAAAAATTGTGTGCTAAACATTTTATTAGCGGACGAGGTCTCTGGTAAAAAGATGAATAAAAGTTAAGATGAAGAAACCAGACTTGTCTGATATAATGATGACAAAAAAATTCTGATTTTACGCTCAAAAAACTTTATCTAATACTTACTATTTAATTTAATCATGCTCGACGAAGAAATTGCGCATTTTGCCATTCAGTATTCATCTAAGCTCGGTTTTAAATACTGTGAAGCTAGAGTGCAGCGAGATACTTACACATCTCAGAGTTTAAACAACGGAGTTCCAGATGTACCATTAAAGGGCGATTTTTACGGCATTGGAATCAGAGGGATCTATAAAGGCGTAATGGGCTTTGCATCTACAAATGTTTTTACAAAAGAATCTGTTACTGAGGCAATAGAAAACCTAAAAAGAACACTAGAAAGCGTTGCCGCAACCAGAAAGAACGAAAAGATAAAAATGTCTGAAGAAGATGTTTTAACAGCCAATTGGGCCGTAGATGAAAGAACAAGGTTCGAAGACTTAAGTTTAGATTGGTTCTTAAAGAAAACTAAAGAGTTAGACGATGTTGCAAAAAGTGAAACAAAAATAAAACAGCGGCTCATCAAGTTAAGCGGAAGTCTGCAGCTTAAGTACTTCGTTAACTCTGAAGGCACGATAGTTAGAGCCAGGATCCCGAGGTACCTTCTTACAGCATTTATTACTGCTCATGAATCTTCAGACATAGCTCAGAGGTTTATTGAAATAGGTGGAAGCGGTGGACCTGAAGTTCTCGACAGGCTTAATGCTTCTGAAAAGTTTGAAAATGAAGTAAAAACTATAGCAAAAATCGTTGGAAAAAGAAACTCTATAAAAGAAGGTACATATGACGTGATTGTGGGACCGGAAGTCGCAGGTATAATGGCGCACGAATCTATAGGACATCCTTTTGAGGCTGACCGCGTGAGAGGAAGAGAAGGTGCACAGGGAGGAGAATCCTATCTAAGGGATATAAAATCTAACAAAATAGGTAGTTCTGAAGCTAACATTTCAGATGATCCCACAATACCTTTTTCATATGGATATTTTCTTTTTGATGAAGAAGGCGTTAAAGCGAGAAAAAAAGAGCTGGTTAAAGAAGGATCAGTTAAAGAGTTGTTACATAACAGAGAAACAGCTGGTGATTTGGGCATAAAAAGTAATGCATCAGCAAGGGCAGCAAATTATACTGTGGAACCGATAATAAGGATGTCAAATACATATGTTGAACCCGGTGAATGGACTTTTGAAGAAATGATAAAAAATGTAAAAGATGGTCTGTTTATAAATTCTTTTATGGAATGGAATATAGACGACAGACGGCTTAATCAAAGATATGTTGGATTCGAAGCATATAAAATATCCAATTCAGAAATATCTGAACCAGTAAAAGGAGTAATTATAGAAACAACAACTTTAAACCTGTGGAGCAAACTTTATGCAAGGAGTAAAGAACTAGAGTTTTCTGCTGCTACATGCGGAAAAGGCGACCCTGAGCAGGGAGTTCCTGTTTGGACAGGAGGACCATATTTATTGTTTAAAGGATTGAATTTGAAGGTGAGATAAAAATGATCGCAGATAAGGTTAAGAATTTGGTTAAAAACTCTGTTGAACAGTTCTCGATAATAGAAAATGATGTTGACGAGTACATTGTAAGATTTTATAACGGAAAAGTATCAATAGCGGCTAAAAACAAGGTTCTATATTTACAGATACTAGCAACTAAAGGCAAAAAGAAAGTTTTCAAAGTTATTACTGATATGAGCTCGTTGGAAAACGGCGTTGAAGATGCGTTAAAGACGCTTGAACTAACAGAAGAAGGAGAAGTTCCAGAAATATATCCTAAAACATCATATTCTAGCAAAAAAATTTCAGATAAAGAGATAGAATTTGAAGAAGCTCTGGACAAAGTCATAAGTTCGATAGAACAGGCGTACACATTAGGAATAGACAGAGCAGCGGGAATAGCAAAACTTTACAAGACAAAATATTATCTTTTAACATCAACTGGAAATGAAAAAGAAGAGACCAGAACAGATTATATTTATTATGTAAGAGCCTTTAAAGGTAATGGCAGTGGTTTTGGTAACTCCGTTTCGACATCGATCAAGCGTTTTGACCCCAGCATTGCAGCGACAGAAGCCGCCGAATATGCGGCGAAGTCAGAAGCTCCGAAGCATATCTCAGAAGGAAAATACACTGTCATACTTTCTCCCCCAATAGCTTCAACGATATTTGAGCTCGTAGCAGGAATGTGCTCTGCTTATTCTATAGACGTTGGTTTTTCATTTCTGAAAGATAAAATAGGGGAATTTATAGCACCAGAGGAACTAAACGTGACCGATTATGGACAGATAGAGGATGGAGTTAACAGCAGATCTTTTGATGATGAAGGAACTCCTACCAGCACTACAAAGCTAATAGAATCAGGAAAGTTTGTTTCTGCGATACATAATTCTATTACAGCAAAAAAATGGGGAACCAAAACAACAGGCAATGCGGGAATAATAGACCCATCGCCTTGGAACGTAGTAGTTGAAGGTGGAAGTACAGATATAAACGAAATGATAAAAGAAATAAAAGAAGGGGTCTTTATAACAAACAACTGGTATACTAGATTTAACAACTATAGAACTGGCGAGTTTTCCACAATAATACGTGACGCCGCTTTCTATATTAAGAATGGAGAAATTAGCCACCCTGTTGCAAACATAAGGCTTTCAGATTCTTTGCCAAGGTTATTAAACTCGATAAAGATGATATCTAAAAATACTAGCTGGATCAAATGGTGGGGGGAAGTAGTAACTCCTGTAAAATCGCCATATATTTTGGTAGATGGCACAACTTTAACGGTGCCTTAAATGGTGTCAATCATAAAGATAGAAAGGGAAAGCTTAAGCCCTTTAAAGGGAGAAGTGCTGGATCTTGATGGATATTATTATAAGTTGTATAAAAACGGTAAGCTTTTAGCCTCTTTTGATTTAATAGAAATTATTAATTCATTGGTTGATTCGCTTTTAGAATCGAAAGAACTGTACATAATTTCATACGATACTTTAAGCTTCATATTCATGAAAAAGTACGGAAGGAGAAGATATAAACTCTTTCTAAGCAATTTTTTGCGTGCGATAAGGGTTATGGAGTGTTCAACACAGGTAAAAGCTACATTTATAAGGTATTCAGAACCCGTAAAGAACGATCCAGGAAATTTAGAAGATTACTCAAAAGATTGTTATTAAACGGCTTTTACCTGCCTTACCATAGGTGGCCTGTCTTTTTTAAGCACTCTGTAACCGCATATGCACTTAATCTCCGGTAAAGATTCAAGTTCGCTCAAAGGCGTCTTTCTTCCACACCTCATACAAACGAACAGTATACCAGTTTTTTCCTCTTCTGACATGCCAGAAAAACTTTCTATATACTCTAATTTAAGCTTTCTTTTAAAATCGATGTTACTTTCTGTACTATGTCTTCGTTAACAATCGGATTAGCAGGTAGCGATAAGGTTGTTTTTGAAACCATTTCTGTCTTTGGTAAGGGCCCTCCATAGTTATAAGATGGGGTCTTATGCACAGGCGGATCATAGTAAACTCTGGCATCTATTCCTTCGCGTTTTAGATTTTCCAGAGCCTTCTGTCTTTTTGGATGAAGAATCGTAAAAAGGTACCAGTTGTACTTTGCTCCATCTCTTATTGGGGGCAATGTTATTTTATCTGAAAATTCCATAAGATACTTAAGATAGAGAAATGCGTTCTTTTCGCGTGCTACGAGGAACTGAGGTAAACGTTTAAGCTGAACGCTGCCTATTGCAGCGTTTATTTGGGGCATTCTAAAATTAAGTCCAAAAGTGGTTATTGAGCCCGTCTTATCAAATCCATGGTTTCTTATTTTTCTTAGCGAATCAGCAAGCTCATCGTCATTCGTAGCTATAGCACCTCCCTCCCCAGTTGTCATAACTTTACCCGGATAAAAGCTAAAACATCCCATTTTTGACAAAGTACCGCTCATTTTTCCCTTATAAGAACTTCCGAGCGACTGAGCAGCATCTTCAATAACAGTTATACCAAATTCTTCTGCTATCTCAAGAATTTCATCCATGTTCGCTATATGTCCGTATAAATGAACAGGAACTATCGCCTTCACACGTTTATTGACTTTTTTTCTTATTTCTTTTGTATCAATTGTATAATAATTATCTATATCCGCAAAAACAGGTCTGGCTCCTACAGCTTTAACAGCGTTTGCTGTTGCTACAAATGTAAGCGAAGGAAGTATAATTTCATCACCAGGTTCTACTTTTGCAGCATAAAGCGAAGCTATAAGAGCCGCTGTACCCGAGCTAACAGCTATAACATGTTTTACGTTTAAGTATGATTCAAGCGCCGTTTCAAATTCTCTAACGTATTTACCACCTTCGTAAGATTGATCTGTAAAATAGCGTTCGCTGATTACTTTTTGGGCCGCTTCTTCTTCTTCTTTGTCCATTATGGGTGTGTTTATGGGTACTTTGGACATTACTTATACTCTATAGTTAAGACTTCTCTTAAACATTTCTGATCTAAGGTTTATGTACGTTTTTTAAAAACGCCCTTGCTATTATTTTTGATACCCTTAGAGGTTCAGGCGTCCTACCGCTTATAACAAAGCTCTTTATTATGTGCTTAACTTCAAATTCATCAGCTCCCGAAAATCTGACCCAGTAATCGTATCCCAGAACAGAAATTTTACGTTGGGGCCCAAGCTTTCTATAAAGCTCTAGTTTATTTAGCTGGTTGTTTTTTATGAATGTTTCTTGGAGGTCTTTCCCCTTTTTGGATGTCACACATATAACTGGCATGTTTAAAGCGCTGCTTATGTAGATGTAATCTACTATGTTGTACATGCTTAAAATGCAGCCGTCTATCATTATGCAAGAAACATCATTCCTTTTAAGGCTATAAAAGCCATCTATTATCTTTTCTGTGGCGTCATCGCCTCCAATTTTTGGGTTTTCGACAAACAACGCATCTAAAACAAGATCTTTTCTCATTATGGTACCAACTAAATAGCTTACGTCTTGTTTCAGATCAAATGATTCGGAGATGCCGAGCACTCTTGCTTTTTCCTTAAACAAGTTTGGCAATTCTAATAATTATCAATAAATTTGTAAATTATTAAAAAGCTAACCCCGTCAATTACCCTTACGGCCTCTTTAGTTCCAAAGCCCATTTTTAAGGCAAAATCGACAGATCTGTTTCCTACTAAATTTATTATGGAATTATTTAAGAGCAAATCTTTTAGCTGCATTTCATAAACTTTTTCTCCTGAAAAATATCTCGGATCAAGATATAATGAAAAGCCTCCCTCAGTAAGCTTCTTACCAATCAGTTCTTCATCTATAATATTAAGGACCTTATAATCGCCAGAAGCTTTTACATTAATTATAAATCCTGCTTCTTCAACCAACTGGCGATCTAGCACCACAGGCTTCACAAACTAAGAAAGTTATCTTTCTTTCTTTAACGAGTTTTGTATCTAGACTGCCACAAACCGGGCACGTTACGTAAAGTTTAATGTAGTAATTAAGGGCGTTTTTTATCGACGCCACATCTTTTTTACCAAAAATTATTACTTTACCCTCTTCATCAATAATCATTGCGGTTCCAAGCTCTTTTGCTATTATCATTATCATGTGTTTCGGATCTCTTCTAAGCGTATCTGCTATAGTTTTAAAGTTCCTCCAGAAAGTCCTGTTCCCTATGATGATAACGTCAGGAGCAGGTATATTTAACCTCTGAGTGACTACTGACGAATCCTTCCTTAAATAGTCCTTTATTCTATTGATAAGATCAAAATATGTTTGCAACTGTATTTTTGATTTTATTTTTTGCTTATAAAAACATTGCCATAAATTAATGTTGATCAGCTATTTTTGCAGATAGCAAAACAAAAAGTTTTGTAAGATCAGCATTCAAATTAAGAGATACTGGGTTCTATTTTGCGATATGTATAAATATAAGAAAAGCATAGCTGTGAAGGAAGAAGAATGGCTAGGCTACATTCAAGAAGGAAGGGAAAATCCCAGAGTCATAAACCGCCAGTTAGCAGACAGGCTACCTGGGTTGGTATGCAGCCAGAAGAAGTTGAAGCTTTGATAGTTAAATTAAAGAGAGAAGGTATGCCTAACAGCCAGATAGGAGAAACGCTTAGAGATGAATATGGTATACCTGGCGTAAAATATATTCTTAACAAGAGCCTTAAACAGGTTTTAGAAGATAATAAGCTTGTCGATCCTTTGCCAGAAGACCTTCTTAATCTTCTTACTAAAGCTCAAAGGCTTATAAGGCATCTTCAGGTTCATAAAACTGACAGAAAAAACAAACACGCGCTAGAACTCATTGAAGCCAAAATACATAGATTGGCAAAGTATTACAAAAGGAAAGGCTTATTACCTTTAGACTGGAAATATAAGACCGTAGTGGCACAGCTTGAATGACGTATAAATTAGGTTCGCAAGATAGTGTATTTGACGAGATAGCTCAGGTAATTTTAAAGATAGTAAAAAATAAACGTTTTTACATCGAAACAGTAAAAACTTTAGATGGAATAACGGCTTCCGCGATACTTTATAAGACGCTGATAGAGCAAGGGGCCAAAGTAATTGTTAGGTTTTCTCAGGCATCAACTAAACTATCTCAAATTCCTTCTAGCGACTATAAGGTGGGAATCGGGGTAAAGCTTGAAGGCGCGGACCTGCTCATGGGTATAGATGAAGGTATAACACCGGATAAATTTGGCTATGAAGGACTTTTTGGTGGATCACTTTCAGTTATGGCTCAGCTTTTGAGAGAAAAGATATCAACAAACCCAGCAAGCACATATCATTTAGCTCTGTTAGGTGCTTTCTCATCATTTCAAGATGAAGATGAGGATAGATCTTTAAAAGGTCTAAACGAAATAGTCTTAGAAAAAGCGCTCCTTAGTAAGCTTATAGTTGAAGAAGAAAAATTTGAGCTTCCGTTTGGTGATCTCTTGCCTTTGCAAGATTCAATAGCATTAAGCTATGATCCTTATTTCAAAGGAATTACAGGCAATCAAAGCGTTGCTGTATCTGTAATCAAGTCTGCTGGCATAGACCACATTAAAGAAGGCAGGTTTATAACTTTACGAGATCTTAAATCTGAAGAACTTGAAATTATTGAAAAGGCACTTGAAAGGTATTCAACGACCAAGACTTTAAAGAGAAAATCTTATAGCAGATCACATACAGATGAGTCCTCCTTTGATTATAGTATAAGAGATATGCTTTTTATGCTTGAGCCATTGCTCGTAAAAAATGAGTTTACTAGGGCTTTTAATGCGTGCATAGATTCAAAAAAAGAATTTAACACAGAACTTTTTTATGAAAGTGTAGAAGAAACGAGCCGTTTGATTTCTATATTTAACACAATAATAAACATGAGAGAAAGGCTAGTTGATGAAGGATTTATCAGGAGAGTTGTAGGAACAGGCATGATAAATTTATCTCAGCTGATGTTTATTTATAAATGGGTTTATAGGTGGGACGACTCAAAAAACAAGGTTATACTTGCTGAAACAAATGAAGGACCAGAAGAAGTATTTATAACGTTGGAAAAAGACCCAATTAACGCTAATAACCTTCAACCACTAATAGAAAAATATAATGGAAGGATAGTAAGACAAATTCCTTTCATAATAATTTATGTAAATGTTATTAAGGCAGGTTTATTGTATGAAGACATGAGGAAAATGATAGCCGGGGTCCCCTAACCTGGTATGGGGCAGGCCTGGAGAGCCTGTGGCCTTAACAGGCCTTGTGGGTTCAAATCCCACCCCCGGCGCGTTAAGTTTTTTTGGTTTTAAGTTCATTTTTTATTTCATTAACAATTTGAGGAAGAACAGTTTCAGCTCTCCCCGTGATTATTATGTCAGCTAAGTTATCTTCTTCAGTCTGACCCTCGTTTATGATTATTAGCTTTGCACCTTTAAGCTTGGCATACAATGGAAGCTGGTTAGCAGGATATACAGAAAGTGAAGTACCTATAGCAAGAAAAACATCAGCTGCTTTGGCTAGCTCTATGGCCTTAAAAATAACTTCTTGTTTTAGCGGTTCGCCAAAAAATACAATATCAGGCTTTAAAAGACCGTTACAATTAGGACATAAAGGACTTTTACCAACAAAATTTTTTATAATTTTGTTTAAAGGATAAGTGTTGCTACATTTTAGACAGACAGCTTTTCTCAAGTTTCCGTGCAGTTCTATCACGTTTACAGAACCAGCTTTTTGATGAAGCCCATCAATGTTTTGTGTTATCACTCCGCATAATACATTTATTTTTTCAAGTTCAGCAAGAGCAAAATGTGCAGCGTTGGGATTAACTTCTTGTTCTAAAGCGAAAGTTTTTATAAAAAGATTCCAGACTTCATCTGAATGATTTATAAAATAATTTATTTCAAATTTTTCAGGGTCAATGGTTTTCCAGATACCTTGTGGTCCCCTAAAATCCCTTATTCCGCTAGCGGTGCTTATGCCGGCTCCAGTTAAAGCAACGGTGCATTTGCTGTTTAAAATGATTTTAGAAACCTCTTTTATCTCCATGACTGCCAATAAATAGTTAAAACCACGATTATAACTTTTAAAAACAGATTTATATAATCTATTCAATAAAGATCTTTTAATACGCAAGTAAAAGGGTTGATTTCATCTTTTTACCAGAGACGCCGTCCGTAAGGCGGTGGTAGTTCACAAACTAAGTAGATCTTCAAACGGTTTATAAAATGCGTAAAAGTATTTAACCATAACACTGAATCATTTTTTAGAGCGGGGGTCGCCTAGCCTGGTCAATGGCGCGAGGCTCAGAACCTCGTCCCGTTGGGGTACGTGGGTTCAAATCCCACCCCCCGCATGGTTTAACAGAATGAAAATAATCGAAATTGAAGAAAAAGAAAGGACAATAAAAATTAGAGTTGATAACGAAGATGATCTATGGGAGGTTTATAATATTCTTTACAAAGGGGATGTTGTTATAGGAAAGACAACGCGAGAAGTTAAAACACAAACATCCAGCTGGCGAAGACCTGTAACTTTAACGCTTTTTGTAGAATGGGCAGAGATGCAACCAATGACTAATAGGCTAAGAATTCATGGGACAGTTATAGAAAGCCCTGAAGACTTAGAAATAAAAGGCAAACATCACACTATAAACCTTGAACCAGGAAGCGTCATAACGATAATAAAGAAAGAAAGCTGGAACGAGCTCGACCTTAGAAGACTTAAAGAAGCAGAAAACAGGACCCTAGTAAATGCATTGCTGGCTTCAATAGACAGCGAAGATTTTGCTGTCGCAAGGTTAACAAACTCTGGGCTACAAACAATTTACGAAGATAAAATAGATTTAAGATTTAAAAATAAAGATCTTTCTCAGGAATATGAAAAGAAAGAATTAGAAAAAGTCGCAAAATCAATTAAAAAACTCTTTGATGATCTTAAGCCCAATATAGTGGCTATTTCGGGTCCATCTTTGTACTTAGAAAAGCTTACAAACGTTTTAAAAAATTTTTTGAGAGATACAAGAATCGTAACAGTTGAAACATCATACGGGGGGTCAGCAGGTTTAAGAGAGGCGCTTAAGAAGGAAGCACTTAAGCAGGCTTTAAAGGCCAGCGAAACAATACAAGAACAAGAGCTTATGGAGAAGTTTATGTATATGGTGGGAAAGGATTTACCCGTAGCTTATGGTCTTAAACCAGTTGAAGAGGCGGCACTAAGAGGGGCTGTCGACTTGCTTTTGATTGAGAGAGATATAATGAACGATCCAGAAACAAGGTCAAAGATCGTAAAAATTGTAGAAACTGTGATAGCATCAAAAGGCAAGGTTAAGGTTTTTACGACAAACCAAGAAGCAAGGTTCTGGTTAAAAAATATAGGGGGCATAGCAGCTATCATGAGATATAAAATAATTTAAAACGTTTCAAAAAAGAATTATTTCACTAACAGATTTGCGTTTTACAAATGCTGAAAGCTTCGCCGTTTACATTTGATCAAAACTTTTTTAGCGCAGGAGAACGGTGAAGAAGTTAGAAATAATCTATCAAATTTATTATTTTATAGTTTTTTAACCTTTCTCTCCCTTCTAAATAATCCAGAACAACTATGAATACCAAAGTTGAAACTTTACCTTTAAGTTGCTCAACTAGGTTTATAGCAGCTAAGCTCGTGCCGCCCGTTGCGAGAAGGTCATCCACTATTGCAACATTTTCTCCCGGCTTAATCGAATCTTCATGAATTTCTATAGTTTCTTTTCCGTACTCAAGATCATAAGTTACGCTCCTTTTTTTCCAAGGCAATTTGCCGCTCTTCCGTATAGGCGCAAAACCTACATTCAACATTTTGGCTAACGGTGCGCCAACTATAAAACCTCTGGCCTCAATAGCAGCAATCTTATCTAGGTTCAGGCTCTTTAACTCATCGTAAAGCTTTTCTATAGAGTAATTAAACGCTTCCGCATTTGAAAAAAGTGGGGTCAGATCCCTGAATATAACACCCTTAACAGGATAATCGGGAATATCGCGAATGTATTTTTTTAGGTCTTCGTTTTTATTTATCACTCCTAAAAATAGAATTATTTTTTATTTAAATTTATTTGAATGTACTTTTTAGTTCTTCGTTAAACTTTATTATGCTTTTCCAGTGAGAACCGAACCAGTAAACTTTTCCGCAATTAGTGCAAACGTAAAACTCTTTATATTTGGACTTTGTACTTTGTGGTATATTTTGATTTTTATTTATTTCGTCTTCATCCATCTTTCTAAGTTTGCCATTGCAAACTGTACATCTTACGGCTTTCAATACAGGCTTTATTTTAAGCGATTTGAAAATATAACTTAAAGAATCAAGCTCATTTTCTGATCGCTCTACAAATATCGCTTTCCTTCCTAAACTAAAACATCGTTTATATAATTCTTTATCGCATGTAAGAAGAATACGATCTTCAAAATTTCTTAAAAGGCCTTCATCATCACCTTTTTTATAATATAATACATCAAAGCCAAAAAGCCTTAGCTTTCTAGCTATGTTTCCAAGCATAGAGTCGGCTATAAACTTTATATTTTTTTCATTATAGTAATGCTTTTTATTGTTCAAAATGCGTTAAAAATATCTGAGAATAAGGCATTTTAATTTTAAAACATCATGCTTTACCGAAAAGTTCATCACGACATTCTTCGCACAAAAACTTACCATCAACTTCTAGCAGAAAATCTGACCACTGCCCACAATTGTCACAGTATCCAGATATATATTTTTTTGCGCCTCCGCCTTTGTAACTTTTTAGCTGGTATTTTTCTGAAGCGATTTCCATTATTTCGGGAAAGAGCCCAATTATATCGGTCATTGAAATTATACCAACCAGTTCTTCTTTGTACATAACGCCCAGCCTTTTTACATTATATCTGTTCATTGTCTTTGCGGCGTCAATAAGAGAACTTTCAGCCTTTACTGTAATTAAAGGAGAGCTCATTACTTCAGATACCTTAACCGAAGAAGGTATAAGGTCTTTGCTAACTACCTTCTTTATAATATCCCCTTCAGTTAGAATTCCGACAGGCTGGTTTTTATCGACGACAACAGCGCTTCCTACCTTAGCTTCACTCATCTTTTTTGCCGCTTCAAGTACTGAATCTGTAGGAGATACTGTAATAACAGGTGAACTCATAACCTCTCTAACTTTAACGTTTAATGAAATGCTGTGTTCGAACGCCATTACATTTAAAACTAACTTAGTGCCCCTTTTATATTTTACTAAAACGTTTAAGCCTTTTTTAATGACTCGCGTATTTTTTCTTTAAGAGCGCTCATCAGTATTTCCTGTATGTCCTGTTCTGGGGGTTCATAGGGTTCAAGGAATTTTTGTAACGCTTCCCAGCCTATCTTCGCTTTGTTAGCCCACTTAAATTTTCTTCTCAAAGACGAACTGTAAATCTTTTCTGTGGGCAAATTAACTTTTCGTGCCCATGCTATAACAACACGTGGGTCTATATAGTTTTTGATTGACGTGTTTAAATTATAATCCTTGACCATTTTCTGGATTTGTATCTGTATCTCGTGCTTTCTTATCTTTTTCATATAAGAATCAGGTAAACTCTTCTTGGCTTTTACTAGCATTTCATAAAGCTCGCCTATCTTTTTTTCTAATGAGTCTTTATAATTTGCAGGAGGTGTTCTTTTGTGATTTAACCTTATAGCAGTCATCAAATTTGCAACCTTAACATGGTACAAAGCTTCATCGTCATCCTGAATTTTATCTTTAACGTTATTTAAATAAGAATAAAAAGTAAGTGTTCCATGGTAAGTCCTAAAGACTTTGGCTGTTAAACCCGGAACTGCCTTGTTTAAAAATCTGTTCACAGCCCTAGAATCTATACCTTCAAATATCTGACCGCTCTTGGATTTTTCTATAAAGTACCTTAAATTTTTTAAAAACACTTCTGGAGGATTGATTATCTTCTTTTCCCAAAGTACGCTATCTTTTCCTAAAAACTTGAATTTTACTTCATTCCCTTCAATAAAAACATGCTCTTTCCTTAAAGTTGTTGCACCAACAGTATCCGCTTCATCTTTATCCTTTTCGTCTCCAACCCTCATGCAAAGAGTATCTATGAGGTAAGCAACAGTCGCTATCTTTCTTGTTTTTATGTTTCTAGATTTCATCCCTGTCATTATCAGTTTTCTGATTTTTGCTATCTTTTTACCTAGGTAAAGCGCAGAATCATATTTGTCTTTATTTCTTCTCTGCATCAGGTGCACGGATTCGTGGAACCACACGTACTTTTCTTTGCCAGTAAGCTTATCTTTCCAATAAGCAACCCACAATACATCTGGTCGGTGAACTATGGCTTTCCACCTTCCAGGTGGTTTTGGAGCATTTTTGCTTATGTTCAGCACAATATCTTCTTTAAGTACTTGAGGTTTCCACCTACCCCTTAAAGGATGATTCCCTCTTCCTATAAAAATTCCAGGTTCTTCAACTCTCCAAGCAGAAAGCTGAACCTGCTTGCCATCAAGAAATGCAAAAGCGTATTTCTTCTTTAATTCTTCTTTTTTCTTTCTTTCTTCTTTCCTTTCTTCTTTACTTTTGTTTTTCTTTATTTCCTTTTGTAACTTAAGCTCTTTTTTGAATTCTGAAAAGTCCATATCCCGTACACTGTAAGCCCTTAGCTCTGGCGGTAATCTTTTTTTAAAATCTTTTTCAAAATTTTTTATAAAAACTTCGTCGTTAATATATTTATCCATCTTAGCAGCAAAATGGAGAGCCATCAACTCGGCTTCGTCTTTAAGATAATATTTTTTTCCGTTTACTATGAGCGGTATCCCTTTTGCCTTATAAGGTTCTGGTACATATATCCCGTTATGAACGAGCGATGACCAGTTTTTATCTGTCATCAGATGGTCCCCTTGCTGCATAAGATAAGATTTAAAATCAATTATCGTTTAAAAGCTTTATCTGTATTTCTATTTTTGATCATAAATCAGGCTGTTTTCTGCTCACAATAACCCTGTGATTATTTCTTCTGCTTTAGCCACAGGATTTGGATCTTTCATTACTGCGCTGGCTAAACCAACGCCTGAGGCTCCCAGTTCAACAGACCTTTTTGAGTCTTCTTTACTACTTATTCCTGCACCAACAAGAAGTTTTCCCCCAACTTTCTTTATTTCTTCTACAGATTTTACTATAACCTCAGGTTTGGCTCTTGAAACAGATATACCTGTGCCTATAAGTTCAGGGGGTTCTACGAGAACGTACGTTGGGGATAAAAGCGCTGCCGGCGCTACAAGCTCATGCCTGTCGACACATATAACAGATTCTAAGCTTGTAGAGTTAAGATATTTTATTGCCTCCGCAATTTCATCCATTCTTATCCTTTTCTCACTGTGGTTTATCATGCTTCCCTTAGCCCCAGATTCCTTTATCATATCAGCGGTTATGTGTCCTGTATAAGCGCCGTCCTTTACCGGGTCAACATGCTGAGCATAAACTTTTACTTTTGTCACTGATCTGGAAATTCTTTCAATCATGGTTGCAGGAACAGCAAGTATTATCTCTATGTACTGATACTTTTCAGCAAGCGTATCAATCTGTTTTGCTAGACTTATGGATTTTTCTCCGTAACTGTTTGGATAAGCCTTAAAGTTTAGTAAAAAAGTCCTCTTTAAGCCCATGATCAATCTCCAAGATCTTTGAGCTGTTTTGTTGAAAATAATTTTTCCTTAAGCTCCTTCTCAAATTCTGGGTCGTTTCTTCTTAGCCATTCTATCAACAAAGCTGCATGTTCCTTTTCATCGTCTCTGTTATGCGCAAGAACATCCTTTAAAGTTGGATCATCAGTAGCGCTCACCCTTTCATCATAAAACATTATTGCTTCTAGTTCTTCTATCAATGACTGCCTGGCCCTGCTTAGATCTGCTACTTTTTTGCTTATATGATCTATATCCTCATATTTTGGCATACATAGTATTGCTTATAGGAAATATTAAAAGTTGTCTGAAGGCGCTTTTACTTTTTTGTTTAAATTCGTAAAAAGACGTTTTAGTAACGTTAATAATCTTCTTTAAGAACATAATAGTAATGCCTCTTCATATAAAAGCTGATAAAAAAGATATTGCTGAAAGAGTTTTGCTTGCAGGTGACCCTGATAGAGTTAAAATGCTCTCCACAATGCTTGAAAATGTCAGGCTGGTAAACGAAAACAGGGGTTACATAACTTACACGGGACAATATAAAGGGGAAAAGATAACAGTTTCCTGCCACGGTATAGGGGGGCCATCGATAGCGATAGTTGCAGAAGAACTGTTTTCGCTTGGGGCCAAAGCAATGATAAGGTTCGGTACGATAGGAGGTCTTGACTTTGATATGAACTATGGGGACCTGGTGATAGCCACTGGTGCATTTGGTCCTGTAGGTAGCACAATCTGGCAATATTCAAAGGACATGCCTTTACCGACTTCTCCCACATTTGAAATAGTTGAAATTTTGGTGCAAGAGGCGAAAAAAAGAAATTTAAAACACTATACAGGACCAGTTTATTCTGATGACGCCTTTTATGCTGAAGGGGAAGACTATGTTAACAAGTTGAAAAACCTTGGATATATAGGTGTCGAGATGGAATCTTACACCCTTTTTGGTCTTGCAAACCTTAGAAAGTTCAAAACTGGAGCTTTATTTATGGTAAGTAATAACCTTTTAAAGAAGACTCAATTATTGAGCGCTGATGAGCTTAAAAATTATTTAGAAAGAGCTGCACAATTTGTTCTTGATTCCTTAATAAAAATTCAGATCTAAATTTTAAACATTAACGGGAGTTAAGGAAGCGGAAATCTCCTTCCGCGAGCTTTAGATAGCCCCTTATAGAAACGTTTAAGCCTTCTGCACATTATCTTTGCAGACATACATTAACTTGAAAGCACTCAAGGGTTATGTCGGGGGAATCCGCGATGCATTGAATAAGGCCAGCACTTCAATCGTGTGAAATCAGCAATAACGGGGCTCTCCTGTGCAACGAAGATAAGACGTCAGATTGTTGAGCCTCTACAAGCAGCATGATGAAGTATTCTTCATGTAAAAGCAAGCGCCAGGTAGTTCGCATGATTAATAATTTTAGAACATGAAAGTTAATTCATGTTTTCGGTTAAGATTCACTCGCTCTAAAAATTATTTGGGAAAAATATAAAAGGATTTCTACTGTGTAATTACATGATGGTTAATGTCAGAGTCTAGTACGGTAACGTTAAAGGTAATGGAAGCTTATACACGAGACGTCGGAAGGGGCGTCGCTAGGGTTGATTATGAAGTTATGGATATGCTTAACCTTCAGAGTGGTGACGTTATAGAGATTAAAGGTAAAAGGAGAACCGTTGCAAAGGTTCTTCCGTTATATCCAACTGATGAAGGAAGAGGTATAATAAGAATTGACGGTCTTATTAGGTCAAATGCAGGAGTTGCCATAGGAGATAACGTAGCAATAAGGAAAGTTAAGGCTGTACCTGCAGAAAGAATAGTGATTTCTCCAATGGAGGAAGTTCCTTATATAGATGAAAGGTATATAACTGATGCTCTTGAAGGCCTTCCAGTTGTTAAAGGAGATAACATCATAGTTCCTTATTTTGGAGGAAGGATTACTTTCAACGTAATTCAAACGTCTCCTGCTAATGCAGAAGCTGTTATAATAAATCAGAAGACAATAATTGAAAGGACAGGCAGGGGGCAAGGTTTAAAGGGCGTTCCGAGGGTAACTTATGAAGATATAGGTGGCTTAAAGGATGAAATTCAAAAGATAAGGGAAATGGTCGAATTACCGCTCCGACACCCTGAGCTTTTTGAAAGATTGGGCATAGAACCACCTAAGGGAGTGTTGCTTTATGGTCCACCAGGCACAGGCAAGACTCTTTTAGCCAAGGCTGTAGCCAATGAAACCAATGCTACATTTATACATATATCAGGTCCTGAAATAATGAGCAAGTTTTATGGCGAATCAGAAGCCAGGCTAAGGGAGAAGTTCCAGGAAGCAAAGGAAAAGGCCCCGTCTATAATATTTATAGATGAAATCGATGCGATAGCTCCGAAAAGGGATGAAGTAACTGGCGAAGTCGAAAGGAGGGTAGTAAGCCAGCTTTTAACTCTTATGGATGGGCTCGAAACAAGGGGTAAAGTTATAGTAATAGGAGCGACCAACAGGCCTAACGCTATAGATCCTGCTTTAAGAAGACCAGGAAGATTTGACAGAGAAATAGAGCTCAAAGTACCTGATAAACAAGGAAGGCTCGAAATCCTTCAGATTCACACAAGGAACATGCCGCTAGCTGAGGATGTAGATCTTGAAAAGATAGCATCACAGACTCACGGTTTCGTAGGGGCCGATCTGGAATATTTGGCAAAAGAAGCTGCTATGAAGGCGCTAAAAAGGGTCTTACCAAAGATAAACTTGGAAGATGAAAGGATTCCAGCTGAAGTTTTGAACGAAATAAGAGTAACAATGCAAGATTTCTTAGACGCTCTAAAAGAAATAACGCCATCGGCTATGAGGGAAGTTTATCTTGAGACTCCTGATGTAAAATGGACAGATATTGGAGGACTTGAAGAAGTAAAGACCGAGCTAAGAGAAGCTGTAGAGTGGCCTTTGAAGTTCCCAGAAGTTTATAAGAGGCTTAATTACAAAATACCTAAGGGAATACTGCTTTATGGTCCACCAGGCACAGGCAAGACTCTTTTAGCCAAGGCTGTCGCAACAGAAAGTGAAGCTAACTTTATCAGTGTAAGAGGTCCAGAACTTTTAAGTAAATGGGTTGGAGAGTCAGAAAAGGCAGTTCGCGAAATATTCAGAAAAGCTAGACAGGCAGCACCATGTATAATATTCTTTGATGAAATAGACGCACTAGCCCCAGTAAGAGGCTATGCAACCGACAGCGGTGTAACAGAAAGGGTTGTTTCTCAGCTTTTAACAGAGCTTGACGGCATACAGCCTTTGCATGGCGTTGTGGTTGTCGCTTCGACGAACAGGATTGACATGATAGATCCCGCCCTTCTCAGAGCTGGTAGGTTTGACAAACTCATATACGTTCCGATGCCAGACAAACAGGCAAGGATGGAAATACTAAAGATTCACACAAGAGGTGTCCCTTTGTGCACGCATAACGAAGCGATTAATGGGCTCTGCAACGAAGGCGACATTGTTAACCTAGAAAAAATAGCAGAAGCTACAGAAGGCTTCAGCGGTGCTGACATCGAATCAGTTGTCAACACTGCTATCTCAATTGTTTTACAGGAATACCTAAAATCACATCAAAATGACGAAGATTATAAGAAAGATTTGGAGAAAGTTTTCATACTGCAGCAGCACTTTGAAGAAGCCATAAAGAGAGTGAGAGCATCCAGAGAAGGAAAGGTTATGGAAAAAGCTCCGGTTCCATATTATAGATAAGCAAAAAGTTATTTTCGAACAGCTTAAATTTTATTTATAATTACCTTTAGCTGTGATAATAGGTAAAGGTACATGGCTGGATAAAGTTGCTTACCATGTAATAGAGAGGGAAAAATCTCTTGGAAGGGACATGAGTTTGGTGAGGGTCGAAAGCGGACTTGGTGCTTCTGGTATACCTCATCTAGGAAGCTTTTCTGATGTTGCTAGAGCTTATGGAGTAAAGATGGCTGTGGAGGTACAGGGGTTTAAAAGTGAGCTTATTTCTTTTGCTGACGACATGGATGGTCTCCGAAAAGTTCCTGTGGGTTTTCCTGATTGGTTGAACGAGCATCTTGCTGAACCAGTTTCTAGAATAAAAGATCCATTTGGTTGTCATGAAAGCTTTGGCTCGCATATCGGCTCTTTGCTTACAGACTCTCTGGACAAAGTCGGTATCGAATACAAATACATGAGAGGTTCAGAGGTTTATAAAAAAGGTCTTTTGATAGAGCAGATAAGAAAGGTATTGATTAATTCTGAAAAAATCGGAAATAAGCTAAAGGAAACTCTTGGTCAGGAGAAATTCACAAAAGCTTTACCTTATTTTGTTATATGTCCTAAATGCGGCAGAATATATACCACAGAAGCTATTTCTTACGACCCAAAGACCGATAGGGTCCATTTTAAGTGTAAAGGAACTAAGATAAGAGGCAGGCTAATTCCTGGTTGTGGATATGAAGGGGATATAGATATAAAAGAAGGTGAAGGCAAACTAAGCTGGAAAGTAGAGCTGGCTTCAAGGTGGTCAGCCCTAGGTATAAGGTTTGAAGCTTACGGAAAAGATATAGCGGATTCAGTGAAGTTTAATGACTGGGTCGCTGACGAGATACTTGGTTATCCGCATCCGTACCATGTAAAATATGAAATGTTTCTTGACAAAGGCGGAAAAAAGCTTTCAAAGTCAGCTGGGAACGTAATAACACCGCAGGCGTGGTTAAGGTATGGAACAAAGCAGAGCCTCATGCTGCTAATGTACAAAAGAATAAAGGGTGCTAGGGAGGTTTCAATCGAAGATGTGCCATCATACATGGAAGAGTTTGACAGGCTTGAAGAAGGTTATTTTAAGAAGTCAATTCCTCCTAAATTAAAAGGGCTTTATGAATACGTGAATCTGTTAAAGATTCCAGAGAAGATGCCTGTGCATGTTCCTTACAGATTGCTTGTACAACTTGCAACGATAGCTCCAGAAGATAACTATATAGATTTCATAAAAAAGCGTCTTATTGCATACGGTTACAAAGAAATAGATAATTTGCTTATTGAAAAAATCCAGCTTGCCTATAATATGGCTAGAGATCGCGTTACGGTAGTCCAAGTTCAGGTTCAGCTTAACGATCAAGAAAAAGAAGCAGTAAGGAAGCTCATTGAAGCTTTAAAAACAAGCAAAGATGGCACATCTATACAGAATTCAATATACGAAATCGCAAAATCTACAGGCTTAAAACCTTCAGAGTTTTTTAAAAAGCTCTACCAAATAATCTTTGGTTCTGATAACGGACCTAGGCTTGGCTATTATATAGCAGACGTTGGGCCTGAAAAAATAGCAGAAATGTTAAAGAAAGCTTTAGGGAACTAATGGGGATTTTGTTGGCCCCATAAGTTCATGGGGCCTGTATGGTTTTTCTAAAAGTTTCATTTCTTCTTCTGTAAGTTTTATGTCCAGCGCCTGTACAGCATCATCCAGATGTTCAGGTTTTGTTGCACCTAATAGGACTGTAGTTATGTATGGTTTATTAAAAAGCCAAGCTAATGCCAAAACAGCCGGTTTTATTCCTTTTTGTTTTGCTATTTCTTCTAAGTTCTCTACAACGTCAAAATCTTCTGGTTTGAAATAACCCGTAGGAAGATATTTATCAGTTAGGTATCTAACGGTGTTTGGTGTTTGATTTCTTTTATATTTTCCGGTTAAAAACCCTCTTGCTAGAGGGCTGTAGGGAGCTATAGCTATGTTGAGCTCTCTGCATAAAGGTATAGATTCTCTTTCTTCTTCTCTATAAGCTAGGTTATAGCGTGGAGAGTAATAAACGAGTTTTTCGTACCCTTTATAAACCGCCAGATCCCACAGTCTCTGTATTTGAAATGCGTAAATAGACGTTGCCCCAATATACCTTACCTTTCCTTCCTTAATAAATTGAGATAACGTCGAAAGCGTTTCTTCAATATCAGAATAATAATCCCATCTGTGAATCTGGTATATATCTATGTATTCTGTATTTAATCTCTGTAAAGAACCACTAAGTTGTGCATAAAGCCTTTTCCTTGAAAGTCCACTGTTGTTTATTCCGTTGTCAAATTCTAGACCAACTTTGCTTCCTATTATTATTTCTTCTCTGTTATAACCCCTTATTGCTTCACCGATTATTTTTTCTGATTCCCCATTTGAATACACATCAGCAGTATCTATAAAGTTTATACCCAAATCAAAACCCTTTTTTATGATCCTAAGAGCGTTTTCTTTTTGTGCCATCCAGGGCTCTTTACTGCCATAAGACATGCCGCCAAGAGCTATTCTGGAAACCTTTAAACTGCTCCATCCGAGTTTTGAGTATTGCATAAAAAACAATCATATATTATACGTATTTAAATTTATCATATAATATATATATCAGAACAGTATCATGAAATGAATCCAATTAAGATAGTTTTATAGTTATAAACATGTTTGTTCATGATAAAACAAACAACAAACCTCGCCCTTCAAGACAGGAAGGAGGTCAGCTTCCTTTTTTAGAAAAAACTTAAAACCTAAAATTATTAAGGAAGTGTAAATGAACAGGATAAGAAAATTAGCAGAGGAATTATTAGAACAATATGGCGAAAAATTTACCAATAATTTTGAAGAAAACAAAAAAATTTTAAACGAAATAGCGGAGGTCAAATCAAAGTATTTAAGAAATAAAGTTGCTGGTTATATAACCAGGATTGTAATAAGGTCTAAGGTGGCAGAAAAGGTTGAGCAGTAACAGTTGGACAGACCAGTTATCTTTTACGATAACATTTTTAAAAATTTCAGAAGTTAAGCCTCATGAAGAAATAATTGAAAAGAACACCTCTGAACTCGTAAAATCTATAAAAAAGGACGGTGTTCAGATCGATCCTGTTATTGTGGATAAAAATACCAATGTAGCATTAGATGGAATGCACAGAATTTCGGCTTTAAAGGCCATTGATGCTAAAAGAATAATGGTCGCAAAGGTTGATTATTTTGATGAAAAAATAAAGGTTCACAGATGGCTTAGGGCCGTAAGAAATTTTTCAACGGCTCTTCTGGATGAGCTTAAGGTTGTTTTAGAGCTAAAAAAAGCGTCTAACCAGTTAGAGGCTATGCAAGCTGTTGACAGCGAAAAATCACCAATAGCAATTTTAGTTGGCAACACAGGTTATTTTTCTACTTTGAATGTAACAGGATTCGAACGATTCAACTTAGTAAGAGAATTTGACAAAAGAACAAAAGATTATTCTGGAATAATGGAAAAAGAGATAGAACAGCACTTAAAAAACGGATTCCTCATTTTGTATGTTAAAAAGCCTGAAAAAGAAGAGGTTATAAAGGCAGGTATAACCGGAACCCTATTTCCTCCAAAGTCAACCAGACACGTTATACCTTTTAGACCAGTAAATTTAAGATGCCCGTTAGAGCTTTTATCTGGAAAGTTTAACGATCAGGAGGCTTATGAAAATTTAGCTAGATTAATTGAATCGTCGCCGAAAAAGGTGCTTCCTCCTCACAGTATTTATGCGGGAAGGATATACGAAGAAGAACTGGTACTTTACAATCCTTAATTTTTGGTTAAAAATAATTATATATTTTTAGTACAAAGGAGTATAAGGCGATGTGATATTGCTGAAATACTGAACGTATTAGACGTTAGCTATAAATATCCAAGCGGGAAAGAGGTATTTAAGAGTATAAGTTTTTCTACGCAGGAAAATGAATTTGTTTCAATAGTAGGTCCTTCTGGGATAGGGAAAAGCACGCTTTTAAGGGTTATAGGCCGTCTTATACCTCCAACAACGGGTAAGATATTTCTTATGGGCGAGGAGGTTTTGAAGCCTACTTACAAGATAGCGCTCATACATCAGTCTATAGCAACATTTCCATGGATGACAGCTTTGGAAAACGTTAAGCTAGGGCTTATAAGCAGAAAACTTAGCAAAGAAGAAATAAATTACAAAGCTATGAAAGCGCTAGAAGTTGTTGGTTTAAAAGGCGCAGAAAACCTTTATCCTAAAGAAATGAGCGGCGGTATGAGGCAGAGAGTTGCCATAGCAAGAGCCCTTGCAGCAGATCCTTTGGTGCTCTTGATGGATGAGCCTTTTGTCCATCTTGATGAACTTACTGCTGAGGGTTTAAGGCACGAAATATATGACATACTATTTAATCCGGATACAACGCTAAAAACAGTAATACTCGTCTCGCATAATTTAAACGAAGTACTAGAACTTTCAGATAGGGTGCTCGTTATGAACGGTTCTCCTGCTAAAATAGTAGATGACCTGATAATAGACATGCCAAGACCAAGAAGCGCTAAAGATCCAGAATTTGATAAATACTTGGATAAGATTTATTCTTCTTTAACGCCTATAAGATGAGCGGCATGAATCAGGTTATAGTAATACAACTTGCAACTCTCGCAACCATCGGCAGAGTTTTGGGAATAATGATGCTTTCAATAATCCTCGGGTGGTTCTTAGCTTATGCTTCTATAAAGAGCAAAATTTTCGAAAACATATACATACCTACTATTGCCGCAATGGAATCGGTTCCTGTAATAACGTTCTTTCCAGTTGTGCTTGTAATATTTGTTTACAGAATAGGTGGATACCTGGGCACTGAGTTAGCCGCCGACTTTTTGGTTTTTACTGCCGTTGTCTGGAACATTTGGGTAGCTCAGTATCAGTCTTTCAAAACGGTACCTTTGGATTTGCTTGAAGTTTCTGAAAATTATGAATTTGGGTTTTTTAAGATGCTTAGGCATCTTTATATACCGTTTTCGCTACCTAAAATAGCCGCGAACCTCTTTCCTAGCTTTGCGGATGCTCTTTTTTACATAACTGTGAGCGAAGTTTTTACTGTAGGTACGACTTCATTTCACGTTTTTGGTATAGGATATGTACTGCCAACGCTCATAGCAGAAGGAAAATGGAACCTAGTTTACATAGGTCTTGCAACTCTAGCCGCATGGGTTTCGGCATTAACTTTAATCTTTAGATTTTATTCAAGATATGCAGTTGCAAAGTATGGTTTGGATACAATGACCCCAGTAAGGAGAAGAGGAAGGATAAATCTGATGAGAAGCTCCGAAAGGTGGAATTCACTTACAGGTCCTATGAAGCGTTTGTCGAGGTTTTTTGTAAGCATTGCAAAAGTGCCTTTGCCAGTTAGACAGCCTGTAAGTAAGAGATGGGAAAGGTTAAGAAAAAGCACAAAATACTTAATTTTTTCTACAAGTGCTGTTATTCTTGTTTTAATAAGCTGGGAGATAGCGTCTTTTGTAATTTCAATACCTTTAAACTATTGGTCCTTTTTATTCTTTCACACTCCATTTATACTTTACAACCTAATTATAGATTACATTAGAGTAGCAATAATAGCTGTTGTATCGCTCGTTTTGTCAATAACGGTAGGATATATTTTAGCTATAAGGCAGAGAATTGCATCTTTCTTGCTCCCCATCATTCAGATAATATCTGCATTCCCAGCGCCAATTTATTTTCCCATAGTATTCTTCTTAACCTACAAATATGTTATGATTAGCCCTATAGGCACTGAGCTTTACATAATTTTCCTGGGATTTGTCAGCACCTTTTATTATGTATTTTATAGCTTCTGGATGGGTGTTCAGGCAATACCCGTAGAATTTTGGGAAATAATGAATAATTACGAAATGGGGTTTCTTACGAAAATGAGAAAGGTGATACTCCCTGCGACATTTCCATATCTGATAGCTGGCCTTTCCAGCACAATAAACAGCGCTTGGGGAGGGCTTATGATTGGCGAATACTGGCCTCAGATATATGATGGGCAGAGCTTAATAGCTAACGCAGGACTCATGAAGATGCTTGACATTTACACTTATGAAGGGAAAATAGGTTTAGCTGCATGGTCATCTTTAGTATTTGCAATAATCGTAGTTCTTTTTAGCATATTTTTTACAACAAAGATGATGAGTTTGGCCCGCGAAAAATACATTATAGAAGAAGGAGTTTACGCAGCATAAGTTAACTATCCTAAACCCGAGTTAGTTCTTCTCATTTTACAAATGCTGAAAGCTTCGCAATTTATAGCGTGGATTTAAAGAACCAAGGTTTTTATCTACGTTTTTAAAAAAGGGTTGTGAGTTATAAATCAATGTACAAAGTTAAGAATCAACATAATAAAACAGCAAAACTTTTATTATGAAAAAAGCTTCTGTAAACTTTCACATATTCTTACTAAAAGTTTCAAAAGCTCATCAAGATCTTTTGAAAATATCACTATATTTCCTTCAAGTCCATAGCCTGGCGGTTCCACTAAAGCCCATGAGTTTAACCCTTTTTGTTTGAGCTCTTCCAAAACCGGGCAATAAGAGTCAGTGCTTTTAACCTCCTGTAGCGCATAACCCATATCTCTTAATATCTTTACAACACCTTCATGAAGCCTTAAATTTATAGCAGTTCTTATGCTTGGATCACTTTTCATTGCTTCTTTAAGCACCAGCGCCATATGTTTTGAAGAACCATAAGCCGGTTTTCCTACTCTTATACCTTTAATGCTCCTGACTATTCTTCCGTCTACCCCTGCTATTTTTTCAACTGGATCACCCGGGGATTCAGCTAAAACTACGTTGGTACCTACCTCTGGAATGAGTTCGCTCAAACATTTTATGGTTTTAACTTTTTTTAGAAAGACAGCAAGCTTGTTAAGCTTAACATCCCAGCTACTGACAGCTCCGTATAGCTCAATCAGCTCAGAAGAAAATTTTGCAGTTAACCCTTCTTCTATTCTTGTTATTTCGCCAATTATCGCGCAATCTTCAAATTTATTACATACAGATTTATAATGCGCCTTGTCAGCAATAGCTATAACTGTTCCATAAGAAGGATCAGCTGCAGACCTTCCACCAAGAAGCTTATAAAAATTTTCATCAAGCTTTATGCCCAAACCATTATTTTCCTGTATTTCTAAAAGTGCGCCCCATAACCCTCCTTCAGAAACATCATGCAGAAGTTTTACTTCGCTGGTTTTATACAAAGCCTTTAAAAACTTTACGGGTGTAAGTTTTCTCCACTCTATTCCGTTGCTGTTTTTCCCTGCAAGGTATTCAAGCCATTCTGATTCTAAAAAAGGTTTACCAATGAGAAGAACATTATCGCCAAAAGCTATTTTTTCGCGATTTAAACTTACTGTTCTTCCTACAGCGTTTGTCACTATCAAGGGCATCTCAATGCCATCATAGCAACCTGTATGTCCGCCAATTACCTTGACTCCAAAATTTTCTGCCTCCTTCAGGTATGTTTCATATAATGTTATTGCTTTTTTACAATCTTCTGGAGGGAATAGAATTTCGTCAAACACGTATAGAGGTTCTGAAAATTTTGCATAAATGTTTCCCAGGGCATAAGAAAGCGAGAAAAAAGGCAGTGTATCTTCAGGCAGACCTATCGCTGGGGCTGTCGCATAAGTATAGTTTTCAGAAGAAAAGCCGTTCAGCGATCTTCTAATTCTTAATTTTCCCAAATCTTTATCCATAAAGATAATGATTAAACGCTTATATTTAAATCAGAATTTAAAAAAGGCATGCAAGCAAGACCTAGCAAAAAAGACTTTAGCCAGTGGTATGATTATGTTATTTACAACGCTGACCTTATTGACATAAGGTATGGCGTAAAGGGAACTGTGGTCTATAAATCTAAAGCAATGGAAATAATAGATTCGCTTTATTCAATTTTTGAATCTAAACTAAAGGAAAGGGGGCATAAAAAATACCTTTTTCCTCTTTTTATAAATTTCAGCTCCTTCAAAAAAGAGGCAGAGCACATCAAAGGTTTTGAAGAAGAAGTTTTTATGGTAAATAAGGCTGGAGGGAGAGAGCTTGAGGAACCCCTTATAATAAGGCCTACATCTGAAACGGCTTTCTATCCAATGTTTTCTATATGGATAAAGAGCTACAGAGATCTCCCAATGAAGACTTACCAGTCAGTTGCTGTTTATAGGTATGAAACAAAGGCAACTAGACCTCTTTTTAGAGGGAGAGAATTCCTATGGATAGAAACCCACAACGTATTTTCAAGCGAATATGAAGCAAAGAAGCACGTAGAAGAAGACATAAGTATGATGAGCGAACAGCTTAAGGGATTAGGAATCCCCTACCTTATAGTTAAAAGGGAACCTTTTGATAGATTTCCAGGTGCAGACGAAAGCTACGCTTATGATGCGATAATGCCAAACGGAGAGGTTTTGCAGGTAGCTACAACTCACTATTTGGGTCAGAACTTTACTAAACCATTTGAAGTTAAATATCTGGATCAGAATGGCAGTTACAAGACTCCGTACAGTACCACGCTTGGAATAGGCATAACAAGAATACTTGCAGCGATAATTTCTGTTCATGGAGACGATTATGGACTTTATATCCCACCTCAACTTTCTTCTGTTAAAGGCTTAATAATTCCTATATACTACGGAAGTTCTGAGGAAGCAGTTAAGCAATACGTTCAAAAAGTTTTAGAATCTGCTAAACCTTACGTTTTTATTCCTGATTTTGGTGAAGAAACACCAGGAGAAAAATTCTACAGAAGCGAGCTTTATGGCTTTCCGTTGAGAATTGAAATAGGAAGAAAGGAAGCAGAAAATAACACCGTCACGATTTTTAGAAGGGATATAAGGAAGAAATTTACAGTGCCATTAAAGGATCTAAAAATCAAATTGGATGAGTTGCTGGAAGACATGCAGGCTAGTCTCAAGAATAAGTCAGAAACCATGAAAAATATTCCAGAAGCAAAAAACAAAGATGAGGTGATAAACATGCTTAAAGAATACCCCATAATCAAGATTAACTTCTGCGGAAGATCCGAATGTGCGCAGGACCTCAAGAAAACAACAGAAGGATACGAAATAAGAGGGGAACTGGTTGGTGAAACAGAAAAAGCCGGAGAAAAATGCGCTTGGTGTGGAGAAAAGGCTATCAGAAAGGTTATAGTAGCAAGGTCGTTCTAACGCTTTTCGTCTGTCAAATTTTTTAGTTTTATGTATTCCATAACGTTTTAATATATCATCAATAAAACATTTGCGAGGGGAAAAATGGTGGAAGGTGATTTACTTTATATACGTCCTGAAGATGGGAGGATCCGTCCTTACTGACCCCGATCAAATAAAGAAAACAATTTCTACAATACAAAAGATTGTGTCTGAAGGAAAAAGCGTTGTTGTTGTGGTCTCAGCCCTTAAAGGAGAAACAAACAGGTTAGACGATATAGCTAACAAGCTTCATATTGAGGACAAGGCAGACAGAGCTGAAATAATTTCTATGGGAGAAAGGGTAAGCGCAAGAATAATGGTTGGAGCACTTAAAGCAAACGGAATAGATGCAATACTTGTAGATCCGCAGAATGACCTTTGGCCCATACACAGTTTTGGGGATTACCTTAATGCAGACGTCGACATCGAAAAAACAAAAGAAGACGTTCAAAAAAAGCTGTTTCCTCTGATAAAAAATGGAAAAATACCGGTTGTATGTGGCTTCATAGGTATAAACGAAGAAAAGAAAATACAGACTCTTGGTAGAGGAGGAAGCGATACTACCGCAGTGGTGCTTGGGAATGCTCTTAATGCTAGAGAAGTAGTTCTCTTCAAAGACGTAGGTATAGCTTTCTCAGGCGATCCAAAAAAAGCTCAAAACGTTAAGGCTCTTGACGAGCTTGATATTGACGAGGCGCTAGCCTTGTCAGCTGGCGGTTCAGGTCTTATACATTACAAGGCCTTTAAATACTTGAACACCGTACTAAGGGTGACAAGCTTAGACGCAGGTCTTTCCAGCGGAACTATTGTTAATCCGACAAACGGAATAGGCGTTTCTATCACGGCAAAAGATGTGAGCATGATCACGATAATACCAGAGTATGATAGCTCTGAGCTATTAGGAAAGGTAACAAGCGTAATAAACTCGATCGGTTCACAAATATACGGTCTTTTTATAGGTTCAAAAGCGATATTACTCTATGTTTCAGAAAAACCCGATCTGTATCAGAAAGTTCACGAAAACCTTGTAAACAGCGGAGGAGCAAAAGCTATAAGCGTAATGTCCTCGCTTTCTGAAATAACTGTAAAATCTTTCGATCTTGAAGCAACTCCGGGCTATCTTAGCATGGTAGTTTCGCCTCTTGCAGAAAAAGGCATAAACATCTACGGCGTTATTACTGCAACAAGTTCGATAAAAGTTTATGTTAGTTCAAACAGCGCAGAAGAGGCGTTAAATCTTATAAGGCAAAAGGTGGAGGTGTAGAGAAGCAATGAAGGAAAAACTAGAAGTTGGGATTTTAGGAGCTACAGGAATGGTGGGTGCTGAGTACGTAAGGATGCTTGCCAATCATCCATGGTTTAGCATAAAGTATGTTGTGGGTAAAAAGTCGGCAGGCAAAAAGTTTAAAGAAGCCAAAGCCGGAGAATGGGTAACGTCTTACGAACCTCCTAAAGAAATATCAGAAATGATGGTAGAGGAAGCGAATGCTGAAAAGCAAAACGCAGACATGTTCTTCAGCTGTCTTCCAACTGATGCTGCTAGAGAATTAGAACCTCTTTACGCAAAATACTTCCCTACCTACAGCGACGCATCAGCATACAGGATGGAACCAGACGTACCGTTATTGATTCCAGAGATTAACCCTGAACAGTGGGTCTTGGTCAAGGAACAGAAAAAAAGAGGGTGGAAAGGATTTTTAACAACCGGTCCTAACTGTACTTCGATAGGCTTAAATGTAACACTAAAGCCATTACACGAAGAATTTAAAATAAAAAAGATAGTAGTGGCAACCATGCAGGCTGTAAGCGGTGCAGGCTTCCCAGGCGTAGCTAGCATGAGCATACTTGATAACGTAATACCATACATAAAGGACGAAGAAGAAAAGGTTTTTATAGAAACCAACAAAATACTGGGAAAGGTAGTCGACAACCGCGTTGAATTTGCAAACATAGATGTTGCTGCCATGTGTCATAGAGTTCCGACTATAGACGGCCATATGGAAAGCGTATTTATTGAAACAGAGAAAAAAATAACTCCAGAAGATGCCGCTGGTGTTTTAAGAAATTTCAGAGGGTTACCGCAAGAGCTAAAGCTGCCTACAGCTCCAGATCAGCCAATAATAGTAAGGGAAGAGCCGGACAGGCCGCAGACAAGGCTTGACAGATATGCTGGATCTGTACCCGGCATGAGCGTGGTTGTGGGAAGAATAAGGAAAGGTTTAGACGATCACTCTTTGAGATACGTGCTTCTGTCTCACAATACAATAAGAGGTGCTGCCGGAAACACTATATTAACAGCGGAAATGTTCCATAAAGAGGGGTGGATGTATGACTACAGGTAAGGCAAGACGACTTTCGAAGATTTTAAAAGAAGGCAGAATTCTTTGCGTCCCTATGGATCATGGAGTTAGTGACGGTCCTATAAAGGGTCTTGAAGATATAAACAAAATAGTTAAAGATGTTGACGAAGGAGGAGCAACATCTGTAATACTTCACAAAGGGCCTATAAAGGCACTTAAGTATCAGCCAAATCTGGGAATAATAATGCACGCTTCAGCTAGCACAAGCTACGGTCCAACACCCTATTATAAGGTATTGGTTTCGAGCGTCGAAGAGGCTATAATTCTAGGGGCCGATGCAGTATCGCTGCACATAAACGTAGGTGCAAACATGGAAAACGATATGCTTGCAAAGCTTGGCAGAGTTGCGGACGAAGCTGACAGATGGGGCATGCCGCTTATAGCCATGATGTATGTAAGGGGTGAAAACGTAAAGGATCAGTATGATCCAGAACTTATAAAAAAGGCTGTCAGATTAGGTGGTGAACTCGGGGCAGATATAGTAAAGGCTCCATTTACAGGGAACATAGAGACTTTTAAAGAAGTTGTAAGGGGATCTCTGGTTCCCGTTGCTATAGCAGGAGGACCAAAGCTTGATAGCATCAGTGCTGTTTTTCAGATGGCAAAAGCCGCCATTGAAGCAGGCGCTATCGGCGTAACTTTTGGTAGGAACATATTTCAAGATAAAAACCCTAGAGCTGTTGTAAAGGCACTGGGCAGGATAATATTTAATAACTCTGATGTAGATGATGCGGTAAGAACTTACAATGAAGAAAGTAATAGTTAAGCTACCAGAAGAACAAAAAAAGGCAAAAGAAATAGAAGAAGTTTTAAAACAATACGGTTTGGATACTTTTATAAGATCATACGATGATTTGAGCGCAGTACAAAAAGTAAAAGTAGAATCTCAAAAGGACATCGAATCGTTAAAAGACATGGCTTCAAAAAAAGTAAGTGGAGTTCTGATAAACACTTCTGACTGGAGAGTTATACCGTTTGAAAACATCATTGCTCAAGTTGCAGGTAAACTAGAAATTTATGCTGAAGCTAAAGACGTGCAGGACGCTTTAGCTTTAAAGGGAGTTTTGGAAAGAGGTGTAGATTACATAATAATTTCTCCAAGAAGCATTGAAGAAGCTTTGTCTTACGTTGAAGCGTTGAACATAGGGAACAAAAAAGTGACAGTAAAACCCGTAGTAATAAAGGGAATTAAGCTTATAGGCGAAGGGTCAAGGGTTTGCGTTGACACAGTAGAAATGCTTAATCCAGGAGAAGGGATGCTTGTAGGTTCATTTTCATCGTTTTTATTTTTGGTGCATGCAGAAGTCTTCGCATCCAAATTTACTTCACCAAGACCTTTTAGGGTAAATGCTGGAGCCGTCCATAGCTACGTCTTGGTCGATCAAGAAAAAACCAAGTATCTTTCAGAAATAAAGTCTGGAGATAAAGTGCTGATATCTGACTATAAAGGAAACGCAAGAATAGTTTTTGTAGGGAGGTCTAAGCTTGAAAGGAGGCCGATGGTGCTTATTATGGCTGAAAGCGAAGGTCTTTTTGGTACTGTAATTCTTCAGTACGCTGAAACGGTTTCCCTTGTTAGGGAAGATGGTAAACCTATTGCAGTAACAGAAATAAAGGAGGGAGATAAAGTATTGGCCATGACAAGCGAGCCTGCTGGAAGACATTTTGGGTTAAAAGTAGAAGAGGAAATAAAGGAGAGCTGATCTAAATGGTTAACATAGTTGTGTCTCTGTTAGGAAACACTATTGAAGAAATGTATAAAAAGATAAGCAGGACAGACGAAAAGAGCTTACTCGAGTTAAGGCTTGATTCTATAAAGAGCCTAAATCCTAAAGATGTGCCGTCTTACTTCAGTTCGGTTATGGATAGGTCCATAATAACTTACAGGAGCCCCTCTGAGGGTGGAATGAGCAAAGATTACAAAATAACAAACCTAATACAGCTTATTGAGCTTATGAAAGACTATCATCCTTACCTTTTTGATATTGAAGCAGACAGTTTAAAAAAGATCTCAAACAGCGTTGATACGAACGGTCTTAACCTTATAATTTCGACGCACTATATTTTTACGAAGCCTACGGCGCAGGATCTTAACTCTTTTATATTAGAGCATAAAGATAAAGCAAAGTACTTGAAAATAGTAAACAATCCTGAAAACATAACAGAAGCTTTGATGGTTCTCTCTTTGTATTCTGGGATTGAAAAAGGAAAGCTTATCGCATTTTCTGTAGGAGATAAATGGAGCTTTACCAGGTACCTTTCTGTAGTTCTTGGGTCTCCGCTTATGTACACTCATTTAAAAAACGAAAGGGTAGTAGAAGGAATGCCCGAAGAATATGAAGCTTATGAATTTGTAAAGTTCTTAAAAAATTGGCCCTCTACGGTCTGATAGGCTTTCCTTTATCGCATTCTCTTTCATATAGAATAAATAACGCTATTCTAAACAGGTTCGGAGATCATTACGTTGCGTTCGAAACTCCCCCAGAAGACCTTTTTGCAGTTTTATCTAGCCTGAAGACTTTATCTAAAGGTTTTAACGTAACGATACCATATAAAAAATCTGTGATTTTATACCTGGATCATACAAGCGATGAAGTCAGAAAAATCGGCGCTGTAAATACTGTTAAAGTTGAGGAGAAAAGAGCTTACGGGTACAACACCGACTATCTAGCAATAATGAACCTTGCTAGCGGGAAAAAGATCAGCACAGCAATGATTCTGGGCGCGGGGGGTGGAGCCAGAGCTGTGGCTTTTGCGCTTTTTAATTTGGGCTGCTCTAAGTTTTTTATTTATAACAGAACAAAAGAAAAAGCGTTGTCTTTAAAATCAAAGATAGAGAGTTGGGGGGCGCGCGCTGAAGTTATTGAAGAACCAAAAGATGCAGACGTTTTCGTAAACGCTACCCCGATGGGTATGTATTTTAACGATGATACTCTGCTTGATTTTTATACAAAAGGTAATTATAAAACAGTTATCGATCTTGCTTACGACATTAACGGGACTCCTCTTTCGAGATTGGCAAAAGATTATGTTTCAGGGATAGATATACTGATTGAACAGGCAGCACTTTCAATCGAAATATGGAAAGGAATAAAAGTTGACAGAAAAGATATGAGGTCTGCTTTGTATGGAAATAAAGGTTAGGGTTTGGGGAGGTATAAGTTTTGTTAACGCATTAATAACCGGGATAGGGTCAGTTATGGCAATCAATCTTCCTCTTAAGATTATAATAAGAGAAAGCAAAGAATGGGACTGTGATGAGGTAGCAAGAGAAATATTCACAGTCTCGGGCGTAAGCGGTCCTTATTCTGTTTCTACATTTTCAGAAATACCAGTTGGAATGGGATTGAAGAGTTCTAGCGCATATACAGTTGCTTTAGCTTTAGGCGCCCAGAAGATAAAAGGCTATGTAGACCCAGAAAAAGCCGTAAAGGTTTCAGCAGAGGTCAGCAAAAAAATTGGTATTTCTTATACTGGAGCATATGACGACGCATATGCATCGATATACGGAGGAATAGTGATTTCAGATAACCGTACAGGTTCTTTGTTAAAAAGATGGGAAGCACCAAAAAAATGGGCAGTGACACTGGGACTAAAAGAAGGCATGTCAAAAAAGGTAAACCCGGAATTTCTAAAAGTTTTTAGTGACCTTGGAACTCTTGCAGTTAATTATGTAGAAAATGAAAAGTATTTTTCTGCTTCGCTTTTAAATTCGCTGATAGTTGCATCTGCAAACGGGTACCCGATAGAGCCCATAATAGCAGCCGTAAAAAAAGGGGCAATATCAGGGATTTCGGGTAATGGCCCAGCTTATTTTGCGATTTCTGAAATTTATAATTACAAGTTTAAAGATATGAAAAACATTTTTACTAGACCGGCTAACGAAAAATACAGCATCGAAGTAACTGGTGATGTATGATGAAATTCATGATAGAAGGTTCTGTTGGCGATAAAATAACAGCTAATTTGCCTCCTAGCAAAAGTTATGCGCAAAGAGCGCTGATTGCGGCTTCTCTTGCAAACGGTGAAAGCATTATAAGTATGAACAGGCCCTTTCCGGAAGATATAGTTCTTATGATAAGGGCACTCAAGAAAATGGGAATCAGAATAAACGGCAATAAAGTTTACGGTCAGCAGCCAAAACACCCTCAAAATATATTGAACATGGGAGGTTCTGGAACCGGAATAAGATTCATGACAGCCTTTTCTACTTTGGCCGCCGGTGGATATACCGTCCTCACGGGCAACAGCAGCCTTATAAAAAGGCCGTTGGGGCCTCTAACAGAAGCTATAAACGCTTTGGGAGGGTTTGCAATCACTGCCGGTGAAGATGGTAGGCCTCCAGTGATAGTTAAAGGTAAAAAGATGAATGGTGGGAAAGCTGAAATAAGATCTTCTGAATCTTCACAATATGTAAGTGCTCTTTTGCTGGTTTCACCAAAAAACGAAGAAAGGACTGAAATTCGCTGGACAGATAAAGTTTCAAAACATTATGTAAAGATGACAGAGTTTGTAATGGAGAGCTTTGGAGTTAAAGTTTATGAAGACGAAAATTCTTATTTTGTAGAACCATCAGATTACAAACCATCTAGTTTTGTGGTCCCTTCAGACGCTTCATCAGCATCATTTTTTATAATATTGGGTATTCTTAGCGGGAGAACAGTAAAAATACTCAACCTTAAAAAGGAGCCAATTCAGGCAGACCTTGAAGAGCTCATAAAAGTGCTCGATCTTATAAATGTTAAGCACTACTTTGATGAGTCTGGAATGCAGGTAGAAGGAAAGGTTCCAGAAGCATCATTAAAGATTGATTTAAAAAATGCCCCTGACCTCTTTCCTCCACTTTCAGTTTTAGGTTATAAGATTCCTCTGGAAATTTCCGGCATATCTCATGTAAAGTATAAAGAAAGCAACAGACTGCTTTCTATGAGTTCTGAACTCACAAAGTTAGGATGTATCGTTGACTTAAAGGACGATAAAATAAAGATAATGCCACCTAAATCGGCACCTGAGAACGTAGAATTAAAAGGTTGGAGAGATCATAGGGTTGTCATGTCCTTATCGGTTCTATGCGCTGCCCACGGGATAAAATGTGTTATAGATGGTTATGAAGCCGTAAAGAAATCTTTTCCAGGATTCTTTGAAGAAATGAAGAAAAACGGTCTTAAGGTGAGGTTATTTGAGCGATAACTCATTAGGCAGATCTCTTTTAATGGTGAGCTTTGGAGAAAGTCATGGTGAGGCTGTAGGCGTTCTTATTGAAGGCATACCGGCAGGTACAGAAATAGACGAAAAAAGAATAAACGAGTGGCTTGCAAGGCGCAAACCAAGCACATCCTTAGCATCAACAAAAAGAAAAGAGGATGACACTGTAGAAATACTTTCTGGCGTTTACAGGGGAAAGGCAACTGGCGCCCCTTTTGTCGCGATTGTAAGAAATAAAGGTTACGTTGATGATTTTTACAGCTTTGCTGAAGAGGGCTGGGTAAGACCAGGTCACGCGGATTATCCTGCTTATATTAAGTATAAAGGGTTTAACGATCCTCGAGGAGGGGGGAGATTTTCCGCCAGAATAACTGTTGGATTTGTAATAGCGGGAGCTGTAGCAGAAGAGATACTAAAGCCATTAAGAATAGAGGTAGTTGGTTATACAAAAAGCATAGGACCAGTAGAGTGTCCAGACTTTGATATAGATAACGCTAGAAAAAGGTATGAGTTTGAGACAAGGTGTCCTTCAGCAGAACACGATGCGTTGATGCAGGAAGAGATACTAAAAGCTAAAAGAGAAGGTGACAGTTTAGGAGGTACAGTAAGAATAATCACGGGGAAGCTTCCCGTAGGACTTGGGCAACCAGTTTTCTCTTCACTGGATTCTGAACTTGCAAAAGCTTATTTTTCCATACCTGCAGTAAAAGGAGTAGAATTTGGCGCAGGTTTCAGAGCCTCAAAGCTCAGAGGTTCACAGAACAACGATATATATGTTTTAAGCAACAATGAGATAACTACGCTTACAAACAACGCCGGAGGCATTCTTGGCGGAATGACTAACGGCCAACCGTTGATAGCAACTATCGCATTTAAGCCTGTTTCTTCTATTTACAGGCCTCAAAGAACTGTAAATGTAAAAAAGATTGAAGAGGGCATTTTACAGCTGAAAGGGATGCATGATGCTTGCGTTATACCACGAGCTGTACCAATAGCAGAAGCCTTGACTTACTTTGTGTTTGCAGATATGGCTCTTAGAGGGGGTTTTATAAATGAAAGATGAAGAACTTTATAAAAAAAGGGAGGAAGCATTCGCAATTTTATATGATTGTATTAGATTGTTGAGAAAAAGAAGGTCTATAGTAAAAAAGATAGGGGAGATCAAAAAGGCAAGCGGATTTAAACTCGAAGACTACGGTAGAGAATCAGAAATTTATGATAGATTAAAACCGAATAAGGTAGAAGAAAGCCTGTTAAATGTTTTTTTGCTGGACTCTTTAAGGGCTCAGGGCTGGTCACTTGGATTTTATAAAGATTCTGAATACGAAAGAATAGATATGAGTACTGAACAAAAAATATTTGATGTTGAAGAACTCAAATCTTTTCATAAAGCCGATTATGTAACTGTCATGGGAAGCAGAAAGGAAGTATTTATCTCATGGTTGCTTTCCTTAAAGAACAAAAGAATAGCTCTGTTAAATCCAGTCGGAAAATCTTGGGAAGATTTATCATGGTCATTTTACATCAGACCTTACAGAGTTAGCAACGAGAACATCCCAAAAAACCTTCCCGTTTTCGCTCAATCGCCAAACAGGTTCGGTTTAAAATTAGACATGGTTTATGAGCTCTCCGGTTACTCGTTAGTAGATCTTACTTTTTCATCAGAAAAGTTAGCCTTGGGCGAATCGTTATATATGTATTCGCCTGCTTGTACAGCTGGACAGACTGGGGAACAAACTGTAGTTTTTTCTAATAAAAAAAGAGTCATAGACAGCATAGCAAAAATTTATAGGAAAATCTTTGGCGGCATAAATGACAAAATTTTTCTATGCGATGAGGGGCATCTAAAAAAATCTTTTGAACTATCCGCAGCCTTATACAAAAAATTTGAGGCAGTCAAGTGGGAAGAAGGTCCATTCATAGCGCTGAACAAACGAGTTGCAGGAAGCATAGACGCTTCTTCTTACGGCGATTACCCAGGCATCTATGTTTTAAACATGTTCAGAGCTTTATCTCATAATTTTCGTTAGCTCATGTTAATATAAACTCTTAACTAAGATAGAAGTATAAAAATCAAAAACATATTAAAAATCTACACCAATTTTAGCAAGGTAACCTTGATCGTATATATGCTTTACCTTTACCATTTCAGTTACTATATCAGCAATTTCTATAAGCTTATCTGGCGCGATGCATCCTGTGAGAACTACGTTGACGTTTTCCTTTCTAGAATTTATAACCTGTAAAACTTCCTCCGGATCAAGCAAACCGAGGCTTAAAGCGCAGTTTATTTCATCGAGGACAACGATATAGAAAGTTCCTTCTTGAAGTATTTTGCTTGCAAATTTTAACGTTTCCTTTGCTTTTTTCCTGTGCTCATCCAAAGATTTTTTATCTCCCATAATTCCGACGAAACCGGCTCCCCCTGGATAGAAAAGCACTTCAGAAATTTTAGACAAAAATTTTGTCTCGCCGCTAACAGAATTCTTTAAAAACTGCAGATACGCTACTTTATAACCGTGTCCTATAGCTCTTATAAGCATACCTATTGCCGCTGTAGTCTTACCTTTCCCATTACCATGATATATTATAACTAATCCTCTTTTAATCGGCTTCATTTTTTGCAAATTTGAAACACCTTTATTCACTGTTATACTTGTATTCATTTAAAATTTTTTAATAGTTTACTAATAAAGCCGTCTGTTTTTTTAACTTTTATTCTTTTTAACAAACTTGTTTCTGATTGATGAACAGTTTTAAAAGTATTATAATATTCAATAAAAATATAAATATATATCGAATTGATAAACGCAACTTAATATTCAAATCTTTTGAAATATAACTTTTAAAATTAACATTTTTTTGATTGTGCCTTATATATATTAAGTTATTGTTAATCAGTAAAAATTAAAAAGAGCAGCACATTAATATAAACTTAAGGATTGAAAGGTTTGGCAATAGGTTCTGAAAGGTTTGTTACATTTTTTAGATTACTTGGCTTTGTAGGCCTTGAGAGTGAGGACAAAAATGAAGTGCTTAACCAAATAAAATCGAAAATATCCAGCTACGGTTTAATCGTAATTGACAGGTCAGTAGTAAAGGGAATAGAAAAAGAAATCGATGAGCTTTCTATGAAAGTTGAACCCCCTATACTGGTTTTGGATCCTCCTTATAGAGTTTTTGAAACTGCGACCAGTGTAGAAAGCGAAGTAAAAAGGGTTATGAAGGTTTTCTGATATGGAAAGCATAAATTCTATAATTGAAAGGGAAAAGAGCATAGCGTTGGAAACGCTGAGCCGTGCACTTGATGATTCCCTCAAGATGATTGAAGATAAAAAAAATGAAGCCTTTGAAGAAGGGCAAAAAATGGTTGAAGAAGCAAAAAAATCATATGAAAAGGAAAGGCTAATCAGGACTTCACAGCAAGAACTTGAAGGTAAAAGAATTTTAAGCATAAAAGAAGATGAACTTCTAGAAAAGCTTATTTCTGAAGCATATAAAGAATTTCTAGAAAGTGATAGGTACGGCATGATGCTTGAAAAAATGTTTTCTAAAGGTTTAACGAATTTAGGAAAAGGTTTTGAAGTTTATGCTGGTAAGCTCGATAAAGAAAAACTAACCAAGATTGCAAGAAAACACAAGGTAGAGGTTAGTGGTGTAACAGATTTCGAGAGAGGTTTTTCGTTTAAAAAAGGCGATGAAAGCATAACATACGATCTAGATAGAATGTTAAACGATATCAAGAGAGAGTTAAAGAGGATAATAATAAACAAGGTGAACGAAATTGAAAATAAAAGGTAGAATAACAGAAGTTAAGGGTACAGTAGTAAAGGCGTCTGACGTGTCTGGCATTCAAATGAATGAAATGGTAAAAGTAGGTGAAGCAGGCCTTATTGGAGAAGTAGTTAGGGTTGAAGGCGATAGCGCATACGTGCAGGTTTACGAATTTACAACAGGGTTAAAACCCGGGGAACCTGTTGAAGGTTTAGGATCACCGCTTTCAGTTACTTTAGCGCCAGGAATAGTCGGGAATATATATGATGGGCTACAGAGACCTTTGAGCACGATCGAAGGTTACACAATATCTAGAGGTTATACAGCTGAAGCTATTGACGTTAATAAAAGCTGGCACTTTGTTCCTGTGGTTAAACCTGGCATAAAGGTTCAAGGAGGAGAAAAAGTTGGTTATGTAGAAGAAACAGAGCTGATAAGGCATTACATAATGATTCCTCCAAACGTTATCGGCACCTTAACTTATGTAGCGCCTGAAGGGGATTATAAGGTTACTGATCAGATAGCTGAAGTTCAGGAAAGCGAAAAACAAAGCGTATCAATGCTTCAGAGATGGTCAGTAAGGGTACCTAGACCAATAAAAAGGAGGCTTGTTGCATCTGAGCCCCTTATAACTGGACAAAGAGTAATCGACGCATTTTTCCCCCTGGCAAAAGGCGGTTCTGCCGCTGTTCCTGGGGGATTTGGAACTGGCAAAACTGTACTATTACATCAAATGGCTTCATGGGCCAATTCTAGAGTAGTTGTTTACGTTGGCTGCGGAGAAAGGGGGAACGAAATGGTTGAGCTGCTGAAGACTTTTCCTAAGCTAAACGACCCAATAAGTGGTAAGCCTATAATGCAAAAATCTATAATGATTGCTAACACAAGCAACATGCCAGTTGCTGCTAGGGAAGCAAGCGTTTATGTGGGGCTAACTTTAGCAGAATACTACAGAGACATGGGATATGATTCACTTATGCTTGCGGACTCTACAAGCAGGTGGGCAGAGGCCTTAAGGGAAATCAGCGGAAGACTTGAAGAAATACCGGCTGAAGAAGGTTACCCTTCGTATTTGGCTTCCAGAATTGCTTCATTTTATGAAAGAGCAGGATATGTTGAAACTCTTTCTGGCGACTTCGGTAGCGTATCTATAATAGGTGCTGTTTCGCCTCCAGGCGGAGACTTTACGGAACCAGTAACAACCCACACGCTAAGGTACGTAAAAGCCTTCTGGTTGCTTGACCCAAATCTGGCCTACTCAAGGCATTATCCAGCTGTAAACTGGATCTCAAGCTACTCTTCATATATAGAATCGCTTTCTGGCTGGTGGAGCTTAAATATCTCAGATGAATTTGAAACGCTAAGAAGGAGAGCTTTGGACATACTGTTTAAAGAAGAAAGCCTGAGGAACATCGTAAGGCTACTGGGTCCAGAAGTTCTTCCTGAGGATGAGAAGCTATTACTAGAGGCGGCAAACATGCTCAAAGAAGGTTTCTTAAAACAGAGTGCATATCATGAAGTTGACAGGTATACGCCTCCATTGGTACAGTATTATTTGCTAAAACTTATAATATCATTCTACGAAAAGGCAAAAGAAAAACTTACAGGAGGAGCAACAGTAGAAGAAATAAAGGCAAGCCCCCTTTACCTTGAAGTTATAAGGGCCAGGTTTAACGTAAAGAGTAAAGAAGATTTTGAAGCGATCATGAAAAAGGTGATGGAGTTTTGAGCGGAAGCATAACTTTTAGCAGCGTTCAGAGCATAAGAGGCTCTCTGATGGTGATAAAGACCAACGGAAAACTAGGATACGAGGAACTTGTTGAAATAGAGCTCAGCAATGGCGAAAAAAGGCTGGGAAGATCCTTACAGGTAAGCGAAGACATAGCTGTGGTTGAAGTTTTTGAAGGCACACAGGGGCTTTCCCCTCGCGACGTAAAGGTAAGGTTTCTCGGAAGACCTCTTGAGCTTCCGGTCTCTAACGAGCTTCTGGGCAGGATATTTGATGGTCTCGGAAGGCCCATAGATAACATGCCGGAACCGGTTGGCTCCGAGGAGCTTGACATAAACGGGAAGATCCTGAACCCATACAAAAGAGAATACCCCGACGAATTTATCCAGACAGGCGTTTCTGTCATAGATGGTATGCTTAGCATGGTCAGAGGACAAAAGCTACCAATATTTTCAGGCTCTGGCTTGCCACACGATATGCTTGCTGCACAAATAGCCAGACAGGCTACTATAGCAAAGGGTGAAGAGTTTGCGGTGGTATTTGCGGCAATAGGCGTTCCTGCAGATACTGCAATGTTCTTCAGAAGAGAACTGGAAGAATCTGGAGCTTTAAAGAGAAGCGTTCTCTTTTTGAATCTGGCTGAAGATCCTGCAGTTGAAAGGATCGTAACTCCGAGGGTCGCACTGACTGCAGCTGAATACCTTGCATTTGAGGAAGGATATCACGTTTTGGCTATACTTACTGATATGACGAACTATGGGGAAGCTTTGAGGGAAATTAGCATGATGAGAGAAGAAGTTCCAAGCAGAAGAGGTTATCCTGGATATCTTTATACTGACTTGGCAACTATCTTTGAAAGGTCTGGTAGGATCACAGGAAGAAAGGGAAGTCTGACTCAGTTGCCTATACTCTCGATGCCAGCAGACGATATAACACACCCTATACCTGACCTTACAGCTTACATAACAGAGGGGCAAATAGTTCTTGGAAAAGAGCTCTATCATAAAGGCATTTACCCGCCTGTCAACGTCCTTATGAGCCTTAGCAGGCTCATGAAAGATGGCGTTGGCGAAGGAAAGACGAGGGCTGACCATAAAGAGCTGAGCGACCAGCTTTACAACTCGTACTCAAAAGCTATGGATGTCAGGTCCTTAACAGAAATAGTTGGAGAAGAAGGTATTCCAGAATCGTCAAAGAAATACCTTCAGTTCGCTGATGCTTTTGAGAAAAAGTTCATGAAACAGGATCCGTACGAAAACAGGGATATCGATACAACACTTAACATAGCTTGGGACATTTTATCCATACTCCCTGAGAGTGAGTGGACTAACATAAGTGAAAAGAGCAAGAAGGTGTACATAAATGTCGTTCAGAAACGTAATATCTAAATCTGAACTGTTAAGGCAAAAGAGAGAGCTTGAAGCTACAAAAGATGTAGATAAAATTCTCTCAACAAAAAAAGATGTAATATTACAGAAAGTTTCAGAGGTAGGTCCTCAGGTTTCATCCGTTCTCGGAAAATTTCTGGAGGAACTTAAAACAGCTTATGACGATTATGCTGTGATGGTTGCAAGCATGAGTTATGAAGAAGTACTGGCTCTTTCCAAAATCCTTGAGGGTGGCTTGGAAATAGACCTAAAAAAAGAAAGGTATATGGATGTTCACTATTGGAGACCTGTTATAGTCTCTAAAAAGGTTATAACACCAACGACGCTTGCGCAGAGCAACTTTTTTCAAGATACAGAAAAAATTATAAATTTAATCATAGAAGCTGCATGGCTGAAATCATTTATACTAAAGCTGATTAAAGATCTAAGAGATACTGATAAGCTCATAAACGCTCTTGAAAAGGTAGTAATACCTGAGACTGAGAAAAAGATAGCCTCTATTTCTATTACTTTAGAAGAAAGGGACAGAGAAGAGCTTAATAGAATAAAAAAGGTAAGAGATAAAATGGTGACAGGTGTTGGAAGCGTTCGACGAAGCTAAAGAACAGATTAAAAAGAAACATGAAGAATACAGCAAGACATTAGAAAATGAATATGAAAAGTTAAAAGATGAATACATAAAAAAGCTTAAAACCGCTGGTGATAAATAATTAATGATAGGAGAATTGATGCTGCCGTTTATACTGTTAATATATCAATCGCTTAACACACTTGGAAATACAGTTGGCGCAGGTATAGCGTTCGGTTTAGCAGCTCTTGGAGCAGGTATAGCAATAGGTGGTGCTGGAGCAGCAGCTACAGCAGCGGTTGCTGAACATCCTGAAAGACCAGAGGTCAGGTCTTTCTCGCTTATTATGGTTGCTCTAGGAGAAGCAGTGGCTATTTACGGCATAGTTATAGCTATACTTATTCTAAGTCACACCTAAAATCTTTAAAAGATCTTCTTTTATTTTGTTATAAACATTTTCATGCGCACTATCGTACCATTCTTCATCTTTACTTATTTCTCTGAGTTTTTCTAAAACACTCAGGCTCCTTTGAGCGTGAACTTTTGGGTCAACTTCTTTCCATTCTCTTCCGTCAAAAAGCCTGACTTGCCTTTCTGACCAGTCCCCTGGCTGATCCATGCCAGGATAATAGCACTCAAGCATGTTATTCAAAACTTCTTCGGGTACTGAAGCCGCAAGTTTGCTCTTTACGCCGTCTTTCTCGTAACGAGATTCATCGAGCCCATACAAAGGCATGTCGTACCCGTTTTCGGCCAGCGGCGTTATGTTTTCTATTGCATAATAAACTCCTTCTACGCCCTTTCCTTTGAGGTATTCTTCAAGAACTTTTATTGCCTTATCTGAAATGAACCCGTAAAAAATAACTTTTTTTATTTTGCACCCGCTAGATGAACACTTTCTAAAAAGGTTGTCCAGAACAAAAAGAGATGTATTCCCTGTAGCTTCTGTATCTGGCTTTAAAACTACATATTCGCCAGGAGGTAACGCCGCCGGTTCATCATACGTCATAGTAAGTTCGCGCTGTACATGTTTCCTGAATGATACATATTTGTAGAGCGGTCTTGACCATGAGTTTATAAAGTCGATACCCTTTTCTTTAAGTGCATCATAAACCCTGTACCCAAGCGATGCTCTGAGCACGTGCTGCATCATTATCCTTTCAGAAAAAATACCTTCACTGTCCAAAAATTCTATAAATCTTTTTGCAAGTTTATAGTTTAAAAGTTCAAATTTCTCGCCAAGAATTTGAGGATAACAGGCTATTTCCCTACCCTCCTGTGAGTCTACAACGAATAATTTTTTTGAACGTGCATAAACTCTAAACCCAGAGGAGCTAAAATAATCTGAAAAAGATGTTGAAAAATCGAACGACCTGAAAACTTTATCCCTTAATCCATCAGATATCATCGCATAGAATCCCCATTGCTTTTTAATAAAATTTTTCTATAAAAAGCACAATTACATAAAGAGTGCGGTTAGCGCAATTTGCTTATGGTAAACGTAAAGTTAGCGTTGAAACATTATCCGACCTCCTCTCGCCCCTGGGGGCGAGGCTTATCACCTTTTTATCAGTCTTAAAAAGTTTAGACAGTAAAAAATATACCTAGGTTTACGCTATAGTTTGTATGGAATTGTTTGAAGGAACCTTTAGAGACAGTACCGGCAGATCTTACCATATCAGAGCTAAGGAAGGAACGCTCAGCCCATATTCAGTAAACGCAGGAAGTCCGGAGAGAGTTGAAAGTGCGGCGTCACTTTTGAGCAATGCAGAATTGGTAAACAAAAACAGGGGCCTTTACGTTTATAACGGCCATTACGGTAATCTTCCTGTAACGCTTTTTTGTACAGGCATGGGACCAGGATCTGCTGAAATAGCTTATACTGAATACCTTGCAAACGTAGATTACCAAACATCTAAAAAAGTGTTCAGCATAAGGGTCGGAACAGCTGGAAGCTGGGCAAGTTTCGTGAAACCAGGAGATTATGTCGCAGAAACCGGAATAATCAGAAATGAGGGTGCATCCAGCAAGATAGCTCCGGTTGAATGGCCTGCACGATCAGACATCGTCACTTTGTTGGCTATTGCTGAAGCCGTTGGAAAACTAAAGCTTGAAAAAAGGTTCTGGTTCGGCCCCGGCATAACAAAGGACACGCTTTATGCCGATGAAGATCCTGAAAGGAGATCGTCACAGCCTTGGGTTATAGAAGCCAGAGCCAAGTCTTACGAGGACATGGGCGCAGTTTCAACATCTATGGAATCTTCTGTGATGGCATTGTTAAGCGAGTTTTATTCGAGCAAGCTGAGAGTTAAAGGCGTTAAAATAGGATTTGGGAGCGTCCTTTTGATAGTCTCTCCATACTACAGAGAAGAAAAACAGGTCGAGTTTAATGTCAGCGAAGAAGACGAGCTCCAAGGCATAAAGGTGGCACTTGAGGCTCTTAAAGTTGTAAATGAGATGCAAAAGACTGTAAACTCAGGTAAAAAAATAACTCTGGAAGAAGCATTTTCAGTCCTTTATTCAAGGCTTCTTTATTGAACGTTTTTTAAAAGTTTATAACATGACGTTCATGTAAATTATGTGTGAAATCAGAGACAGAAGAGCTCAAAGCGGTCTTTGATGCATCATGCCCAAATTGTGGAGGTCCTATAGAAGCTGAAAGGTTAAAGAAAGGGCTCGTTTGCTCTAGATGTCTTCCCGAGGAAAAAGATTATACGTATGAAGAAATGCTGAAAGAGCTTCATAAACGAGGCACTCTAAAGCTGTTAAAGGAAGATTATGAAGTTATAAAAGGATTAAAGGATTTTTCTGAATTCTTTCGAAATGCTGTGGGTTCAAAGATATCCGGAGCCCAGAGGCTCTGGGCAATAAGGCTGCTCAGGAACGAAAACTACGCTATAACTTCGCCTCCTGGAGCAGGCAAGACAACGTTCGGGCTAGTTGTTGCTCTTTACATGTTGAAGAAAAAGAAAAAATCTCTCATCGTGGTGCCAACCAGGAGTCTGGCTTCCCAATCTGTTCAGAGGCTTTTTGAATACGGAAAAAAGCTAGGGATAAATCTTAAAGTCTTTACGTACAACACCAAGAATTTAAAGATAAGCGAAGCTGACGTGGCAGTAGTGACTTCAAAGTACCTTTTTATGCATTATGAAGACGTAGAGTCCTCTGATTTTAGGTTCGTGTTCGTTGACGATGTTGATGCAGCCTTAAAGTCAAACAAAAGCATAAGGCTCGTTCTTAGGTTAGCAGGTTTTTCAGAAGAGGAAATAGAGAAAGCGAAGAACGCCATGTTCACAGAAAAAAGGTTAGATCTTCAGAGGCTCTTTGAAATAAGGAAAAAAATGATCAAAAGGACGATGATATTTTCCTCGGGCACGATAACTCGTTCAAGCCCTCTTTTCCTGGTTCTTATGGGCTTTAGACCCGGTTCTCCGGGTTCTTATCCGAGAAATGTAATAGATCTTTATGAAGATATGCCTCAGGATCTGCTTCAATCTTTAAAGAAAAGGATAGGCGAGCTGGGAGACGGCGGTTTGATCTTTGTAACGCCTGATCTCGGCGCTGATTATGCAGAGTACCTAAGCTCAAAACTTAACGAGCAAGGGATAAGGAGCGCCGCCGTAAGCGGAAAAAACGTAAAGGTTATTGAAGAGTTCAAGAACGGCAAGTACTCTATACTTATAGGTGTAGCGACACATTATGGGACTCTTGTAAGAGGCATAGATATTCCTGAAAAGATAAGGTATGCGATCTTTATAGGAATACCAAGGTTCAAGTTCACTATAGGCGAAAAGATGCACCCTATTTTGATGACGCGCATACTTACCTCTTACGCCCTTTACGTTAACAAGCCTGAAATAAACAGGCTTGCGTCGATCATAAGAAGGAAGATAACAAGGTTGAGCCCTGCAGCTCTGCAGATGCTTGCAAAGAAAGTTAAAGAAGGGAATTTGGAAGACCAGTTTATAATTTCAGCATATAACATAGTGAATGAAGCCCTGAAAGATAGGAACTTCCTTGAAAAGTTAGGCTCTACTATAGGGGCTGTAGTGAAGAACGGAAGCATTTACGTTCCAGACATAATAACTTACATTCAAGCCAGCGGCAGGACATCAAGGATGAGGTCATGGGGCAACACTCTCGGGCTAAGCTTTTTGTACGTCGACGATCAGAACCTGTTCCAGCTGTTTAAGAAGATCTCTTCTATAACTTTTGGTATAGAGTGGAAGAGGCCAGAAGAGGTTGACATAAAAGAAATACTGAAGCGCATAGACAGAGACAGGATTGAGGTCAAGGTTGAAGAACAGGTCGTTACATCCGAGGAGACGTCAAAGTTCTCCTCAACTCTTATGATAGTTGAATCGCCTCACAAGGCAAAGACTATAGCTAACTTTTTTTCGAGACCAGCTATAACGATAAGGGAAGGCATAGTGGTTTTTGAAACAGTAGTGAGCGGGAACCTGCTAAGCATAGCTTACACGGCAGGTCATGTAATTGACCTAACTCTCGATAAGGTTGGTTATCATGGAGTTGAAATCATGAAAAATAGTGAAAGGCAGTATATCCCGCATTACGCCGGTATAAAAGATTGTGAAAACGGGCACCAAGTTACGACCGCCGGAAACACCTGTCCTATATGTGGCGCCAGGATAGTAAGGGATAAGGTTGGCATGATCAACGCCTTAGAAAAGCTCGCTTTTGCCGTTGACACTGTGCTCATAGGAACGGATCCAGATACAGAAGGTGAAAAAATATCGTGGGACATATACAACCTTCTGAGGCCTTTTAACTCAAAAATAAAGAGGGTGGAGTTTCACGAAGTTACCAAACCCGCTCTGTTAAAAGCAATAAGCGAATCAAGAAACATAAACGAAAACCTGGTAAAGGCGCAGGTTGTAAGGAGGCTCGATGACAGGTGGCTTGGTTTTGAGCTTTCGACAAGGCTACAGAACGACTTCTGGAAATCTTATTGCAAGGAGGGTTACGGGATAGGCTGTGACAGGCCAAACAGAAACCTTAGCGCTGGAAGGGTTCAGACACCTGTTCTCGGCTGGATAATAGAGAGGTACAGGCAGTACAACGACAAAAAGAACCTCGTAAAAGCGTACTCAGCGCATCTGGAAGGCACTCCCATAAGGTTTTATTCAGAACAAGTAAAGCTTGCAATAGGCGATGAAGTTAAGCTCCGAATAATCGACTCAAAAATTTCTGAGGAAAAGATCAATCCGCCTCCGCCTTACACGATGAGCGAAATACTCAGAGACGCAGCTAACATTTTAAAGCTCTCTGCGAGTGAAATTTCTGGAACGCTTCAAGATCTTTTTGAAGCCGGCTTTATAACTTATCCGAGGACAGACAGCACCAGAGTTTCAGAAGCAGGAATTTCTGTGGCCAAAAACTACATAACTCAGATACTGTCGCTGGACGAAAAGCAGTACTTCTACCCGAGAAAATGGGGTGAAGGCGGGGCACATGAAGCTATAAGGCCCACAAAACCGCTCTCTTCTCAGGATTTAAAGAACTACCTGCAGCAGGGGTTGATCTACACCCCTATAGCGATAAGCTGGAGACATTACGCTGTTTATGATCTTATATTTAGGAGGTTTATAGCAAGCCAGATGGCTCCTGCCACAGTCAGAAAGCAGATAATTTCTTTGAGCGCTGAAAAAGACGGAACAAACCTGACCGTAGATCCAAACCCTCTGGAGATACCCCTGGAATATGTTTTTGATGGTTTTGCTAGAGTTTTGCCCCCATACAGGGAGCTGCGGAGACCGGTTTCTGTGAAAGAAGCTTCTGTAAAGGTTGAAAACTTTTATGAGTTCAGGCGCATAGAGCTGTACTCGGAAGGCGACCTTGTGGAGGAAATGAAAAGGAAGGGCATAGGTAGACCAAGCACTTACTCAACGATTATACAGACAATTCTGATAAGACGTTATGCGATACTCAGCGGGGAAAGGAAGAAAATAGTGCCAACCAAACTTGGAATCGCAGCGTACAGCTTTCTCAAGGATAACTTCTGGGACCTTGTCAACGATGATACAACTTCAAAACTTGAAGCTAAGATGGATCTGATAGAGAACGGAAGCGTCAGCTACAGATCTGTTCTTGACGATATACTTAACGAGCTGATAACAAGGTTAAACATAGAAGTTCCTTTTATCAAAGAGCAGTAACGCTTTAATCTTTAAAATCTAATTTATTGGATGATGATGAATACGAACCCGCATTGAGCGAAAGCTATGAAAAAGGCTGGCTCCTGATGACATCTACCCTATATTAAGCCTCTGAGCGTTATGATAAATAACGCGAGGAAGATAAACGAAGTGAAGGCCGTTATGTTCTTTTTGATCTTCTCTTCGGATATTAAAAGAACAGCCTGCAATAACGAAATGCCTATCCCCAAGGCTAACGGAAAAGACACGGTTATGTTCTCTACGAGCATCAACAATCCCGGGTAAACGCTCATGACCAATGGGAGTTCAGCTATTAGAGAAGCTATCTGTTCCTGTTCTTTTCTCTTTGAAAAAACAAAAGGCGCTACTATTTCAGGAGCGCTGCTTATCAATGGTATGACGAGAAACGATATAAGTGAAGGCTGTACGCTCAGAAACTTAGCTAAATACACAGTTGAATTAACTACGTACTTGCCTGTAAGAGAAAGCAGAACGAGGCCTGCAGCCGTATACAATAATGGTGGTTTTCTCAGACTTTCGTGTTTTTCTCCTTTGAAGGCTTTCTGGGCTACGTACTCATAAAACACGAACAAAAAAATCAATAAAACTGAAGCGTACCTAAAAAGATAATATGATATAAAAAAAAGCACGGATGCAAAAATAAAGGTTAAAAGTGAAGCTCTCGAACCACTGTCCATTTTTAAGGGCCTTTTCGTAAAGAGCTTATAAGCTAAAAGTCCAACAGTCATGACGATAAAAGGTTCACCTAAAACTGTTCCTATAGCAACTTCTGTACCTGCTTTTCCAGAAAATAAACCGTAAACATAAACCGTGAGCTCTGGAAATGTAGTAATGAAAGGGAAAAGAAAATAAATAAAGTGCGTTATCTCATGGTTTTCGAAGGACAGGTCTATGCCGTAAGATAAAGAAAAGCATCCCGTCGCAAAAGCTATAAAAGCCAGCACCTGTAAGTAAACCTGCAACAAAATAGTTGAGAAATATGAATTTAATAGTGTTTCTAAGCAAAAATACATAAAACGTTTAAAGAAAAACTGAGTTAAACTTTCCAGATAAACGATGTTAAAGATCGAAAAAGGAATAGCCAGCATATCTGATGGAAAAAGAGTTCTTGTAGTTGACAGGTCAGGAAGGCTGCTTATCTACAGCAATGGTAAAGAAACATTCAGAAGGTCGCTTTTTAATCAGTTTCTGAAAGTAGGCTACAAGAACGGAGAGAGGATAGCAATTTTACTGAGCGAAAAAGAAGCAAAGTTAGTTACTCATGAAGCATATGAATTCTTGAGTGAATTTAAACAGGATTTAGGCCCTTTTGTTCCTAAAGCGGAAAATCTTGGTTGGGAATTCTTGCAAGAAGATTCCATGAAACTATTAAAAATATACAAAAGCCCTGTTCCCATAGTTCCCCCCGATCAGTATTTTCCTGTTTACGTTCAAATAACTGTTGGCTGCGCATGGAACAGGTGCACCTTCTGTCGTCTTTACAAAGATAAGCGGTACCACGTAATAGAAGAAAAAGAACTTATAGATATGATAAAAGGGCTCATCGATTACTTTGGACCTTCGCTGGCGTCCCGCAGGAGCGTTTTTTTGGGCGATGCCAACGCGCTCCTGATGGATTTTGAAAAGCTGGCCAAATACCTAAAAATAATAAATGGTGTATTCAGGCTGCCAGTTTACTCATTTGTTGACGCATTCCTGACCCCGGAAAAGCTTACAAAGCAAAATCTTGAAACCCTTAGAAAGCTGGGTGTCGAAAGGGTCTACTTCGGAATAGAAAGCGGGAGCAGAACTGTTCTGGACCTGCTTAACAAGCCAATGCAGGTAGAAGATGCTGTTGAATTTATAAATACCTTTAAAAAATCAGGGATAAATGTAGGGTTAATATTTCTGGCTGGCGCAGGGGGAAAAGAATACTGGGAAGAACATGTAAGGAAATCATCAGAGTTTATAAGCAGAATAATGCTTGACAGGAAAGACATAATCTATGTTTCGCCTCTACACGAGTACAGGGATCTGCCTTATTGGGAGATATCAAAAAAGCTTGGAAAGCTTAGCACTGGAGAAAAGCTTGAACAGTTTCATTTAATGAAACATAATATTTATGAAGAGTACTACAAGGTTAACAAAAAAGAGCTTCAGACACCGGTTGTGCTTTACGACATTACAGAATCTGTTTATTAAATTACGCTTAATATATTACAAATGTAACAAGCTTGGTAGTATAAATATGGCGAACAACAGATTGAACAGTACTATCGCAGTAATAGTTGAGTAAATGTAGTCTTTTTCTCTTATGAACTGCGCTAAACCCAGTGCAACCCTCAGGACAGGGGTAGCTATAAGAACTACAAGCCCAAGAAACATTATGGCGACTGGATTCATGGATACCGTGCCTTTTATTAACGTGTTTGCGTTAAAATAAGAGCTGTTGATCATCGAAGCGGTTGACGCTATCTGATTGATTGAGTAGTATCCAGCTTTTCCTTCAATGAGAAGGAGCATGAACCCTATAAAAAGAAGGGCTGCGCTTATAAGAACACCCACCCTCAACGAGTAAGCTATTACGTCGTTAAAATCCATATCCAAGCCCCCTCAGGACCATTTGGATGCCTAAGAATATAAGTATCGCCGAGAAGATGTATCTGATGCTCTTGTTTGTTATCCTTACAAGTATTTTTGTTCCTATAAAGGCACCGAGCAAAACTCCTATAGCGGTTCCGGCTGCTATGAAAGGCTGTATATATCCATATATCCAGTATATTGAGCTGCCAGTAGCGGCCGTTACACCTATCATAAAATTGCTGGTAGTTGTAGATACTTTCATGGGCAGGTTCATAGCCCAGTCCATCCCGAGGACCTTTAAAGCTCCTGAACCTATGCCAAGAAGTCCAGAGATGAAACCCGCAAAGAACATTATTGTTTCTCCCAACCACCACCTTACGCCATAATAGTTAACCTCTTTTTCCAGAACAACATCGTAATAGCTCCCGTATAGCTTGAAAAGCTTAGTGCTCCAGTCGGGCTTGATCTCTTTTGGTAGCTCGTATTTGCTTCTCGTTAGCTGTATGTATACCTGAGAAAGAAGAACCAAACCAAACACTATGTATATCACATATTGAAGATGATGAGAATACATAAAAGCTACAGTGAGAGCACCAACTATCGATCCCGCTGTTGTGGCAATTTCAAGCCCCATTCCAAGCTTTATGTTTGTTATTTTGTCTTTAATGTAAGCGCTGCCGGCTCCGCTTGAAGTGGCTATCGTTGAAATCAGGCTTGCGCCTGTTGCGTAAGCTATAGGCATTCTCAGGTATAAAGTGTAAATTGGCACAAGAAACGTTCCCCCTCCAAGCCCGACTAAAGCGCCTAGAATTCCTGAGACAGCACTAACAGCTATCAGTATGAGGAAATATATTATTGGCTGTATCACGCTTTCCCTTTTGGCGCTTTCAATATAAATTTTTTTAAACCTAGAAAATGATGCCTCTATCGATCAGAATTTTCATCTTTTTACCAGAGATCCAGTCCTAACGGACTGGATAATTCAAAAAGCATGCATCGTTAGCTGCGTTCCACACATGAACTTAACACGAATGTTATCATAAAAAGATCAGAAGCTTTTTGCTTGAACCTTATATTTATACGCATAAAGGTAGACTGCTATAAAGAATATAACGAAAAAAGGCACAAGTATCAGATCGTTTACGTTAACTAAGCTCTCAATATACCAGAACGTTGAAAAAGAAAGAAGAAGCGAAGAGACAAGTATCTTCATATAAGCCTGTTTTAGCTTTCTGACCTGTGTGCGGAGAATAAAAGTGCCGATTATAACTATCAGAATCCCAACAAATGCTCCGCTCAAAGCTGAGACAAAGCTTATGGGTATCAGAGCCACTAGTACTATAGCGGCTTCAAAAGCCTCAACGACCCCTACTGAGAAACCGGTACTCATAATCCCTTTTTCATAGCGCTCTTCAACAGCAGCAGTGTTGCCAGACGACTTTGCCTGAATGGCTCTTAAAGCGGAGCGCCTGGCGCTCCTGCTAAGCCTTAGTCCAAAGTAAAGCAGAAAAGTTGCCGCTATTATTCTTACCCAAAATACTGGCAAAAGCGCTATTGCCTTCCCAACAAAGATAGTTGGTATAAATACTACGAGAACGCCAAGCGCAACCCATAGGAACGCCTTTGCATCTCTGGAATCAGCATACAGCGCAAGCCCGACAGCTGAGGCCTCTGTAAGTTCAAGAAGAGTTATACCAAAGGCGGCAAGAAATATCCCTAGATCCATGCTCAAACTATTTGAAAAGGAAAGTATTTAGACTTTTAGCAAGTTTCTTAAAAAATAGAAGATTAAGTAAAGCAGAAAGCTTATTTAAACACGAAGAATGTCGGACAGAAAACTGCAATAGAATGAGGCTTTCCCATTGAACCCCTATATGTTAAAGCTCTCCAAATATTCGATCAAAACTCTTGCGCTGCTGTGTTCATAGTCCCGTGTTGCATAGACTATGGTTATTTTTTCTTTCTTAAGTAATTCTAGAATCTCCTTAACCTTTGGATTGTTATTTAGCTCTTCTCTGTATTTTAGCCTAAATTCTTCCCATTTCTGTACATCGTGAGAATACCATTTTCTGAGCTCTTTGCTCGGGGCAACATCCTTGATCCAAATGTCTACCTTTTCCTTTTTAATACCGCGTGGCCACAACCTTTCGACGAGCACCCATTTTCCATCATTCTGATTTTTCTCGTCATATACATTTTTATAAAATATCAACGTTACAAAAATCACAAAACTACGATAAAAGTTTTGTTAAGCTTTTGTCTTAAGCACATTTCTGTTTAAAAAAGTATTTATATATGTATCACACAACTATCACGATGTCGGAGGAAAAAAAGAAGCTAGCCGAACAGATAGACAGGGTAGCTATAACAAAATACTACCCGGACAAAGGTTACGTTGAGCTTACCAAGGGTTTTCCTGAAGAGAGCTATCTATGGAACGAAGATTTTCATCCAACGCCTGTAAAGTACAGAAACTGGGGAACATTGACGTACTTTGCCATCTGGTTTGGCATGTCTATGGAGGTTGAAAGCTGGGCTCTGGTTTCTATAGCTTATTCTTTTGGACTCAACTGGTTCTGGGGCCTCATGGCTGTTTTGCTGGGAAACCTTATAATCCTGATACCAATTCTTATAATAAGCCACGGAGGGGCAAGGTACGGCATTCCTGAAACCATAATAACCAGGTCAAGATGGGGAGTTTACGGCGCGTGGATACCTAACATAATAAGGGGAATAATCGGGGCTGGCTGGTGGGGAATCGATACGTGGATAATAGCTGAATCATTTGGCGCCATGTATATAGTTGCAACGGGCCAGGTCGATAAACTCCTCTATTTAGCTCAGCAGTACCCGGCAACTTTGCCTTTCCTGATTTCTACGATAAACCCATTGCTTTTCTGGACAGTCTTTATAGTTACGATAATAGCAAGGGTTATTCTGCTGTACTACTCTCCGCCTAAAACCGGACAGAGAGTTTTGCAGATGGTAAGCTGGAGCGTGCCTTTCATAGCTTTCGCCGGTTTCTTTATAGCTTTCTTCAGCGTCATGAGCAAAGCTAGCTGGCAGTGGACAAGCATACTTTCAATACCTACTACCGTTTCAGGTTCTGCCTTCTGGTTCGCTCTCATAGGACTTATAAATGCAAACGTTGCTTTCTGGGCAACAATGGCCTTGAGCATGCCAGACTACAGCAGGTTCGCAAAGAGCCAGTACGCCCAGAGCTTTGGTCAGGTTCCCATGCCTCTTCTTATGACTGCAATAGGTGCTTTCGGACTTATAACGACAGGCGCTTCGATAGCTGTTTACAAAATACCTATATGGGACCCTATAGTTCTTACAGCTCTTGCTGTATCTAACCCGGCTTTAGCGTTTACCGGGCTTTTCCTGCTCATGCTGGGAGTTGTCGTCGTGAACATATACGCGGACACTGTGGGGCCAGCTTACGACTTTGCAAACCTTTATCCAAAAAAGATAAGCTGGTTTAGGGGCGTGATCATTGTTATAGTAATAGCAGCACTGCTTCAGTCGTGGAGCTATTACTTCAGCGCGTTCAGCTATGTAGAAAACTGGCTTCTAACATACGGAGCTCTTCTTGGAGGGGTTGAAGGCATAATAATCTTTGATTACGCAATAGTAAGGAGGTTTAAGTTTGAGCTTCCTGACAACTATCTGACTTACGGCAGGTTCAGGTATTTCAAGGGAGTGAACCCGGCTGCTGTAATAGCATTTATAGTATCCATGGTGCTCGTATTCCCTCCAAATACATACCTGCCAACCTCACTTGCAGAGCTTTATCCGTACCAGGCCTGGGTTTTTCAGAACGCGTGGTTGTCCGCGATAATCATAGCTGGATTAATATATTTGATACTTATGAAGTTCTGGGTTATACCTAAATATCAGCCGATGCTGAAGGGCGGCCTCCTGAAAGGTTACATAGCTGATGATACAAAGATAATTTTCTCAAAGGATAGAAACACAAATTAAAGATTTTTATTTTTATTAAAAAAATTCTGAAGATAAAAGACTGAAGATCAAATTCCAAAAAGGATATATCTAGCGTGATGCAACCTATCCCTTACCGTTGACAGAACAAGAGTTAATGTCCAAAAGCGTGCCTCGCCTTGATTCTTATGAAAAAGTTACCGGGGAATTGAAGTTTTTTGGGGACGTTTACCTTAACGGTATGCTAACCGGCTATGTTGTGAGGAGTCCTTTTCCTCACTGTATCATTTCTTCTATGAGCTTGGAAAAAGCGCTCAGAGTGCATGGGGTTAAGGCTATAATTACAAGCAAAGACATTCCTGGGACAAACAGGTTCGGGCCATACGATGACGCGCCAATACTTGCGGAGAAAAAGGCGAACTATTACGGTGAAGCTATAGCTCTGATAGCCGCAGAAAGCCTGGAAAGCGCTAAAAGGGCCGAAGAAGAGCTTGAGCTCAAGTGCACACAGCTGCCGGTTGTCGAGAACATAGAACAGTCTCTCGATGGTAAAGTTCTCATACACGAAAAGGGAAACATTGGTGTTCAATTTCACGTCAGCAGGGGCGATGTAAATTATTATGAAAAAAATTCCGATTTTGTCTTCGAGAGAACTTACAGAACCCAGTTCCAGAAGCACATGTACCTTGAACCCGAAAGCGGCTACGCTTACATCGATGAATCTGGAAAGATAAACGTCTTCTCCAACGGTCAGAACCCCTACGCTGACAGAAAGGTCATAGCTAGAGCGCTCAGTATACCAGAAGAAAGGGTCAGGGTCGTCAGTTATCCCACCGGCGGAAGCTTCGGTGGTAAGGAGGAATCGCCTTTTCCAGCTTTTCTTGCCCTTTTGACCTTTTACTCTCACAGACCTGTGAAGATTGTTTATTCAAGAGAAGAATCCGGGGTAGCAGGAGTTCACAGGCACGCTTCAAAGATAGAGCTGAAAACAGGCGTCATGAAAGATGGTACCTTTACCTTCAACGTTTCCAGGGTTTACCTTGATACCGGAGCCTACATGATCTGGGGGCCGAACGTTCTCGGCACGGCTATGGAGGTGTCCAACGGGCCTTACAGGTTTTACGCTGTTGATGCTGAAGGCTTCCTTGTGTATACAAACAACGGCGTTTCTTCAGCGTTCAGGGGTTTTGGTGCACCTCAGGGCGCTTTTGCCATGGAATCGCTGATAGATGAAATTTCCAGGGAGCTCAGAATAGATCCAATAGATCTGAGGTTGAAAAACCTTCTGAAAGATGGAGAGACTGCTCCTTTCGGCACGAAGGCAAGGGGTCTTGAAGGCGTGAGAAACGCGCTGATCATGTCAAAAAGCTCGACTCTCTTAAATTCTGGTAAATCAGAAGGCGACCTTTTTAAGGAAGGCATAGGCGTTGCGCTTGGAATGAAAGGCATAGCTTATGGAAGCGATGAGCCGCCGGTTAACGTAGCTCTTGAGGTTGACCCTGATGGTCTCCTGAAGGTATATTTTTCAAACGTGGATTATGGTCAGGGGATAATAACGGGGAACGCTCAGCTCGTTTCAATGAAGCTCGGTATACCTCTTGAGATGATAAAGGTTTACAATGCAGATACTGATCTTTCTCCGGATTCAGGTTCTTCTAACGCTTCAAGAAGCACTGTAACGAGCGGGATGGCCCTCGTAAAAGCTTGCGAAAAGCTTGTGGAAGAAGTTTCTCAAAAGCTATCAGAAACCCTCAACATACAGTTAGAGGATATCAAGTACGCAGACGGAAGGTTCATAACGTCAGCAGGCTCCTTTAGCATGTTTCAGGCAGTAAAAATGATAAACGAAGGGAAGAGCCTTAGAATAGAGTTCACTTACCACCCACCAGAAGTTGAGAAAAAGATAGAGGGCATGAAAGAGGCCCCCAGGTTCTTCTACACTTACGACGTCCTGATAACAAAGATAGCTGTGGATACTTTAACTGGAAGGATAACTGTTAAAGGAATGGAGCACTTTGTTGATGCCGGAAACATAATCAACAATCTTATAGCAGAATCTCAGGTAGAAGGGGCAGCTGTACAGGGACTTGGTTTTGCTCTTTATGAAGAGCTCAAGTACAGCAGGGGAATCCCGCTGAACATAAACTATACAACTTACATAGTCCCTTCATCAAAGGACATCCCAGAAATTAAAACCTATTTTGTAGAATCTTATGAAGACCTTGGACCTTTTGGGGCCAAGGGCGTGGGCGAAATAGGACTTGTTCCCGTTGCCCCAGCAATCGCAAACGCAGTGAGGGACGCTCTCGGAATATCAATTTATGAGCTTCCGCTGAAAGCCGAAAAGGTAATTGAAGCGCTGGAGATCTTGAAAAAGTAAATAAACTAAGGTGTTTCAGATTTTTTGAGTTAAACAAATATATTAAAAAGCATCAGATTTTAAACATGGGAGTTAAAGTCGTAAAGACGGAAGAGGCGATAGGAAAAAGGCTGGCCTACGATACGACACTTGTTACAAAGGAGAGATCACAGGTTCTCTATGAAAAAGGAACGCTGATTACTGATGTCCATGTAAACAACCTCAAGGACTCTGGAGTTTATTACGTTTACGTGTACGAAGAAGGGGGCGAAGATCTGTATTATGAGTGGGAAATAAGCGAAAGCGTTTGCAAGAAAGTCATAGATGAAAGGTTCTTTGAGTACAGGGTTGCAAAGCAGGGAGCAGCCTTGATTTATTCAAAAGTTCCGGGAATTGTTAATGTAGATAGGGAAGCGCTAAAGGCGCTTAACACATCGGGAATCGCGCTGCTCATAAGCAAAGGCTCAGGCACTGCTGTTGGCTCAAAAGAGCTGGTGGCTGTGGTGGACTCGCTCCCGTTGTTCGTGGAAAAGGGGAAATTTGAAAGCCTCTTAAAAGATCTTAAGATCTCCCTGTCGTTACAGCAGTTTAAATACAGAAGTATCGGAACGGTAATAACAGGGACTGAGGTCTACGAAGGAAGAAAGAAGGATCTTTACAGCGACATTTTGAGCAAAAAAGCAGAGAAATACGGCTGGGAAATAGTGTGCAAAGAAATGGTTCCGGATGATGAAGATCAGATATCGAACGCTGTTGAAAAATGCCTTAAAACTGCTGAAGCAGTTATAGTAACTGGAGGGATGTCAGTGGATGCAACTGACAGGACGCCTGCTGGAATAAAAAAATCAGGGGCAGAAATAATAGCTCACGGAATACCCATAAAGCCTACCACGATGTCTCTGATAGCTTTTAAAGGCGAAAAACCAGTCTTCGGAATTTCCGCAGGAGGCATACACTACAGTGAGCTTAACTCAATAGACGTTATCTTTACAAAGCTTATGGCAGGCTGGAGACCCACTAAAGAAGAAATAGCGCTCATGGGAGACGGCGGACTCCTGCCAAACTTTGAGCCTTCATCAAAGCTGCATTTAGATTGATGCAGAGCTTTTGCAAAATTAAAAGCAAAAAAGAAACTTTTTAACGCTTATCTTTTGAATATAAGTTTATTCTTCCTTTATGTGCAGCTCTCCGTACCTGCCTACGTTTAGCCTTTTTACTCCCCTGTACGTGTTTACATACCCGTTTACGACTTCTACGGTGTCCCCTTCCTTTACCATATCTATCTGTTCGTTCCAGAGGTTCAGAATTATACTGCCGGTTTCATCCTCTATCGTGGCTTCTGCAACTCTCGATTCTCCCCTTGATGTGTTGACGTTCTTTGGTTCAGATATTTTGCTGACCTTTCCGGTAACAGTTACTTTTCTACTATCTTCTTTTATTTCCGCTATCTTCAATGTTTTTATATTAAAACATGTACTATAAAAGCTTAATCTACAAAAATGATAACGTTTGAGGTCTAAAAATATTCATCGTTCCAGCAAACGAAGATCCTGAATGTCGTTTATCTGAAGTTTTTGCAGCAAAAATCAAACAAGAGAAACGTTTAAAACTTGTTGTTTTATAACTAGATTAAGCCCTGGTAGTATAGCGGCCCAGTATGCGGCGCTGTCACCGCCGTGACCCGGGTTCAAATCCCGGCCAGGGCGCCTTTATTTGATGTTAATTTTCCTTCGGCTTTTAAAGGGGTTCTGTATTATATGTTACATTAAGAGAGAAAAAAATTAAAAAATAAAGGCGTAGAAGATAATTAATGTTGGGGTCCTTTTTCTGGTTTGTGTGATCATTTGCTAGAAAAAGGGCCCCGCTGAAAAATAAATTTTAAGCCTTAAGGTAACGGCACCGTTAAAATATGGAATAGTAAAATTATATTCTTTAGAAATTAAAAAATGAAATAAATAATTTTTAAAAATAGTCTTGTGAACGTAAAAAATAGCAAAAAAAATTTTTATTTACGAAGCTCATGAAAAATTTGTATGATCTCACCGAAGGACTTTAAGATCACGGTCGCATGTCCAACGGTATTCAATGAAGATCAGACGATCAACTATGATGAAACAGGCAATATTCTCGATTTTTTGGAAAAAATAGGAATAAAATCAGTGGCCCTATTAATCTTTGGTGGTGAGTATTATAGACTCACTATATATGAAAAAGAGAAGATAATAGAATATCTTTCTTCTTCTACATCCTGGTCTGGCGATATCATGGTTGGTATAAGTGATAATTCATTATTTGCCATGAAGGAACTTTCCAAGGTATCGGCTAAATATGACGTAAAATCATTGATCATTTCGCTGCCGCAGTATATCCCATTCTATCAATTGAATAAGAAATTTGTAGAAAAATTTATCTCTAAAGCTATCGAAATGCTGGATCTTCCTGTGATATTTCAGGATACCAACATTCCATCAGTTTACCTCCCAGACATTGAATTCTGGGGAAGATACATACAATCAGAGAAGGTCGCAGGCTTTAAGATAGAAGGAAAGGGATCTTTGACTAAGATGAAGAAAATTCGAAGCGTTTACCCTAATGTTCTGATATACGGTGGATATCTTGGTCTCGATATTATACGGGAGAGAAAAGTTGGATCAGACGGAAGTATAATCGGATCCTCTATGCCAGACGTGGTTTACAAAATGACGCTCAGGGGTGATGCCGTTGATAGAAGCAAAATCAGAGCATTTCTAAAGTTCGAGGTAAATCATCTGGACAGATTCGTGGAGATTGAGAAGTACATATTGAAAAGGAGAGGTGTTATAAATAATTACAGATGCAGAGAACCATGCCCGCACCTATCAAAGATCCTAATTGACAAGCTTGAAACTCTCATATCTGGGTTTGATTTGCAGATCTGAATCCCGCATATACTATGGGAGGTAGAACACCTCTTCCATACCTCTTCCAGTTCTTCGTTCGCTTGGTGTAATTATTATATCGCTCATATATTCCTGCCATTTCCTGTTCACATCGCTCTCATTTATTATGCGCAACGTCCTGGCAACATCTTCACATTCCCAGATTCCAAAAACATCTTGATCCTCGATGAAAATTGAATAGTTTTTGACGCCGGATTTCTTGAGAAGATCAATCATCTCTGGCCATACGTTCTGATGCCTTTTCCTGTATTCAAGCTCTTTTCCTTCTTTTATTTTTAAATGGAACGCATATCTCATATTTCATTTTATGAATTTCGTATATAAAAATATTTTTGCTATTTCAGTACTCCCGCAAGTATAAAATTTCACTCTTCTGAGGAAATTTATTAGGAACCTCATCTGTTTTAACGGTTTAGGGAATAACAAATGAGGCCCAACAGGAAATTGGTGAGCTGTATAAACTCTGCTCTAAAGCCTTACATGATAAACTTGGGATAAACTTTGCAAAAAATTCAAAGCACAATGATATGATAAAGCCTTTG
>Ga0080003_1000092_pt1 | contig 62895 bp, 69 predicted proteins | sample JossMetagenome_FD_69206 | JGI IMG/M metagenome (GOLD analysis project Ga0080003, IMG submission 69206) | Hot spring microbial communities from Joseph's Coat, Yellowstone National Park, USA - JC2_E (SPADES assembly) (version 2) | ecosystem: Environmental > Aquatic > Thermal springs > Hot (42-90C)... | reverse complement strand
AAATTCTTAACCGCCGGAAATGGGGAAAAATAAACCTACTCTTACACAACACACAGAAATTATGATGTTACCATCGGCATGAAAATTGTGGCATACAACATCATAATTCTGATTAATCAGATTTACCAGAGACCCAAGAGGCAGATATTGGGTGTTGTTGTTTGGTGAAGTATAGGGCAACTAAAATTCTATATATATTGCAGACTAAAATGAAACTCGCTTATTGCTTGAATGAAAGAAGGAGAATTAAGGAATAATTTAAATAATGTCAGTAAATACAATTAATTGTGTCAAAAGAAGACAGATTAAAATTATTTACAGAAGATCAGTTAAAAGAAATTGCTCACCAAGAAGGTATCAGTAAAATTCCTAAAACTTTCGATAAAAAAGACTTAATTAAATTTTTAGAGGGAGTATTAACGTTAGAACAGATAAAAACATATGAAGAAAAATACTCTGAAAAAGAAATAGAGAGAGATATACATATTCACGAAAAAATCAGAGAGAAAAGTATAGAAAAGAAGACCGAAACAACTTCGAAATTAAATATTGATAGAAACAAAATAATCGTAGATTTATCCAAAACTAAAATTGATAAGACAATTATTGAAGCAATTGCTAACGACCTGCATGAGGAGATACCATCGGGTTCGGGAGTAAAGTATTTCGATGGAATGAGTCCTCGTTTGCTAAAGGCTTTGGATGAAATATTTATTATCAGAGAGGAAGATAGAACAGGCAGATATTTTGAATACTTATCTGCAAATTGGTTGTGGAAAAAGTACAGTAAAAATGCAACAAGTATTAACTTTAGACAAAAATTGCCGAAGATAGGAGAAATAGACATCATACTGTATGATAATAATGATTTCCCCTATGTTATTGGTGAATGCAAGGACAGACAAAATGTCAAAATAGAAGATATAGACAAATGGCTAAGTAATTCTGATAGGATTATTCAGGAATTTGGAGATGAAATGATCAAGAAAAATACTAGCCTGCTTCGGTTCACAGAGATTGCTTCTATAGATTCCTATTTCTTTAGTTCTACTGGTTTTACTCAAGGAATAATAGATAGATTGAAAGAAAATGAAAAAATAGAGAATGGGATATATACAGCCAAGAAAAAGATAGGAAGCAAATATCAAGTAAAACTCCACTTAGTCGATGTGAGAAATAATCAGTTTAAAGAAGTATACCCTACCTAATTCAAACCCTTATTCTAATTATATCTATTATCAATGGAGGTTGTTTCTGTCTTTCATCTAATAGATTACGTGCATTTTGAAATTATATCATAGCCATCATTATTACGAGATTCATCTTTGTTGTCATTCAATCCTCACCTTAGTCTTATTATAAACCTTAAGAGTCTTTCCCTCTTTAATCTTCTTTTGCTGATACCATAACGTTGACTTGTTTATCTTCAACTTTTTCCTTTTCTCAGGGTCGATTGACATGATCCTATCTCCACTGTCTCGACCCTAATACATCCAAGAGATAATAGCGTCGAAACCGAGTATGATGTGGAATTTCAAGGAAAAGTTGGTAGTTGGATCAAGACAATCCGGTACCGAAATAATTAGTAGCCCAAATGCGAAGAGGGCACTCTAAATATATATCTAAAGAGCTTATCGTTCTCTGAGAATAATATGATGCCAAGCCTGAGCGAAATAAGAAGGCTCAGAGAAAAATTGAACATAACTCAGAAAGAGCTGTCACAGATGACAGGCTTCAGCCAGTCCTATATAGCCAGACTTGAAAGGAATGAGCTCAACCCCACTTATGAAAGCATCCGGAAAATATTCGATGTACTGGAAAATGAAATGTCTAAAAGGGAAGAGTATGTCAAACGGGCGAAGGATATAATGACAGGAAATATAATCTTCGTTTCAAGCAAAGACAGATTAAGCAAGGCGATCAAAAAGTTCAAAGATTACGGGTATTCACAGCTACCGGTAATTGATAAGGAAGTGAGCGTTGGCTCTATTACGGACAACATTATAAGGGACGTGATATCTAAGTTCGAAAACAGGAGGGAAATAAAGGCACTTTATGTGAAGGAGGTAATGGGCGAACCTTTTCCCCAAATTTCTGAAAATACACCGGTGAAAATAATTTCTTACCTCCTCACCGAATACCAGGCGGTTCTTGTGAGCAGGGAAGGGAAAATAGTGGGAATTATCACAAAATCTGATCTGCTGAAGACAGTTTGATTTTCTGACGAAAAAACAAGCCTCAAATTTATGAAAAAATTAAGTGCTCTGCAGTAAATATAATTTTGTCCCCTGTTTTCTTGGATGAATATTCAATGAAGAAATGTTGCTTAATTTCCATTGGAATTTCCTAGAATGTCTGTTAGGTTTACAACCTGGTATGAGACCTTTTTTCCATCAATGGCATTCCTAACTCTTCTCTCCCTCTCCGCCAGGGAGTTTCCGCTGCCGCTCTTTATTTCGAGAAATACCACATCAATATCTTCCTCACCAGAACTGAGCCCTCTAAAGACAATGAAATCCACCGGGGAACCGAGATGTCTGAAATCACGCATATCAGCATTCATCAACCTTGAAAGGATCATCGGGGAAAACTCCTCTGATACCTTCCCTGTCAAAGTACGGAGTGATCTCTGTATTGCATCCTTCCTTATCTTATCCTCCACCTCCAGTTTCCAGGATTCGAGTTTTGCTTCATAGTCCTTTCTCACTGCCTGATCCATCTGCCTTGCCATGTCCTTAAGGGCTGTTTCACTCCACTGCCTGAACAGGTCGTTTGCTATGGATTTACCAATATCCTGGGCTCTTGCCCTTTCCCTCTCTATATTCTCTCTCAATTTTCCGATTCTTCTCTCATACAGGAGAATCACTAATACCAGGATAAGCAGGAAAAGCAGTGCCGCAATGATAATCTCGGGAAGCACTATCATCACTCTCCTGAATATTTTCATGTGCCAGTTATATTTTCCGTCAAAACTTCGGAAAGGTTATTTCCACGGAATGTTTTAGCGCTCTATGAAGATAAAGTTAGAAGGTGGATCAAAGGACTACTGGGCTGTCTGGTACGAGGAACCTGTTATAAAGATGATAGATCAGAGAATCCTGCCAGGGAAATTCCAGATAGTGGATGTGAGAAATACGGAAGAACTTTACGACGCGATAAAGGGGATGACCGTAAGGGGGGCTCCATCAATTGGTGCGGCCGCAGCATATGGAGTTGCCCAGGCAGTGGCACTGGGAATTAATCCCGATTATGCCGCCAGGAAGATAAAATCGGCGAGACCTACAGCGAATGATCTCTTTTACGCTGTTGACTATGTGATGAAGCATAGGGGGGAGGAGAAGAAATACGCGGAAAAATACGTTTCATCAATCGTGGAGAGGTCAAGGGCAATAGGTGTTAATGGAAATACCTTGATAGAGAAGAACGCAAAGATACTGACTCACTGCAATGCTGGTGCCCTTGCCTCCGTTGATTATGGAACTGCCCTATCACCAATAAGGATAGCTCACAGGAACGGAAAGAATCCCTTCGTCTGGGTGGATGAGACCCGTCCAAGACTACAGGGGGCAAGGCTGACAGCATGGGAGCTTGTTCAGGAAGGCATTGAACACAGGGTCATAGCGGACAACGCCTCCGGTTTCCTGATGAATGAGGGGGAGGTTGACCTCGTAATAGTGGGCGCTGACAGGATAGCTGAGAATGGGGATTTTGCAAACAAGATAGGCACGTACGAGAAAGCGGTAGTGGCGAAGGAGAACGGTGTTGATTTCTACGTTGCAGCTCCCCTCAGCACATTTGATTTCACGATTGATTCTGGTAAAAAGATACCTATAGAATACAGGGGGGAGGAAGAGGTTTCAAAGATAGGTGATGTGTTGATACCCCCGAGGGAATCTCACACATACAATCCAGCCTTCGATGTCACACCGGCGAGATACGTGACCGGATACATAACGGAATATGGAATATTTAAGAGCAATGAGCTGGCATCCCTTAAAGAGAGATGGAAGGAAGGTCTCTCAGAAATTACGGAATTCGATAAGATTTAATTGTTGTATTTTCATTTCACTCCAGTGGAAGAAAGACCTGTGCTGTGGGAACCAGGGGAGCTATGCGGTAAATCCAATATTGAAAAATACAGGACGTGGGTCAATGAAACACGTTTGAAGGATTTCAATAACTATGAGGAGCTATGGAGATGGTCCGTAGATGAGCTGGAGGAATTCTGGGAAAGCATACTTTCGTATTTTCGAGTGATAACTGAGGGCACCTACAGAAACGTTCTCAACACAAGGAAGATGCCTGGCAACAGGTGGTTCGAGGGGCTGAAATTGAATTACGGGGAGAACAGTCTTCTCCTGGGTAGCCAGGAGATCATGGCAGTCTCGAGGAACGAGAAAGGGGAAAGGAGAGAGATTTCCAGAGGGAATTTCCTGAACACTGTTGGTTCCATACAATCATTCCTCAGTGATATTGGAGTTGTGAAGGGAGATAGGGTTGCTTCGATGCTTCCTAACATTCCCGAGGCCATGGAGGCGATGTTTGCCACTGTTTCATCCGGAGCAGTATGGTCAAGCTCCTCTCCGGATTTCGGATCGGAAGCAGTCATAGAAAGGTTCAGGCAGATAGATCCGAAGGTGCTGTTCGTCGTGGAAGAATATAGTTACGGGGGCAAAACTTTCAGGAAGGATGAAACCATAGATAGAGTGGTGGGAAATCTACCTTCCCTGAAGGCGATAGTTGTTGTGGGAAGGGATGGAAAACATGGGAAGAAAACATTCTCCTGGGAAAACGTGTCGAAAGATTTGAAGACGCCGCATTTCGAAAGGGTTGAATTCAATGATCCCCTGTGGATTCTCTATTCCTCCGGTACCACGGGCCCTCCCAAGCCCATAGTCCAGAGCCACGGTGGAATTCTCCTAGAGCACCTGAAGCTCCTTTCCCTTCATTACAATATGATGAGGGGAAAGAGGTTCTTCTGGTACACAACGACAGGATGGATGATGTGGAACGTCCTCGTCAGCTCCATAACCACAGGGGCAACTGCAGTTCTCTACGATGGCAGCCCCGGTTACCCTGATTTGTATGGATTGTGGAGCATGGTGGAGGAAGAGGGAATAAATTTCTTTGGCACTAGCGCCGCATACATATCCTCCCTCATAAAGGAAGGAATAAAAGTAAAGGGGAGATATTCTCTGGAGAAACTTGAGGCCATAGGTTCAACAGGCTCACCCCTCTCCCCTGAAGGTTTCAGGTATGTTTATGAGAACGTAAAGAAGGATGTCTGGCTCGCATCAATAAGCGGAGGGACTGACCTGTGCACCGCCTTCCTCGGAGGATGCATATGCGAACCTGTGAGGGAAGGGGAGCTGCAGTGTCGCAATCTCGGTGCGGATATACGTTCCTACGACGAGGAGGGGAATGAGTTGATAAATAGCGTCGGGGAACTCGTTATAGTGAAACCAATGCCTTCGATGCCCATCTATCTCTGGAAGGATGACGGCAAGAAACTTCTTGAAACCTACTTTTCAAAGTACCCTGGCGTCTGGAGGCATGGCGACTGGATTATACTGACAGAAAGAGGATCCGCGATAATCCTTGGAAGATCGGATTCCACCCTCAAGAGGAAGGGAATAAGGATTGGCACTGCTGAGATATACAACGTTCTCGATGGAATCCCTGAAGTGAAGGACAGCATAATAATAGGGGTTGAACTGCCAGGAGGAGATTATTACATGCCGCTTTTCGTCGTTGCCGATGAGAAGGATTTCCAGTCCCTCAGGGAAAAAATATCCAGGAAGATAAGGGAAGAACTTTCCGCCAGACATGTTCCAGATGACATAATAAGGGTATCGCAGGTGCCGAAGACGATAAACGGAAAGAAGATGGAAGTCCCCCTGAAAAAACTCTTCATGGGCTCTCCACCTGAAAAGGCGTTCAACAAGGGTTCGATGGCCAACCCCGAGGCTGTGGATGAATTCATGGAAATAGCTACTAGACTAAGAAAGGAAAGGGGTTTGACTTAGTAATGAATCTTCTCCCACATCTTCCTTGCAAGGTCTCCATCATACAGGTATTTTCTGTAATACTCCCCAGCTTTCTCCCTTTTCCTTCTGTGTTCCTCTAGGAACCTGTTGATTTTCTCAGCCAGCATCTTCTTTATCTCTCCTGTCAGCATCCTTCCCCTGGAATAATCTTCACCTATTCTTTCAATCTTTGCATCATCCTCTTCGAAAATGTAGTAGAGCCACTGATAAGGGATATCAACCGTAAGATCCGCCCCGAGCTTCCTCTGGAGTTCAGCGGTTGCCTGGCCTCCCGAGAACGCATACTTCATTATCTTCCTCTCAACAGTATCAGGGTCGTCGGAAAGATATATCGCGGATTCCGGTATTGAAGAGCTCATCTTCCCTTCCGATGAAGTGAGCGGTGGGAGGAATTTGCTGTGTATCTCCGCTGCCTTGAAGTAACCCAGCGATTCAGCAATATCCCTCTGAAGTCTCCAGTATGGATCCTGATCTATGGCTGCGGGAATGAGGCATCTCCTCCTCTCGAACATTGTCGGGACTATCTGTATCGCAGGGTAGAAGAGAATACCTATGTTCGTTGAGTTATCAAAGCCAAAGGTTGCCTTCACCTCTGAAAAATTAAGCTTCTTCGCCACGGAGATGGCCAGAGGGTACATATTCCTGATGTACTCCGTGTCCTTGAATATGAATGTTTTTTCGGGATTGAAACCCACCGCTATTATATCCAAGATATTCTCATAGGACCATTCCTGTGTCTGGTCGAGCGTGTAGTCCTGATTTCTCAGGAACTTCTCATCGTCCGTTACCTCAATATACACGTTCACGTCAAAAACATCCTGAAGCCATTTGGTAAAGAGGAAGGGAATGAGATGACCTATATGCATGCCCAGTGAGGGAGCCCTTCCCGTATAAAGGTAAAATCCCTTACCTTCCCTGTAGTCCTTAAGCACGAGGTCGAGGTCCCTGTGGGAGAAGAATACCCTCCTTCTCAGCATTACGTGGAGGTTCCCCTTTGAGATGCTATTCATTTCATCTATTATTTCTTCAGAAATCTTCTGGGTCCCGAACTTCTCGACAAGCTTGTCGTAGTCCACTTTGCCTGTTACGTCCCATGGAGTGACGTTGAATCCGTTTTCTTCCACCTGACCTTATCTTTTTCTCAATAAAATCATTACCGCAGTTGGAAATGATTTTATCGTAATTGGGATTCAATCATCATGGGATTGAGCATAGCGGTGGAAGGAATCAAGGATGGAGGGGAGATACCGAAGAGATTCACGTGTGACGGGGAAAATCTTTCCCCCAGGATAACCATATCGGGCGCACCGGAGAAGGCTAAAGCTCTCGTTCTGATAATGGAGGATCCTGATGCCCCCATGGGACTTTTCGTCCACTGGACACTTTTCAACATTCCTCCAAACACAGTTGAAATTAAACCCGGCATGGGAAGGGAGAGGGTCACAGCAGAAGGGATGGAACAGGGGAAGAATGATTTCGGGAGAACCGGCTATGACGGTCCGTGCCCTCCAAGGGGTCACGGTCCTCACAGGTACTATTTCCGTCTCTACGCCGTTGATTCAAAACTTTCGCTTCGCGGCACACCAACGAGGAAGGAAATATTGAATGCAATGGAAGGGAAGATCCTGGAAAATACATATATTATGGGAAAGTACGGGAGATAGCTCAGCCAATGTACCCTATGAAGTGATGAGCAATCATCCCTACTGCAAAAGTTCCAAGGAAACCCAGCATTACCAGTCCGAGAGATCTTGCCAGGTCCCTCCGTAATTTTCCATCCGATTGAATTGAGATGACTGATGTAACTATACCGTCAGCAATCATAACAAGAATCAGGGATGTTATGAGGGCGTCGTATCTCTGAAGAAATAAGAATGGGATTATAGGAATCACCGCGCCTATTGAATAATATGTGGCCGTATTTCCAGCCGCTCTTCCCGCGCTGTAAGATGCGTTCACCTCAATCTGCCCCTTTGCCTTCTCTGATAGATATGAGCCTATTGTCATGGATATGAGACCAGAGATCCCGAACACTATGCCACCGATTGCGATGTACATATGATCTATGAAAACGCCCGTGAGGCCGGCAACGCTTGCCAGAACTTCTATCAGACCGTCGGACATTCCGTATATCGCATCCTTCACCTTGTCTGCGCTTCCCTTGAGCTCCTCTGACATCTTTATGAATGTATCCTCGTGCTCCCTCTCATCATCGAGTATCTTGGATAGCTGTTCCCTCTCCCACTGCTCCTTTGATTCTCTTTCAAGGTATTCGGAATATTCCCTTATTGCCTCCTCCTCTCCCCTTTCCAGGTATCTCACAAGAAAGGAGATTCCGAAAATCTTCTGAAGGAATCCCACGTATTTGTAATACACCGGATTCCTTCTTCTGAACGGGGGAGGGGTTCCACCCCTTCTCTTTATTATCTCGGCCCAGAAGCCAGCATGCCTAGTCTCTATGGATGAGAGCTCCATGAGCTTCATCGCTATCTTCTCATTTCTCTCGCTCCTCCTGAACGTGTGCATGATTCTGTTTGATATCCTTTTGTAGAGATCTGCATCATTTAGCTCGTTCTGGTAAAAGACTTCTGGACTCCCGACCACATGTGATAAAAGAAATCGTTATAAAAAAGTTGGGTAACTTTTGTGAACAAAGCCGGAATTTCTTCATTCTTCATCGCAGGGAAAAATGAAAAACTATTTTCATCGTTCACGAAATCATCTATTGCGGAGCAGTTAATAGGAAGCGTTCCTTATTCAGGTGAAAACATGTGCGATACTCTCTTCAAGACCGGTGATGGGACATCATACTTCGCTAAGAACAGCGACAGGGAACCTTCTGAGGCCCAGTATGTGGAATATTACCCAAGAATTGACTTCAGGGATCAAGTAAAAACAACGTATATTGAAGTGGAATACCGTGGTCAGGTAAACGCTATTCTCATTTCCAGACCCTACTGGATATGGGGTGCGGAGATGGGAGTGAATGAAAAGGGTGTAGCAATAGGAAATGAGGCAATATTTTCCAAGCCGAAGCACAAAACAAAAAGTCTCCTGGGAATGGACGTCCTGAGGCTCGGACTTGAGAAGGGCAACACTGCCCGTCACGCTGTGGAGGTGATGGAAGAATATGTTGAGAAGTACGGGATAGGAGGATCCAACAGCAAATATCACCAGTTCTACTACAACAACTCCTTCTTGATCACGGATGGTAAGGAGTCATTCATACTCGAAACAGAAGGAAAGGAACATGAATCTAAAGAAGTCTCTAAATGGGGTTCCATATCCAATTTTCCCTCTGTGAAGAGCTACAGGCTTGACTCTCTCTACTCCCGGCTTGGGCGAGGGTATCTTCGACAGAAGAGGACGTCCTACCTCATAGAGAAGGCAGAAGACGTCAGGAGCATCATGGAAATAATGAGGTCCCACCATGATGGATTCACCCATCCAAGGAACGGAAACAATGAAGACATATGCATGCACGGCGGTTTCCTTTCAAGAAGGGATCAAACAGCGAATTCCTTCGTCGTGGAAATAAAAAGGGATTTTATGGTTGTTTGGACAACATATTCGAGCAATCCATGCGTCTCACTGTTCAAGCCTGTCATCTTCAAGGACGGTATCGTTATCGGCCCGCCCCTAAAGGAAAGGGGCTACTGGGAAGAGGCGGAGATGCAGCACCTGAAATTGTTCCAGGGTTCCCAAGCTATCTACGAAAGCTACAGATCGAAGATTTCCGAGGCGCAGGAGGAAGTATTCGCAAATTTTCATCCTGTGTTAAGTGCACTGGAAGAGGGAGATAAAAAATATAAAGGTCTATTAGAGGAATTTTCCAGATACATAGAAAGTCTTGATGCTGAGCTAATTAAGTCAGTGGGAAGCGTGAAGAAGTCAAGATCTCTTTACTCCCTGTGGATAAACAGGCAGATGGAAAGCATCCTTGCTCTTGTGAAAGGAAGAACGGAAGGTATTCAGGGCCTTAAAACCGGTGAATAGCTCAATCATAATATTTCGGAAGAATTTTTGCGAGTGGAAAGATCATTTCTAAAAATATGACAACATTTTCTACTTTGCAGAGTTACACAACACAGTGCACGAATTATTAGAAATAGAGGATCACCTTTCTAGGATACTCGCATAGAGAAAGGATAAATCTTTTCAACTGATTAAGGTAGCGTGATAATATGGCCAAGAACGTCATAATTATGGGAGCCGCGGGCAGGGATTTTCACAACTTCAACGTTTTCTTCAGGGATAATCCTGAATACAACGTCGTTGCCTTCACGGCTACGCAGATACCCAATATAGAGGGAAGGACCTATCCCAAGGAGCTCGCAGGAAAGCTCTACCCTAAAGGAATTCCAATATATCCAGAATCTGAGCTCACGAAACTGATAAAGGAAAAGAAAGTGGACCTGGTCGTGTTCGCGTACTCTGATGTGCAGCATGAATACGTGATGCACAAGGCGTCTGAAGTTCTGGCTGCCGGAGCCAGCTATCTTCTTCTCGGTCCAAAAGACACGCAGATTAAGAGCAAAAAGCCAGTAATATCCATATGTGCTGTCAGAACGGGCTCAGGCAAGTCACAGACAACAAGACGGGTAGAGGATATACTGACGAGCATGGGAAAGAAGGTTGTGGCAATTAGGCATCCGATGCCATACGGGAACCTTGTGGAGCAAAAGGTCCAGAGATTTGCCACCCTCGAAGACCTGGACAGGCAGAAATGCACCATAGAGGAGAGGGAGGAGTATGAACCTCACATAAGGAGGGGTGTTGTTGTGTATGCGGGTGTGGACTATGAAGCAATATTGAGGGAAGCAGAGAAGGAGGCTGACATAATACTCTGGGACGGTGGAAACAACGATTTCCCATTCTACAAGAGCGATCTGCAGATAGTGGTTGCGGATCCCCACAGGCCAGGTCATGAAGTGAAATACCACCCGGGTGAGACGAACCTGAGGATGGCCGATGTCATAGTTATCAACAAGGAGGAAACGGCATCCCTCGAGAACATAAATGAGGTGAGGGATAATATAAGGAAACTCAATCCCAATGCTGTTGTCATAGATGCTGCCTCACCATTCTTCAGTGCTGATGCCGATAAGGTGAGGGGGAAGAGGGTTCTCGCGATAGAGGACGGTCCCACACTGACCCACGGAGAGATGAGCTATGGAGCTGCAGTGATATTCTCCATGAAGCACGGCGCAGCCGAGCTGGTTGATGCCAAGGAATATGCCAAGGGATCGATAAGAGCTGCTTACGATAAGTACAAGCAGATTCACAATTACCTTCCGGCCATGGGCTATTCCCCGGAGCAGATCAAGGAGCTTGAAGATACGATAAATGCAGTGGATGCGGACCTTGTTGTTTCAGGTACTCCCATAGATCTAACGAGGGTGGTGAAGATAAACAAACCCATCGTGAGCGTGAAATATGAACTTCAGGAAATAGGAAAGCCGGACCTGAAGGACGTCCTCGAAAAATTCGTGAAAACACACTGATGCCTTCAATCTTTCCTGAAGGCACTCTCCACTATTTTTTTAATTAATTCTTCCTTTGATCCATCGTACTCCACTTCAATTTTCTTTACCACTCTGTAAGGCTGCCTTGGGTACCTTCCTTCTGAAACTGTGAAATCCAGGCCCAGTGACCTCAATATCTCAATAAGACTCTCCCTTGGAAACCCCTTCCTGACTCTTCTTCCCATTTTCCTCGAAACAGAATCGTCGAAATATGTCTCCCAGATTGTCCTCTTCATTTCTCTATCAGCACAGCGTTCACAACGCCATTCTGACCGGGACGGGATGTGACCCTTGCCTTCCCGGCCTCAGTGACAATTACCGCACCCTTTGTTATTATGTTCCTCTGTGCGAAGTGAGGATCTGCAATGTTCTCTGAAACGTTAAGAATTTTCAACCTTTTCGTCACTTTCTCGCCGGGTATAGTCACATTGGCCTCATTCCCGCTCAGCAGCACAGTCTTGATATTCCCTCCCATCCCCCTTATCTTCTTTCTCTTCACTTCTCCGAGAACAGTGAGGGTTGGTTCTCTGCCAAGTTCAAATCTCTTCTTGTGTCTATTCCTTTTCAGTTTTCCACCGGATATTTTTGTCCTTCCTCTGCCGTGGTATATTGCCATGTAATCAAGGAAATGGATGGAAGGTAGTTAAACCTTTCACTCGTAACGGAGAAACACTTATTTCTTAATTTAGGATGTATAAAAGTGAAATATGCGCTCCTCCTCCTGGTTCTCATAATAGCCGTGCTACTATTAGTACCCCTAGCTCATTCGGATCAGAAATCCGTATTCATAGTGAATTTTGATTATCCGGTAGACAGGGGGGCTCAGGATTACTTTCAGAGTGTTCTCTCGCTGGCCCAATCCCAGGGTGACCCGGTGATAATAGTGATGAACACACCCGGAGGGTATCTCGAAAGTGCATTTAACATTGTGAGTTATATAATTTCTGCGGAGAAGAATATTACCGTAACAACATACGTCCCCCCTGGAGATATGGCTGCATCCGCAGGTTCCTACATTGCCCTCGCTTCAAACTTCGTCTTCATGGGAAATGCAAGTATCATAGGTCCCTCGGAACCGTATGTGATAGGCGGTACTCAGCTGGAACAGGAGCATGTAACAAACGCATCCCTGGCACTGATGACCTCCCTCGCTCAGGCTCACGGGTGGAATGAATCGGCAGTATACCAGATGGTGGAAAAGAATGTAGCATTCACGGCGCAGAACGCATCCAGGATAGGTCTCATAACTGGTCTTACTGACAGCCTTTCAGGCGTGATCAAGAAACTTGGGTATCAGGGGATGCCCCAGGAACAGTTCTATGAGAATCAGGTGCAACAGCTCGAGTCGTTCCTCTCCAATTCCACAGTTGCAGATTTCCTCATTCTTATCGGGGTGATAGCGATAGTTCTTGACATATTCCACGGATCCGTGATCCTCAGCGTTTCGGGTGTTATCGCGTTGGCGCTTGGAATCTGGGGTGTGACGCTCATCAGTTTCCAGCCCATAGCTATACTTTTCATAGTGATCGGCATCGCGCTGATTTTCCTTGAGATCAAGCTAGGCCACGGATTTGCGCTTGCGGGAGGGGTCGGTATGATCATAGTTGGAGGATTGATAATGCTGATAGGTGTTACATACAATTCAAACAATCCCGTCCTCAATGGAACAAGCTACGCCCTCATTGCTCTGGAAGCAACCGTGATACCTATTGGGGCTCTCTACCTCATAGCCCTGAGAAGGTCTGTCATGAAGAAGCCGCCGAAGGTAGGTCCGCAGACAGTCATTGGAAAGAGGGGAAGAGCGGTGACTGACATTGAGCCGGGGCAGAAGGGCGTTGTTATAGTCCAGTCCGAGGAGTGGACAGCGATCTCAGAGCAATCAGTAAGAAAGAATGAGGAGGTTGAGGTTGTTGAAGTGAAGGAAGGGATTCTCCTGGTCAGGAAACCTTCCTCACCTTCAAGGTGACCTTGTCATCCAGAACCTCAACCACAGTGACCATATCTCCGTCACTGGTATCGGAATCACATATGAAGCTCCAGTCCTCATTCACAACGGTTACGGTCCCCGGCTCCCCCGCCGGCACTCCCTTTAAAACTTTGCCGGTCTTCCCCACAAGATTCTCGGGATGAAAGTATTTTTTAGTGATCCTTGAGGATGTTGTGAGGGAGAAGCCTATGAACAGAAAGAGAGTGATAACGAAAATAATGATGGAAAAAACGAGAAAGAAAACTACCCCGCCCGAAATGAAGTATTCCGCAAGAAGGAAAGCAGCGAACGCAGCCAGAGCCACAAGTAGTCCTATCGTTCTGTAGCCATATTTCACAGTTATTCTGCTTACTTCTCTGGGCATTCTGATGTTTATTGCTTCTTGATATTTGAGGATGAGGTGTCTGAGGATGCCGCTTTCAGTGTATCAACGAACGGCCGGAACATCTCTGTGAATTCCATGGGTATTATGTACTTGGTGGATTGGCCCGACCCCAGGGCTTTCAGCATGTCCAGATACTGGAGTGCCATGGTCTTCTGATCTATCTCCTTGGCCGCATTGAATATGGTTGTCAGGGCGAGAGCGTAACCTTCGGCCCTCAGGATGGCGGACTGTTTGTCACCCTCCGCCCTTAGGATATTGGACTGCTTATCCCCTTCGGCCACAGTTATCGTTGCCTGCTTCTTCCCCTCAGCCTCTGTGACCACCGCTCTCCTGGACCTTTCTGCGCTCATCTGCATTATCATTGCGTCCTGCACATTCTTCGGCGGAAGTATTTCCCTTATTTCCACGTTTGTTACCTTTACCCCCCACCTTGTTGTTACTTCATCCAATTTGGTGCGGAGTATCGCGTTTATATTCTCCCTCTTCGAGAGGACTTCGTCAAGGTTTATATCACCTATGACCGCCCTGAGGGTTGTGGTTGCAATACCCATCGCTGCACCCTCAAAGTTCTGCACCTGTATAACTGAATCCGAGGCGTTGAAAACCTTGAAATATATTATAAAGTCCACATCAACTGGGGCGTTATCCTTGGTTATGCAAGTCTGGTGCGGGATCGTGAGATATCTCTCCCTCAGATCCACCCTCACCGGCACATCTATGAACGGATATATGAACACAAGTCCCGGCCCCTTTTCAGCAAGGGCCCTTCCGAACCTGAATACGACAATTCTCTGATACTCCCTTACCACTTTTATTGAGTAGAAGAGGAATGCCAGAATGATAAGAACCACAATGGCTATAACAACTTCCTCACCAACCCCTACCACCAGGGTTGTAACGTCAACCGGAAATGACATAAAATCTCATAGGAAATTTATATAAATGCTTTTTGACCTCATTTCTGGCAAGTTCAAATTAGGAAATGAGGAATGACAGTTTCATTTGAATAGTAATCCGAGCGAATTTAGATGGGCCTAAATTCTTAATGTGAGGAGCTCACTTCAAAAATTATTAATATCATCTCACTCTTTCCAATTATGGCCAAGGTTGACTTCAATTCCAAGCCAATAGATGATAATTTCTTTGACAAGCCTGATGAATACCCTGTTACGGGGACACACAACGGTCACGAGGTTAGGGCGGAGGGAAAGCAGAGGCTGGATAAGGATGGGAAACCCTACCCAACAAAGCTAGGAATACACGGTACAAACGTGGCCGTGGATTGGGATTCATGCATTGCAGATGGCTCCTGTATGGATGTCTGTCCGGTAAATGTGTATGAGTGGTTCCTGAATCCAGGTAACAAGGGAACCGGGAACGACAAGAAGATTGAGCCAGGGACAGATGAGTGGAATAAATACAGGACAGACAAATGTGATCCGGTGAGAGAGGCGGATTGCATATTCTGCAATGCCTGCGTGACAGCCTGTCCTGTGAGTGCGATATCTGTCGCGATGAGAAAGTAATCCTATTTTTTTCTCTTTTCAGATTTCATATTTTCAATTTCTGATTTCTCTTCCAGAATTGAAGTCCACGTGAGGAAACATCCTGAGAGAAGTTCATTTTTCATAGAAGGTACCTCCTGAAGAATGCCGAAGTTCTTTCCCAGGCATCTTCCGCTGCATCCCTGTCATATGCGAATCCATCCTCGTTGGCGAATGCATGCTTAGCCCCAGGGTATATTTTAAGTTCTATCTGTTTTTTGTATTTTATCATTGAAGAAATCATATCAGGTATTCCGGAATTGATCCTTGGATCCTCTCCGGCATATATGGCGTTGATAGGTCCCCTGATCCTGGATATATCTTCAAGATTTGGTGGACTCGAGCCGTAATAAATCACGGTTGCATCCATAGGAATCCTGGTAGACAGCCTGAATGCGAGCCCGCCTCCCATACAGAATCCAACTACCCCAAATTTTTTGGGATTGAAATTATCCTTTAGGTACTGGTATCCCATACCCAGGTCCCTGAGCATTCTTTCCTCCATTTCCCCTCTGTCCATAAGAAGCTTTTTTATAACCACTTTCTGTTGTTCATCTGCCCTTTCAATTATTCCATTGATAGTAGAAGGGTCTTCTCTCTTCCCTTCCGGTATCTCGAAAAAAAGACGCATTGATGTAGCTATGTTCTCTTCGGTGAAAACATCCTTTTCCTCCCTTCTTGAATAGAGGTGGGGTGCAAGCACAAGGAAGCCAAGAGATGCAAGCTTTCTTGAGTATTTTTTAATGAAGCTCGTGAGACCCCAAATTTCCTGTATGACTATTATTGCCGCTCGGGAATCCCTTTCTCCTGCGAGGAAAGATGTGATTCCGGACCCGTCGAACGTTGTATACTCAACAATCTCCTCTTTCATATATGCTGGATAGGGCAGTTGATTTAAAAATATTGTGTATGAACGAAGAAAAACCTGGCAGCATGCTGTTCATCATCTCTGATTTATCACTTCAAAACCATATCTTATAATATCCTTGACATTCCCGAACGTCTCCAGCTCTGCTATTTCTTCCTTGGTGAACCATCCGGAATCCATCGACTCCTGGTTTGTGATGTAATAATCTTCATCAGCCACACCAAGGTATATCATGTCGAAGTGTTCATGCGCCCCTTCTGCGTACGGTACTATTTCTCTCATTATAATGAGTGGTTGGGGAAGGCTGACGGTGCCGTCCCCTGAGATTTCAATATTTGTGGAGGAAACAACATGAAATGTGGTCCCAGTCTCCTCTCTAGTCTCCCTAATGGCACACTCCAGTGGGTCTTCCTCTGGCTGGAGATGACCTCCAGGATATATCCAGACACCCAATTTCCTGTGCTTAAGAAGGAGAACCTTATTTCTTTCTTTATTGAATAGAAGAACACCGCCGACGATGCATTTCTTCAACGGGGACGCCATAGACCACCAGGTATACTTAAAAGAAATACTTTCCTGGATTGATGGGAACACATCATCCTATCACCCAAACAGTGGCACCCTTTTAGATACGGCTGGTCTTGGGAGGATAAATGTCAAGACGGAGGAAATCAGGGCAACAATCAGTAGTACTATGAACACAGAAGGAAGGTTATGGTAGCTACCCACTATTGATACACCCACTACCAGCGGTCCCAGTGCCTGACCCCCCGACCCGCCCACATTCCAGACCAGGGCATTGCTCGTCGTGGTTGAACTGTCCCTTGGTACATAATCGGAAATCATAGACATGAAGATTGGAAAACTGCTAAAATTCACAAATCCGAAGAGGCCCAGGAAAACGTAGGAGAGCGGGCCGGTTGTAATTATATATAGGAACATTAGAACGGCTGCCAGCACAGTTGTAGTCGCAAGAATCCTCCTCTTGTCGTATATCTCCACAAGTCTTCCGAATACGAGCTGACCGAGGATTCCACCAACGTACATCAGCGACATCATGGCTCCTAGCGAGAGGCTTGCCTTCAGCCCCCTGTCAAAGGAAAGATACTCCGGGATCCAGGAGATGATTCCATAGAATGCAAGGGATCTGATGAGGGATATTACGGTCAGAAGGACAATGGCGGAACTCAGAATCCCCCTGCTCTTAGAATTCAAACCCCTGTTTTCTGGGCGAGATATCCTGTATCCCCTGAGTCCAATTGCCATGGAAGCTGCAGAAATTATACCAACGGTTCCAAGTATCCCTATGCCTGCGATCTCGGAAGAAAAAACACCGACGAAAATAAGCAGGATATAGGGGTAAATCGCTCTCCCTATGCTTCCGAAAGACCCGTTTATCCCGAGATATCTTCCAAGTCTTTCACCCTTGTAGTGGGACTGAAGTATCGATGTTCCCGTTGGATGGTAAAATGATGCGCCGAAGCCCGAAAGGGCAGATGATATTATTATGAAAACTGCGGGGAACACGTTCCCTAGGGCGGCTATGAATAACAGAAGACCCAGGGACATTACCAAAATTCCCAGCGCCATTCCTGATGATTGAAGCCCCTTTCTGTCAATATAGCCTCCCAGAAGAATTGCACTGAGTGCCATGGCTAAGTAGAATAATGTGAGAGAAGCAGTGATCAGAGTAGGGGCAACATGTCTGACTACAGCCAAGAGGTCCAGCACAACAGGAACAAGGAACATTGTCCCGTCGTTGATGAAATGACCGAGGGAAGTGAATGTTATGACCCTGAGACCCTTTTCCCCCCCAGAATTATAACCCCCAGATTCGCTGGGAGGTATGTTAACATTGCTGCTCAACGGTAACACCCGCCTTGTGTGAAGTGCTTGGACGTATTTTCTTTTTGTGTAGTTTTGATATATAGATAAGAGACATATGGATAAGCTTATTATCCATAAGTATTTAAATAATTCCCCATTTCATGATCCGTGGACATAAAGAAAGAAAAAATAATGAGCGGGATGATGACCCTCATCATACTTACAAGACTGGCGGAGGGGCCGTCACATGGTTACGCGCTGGAAGCATATCTTGAGGATAAACTCGGAAGGCCTATACCTCCAGGTACAGTATACGTTCTCCTATCCGCACTTAAGAGAAGGAATCTTGTGAGCCTGAATAGCAGAGAGGTAGTCAGGGGAAGGCAGATAGCCGTCTATAAGATAAATCCCGAGGGAATAGAATTTCTCAAGCAGCACATCGAACCACTAAAGATGATCAGAAAGATTTCGGGGGAACTTATGAGAAAGGTGGAGAGTCTCTGATCTCCAAAAAATCGTGATGCGCAGGTTGCACAAAAAAGAGTGATCATTAAAATAAGAATATTCATTGTTGGTGCATGAACAGAACGAGATTCATATCAACGCTGGGCCCTTCCTGCTTTGATAGAAAATCCGTCAGGGAAATGGTGAAGTTAGGCTCAACATCATTCAGAATAAACATTGCGCATGTGGAACCTGGATATGTTACAGAGACCAGGAAGTTATTGAAAGGGATTAAAGTGAGTGGAAATATAGGGCCATCCATCATAGTTGATCTGAAGGGGCCAGAAATAAGAGCAAGATTCCCTGGCGTTAAGGAGTTTTCTATTATCGGGAATAAAATTTACAGGGTGGGGGAGGGAGGAAGCGCCGATGTGATACTCACTCCGGGGGACGTGATCTCACAACTGGAAGAAGGCGATGTTATTCTCCTAAGCGACGGCAGGATCAGGATGAGAGTTGTTTCCAGCGATGGAAATGGGGTGAAGGTGAGGGCAAGAAATTCAGGGGTGATAAGGAACAATGCCCGTGTCAACATCCCCGATAAGGAGCTCAACCTCGGAGCAATAACGGAAAGGGATGAGATTTTCCTACGGGAAGGAATAAAGGAGGGTGTGGATTTCTTCGCGCTTTCTTTCGTTCAGAGTGCCAAGAATGTGGAGGAGTTCAGGGGAAAGATAGAGGAGCTGGGCGGGGATCAGTTCATCATATCTAAAATAGAAACGAAAACAGGTCTCAGGAATTCTGACAGCATATGCAGGGTCTCTGATATGATAATGGTTGCAAGAGGGGACCTGGGGGTGGAAATGCCACTGGAGGAGATATCTGTCGTTCAAAAAAATCTCATACACAGGGCCCACTCTTACGGTATTCCCTCCATCGTGGCAACCCAGATACTGGAATCCATGATAGAAAATGAAACGCCCACAAGGGCAGAAATCAATGACATCAGCAATGCGATATTCGACGGAGCGGATATCCTTATGCTTTCTGAGGAAACTGCAGTGGGGAAGAATCCAATAAGGGCGGTTCAGGTCCTCAACTCCGTGACAAGATATGTGGAGTCAAAGGTCAGGGATTTTCCAGAGCCTGAGGAATTTCTGGGAAACAAGATAGCGTATGCCGTTGCTAAGTCAGCGAAAATACTTTCTTCAGAGACAGAGAAGGATATAGTGGCACTTACAAGGTCGGGTAGCACCGTCAAGATGCTTTCAGCCCTGAGGCCATACGGTAAAATTTTTGCAATTACAAGCAACAGGCGCCTTCTATCAAGATTTTACCTTTACAATGATACCTATCCCATCGATATAGAAATAAAGGGGGAAAGCGTTGCAGATATTACGGAAGAAATACTGGCATCAGGCCTATTTGAAAAGGGCACAATGCTTATCATTACGTCCGGGGAACCGTATTTTCCATTTGGCGGAACGAACGATGTTAGGTGTGTCATAGTTGGAGATTTTATCGGTAGGGGGTACGCGGCGGGACCCGGATGCTCCGGAAGGGTCACATATAACCCTCGCGGAAAAGGAACAATATTCATCTCCACAAAGCCGGGGGAATTAATTCCAGAGCAAATGGACGGGATCATATTCAGCTATCGCGCTCCTCTTTCTATGATGGAAAACTTGGTGAAGAAGGGTAAAACAGTAGTTTCCTCCGCAATATTCAGGAGGATGCCAGAGGAGGGAGAAAGAATTACTGTTGATAAGCACAACGGAATGATTTTTCACTGAGAGGTCGCTTTCAACGAGTGATCGGATGAAAGCGGTACAGTATTTGAAAAGGAAAATCTGTCAAGTATAAACCTCTGCGGAAGGTTGAACCGAGGTAAGTAACAGGCACCGCGAGAAATTTTAGTCACGAATGAAGATTTTCCTGGCGTAGCAATTCCCTGCTCCTTTAGGCACATCTTATGAGTATTTCTCCCTCTTCTTCCTGAATCTAAAGTAGGAGAGAAGGTCGTTATCCACAAGGAAAATTTCGGTGATAATGGAGAAACATCGTAAACAAAACCCCTGGAACCTCTAGTTAGAAAGAGAAGGTGCAGTGAATCCACACTCCCCGATACCACTGCATATTTCGTTTTTTGTTGGTCGTGAATGTTTCCTCTTTTCATAGCAGAGAAATACCCCCTATCTCTGAGAACCAAGAGATCAATCAGCTGGAACATAGTGAAATTTCCTATGAATTCTCCACTTTAGAAATATTAGAAACAAAAATAAGGTCCCTGAAGCTTCATATCCACCAATCGAGAAAGGTTAGTGGCACCACTGAACTATTTTTTCAGAGACCTTCCTTCCAACTACATTTTAAAAAGAAATAATTGTGCCCGAAATCTACAGGGCATCGTGTCACAGGAAGGAATGTTCTCTTACTTTTTTCCAGAGTACTACGGGCATTTCTTTTTCCTTGGAAACCTCTTGAAACTCGTTTCACGTTGTGGAGATGACACATCGCCTCGATTTGCTGTTAGTATGTGAACTCTGTTGTTGTACTCCGATTCGGTCACCACATTTTCTAGCGTTAATCATTGCAACGCCGGGGGGGAGATTTGAACTCCCGATCTCTTGCGAGAACAGGCTTTCTGTTGGGCACTCCAGGCCTGCGCCTTACCGGACTGGGCCACCCCGGCACCTTTATGCCCAATGACACAAGGTTTATTATTATTTCCACGTTCCCAAGTTTATGGAAACCCTCGACGGCGCAATTGAATCCATCAACGTATTCACAAAGGAGTTCGTGAAGGAAAAAGACGTTGTTCTTGGGATTTCCGGCGGCATAGATTCGGCACTTGTGGCATTTATCCTTAAGAAAAATCTAAGGAGGGAGAAAATACATCTCTACTCTCTTCCATTCGGCAAGGAGAATCCAGATGTGAAAAAGGTGGCCGATTTTCTGGGAATGGAATATAAAACGGTGGACCTTTCTTCCGCCCTGGAATTCTTCACAGGGTATGTTAACGACATGAAGACGTTAGGAAATGTGAAGGCAAGATTGAGAATGGTCTTCCTCTATTCAATGGCTAACAAATTCAATGGCCTAGTTGCTGGGACATCGAACAAGAGCGAGTTACTGACAGGCTATTTCACGAAATTCGGAGACGGAGGGTCAGACTTCCAGCCCATAGGCGATCTCTACAAGACTCAGGTATTCCACATAGCAAGGATCCTCGGTTTTCCGCAGTGGCTCATCGAAAAGAAACCCAGTGCAGATCTCTGGGAGGGCCAGACAGATGAGGGAGAGCTGGGGATAACATACGAGAAGTTGGACAGGATACTTGAATGCATAGAATACCTGAAAGAACCGGAGAAGTGCAGAGTTGAAGGTTGCTCCACGGACGATGTTAAGAGGATCTATTCCCTTGTCAGGAATAACGCACATAAGAGGATCAATTTCTTCATACCCAAAGTAGGGTTCAGGTCCGTTGGTACGGATTGGCTTGAATAAACAGTCGCTACACCAGCTTGAGGCCGCCTGTCACACTATCTATAATATGATCTTCGTCAGGTCCGAATCCTGCACAGGTGAGCGTGCCTGGTTCAACCTGAGTAAGGCCCGCATCCCTGATCGTGCAGGTGTTTATTCCCAAGCTCTCCGCTTTCCTTATAAGAGAGAGAAGCTCCTTCTCATCTTTCACCCAGACAACTACCTTCTTCTGCCCCTCCTCGATCCATCTATCCCTTTTGGATGACGGTTTCATCGCGCACTCAACTGCTGCGTGTGCAACCTGTGCTGCTATCTTCCCCTTGCCCATTTTAAGGTCCTTTCTCACCGCTACTGCAAGCTTCACCTATCAAGGAAATTATAATTACTATTTATTGTATTGGCCTCCGTGAATTTCTATCCTGCCGTTCTGATTCCGCTCACGATATTCACGGTACTGTTTTACTTCAACTGGAACAGGATAGACAGGATAGTGGATGAACGCCTTTTTGCCAGATTTCTCCTTTACGGTCTTCTTCTAGGGATAATCTATTTGGTCCTCTTCCTTTATGCATTCTTTACAGTTTACAGGTACATTGACCTGATGCTCTTCGTATTACTCCTTTTCCTTCCACTTCTGTCGGCGGGTGAGCAGCTATCCGTTATGACGGGAAAGTACAGGAAGAGGGATGATCTTTATCAACTGGGATCATCGCTAGGAGGGGCATTTTCCCTGCCAGTTTCCTTTGGGATCGCCATAGTGACAGCAGGTGGGCTGGATGATTATTTCTTTCTGGCATTGATAGTGGTCTTATCCTTTCTCTGCAATCTGATGTCGGCAGCCCTGCTGGCAAGGGGGGCTGCGATGAACAGAACCCTTCTATTCTACAATATTGCATTCCTTGTGCAGATGCTATTCGCCTCCGGGGTTTATGCGGAATATCTTTTTTCCGCAGACGCGATATTTGTTGTTCTTCCCGAAGTTGCTTTAGCGATTTTTCTCTATTTCCGTTTCTTTCACAAGACTCTCGGAACCGGTGTATCGCAAGACAGGTGATCTTCTTCGCAGAACACAAAAATTATATCAGGGAAACAGTAGTAATGGGTGGGATGATAATACCCTCAGTCACAGTGAGGAGAAGAAAGATAGTGGAATCTGATGCCCTCCTCGAATATGATTCCGGTCCTCTGTGGGTTGTGGATGAGGATTTCAAGAGGGGGAAGGAACTGAACTTCGCGTTGTACGATGACCTTTCCTCACTGTACAGACTCTACCTAGACGCGGAGGCCAGTCACGTTGATGATATAGAGGACTCGCTGACTGCCGGTGCGGAAATGGTGACAATTTCAGAAAGAACGGACCGAAAGAAGATAAGGGATATACTCTCTCTCACGGAGGCCGTAATTTTTTATTTGAGGGAGGATGAGGGAAAGGCCCATTATTTTCTCCAGAATGGTGGTTTCTACATCTTTTCAGATATGGATATAATAAAAGGTGTCAGGATACAGTTTACTGGAAAGCTTGAATGCGAAAACTGTTATAAGATTGTGCCTATAGGAGAGATGAATGCCGGACGAGATAAGGAAACTTCTGCTTTACCTCAGGAGAAGCACAGGGAAATATGAATTCTCCGAGACGGAGATAATGAACGTTCTCTCAATAAAATCCAGGTACCTCACGCCAGACCAGGTAAGGGAATTCATGAATATAGCGGTGGAAATGAGATGTCTCACCCTCGTCAACGGGATCTACAGGATAACATGCTCTCTCGAAGGGGTGGAAATAGGAATTGATTACAGACCTGATTTCAATGCATTGCTCGCGGAAAGGGGATCGACAGATATCACTGACAATATCATATCAGAAATCATGAAAGTCACGGGTAAAAGCAAGAAAGAGATAGTGGCTGAGATAAACAAAATGAGGGAAAAGAATCCATACCTTAGTGCAAAGGTAGCCGTTCTCGTCCTGGCCAGACTGTCCGGGGTTGATGTTTCACGCTACATCTCTTCATGATCCTTTCAAACTCTCAATCGGGTCCCTGTTAATGTAGGATGCGTATTTGGTTGCGACATCATACATATCCATTTCCATCGCTATATCGGAAGCGGCATCGAATATTTCAGAATAATCGGCCACAAACCTTATCCTCTCATCTTTTCTCTTGAGCTTAGATGCATTCTCTAGAATCCTCTTTATTGCACTATCTATGATGCGAAGCGCATCCTCTCCCTTTCCGTTTTCAAGGAGGAGGTATGCGTAATTCACTGTTGCCTGTGCGAGCATATCCACGTTACCTGACGCCTCAGATTCTCTGATTGCCTTCTCGAACAGCGAGGAAGCCTCCTTGAAATCATCAAGAATAGTTGCTATGGATATGGTGGAATATATCTCTTCCTCCTTGTCATTTAGGCTTTGGTAAATACTCAGAGCCCTTCTCCCCAGTTCTTCCGCCTTTTTTGCATCCTCTATTGAAACTATCTGAGAGAGGAGAAGGGATGAATCAGCAATTCTCTTCTGGTCTCCGTTCTCAGTGGCGATCTTAAGAGCCTCTTCTGCTGATTTCCTTGCATTTTCCTGATCAGGCGATTCCTGATAGAGGAAGCATTCCGCCCTTATTCTAAGCAGGTCCGACCTGGAAGCCTGGGATTCCAGTTTTCCTATGTTCTCGTCAATGTATGCTATGCACCCCTTGAGGTCTCCATTATCCTCAAGTTCCCTTGCCTTCTCAACTATCTCGCTGTCCATCTTCGCCCTCATTCATAGTTCTTTCAAGCAATTTAATGTTTTCCACGATGTTGCCCGAGAATATGGCGGATGCGCTCACTATGATATCAGGACCCAGTTTCGCTATTTCTCCGATGTTATCCTTCTTGATCCCCCCGTCTATGCCTATGAGAAATCTGTATCCGTTCCTCTCCCTGTATTCCCTCAGTACAGGAATTTTATTGGCTGCATCACGTATCATCGTTTGTCCTGAAAACCCCGGAAATACCGTCATTATGAGAACATACCCTACCTCCCCCAGAAGTCCTTCCACCCTTGAAAGTGGCGTGTCTGGATTTATTGCAAGTCCGGGGATGGAACCGTGGTCTTCAATGTCCTTCAGCACTCTCTTAGTCTGCACCGGAGCTTCATAATGTATCGTCACTATATCCGAGAAGGATGCATATTTGTCCACGAACCTCTCAGGGTTTGAAATCATCAGGTGGCTTTCCTGCTTGACTGCGAATCTCTTCTTTACTGCCTCCCCGAATGGAATTCCCATGGTCAGGTTGGGGACAAAGTGGCCATCCATTACATCGAGATGGATCCATCTTATGCCTGAATTCACCGCGGCCTTGATGCTCCCTTCCAGATTCAGCAGGTCTGCGGCAAGTATTGAAGCAGAGAGTTCCATGCTTACGGAATTGTGAATCAAACTAAAAAGTGTTCCCCAGATAAAAGAGCACACAACTGCTAAATACCCTTTGAAAATTCAATGCGATGAAAGCTGCATATGACGCTCTGGACATAAGGATTCTTAACGTTCTGAGAGAAGATGCCACACTGGGCTACAACGAGATATCGAAGAGGGTCAAGTCCCCTCCCACAACGGTCTTTCAACGGGTCAAGAGGATGAAGGACAGGGAGATAATAAAGAAGATTGTGCCCCTCATAGACCACGAGAAGCTGGATTACAGAATGACGGCCTTCGTAATGATAGCTATAACGGACATAAGGGAGCTTGACAGGATAGCCAAGGAACTATCGAAACTGGACGAAGTTCTGGACGTTCACCATGTTTCAGGGGACAGCGACATCCTCCTGAAGATAAAGGTCAGGGACAGTAAGGAACTGAGGGACTTCGAGGTTGAGAAGGTCGGCGCCATAAGGGGAATCAGGGCAGTATCGACTGTGGTGAGCCTTGGTATATACAAAGAGGAGCATTCAGTGAAACTGAGGGTATGAATGATTGATATAGATCACATCTCAAAAACATATGACAGGAAACATTATGCGATAAAGGATATTGCTGTAAAGATTTCCGAGAGGGTAACAACCATAATAGGCAGGAACGGCGCCGGAAAGACGACACTTATCAGAATACTTTCCACCCAGCTCATGCCTACCACTGGCACCGCCAGTATAAACGGCCTTGACATACTCAGAGATACAAAAAGGGTCAGGAAAATAATAAGCAGCATACCTCAGGAGTCACAGCTCATAGGCATCCTTTCCCCCCTTGAACAGATTCAGTTATACCTCATTGCAAGGGGTTTCTCCGCAAGGGATGCGAAAAGGGCCGGGGAGGAAGCATTGGATGAGCTGGAACTTTACGATTTCAGGGATGTCCCGTCTGATACTCTCTCCGGTGGGATGAAGAGGAAGGTATTCGTTGCTATGGCCCTGGCATCTGGAGCAGAGGTAATATTTATGGACGAGCCCACCACAGGTCTCGATCCCCTGTCGAGGGTGGAGGTGTGGTCAGCAATAAAGAGACTTCCTTCTGAGATTATTCTGACCACGCACTACATGGAGGAAGCACAGGAACTTTCAAAGGAGGTTGTGGTCATAGATGGGGGGTCTGTGATAGCGAGAGGGAGTATAAAGGATCTCCTCTCTCCCTATAACGGCAAGGTCAGGGCAGAGAAGGTAGACGGGGATGAGTTTGACATAAAGGTGGCAAACATAGCGATAAAGTACGTTGAGGAGGACAGGGTTGAAGAGTTCATAAGGAAGGGTTACGATATAAAGAGGATAACTCTCGACGATATATTCCTGTCAAGGGGTGTGCTTCTTGAATCCTAAGTTCATACTGTATTTCGCGTGGTACTACGGGTTTTACGTCATTCTCAGGGGCCCCTCATACCTTGTGGCATCCCTCTCCCTCCCCCTCACCCTTCTTTTTATGGTCTACATCTTCTCTCACGGCTCTCTCGTGGCATTTGCAATTGCAGGGGGTCCAATAGCAATAGTCGCCTCAAATAGCATAAACGGTGCTGCTGACGCGGCTTTCTTCAGGCTGCAGATAAGGATCCAGGACCTCTTCGTTGCGACGAGCATATCATCACAGGATTACATGCTTGCCCTGTCACTGAGTTACCTGGTATTTTCACTTCCAGGCATAGTGCTATATGCCGTGCTGGGTTCCTATTTCCACGTATTCCCCCTTTCATCCGTATTTCCCGTAATAGGGATACTGATACTCCTCACGCTCACCATCTCAAACCTTTCCTTCATAATTGCCGGTCTATTGAAGCACATAAGGAATGTGTGGGGTATAACCGCGATACTTTCCATAATAATGACCGTGCTTCCCCCTACGTTCTACCCTTACACATTCCTCCCGAGGGACGCAATTTACTTCCTTTCAATCTCACCTGTTACTCCAGCAGCAATACTCTTTCAGGGGTTTGTGGGACTTGAGCCCCTAGAGATTCAGATGCTCTTCATTCTTCTGGCGGAAGCAGTCCTGCTTACCCTCCTGGGGAGGAGGTTCATAAGGTGGAGGGAATGATTCCCTTCCCCTGAGAATAGAAGGGGTTTGTGTCAGGGAATTCGAGACAACGATAAGTTTATCTTGAAAAGTTAATAAGTAAAATGCCAGGCTTGGCCGGGAGGGTAGGCGTCTCCTGTAACTCGAAACCGTCTATACGCGAGGGCGACAGCCGGCAAAGGGGGCAACGGTAACCATGCATTCCCCGGGGGTGCTGTGAGGTTCTGTCCTATTGGATCCTGGCAGCATGTTCCCTTCCCGGAGGGGGAGGGGGCATGAATGATCACGGGAACCCGCCAGGACCGGAAGGGAGCAACGGTTACGTGGGCCAAGGATGCTGATAGGGGTGCGGAATGGAGCGCCGAAGGGGGGCTATGCATGGCTTTCTGACCTCCGATGTCGGTGGCCTGGCATTATTAATATAGCACATAGGGATAGGAGAAGCATTGAGCGTGAAAACTATTCACGATTCCATATACGGATCCATAGATCTGGATGAGCGTGTTTCCAGGATCATCGAAACAAGGGAATTCCAGAGGCTCAATTCCGTAAGGCAGCTGGGATTCACATATCTCGTTTTTCCGGGTGCAACTCACACAAGATTTGAGCATTCCCTGGGGACATATCATCTCTCCACGGAGGCATCGCGCAATCTTGCCCTCGGTGAAAAAAGCTCCCTTCTCATTTCTCTCGCCGGTCTCCTCCACGACATTGGGCACACCCCATTCTCCCACTCCCTGGAGGATGCGACTGTTGAACTCTACGGAAAGGATCATCTCGACATATCCCTTGACATAATCGAGGGGAAGACAGAGGGAAATGAGATTGCTGATGTTCTAGGTGATCTGAAGGGGGATATCTCAAGGATACTGAGGGGGATGGGTGGAATACTGAGCCGCCTCATTTCAGGCAACGGGGATCTCGATCAGATCGATTATCTCGCCAGAGATTCATACTACACGGGTGTCGCTCTGGGTGCGGTGGATATACCAAGGATACTCAAGGTACTGGCCGTTGAGGGAAACGAGCTCTGCATCCTCGAGAAGGGGCTTCCCGCAATTGAGGGTCTCATGGTTGCAAGAATGCTCATGTACAGAACAGTCTACAGGCACCGCACCGCACTGATTGCATCCACTATAGCAAACAGGGCTGCCGTGGAGATGAATCCTGAGTACGAGGAATTCATAAGGTGGAACGATTCGGATTTCATGTGCGCTCTGAGGGAGAGGAAACCTGATGTTTATGAAACTCTCAAATACAGGAGACTGCCAAGAGGGGTACTTGTCAGCGTGGACGAGAGGGAGTTCAGGGAGATCGTATCATCTTTAGGTGATATTCTTTTCTCGCATCAATACTTCAAGTCTCCTTTCAAGAGGGAAATTCTGAAAATTAAAACGGAAGAAGGTGTCAGGCCTATAACGGATTTCTCCCTAGTGATGAAATTCCTGGAAAGGGAGCTTGAAGGTTTAGGGCTCCTAGTGTTCCAGCGGGAGAATGAGGATGCAGTTAAAGAAAAGCTGAAGAGTCTTAACATCAATGACTTTCATGGGAAAATGATTTAAGGCTATCACAAATTACATCCGTGCTCAAGCCTGTCGGCAAGAAAGCTTCCGCCTTCTTCATGAGTGACCCTGTCGCGTTCTCATCCTTTCCCGATAAGGAGGTTTATCTGTGCTTCCTTCCTGAAATGAGCGGGGTTGAAGAAAACTATTTAGTTGAATCCACTAACAATTTTCTCATTCTCGTCGTACCGATGGGCGTCGAATTCTCTGAAAACATAAAGGAAAGCATGGGTATTCTGAAAAGGATGGAGAGGAGGCATTCAAAGGCAGTGCTCTTCGATGATGAAATGATAAAATTTCAAGACTTTACTTTTTCAAAACTGCTTGAGATAAGGGATCACCTCGTATATCTTCTGCACCTTGCCTACGGCCAGAGGAACGACATATTCCAGGGAAGGGATGTGGTGGGGATGGCCTACGGAAAGGTGAAATATGATCCCTATTCAACTCTTGAGGCATTAAGAAAAAGCCCGTGGTATTCACCCGGAAAGGAGGAAATTTTCTCCTTTTCAAAATACAGGTTGGGCCACCTGCTCGGGCCTGACCTTAACGAGATCTTCCTTGTGACATTCAGGGAGTGAATCTATAGCTGGGGAAAATGCCCTCACTATAAGAAAATTACATAAACGTATTCAAATTATGGTAGCATGGACGTAGAAAAACTTTTTGACCTTAACCAGAATGTTGAAGGAATTCTCATCTACAACAGGGACCAGAGCTGTACGGATCCATCATTCTTCTACTTCACCCAGCTCACAAGGGGCCTGTTCGAGGGCTCCTATGTGTTTCTAACGAGAAGGGAGCTCACGGTAATAACGAGCAAGCTGGAAGAAGAATCCGCAAGGGCAGAGGAAATTGATGTTCAGGTTTTCTCAAACCCGAAGGAGAGGGATGAAATATTGAGGAAGATCACTTCAGGGATAAGTTTCGTCGGGATAAATTTCTCAGGACTGGCCCACAGGGATTTCGTTCAGCTCAGGGAAACACTTCCTGATAAGGAGTTCGTGGATGTGGGGGATTCAATAGCAACCCTGAGACAGGTGAAATCTGAGAGTGAGATTGCCAGGATCACGGAAGCAGCCAGGATAGTCTCGGAGGTGGGGGAAAGGATCCCTGAGATGTTGAAGGAAGGTATGACTGAGAACGAGTTAGCTGCAAAAGTGAATTTTGAGATGATGAAGGCCGGGGCATCTGCGCCAAGTTTCGACACCATAGCGGCATTCGGACCTGATACCGCGGAACCCCACTTTTCAGGAGGAAACAGGAAATTAAAGAAGGGGGATGTGGTTCTTGTGGATTTCGGGGCGAAATACCACCGCTACTGCTCCGATATGACAAGAACTTTCTTCTTTGGAAAGCCCGATGAGGAACTGAGGGAGATGTACAGTGTTGTACTCGAATCCCAGAAGAAGGGAATAAGTTCTATCAGGGAAGGTGTGAACGGTAAGGATGTGGACGCTGCAGCGAGGGCTGTTATAGACTCATCTAAATTCAAGGGCAGGTTTATACATTCCCTCGGACACGGGGTCGGACTTGAAGTTCATGATCATCCTGCACTGGGTCCGAATTCCGATTTCTTCCTGAAGAAAAATATGGTTGTTACTGTTGAACCTGGGGTATACGTACCGAAGAAGGGAGGGGTAAGGATAGAAGACGACGTGATCGTGACTTCTGATGGCTGCAAGGTGATAACAACCGCACCTAAGGAACTGCTGGTGGTATGAAGGAGGAGGTCCTGGGAAAATATCCCTTCCTGAGAAGAGGCCTTTCACAGTACCTCGGGGAGGGCGTATCCCTCTACACCTTTCTCACTGAAAATGAATATTTTGTAAAAAAGGCATCCGAGCTCCTCTTGTCCATCATCAATGGTGAAGATGTACCGTTCCCGGTTGACATAGATGAAAGGGTAAGACTGTATATAGTGACGAAGATAATGCTCACCTACATCCGCGACTATTTCATCTCCGCAAGGTATGCCATAAGGGAGAGAAAGGTCATCTACGAAACATTTGAGAAGGAGACTGATGAAAGGATAATAAAGATGGTATCCTCAGAACTGGGCATAGATCTGGAGAAGAGCGGGGAAAGGTATGCTATACCGTTGAATGCATTTCTCAGAAACTCGGTCGTTTTCAACGACAAGGAGCTCAGGCTCTGCAATCAGGAGCTCAAGGGAGGAAGGGTAATAGCATCCAAGCACGTTCTCTCAAAGATTGTGAGGGAGGCATTCTACAGGAGGTACGTGGGTGAGGTTAACGATTTAGTTGAATTCCCCCAGGAGGTAGAGGATTTTCTCAGACCCTACGTGGGGGAGATAGTTGCAAGGAGCCAAGAGATAAGGCAGGAGAGGGCATACCTTGGCCCTCTCAATGAAAGTTCCTTCCCTCCCTGTCTGAAGGAGATTATCGATGAGATGAAAAAGGGGGTGAACGTCTCTCACGCTGGAAGATTCTTCCTGGTGACATTCCTGCACAGGATAGGTCTCCCGAACGATGAAATAATGAAGTACTTCGGGGACGTGCCTGATTTCGCAGAAAAGATTACGAGGTATCAGATAGAACACATCACTGGAACCGGAAGGGGGAGGGAGTACAGCGTGCCCTCCTGTCAAACCCTTTCTTCGCTCGGTCTCTGCTACAAGGACAGGGACCCTCTCTGCAGCTCCGGGAAGATAAAACACCCTCTCAGCTATTACAGGGCGAGGAACCTAAGAAACAGACCCGTAGGCGATAACAGCCCTGTAAAGTGAGTTAAGTAACCCTGCCGCCCCTATTATGAGCAGCACCCATGATGTGGCAGAAAATCCGAGGAATTTCATTTTGAGGGTGAATATCTGGAGGATGATCCCCACCATTATTATTACAAGCCTATCGGCCCTTCCGGGAAATCCTCCGTAAATCCTCCCGATCCCGACTGCCTGTGCCTGTGTTCCCACGTAGCTTGTCATAAGCGTACCAGCAATGCCGAGCATCCCCAGATAAGGATTCCCGACAGGGCTCAGTGCAAGTGCCGTGAGTATGACTAAATCTGAGTACCTGTCCGTAAGGTGATCCAGAAAATCCCCCTTTTTGGACTGTTTCCCGAACATCCTGGCAACTGAACCATCCAGGGCATCCAGATATGACGCTCCTAAAAGCAGAAAAACCGACGGGATCAGGTACCCAAGATAGAATGTGATCCCGAAAAATATGGAGAGGAGGAATGAGAAAAGCGTTATGGAATTGGGGGAGACATTAGGCAGATGGGAAGCTACTCCGTCCACGAGGAATGATGCGCTGTTTCTCATCTTGTCTAGTACCAAGCCAGTATCTCCTCCGTAAGATCTATTACAGCTGGGGGAGGTACCTCCCCCCTCATTATCTTTTCTATGGCGTCAGCAGTCTTCTCAGGTTCTTCATTCATTATTTCGAACGTTCTTCCAGGATGGAGGGAAGCGGCCTCATAACCTATGAGATCTATTGCCTCACATTCCAAATTGTCCATTATTTTCTTCCTTCCGTATCCCCTCTTCATCAGCCTTGATTCTATATCTTTCAGGTGAGCCCTCAACACAACGACAGCATCGCACTTTGCGTAATGTGACAGATGTCCAAAGTATATCCCTTCCATCCTGACCGTGGAGAGGCACCTTTCGTCCACTATGATCTCTCCCCCTTCACGTCCTGAAATGCACTTCTTTATTTCATCTAGTTCATGGACATCGTAGCCCCTCTTTCTCATTACCTCCAGGACTTTGCTCTTCCCCGTTCCTGGCGTTCCCGTAACACATATCATTTCACAGCACCCAGTTTTAGAGGTCGTGAGAGATGCCTCCGAGCTATAACGGGAACCTCATAGAATCCAGGCTGAATATCCCTTCTCTCAGTGAATTCCTCACCCTTCATTGTTCTTGCACCGCACTTCCTGCATCTGAATCCAGAATTTCTCCCGTAGCTCTCCATTCTTGTTCCGCATTTCCTGCAGACAGGTGGGATGATGTGTTTTACCGTTGAAAGGGAGAGTACATTTATCTTTTCTAAATTGATGAATCCAGGCTTCGTGACACCACCGTAAACCCTCACCCTGTCCCCTTTCCTCAGTTTTGAAAGGATAAGCCTGAATTGCTTCGTAGGTTCCATGGCGACAGCCTTTATCTCTCCATGGCCATCTTCTAGAGTAAACTGAAGCACTCCTCCCCTGAGCCAGGATGGATTATCCTTTAAAAATCCGGTGAGTATAGAGGAATTGTAGAGTTTTGTTTCATCAATGGTTCTTTCCACCAGATGGTCATCCGTCCCTTGATTCGTCACGTATATTAAATAGGAGCTGTAGGGCTCGCTCCTAACCACACTTCTGTGCTTTGCAAGAAGTACAGGGTCGATCCCGCGGATGCCAAAAAGAACAGGGGTCTTGGTGGTGGGTCTTATTGCGTTATATCCGTTCTGGAAGTCGTAGTTGTCGAACGTGTCCTGAAAGTTCATCTCCAGATACTTGGCGCTTTCATCATCCACAGAATGCTCCCCTCCCCACCTTGACTGATCAAGATAGGAAATTAGTTCATAGGTAACCCTCTCCCCAGGCCAGGATATGGCGGCATTTGCCCCAACTATCCCAACATCGCCATTTATGGTCCTCACATCACCCTTGACCTTTCCCAGGACATTCCTGAAGTCTATGAACTCCCTGACAGCTTCCCAGTAGAACTCAGGATTCCCCCTCTCGTGAGAAATGATGAGGGCGGGATTTGTTCTCTCGTCCTTGGGTGAGAATCTCTCTATTATAGAGAGGATGTCTATGTCCATCTTCTCTTCCCTGTAACGCGGGAATGAATACACAGCCTCCCCGTCTATTGTTCCAACGATCCTCCTTTCCCCTTCTCCCCTCCCAAGTGTCAGGGAAATTGCAGCATTTCCCCTGGTCTTGAGGGGTATATTGGGGTTCAGACGGACTAAGCTCGGAAAGCCTATGAGATCCAGACTAGTCCTCCTGAGAATTTCAACTGTGAGGTATGTGGTACACATCTCCCTGGACGAATCAGTGTCATCTATTCCAATCACTGGCATTATCTACCGAATCTCCTCTTCCTCTTCTGGAAATCCCTTACAGCCTTTAGCAAATCGAGCTTTGTAATCTCAGGCCAGTAGACATCGGTAAAATACAGCTCCGAATAGGCGGACTGCCAGAGGAGAAAATTACTGATCCTCTCCTCCCCTGAGGTTCTTATTATCAGGTCCGGGTCGTCTATCTCACCTGTGTAGAGATACCTCTCAATTGTCTTTTCATCTATCTTTTCCGGGTCAAGGGAGCCTTTCCTCACATCCCTTGATATGTTTCTTATGGCATCGAGTATCTCCTCCCTGCCTCCGTAGGCTATAGCAACATTCAGCAGGTACTGATCGAAATCCTTTGTGAATTCCTCTGCCCTCCTTGCGGCATCCCTCACATACTGGGGGAGCAATTCAGTCTTACCTATCATCCTCACTCTTATCTTATTCCTCGTGACCCTGGGATCCCTTATGAGGTCATCGAAGCTCTGTGCATAAAGGTTCATCAGGTACCTTATCTCTGAGGAATCACGCTTGAAGTTCTCCGTAGAAAATGCGTAAACTGTCACAATCTTTATCCCTATGTCGAAGCACCAGTCGAGGAAGCTTTCGAGCTTCTCCTTTCCCAGCGCATGACCTTCATCCGTAGACTTATTAAGAAGTCTCGCGAACCTTCTGTTTCCATCCATTATCACAGCAATATGTTTGGGAAGAGGATGCTTCTTTATCTCCTGCAAAAGGGCTGCTTCGTATCTCTCCCTTAAGCCAGATATGACGGAGTTGAAGAAGCCTTCCCTTGCCATCTCTCATTAATGATTCTTAGGAATTAATTGTTATCCTTCATATTGGATTATATACAAATAATTCATGAACATGCGTGCCATTGCAGAAATGAGGGCACTATGGAAATAGCCATTTATCCGTAAAGTGCTGAATATTCATGAAAGTTTAACAATGGAATGATGCTTCCAGTCTAAGGGGATGCGATAAGACGGTAATAGAAAAGGGAGGAAGAAGGTGAATATCCGTGAATAACTTTTCTATCCTCAATTTTCCACCCCTCGAATTGAGGGCCCTTATCATTGTCCTGCAGCACTGTCATGTGAACTGTCGTACCCGTTGAAAAATTTTTCAGTATTTTCCTGGTTTCATCCGGGGGCTGAGTGGGGTTGTTCATTATTACCTGTTTTGCCCAGGAGAAACAGCTGGCCAGTTCAGATGAATTACCGAGAACTATGTCAAGGAATGTCCTGTTTATCCTGGCGTTTTCTCTCATCAATGATACCGCATGGGGGTTGATGTCCACAGCAACCACCCTCCTTTTCCTGGAAATAGGTATTGCAATAGGGCCCACGCCCGCGTAAAGATCAACCACCGTGGATGCCCCATCAGAAGCAAGAACGTTCTCAACGATCACCTTCCTTATGGAGGCAAGACGAGGGGAAAAATACACATTTCTTAAATCCACGAAATAACGGAAGCCGTTCTCCCTGTGAATTCCGACCGGGTCACCTGAGCCGTAAACAAGCTCGAGATTCCTTATCCTGAAAGAACCCTTTACCCCCCTGTCGAGAAATACTGCCCTCGGATTCTGTTTCTCCTTTATTTCAGAAAGGATCTCCTCCCACCCTTCCCTCTCCTTTATGATGAAGAAATCTGAGACCCTTTCGAAACTTCCCACATGTTTCATCCTTCTTTCCCTTACCTCCTCAAATTCCTCCATCAGGGGAGATTCCCTTACAGGGATTAAAACGAATTTTCCTTCCCTTCTTATCCTGTATCCCTGTATTATTGAACCGCTCTTCCTGAGACGGGAAATCTCATCCTGTGCCATCTTTTCCGGAACCTTCGCGCATGGGAGTCTCAATAGGGGAAAAATGTATTTATCTAATTTAACTTTAAGAAATAGTGTTCTGTCCGAAATGCGGTTCGATGATGTTTCCGAAGGATAACAAATGGGTATGCAGGAAATGCGGATACACAATTCCCATAAAGGAAGAGGAGAAGAATGTTATAGTTGAGAAGGCGAAGAATAAGGAGACCATCGTTGTTGAAAAGGAGGAAATAAATCTACCTATAGACAAAAGCGTTCAGTGCCCCAAATGCCATGAATTCGGGGCTTACTGGGAGACTCTTCAAACCAGGGCGGCTGACGAGCCGGAGACCAGGTTCTACACCTGCATCCACTGTGGATACAGGTGGAGGGAGTACTGACTTCACCCGAACCCTATCACATCCTTCTTTTTTATGGTGGGAACAGGTAGGGGTGGCGGGAGTCTAAGGTCCCTTGCTATGAGAATGGTCTCTGTCATGCACGCTGAGAATATGGCAGCCTGTATCTCCGCTGCCACCGCATCCGGAAGGGATCTCTCCTTCTTCCATCTGCTCTCTATCTCCCCGTCCCCGGAGTAGAGAAGTGTTCCCTCTATACTTATCATCCCCAGGGTGGAGAAAGAAGAGGTGAACTTGTAAATGATCCTCACGAGCTCATTCTCCTTCCTCACGTCCACTATTGCCAGGTTCTGGTCTATCCTTATTTCCTGTGGTTTAGAATCAAGGGGCAATAACCTCTTACCCTCTATCGATGTGATCTCAAGGTCTTTTATCACGGAACAGCAATACGATTGTGGTTAATTGCTTTTCCCAGTATTCTTTAAAGGAATCATCTGTTTCTTTCCTTTAGGTAACTCGTATAAAAATCAGGATATTCTTCATATTTCAACGGGTCCACAGCGCCTGCCTCCATGAATCCCTTCAGTCTGAGTTTGCAGGAATCACACCTTCCGCAGGCAAGTTCTCCGCCCCTGTAACAGGACCATGTGAGTTCCAGGGGAACACCAAGCCTGACCGCTAGTTTGACGATATCAGCCTTGGTGTATTTGAGAAAAGGTGCCTCCACCTCTATCCTCCCCCCCTCAACTGTTTTCTTTGTTGCGACCCTGAAAAGACGGTTCAAGGCATCATAATATTCAGGTCTGCAGTCCGGATAGCCAGAATAGTCCAGGTAATTGGCACCTATGAAAATCTTCTCCGCATCGATAACTTCTGCCATACCGAGTGCAAAAGATAGAAGGATGGTGTTCCTTGCCGGAACGTAAGTAACGGGTATTTCCTTTCCTATGCTTTCAATTCTGTATTCCGGTACTTCTATATCGTCGGTGAGAGCACTGCCGCCTATTGCCCTGAGATCTATTCTCATTATCCTGTGTTCGACACCGTAGTGTTCCGCAACCCTCTTTGCAGATTGGATTTCCCTGGAATGCCTCTGACCGTAGTCGAATGAAAGCGCGGTAACATCATACCCCAAGGACAGCACATAGCCAAGCAGGGTTGAGCTGTCCAGACCACCAGAAAGCAGGCTTACTGCCTTAATCCCTTTTCCAGGAGGATTTTGCATACTGACCAGGCCCCTCTCGCACCTCTAGATCCACCTGCTTGACCCTCTCATTTATTATCGATAGGAATTCACTGAGGATGTATTCGCTTAAGCATTCCGCCGTTGTATCCTTTACAGGTATTATCACGCATTCTTCAGAGGGGAAGGTGTACCTCTTTCCGTTGATATTAACGTTCACACTGCCCCCGCCTTCCTCTATCTTCATCTTGGTGGAAAGGCGGGGAATCAGAACCCTGTGATCAAGACGATCCGCTATTTCCTTCAGTCTTGATTTTGCGACTGAAAAATCCATGAAGTATGAATCTTCACCCATGTCTCCCATTATTCTGGCTGAAAGTGAGTAGTCATGTCCGTGAATCCTCGAGCACTTCCATTCCCCCGGTATGAAATGGGCGGCTGAAAACCTGATATTCGAATAATTTCCGTCTACGTATATCTCCACAAAGCCTTATATCAATTTCAGGCAAAAAACCTTTTATGAAAATATTCTCTAGCTTCTCTTCACCAACTGGGGTTCCGACCTATCCCCCACTGGAGGTATCAGGAGGACATCAACCCCGGCCGGCATCTTCTCAAGGAAGGAGGAGAACGTTGCAAAGATTGGATTCCCGTAAATTTTTATCTTTTCCATCATCCTCTTCCTGGAATCAACATCAGAGTATTCGCACTCAACGGCCCTTGTGGTCCCGTCATTCCTCACGATCAAATCAGGTCTGTGCCCCCTGTATTCAAGGCCTTCGTACACGTCATACCCCATCTCCCTGAAAAAGAAGTACGCTCTGGTCACCAGGTATCTGTGATAGAAGGATTCGTTCCCCTTCTTTTCCCTGGAGCCGATCTTCCTGTAGTAGTCCTCGCCCATCATGATCTTCCCGTCCGATATGAAGGCCAGTCCATTCGCAATGAGCTGGCTCACATATGCCGGGTTCATCCTCTCGGGGTCCGTCACGTTATTCTCCCGCCCTGCTGAAGAGAAGTCATAAACCTCTTTAAATAGATGGAGCTCCCTTGAGTGAGATGGTGGATTGACCTGCCCGCTGAAAACGCTCCTGTCGCCAGGTACACTGCAGATAAAGGAATGGTAATCAAGCGAAGAGATCCATTCTCTCCCGGGATTGAGGATTCTAAGATCTTCCTCGGATATCTGGAAGAGGAAGAAGTTATGTGTGTTCGTCACCAATGTGCTCGTAAGCCTTGAGGGGAGGGAGGAGAGTGACTGTGTTGCCATGACAGACCAAAGTGAATACTTCCTCCCCTCGGCAACGATCCTTGACAGAATGTTGGGCGAGAGGACCTGAAGTTCATCCATAACGAGAACAACATTCCTCATTCTTCCGAGGAGAACATTGTTCCAGATCTTGTAGAGGAGCATAATTGAGAAAGGCCTTGAAATTGAAGGAGGGGAGAGATCTCCAGAAAGCTCAATGTAAATTGTGCCTTTTAGCTTTGAGATGTCGTAGAAATCTTGGGAGGAGGAGAACAGATTCCTTGATACGTCATTGGAAATAAGGGGAATTATTTTGTTTACTGTGGATGAGATGAACTCATATCCCATGGAGAAAATTGAGTAGAGCTGACTTCTTTCCTCGGGTTCCAGCGAGCTCATGAAATCCTTCCTGACCCTGTAGTCCAGAAGAATGTCTGCAAGGTCCTTGATTGTGGGTTGGATTCTGTATTTGAGAAGGAGCCTAGGTATGAGGGTGAGAATGAGTTCAACTCTCGGTCCCCAGGTTCCGATCGAGAATGTTTCCTCCGTAGAAAAGATGTCCCTGAGGGTATGTACCACGAGGTCTTCGTTTATTATCTTCTCCCTCTCATTCCTGTAGGGCAGAACTGACATTAAATTGAACCTCAGATATCCCTTTTCCTCATCCCCGATGGGGGCTAGTGCTATTATCTTTGATTCATCAGATGAATACTTCCACAGCTCACCGTGTGGGTCCAGAACGATCACGGTCATCCCCATTTTTTCATAAACACTTATTATGGAGGAAAGGAGACTTGATTTTCCGGTACCCGTTTTACCCACGACGAGAGAGTGCGCCCTCAGGGACTCCTCTGGAAACAGTATCCTCTTACCCTTCAGTGGAAAAATTACACCTTTCTCATATGGCCAGTAGTCCATCATTGTATCCACCGTTTATCAGCGTGATTATCTCCCCATCGGTCAGTATGAGCGGATACCCTTTGTAAAGGGTTATGCACTGCTTTCCGTTCTTTGAAAAGTACCTCCTGAGAATCATGGGGGTGAATACCTTCAGCCTGTAGAGAAGCTGTTTTCTCTTGCTTCCCAGTAACCTCTTTTTAACAGGGTTGAGCGTTGAGAATCTCTCAGCCTTGATGAATAATCTTTCACCATAGTTGAGGCCCGTTGCGGTCTCAACGAAGAAAGGAAATAGAGTGAATAGATGGTACCTCGGTCTGTTGGTCAGGAAAACATTCTCATCCCACTGTGTCTCCAGGCGCTTTTCCTCAACGAACATGCCCATGGATTCCCTCAGGATCCTTGCCATGTCGTCTCCAGTTTCCGTATCCTTGAAGAATATTGCAAGGGAACTTCCCCTAGTTATCATCAACTCTGTTTCCCTTCCGACCAGTAAAAGATTCAGAACGTTCCTGAGTTCAGTAGTGTTCTTCAAGTGCACCTTCCAGTTGAGTGTCACGACGCACCACCTCCGGAATGGGAAGCGGTAAGAATTTCGCGTTTCAACCACAGACATCTCCCCAAAAAAAGTTTCGATCTCTCGAAGGGGACAAAAAAATTAAAAAACAGTCCAAAACAGGGAACAATCATTTCAAACCCTCCTGTCTATTCTCTTTTTTTTGAGCTAGGCAAAGCTACCTTTGAGCCGGCAAAACGCACAGCTTTTTCATTCTGGGACAAACGCTGGAACGAGAATAGACCTGATTTAATTATGAAGAGGCTTTACTTAAATTTTTTTATGGGGAGGGGCAGAGGCCAGGGTAGAAATTATTTTATAATAAAAATAAATAAAATAAAATTACTTTACTTGTACTTTATCTTGGAAGATGCACTGAAGTGGACCTTGTTCTTGGCTGGAACCCTGATAATCTGCTTCGTTCTAGGATTCTTTGCATTTCTTGCCTTGGTCATCTTCCTGGAAAATATTCCGAATCCGGCGATTCTGACCTTCTGCCCCTTGTTTATGTTCGTGACTATTGCCTTAAAGGTTTCCCTTATTACTGACTCAGCGCTCCTTACAGAGACTCCGGAACTCTTTGCGACATCTCTGGCGATCTCGTTTATTCCGACCATGATATGAATATATTTATTTAATATATAAACTTAACTCTATTTTTACCACCTCGGATAGTAGGAGAATTATCTATTATATTCAAAATACCTTATAGAACAAACGATATTTAATTTACTAGGAGACGAAGAAAGAGAGGTCGCCCTTCTCCATCTTTTTGTGCGTCTCCATTATGCAAATTCCATATACTAGGTTGAGATTTAACTTGAGCGCGAGCTCCACAACTTCATTGCTCTCCGCACCGAGCTGAAGCCATACCGCCCTGGGTGAAAGTTTGACGGATTGCCTTACAACCTCCTTGGAAGCCTCTGGGTTTCTGAAAACGTCCACGATATCCACCTTTATATCTCCCGGTATATCGAGAATCGATGGATACGATTTCCTCCCGTATATCTCGCTAACTGTCGGGTTAACAGGTATCACGTTGTAGCCCCTGTCTATCAGGTACTTTCCAACCTTGTTTGAATCCCTGTCAACGTTCGGCGACATGCCAACTACGGCAATATTCCTGCTCTCATCAAGCAATCTCTTTATTTCTTCAGGCCTGTTTATTATCACATTTTATTTATTGCTATAAAAGAAATAAGTTTTTCCTCTTGGCGTACAGATCCCCTATTATGTCCATTACCTCATCAAGGGAGTAGAGAGGGGAGAATGATACAGTAATTATAGAGCCTTCTTCGTGGCTCTGGAAAATAGAGGGGCCGTCCGGTTCCCTGAATGCAAGCAGACCTTTTGTCTCCAGGTACCTGTTGAAAAAATTACCACCCTTTCTGAGCCTGTATGCTCTCTCCTCACTATCCAAAGAACAGTCGACCCACACAACTCTCTTCATATAATCTTCCGAAAGTATGGATATTTTATGAACATTCTTTCCTCCCGCTGTAAACGTGCCTTGAGAATCCCCCCTGAGATTCCCCATGCTGTATTCGTCCCCGAGCGGTCCCCAGTTAAGGGAAGCTATCCTTCTCTCCTCGAACCATTCCGGTATTCCGCCTCTGGCAAAGAAGGAGCGGACATAAAAGGGGAGCCTTTTGAACCGACCTGAATTTCCTACAGGATTCAGATCCATGCTCATCTCAACAACTGAGGAACGGCTTTCCCCCTCTATCTCCAACTGCGTGCCGAGGAGAAATGCTGAAGAGGCATGCATTCCCCTGTAGTCCTTCCCAAGGAAGAAGATGAAGTCATTGTTGCGGAATGAATCCACCGCAGAATAGGTTGATATGAAAGAGTCCATGAGACTTTTCGGAAATCCTTGGTAGAACCAGTCAAGAAAAAACTCCTTAACTCTAACCTTCTCGCCATCTATAACAGCCTCAAAGCGCAGGGTACTCCACTTTTTCCCTTCCACCCTCAAAGTGCAATTGAACATCTCAAAATTTCTTGGGATAAAAGGAATAAACGGTATCTCATCCAGGATTTCGGAAACAGATTCCACCTTTCTTATATTCTCCATAACTGCTCACTGTTCCACTATTTCAGGGACGATAGATCTTTTCAATGATTCTGTCACGCTTTTGAGGTAAAGGGGAAGCAACGATGTTTTTTTGAATACCGGAGTGCTATCATCCACGTATCTTTAATCGGATACCCGATTTTTAAGGTTTTGCAGTTCGGACGTAAATTTCTAACACATAGCTATAGGACGTACGCAACCTTCCCGATGAGGAGTCCCATCAGTCCCCTTGAAATCGGTAGGAGCAGGACCTTCGAGATAATCCAAGAGAAATAGTTGTACCAGTACCCATGGGCAGTGGGGAATTAACGCCTGACAAGCCCATAAAAAGGGTGTGAGATGGAGTAAGACCTCCAGACTGTATGATGGGGGCACCGTCGATGAAGCAGGAACCTCAAATCCTTCAGGGATGAGAGGATGTCAGTCTGAAAGTCAGAAACTTTGGCTGGGTGGGCTTCACAGGATTGAAACGATGCCCTCCCATCCTGGCTAATACAGAAGCGAATCCTCACCGTTTTATCTTCATCATTGCAGAAATATTTTCGATCATATCTGTGACAGTATCCTTAAAGGAATATCTTGGCTTAAAACCCCACTCCGTAATTGCTGCCGAAGAATCCAGGGAATGTGGCCAGGAATCTGCTATCTTCTGCCTGAAGTCTGGTGCATATTCAACTGAAAATTCTGGATAATGCAGTTTCAGCTCCTCCTCAAGGGCACCCGGTGTGAGCGAAAATGACATGACGTTGAAATCCGTTCTGTGCTTTAGCTTGGATCCGTCGGCTTCAGCAAGCTTAAGGAGGGAATCAAGAGCGTCAGGCATGTACATCATGGGAAGCTCAGTATCCCTTCTGAGAAAGCATCTGTATTTTTTACCCTTGACAGCTTCTATTATCATTTCTATTGAATAGTCGGTAGTACCTCCACCGGGAGGCGTTTTGTAACTTATGAGTCCAGGGAACCTGAGACCTCTTGCATCCAGACCGAACCTTTCGTGGTAGTAATCTCCGAGCCTCTCCGCCACGAGCTTCGTGATGCCGTACATGGTGGTCGGTCTAGTGACAGTTTCTATGGGAACGTTATCCTTTGGCGTATCCTTCCCGAATACCCCTATGGAACTAGGCGTGATGACGAGCTTCACGCCGTGCTCCACAGATGATGAGAGAATATTATATGTGCCGGAGACGTTAACCCTGTAAGCAAGGTCTGGGTCCTTCTCTCCCGCTGCTGAAAGTATAGCGGCCAGATGAAATATAGTATCAACCCTGTACTTCTCAATTGCAAGATCCACGGAGTCCCTGTCTGTAACATCGAGGTAGATGAATCGGGGATCGTTTTTTCCTCCCTTAATGTCCGAAGGTATCACCCTCTCCCTTCCGAGGGCATCAGAAAGGTACGGGACAAGTTCACTTCCAATCTGTCCTTCCGCCCCAGTGATGAGAATTTTTTCAAGTGTCATCCAGGAAGCAGTTCCAATGGCATAAAAAATATTTCGTACTTCCCCAGTTGATATCCCCACTTAAAAAGTGGGCAAAATATATCACATCTGAATTTATCACAACGCATGTCTCGGATGGATTGGGTAAAGGATGAAATCAATATATTGAAGGAATCGGGGAGGTACGTCCCTATAAGAACAATTCAGTCACCCCAGGGAGCCTGGGTGAAGATTGATGGAAGAAAACTTCTGAACCTCTGCTCAAACAACTACCTTGGTCTCGCTAACCACCCTGAGGTGAAGAAAGCGATGCATGATGCCATTGAAGCGTACGGTGTGGGAGCCGGCGCGGTGAGGAGCATAGCAGGTACAATGGAAATACATATAAGGCTGGAGGAGCAGGTTGCGAGGTTCAAGCACATGGAAGCATCCCTCGTATACCAGGGTGGTCTCCTTGCAAACCTCGGGACCATACCCGCACTCGTTGGAAAGGATGATGTTATTTTCAGCGAGGAGCTAAATCATGCGAGCATAATAGATGGAGTCAGGCTCAGCTCTGCCAAAAGGGTAGTCTTTTCCCATTTATCGGTGAAGGACCTTGAGGAGAAGCTCAAGGCAGAAAGAAACAGTGGAAAGAGGGCTCTAATAATTACGGACGGAGTTTTCAGCATGGACGGGGATATAGCTCCCCTTAAGGAAGAAACAGAACTGGCGGAGAAGTATGATGCAATGATGTACGTGGATGATGCGCATGGTGAGGGCGTACTTGGGGACCACGGGAGAGGGATTGTTGATCATTTCAATCTTGCAGGCAGGGTGGATGTGGAAATGGGTACTTTCTCGAAGGCTATCGGAGTGATGGGTGGATTTGTTGCTGGAACAAAGGAGATGATAGACTACCTTAAACAGAAATCAAGGCCATTCCTTTTCAGCTCCGCTCTCAATCCAGGCGAAGTTGCCGCTATAATGAAAAGTCTGGAAATCATGGAACGGGATGACTCCCTTCTCAAAAAGCTGTGGAACAACTCCGATTTCCTAAAGGAGAAGCTCAAAAGTATAGGGTTCAACACTGGAACGAGCAAAACGCCGATTACACCGGTGATCATAGGGGGCGAGAAGGAAACAGTCGAATTCAGCAAGGAACTATACGAGGGCGGTGTTTTCGCATCGCCTATAGTGTATCCCACGGTACCAAAAGGCACAGCCAGAATAAGGCTGATGCCATCCGCGGTGCATTCGAGGGAAGACCTGAAATACGCAGGGGATAAGTTCGAGGAGATAGGGAAGAAGTTGAAGATTATCTGAGGTCTTAACTATGTTTCTCGTTGAATGCGTCCCGAACTACAGCGAGGGTCGGGACAGGGCCAAGATAGAGAGCATTGTTTCTGAAATGAAGAAGTACCCGGTGCATGTTATAGATGTGGAGATGAATCACGACCACAACAGGTCAGTTATAACGGTTGTTGGAGAGGGGAAGGCAGTCCAGGAAGCAGTATTTCACTCAATAAAAAAGGCAGCTGAGGTAATAGATATGAATACGCATCGCGGAGAACATCCAAGGTTCGGTGCAGCCGATGTGGTTCCCTTCGTTCCGCTTCTTGACACACCGATGGAATACTGTGTGAACCTTGCATCTGAACTTGGGGAAAGGGTGGGGAGGGAGCTGAACATCCCTGTTTACCTTTACGGACTGGCAGCAAGGGTGCCAGAGAGGAAGGAGCTTCCTGATATAAGGAACGAGAAATTCCAGTATGAGCAGCTCAGGGATGCAATTTCCTCCGACCAAAGATACGCCCCTGATTTCGGGCCCAGGGAAGTTGGATCAGCCGGGGCAACAATTATTGGAGCCAGAGAATTCCTGATAGCATTTAATGTCGATATCAAGCCGGATGACCTTAGACAGGCCAAGGAAATTGCAAAGAGAACAAGGGAGAAGGGCGGAGTGCTGAAGAATGTCAGGGCCCTAGGATTTGATCTCAAGGAAACGCAGGAAGCTCAGGTATCCATGAATCTGGTGAATTTCAAGGAGACACCTGTTCCTCAGGTGTTTGAATTTGTAAAGAGAGAGGTTGAATCAAGGGGTCTTGACGTAACAAGGTCAGAGCTCGTGGGGATGATACCTCTCAAGGCTATGGAGGAAATATATCGCTTCTATCTCATGAACAGGGAGTTCTCCGTGGAGCAGATAATCGAGAAAAAGCTCCTGGATATTTTCAGGAACGAAAGTATGGTTTCGTACCTGTCTGAACTGGCAAGCGACAAACCCGCACCGGGGGGAGGCTCGGCAAGCGCATTGGTGGGTGCCATGGGAGCTGCTCTGATTTCAATGGTTTCCGGCCTCACGATAGGTAAGAAAGGGTATGAAAGTGTCGCAGATAATATGAAGGAAATAAGGGGGAGAGCAGAACAGCTCGTATGGAAGCTCTACAGGCAGGCGGAAATGGATACCCGGGCATACCAGGATCTTTCGTCCGCCCTCCAGATGCCCAAGGGAACAGAGGGGGAGAAGGCGGCAAGGGCAAAAGCAATTCAGGAGAGACTGAAGGCTGCTACCGAGGTTCCCTATGAGACAGGCAGTGCGGCTGCATCCCTCTTTGAGATACTTCCCTTCATGATGGCGAATGGGAACAGGAATGCAATCTCCGATGTCTACTGCGCCGGTCTTTTCCTCTATTCCAGCGTGATCGGTTCGATGCAGAACGTCAAGATAAACCTCTCCCTTGTAAAGGACCAGGAATTCGTTGATGAATACAGGAGAAAAATGGAATCCCTGGTAGAAAAGGCTTCAAATGCGTTGCAAGAATTAATGAAAAATATGTGGAAGTGATTACAGAAGGTGGTGAACCATGAAGACGATTTTTGAACTATCCAAGGAACTCGGGATTGAAGAGGATGAACTGGAGCCGTACGGGAGATACATGGGCAAGGTTGATCCGAAGATACTGAAGAGGTTATCCTCAAGGCAGAACGGGAAGCTTATCCTTGTGACAGCCATTAACCCGACATCTGCAGGTGAGGGAAAGACCACCACAACCATCGGCCTCTCCCAGGGTCTTGCCAAACTCGGAAAAAAGGTAATGCTAACCGTCAGGGAACCGTCCCTTGGGCCGAATTTCGGGATCAAGGGAGGAGGGACAGGAGGGGGAAAGTGTCAGCTTCTTCCATCTGATGAGATAAATCTGAATTTCACCGGTGACTTCCCGGCAATTTCCGCTGCTCACAACCTTCTATCCGCAATTGTTAACAACCACATTTTCCAGGGGAATGAACTGAATTTTGACGTGAAGAGGATATCGTGGAGCAGGACTATAGATATGAACGACAGGAGCCTGAGGAAGATAATAGTGGGCATTGGCGATCAGGGAGGGGCGATGGTTGAAGACAGTTTCCTCATCACCCCGGCCTCAGAAATCATGGCAATCATGGGTTTCGCAGAGAATTATTCCATGCTCAAGGATATGCTGGGTAAGATAACGGTCGGGTATTCCCGCGAAGGGAAGAGGATAACGGCAGCAGACCTGAAAGCTCAGGGAGCAATGGCCGCACTCCTCAAGAATGCAATTAAGCCCAATCTGGTACAGACGACGGAGGGTGTACCCGCATTTGTTCATATCGGACCTTTCGGAAACATAGCTCACGGACATAACAGCGTTATAGCGGACAAAATCGCCCTGAAGCTTGTTGATTATGTGGTAACTGAGGCAGGCTTTGGCTCTGACCTCGGTGCGCAGAAGTTCGTGGACATAGTGCTGAGGCGCGGCGGATACAACCTTGACCTGGTGGTTCTCGTGGTTTCCATAAGGGCGCTCAAGCACCACGGGGGTATGAAGCAGAATGAGGAAGGTGGCTTGGAATACCTGGAAAGAGGGGTGGAGAATATGTACTACCACATAGCGAACATAGAGAGGTATGGCATTCCTCTCGTGATTTCCCTCAATAAATTCAAGGACGATAAGGATGAGGAGATAGAATTCCTCAGGAAAAAGGCGAAGGAGAAGGGGTACGAACTCATGGTGAACGACGGGTATGCCAGAGGGGGAGAGGGTGCCCTTGACCTCGCTAAAAAAGTTGTGGATATTCTGTCAAAATCATCCCCGGTGAAACCTAATTTCACATACGAGAGAAGCGACTCTGTGAAGGATAAGATAGAGAAGATAGCAACGAAAGTTTATGGAGCTTCAAAAATTGAATATTCCAGAAAAGCATTGAGGGCACTGAAAAGGGTGAAGGAGGAAGGCTTGGATTACATGGATGTTTGCATGGCGAAAACCCAGTACTCCATATCCGATGACCAATCAAAGCTGGGATGGCCAAGGAATTTCACCATACAGATAGAGGATGTGATGATATCAAGCGGTGTGGGCTTTGCAGTTCCCCTCCTCGGTGAGATAATGACCATGCCAGGACTTCCGAAACACCCGATTTCGGAGGTCGTGGATATAGATGACCAGGGAAACATCACAGGACTACTCTGATATCTCAGTGAAAGACGTTGAGGAAGCCTATGACAGGCTCAAAGGAGTCGTGAAAAATACCCCACTGGAGAGGTCAAGTTCCATCAGCGAGCTCTGCGGTGCTGAGGTCTACCTGAAGCTGGAAAATCTCCAGAGGGCAGGGTCATTCAAGATAAGGGGAGCCTACAACCTCCTGAGCAGGGAGATGAAGGACGTTATAGCGGCAAGTGCTGGAAACCACTCCCAGGGGGTTGCTCTTGCCGCCAAGCTCCTCTCGCTCAGGGCAACCGTTGTGATGCCGCAGTTTGCATCACCCTCAAAGATAACAGCGACGCAGAAGTACGGAGCTGAAGTGCTTCTTTACGGGAACAGCTTTGACGAGGCGACGGAAAAGGCAAAGAAGATAGCTGCCGAAGAAGGGAGGGTGTTCGCCCACGCCTTCGACAACAGGTTCGTCATAGCCGGCCAGGGGACCATAGGGCTTGAGATATACGAGGTGATGAATGACTTTGATTTCATTGTAGTGCCTGTGGGAGGAGGAGGTCTGATATCCGGAATAGCATCCTACCTGAGGGGGGTGGGTTTCAGGGGAAAGATAATAGGGGTGGAGGCAGAGGCCGCTGCAGCCATGAAAATTTCGCTCTCATCCGGGAAGCTCACGAAACTTACTTCCGTGGCCACGATAGCAGATGGGATAGCCATAAAGTCCCCATCAGAGCTAACCTTCGGGATAACGAAGAAGCACGTGGATGAAGTGGTCACGGTGAGTGATGAGGATATTTCATCGGCAATGTTCACCCTCCTTGAGAGGGGGAAGATCGTCGCCGAACCTGCCGGGGCGGCATCGGTTGCAGCCCTCATCTCTGGAAAGGTTGACGTAAGAGGGAAGAAGGGGATAGCGCTGATATCAGGCGGAAACGCAGACCTGGCACTTCTTTCCCAGATTATCGAGAATAATCTTCTAAAATCCGGAAGAATATTCACCATAGTTTTTGTGCTTAAGAACACACCATCGGAGATGAAGAAAGCAGTGGAATTATTCTCAGACATGGGGCTCAACATAGAGGAGCTCAAAACTGAACTTTATGACCATGATGTGAAGGTGGGGGAGCAGAAGGTCATAGCGAAACTCAAGATATACGGAAACACGGACCTGGGGAGAATAAGGAGGAAATTCGAAGAGCTCGGTTTCAGAATAATTGATGTAAAGGGTGTTAATTTTTAGTCTTCCCCGGAATTAACAAGGATAATCATTATCATACCCTTTGACCCTTCCGGGGATCTGGGATTTCTTCTGGCCTTGGATTCACAGGAAGGCGACACGCCCTACTCACCAAGGGGCCCAAAAATCCCTGTAGTTCCCCCTCGTCCGGCCCATCTCATTTCATCGATGGCTATTCCTTGAGGGAACCATGTATCATGGAAAATCAGTGCTTATCTTTTTCGTAACGGGCAGATATCCTCGTCCTGATCCCACCCCGTGGATTGAATTCGCCCGTTACAACCATGAACCTCGGTGATGCGCTCTTCACGAGGTCGTTTAGAATCTTGTTAACGGCATTTTCCTGGAATATACCCACATTTCTGTACCTGTGGAGGTAGAGTTTCAGGGATTTCAATTCTATTATTTTTTCATCGGGAAGATAGTGAATTGTTATCTTTCCGAAGTCAGGCAGGCCAGTCTTAGGGCAGACGGAAGTGAATTCATCAGTCTCAATTGTTATGACAGTGCTGCTCCCGGCATAGGGAAAGGAAACAGAATCCACCTTTCCGAGGTCCAGACTGTCAATGTTGTCCTGCAGGTGTTCGTATTCGCTCACCTGTAGAAATGGAAATCAGATAAATCAATGTTCCCAAGGTTCGCAAAAACTTTTCTAAAACATGTCGATGAGAGGAACAATGAGATCTTCCGTGCTGTTAGTGATAGTTATACTGATCATAGCAGCCCTTTTGCTCTTCGTTTACGGTCAGTATGAGCACGGAATAAAGGAGGCACCCAGTTCGCACGTATACCTGGGGGCAATTTACAGCGGGAACACCGAGTACTGTAAACAGGTTTCCGCATCCGTTTCATTCAGTCCAGGGAGGAATCTTCAGGGCAACATATATTACGTTGTCCTTTCAGTCTGGGACAGTAACAGGAGCTACGATCAGCTCGGAATTTCATCGCTGAACGGTTCATTCTTCTCCACCTACTCTTACACCTACATAGGGAAAAACGGAACCATAAACTACGTTTACAACCCCGGATGGTTCTCCATTCTACCCGGGAATCATCACCTGTCCATGGAAATTGCTGCGGGGAACGTAACTTTCACTGTGGATAACAGGTCTTTCACAGCCTATACTGGCGGAAACTATTTCATAATATCAAGGACTGAGGAAATAGGGAACGCTTCCTATTCCGGTTTCACCGTTTATGAAGAGATATACAGATTTCACGGCTCGCTTCCAGGGATATCATACAATTTCACAGGCATAAGTTATTCCGTTGGGAGTACAATCACACCCGTGACCCTGTGGGCACACTTCTCCCATAACATCTCCTCATCCTTCGATTCAACGGTCTTTGCCCTGGGGGATACTGTGAACATATACAATAAGAACCCGCTATCGCTCTCTCTTCAGGTCTCCAACACCAGGGGGGTCATGCTTGTAAACGTATCAGATCTTAGCTTGACAATCTCCGGAAACGGGGTGTACCATCTTTACCTTCTCCCCGGGAATTACACAGTGAATATTTCATATCAGGGAGGCTCAAGGAGCTACAGCGTGAATCTCGCCGAAAATTACACCCTTCAGGTTCAGATGTGAAATCTGGAAAATCCTCACATTAAGATCTCAGAAAAATGGAGATTCTTAAAAAAATTCAATTCATTGTCAGCTTCAGAAAATATTGTTACATTCTCTTCTTATAACGAATCCATCTTGTTGAGAAGCACGTATCATGAGGAATCATCTCTCCATTGATTTTTCATCTAAAGGGGATAGCTTGAAATCTCCCCGTCCGTCTTTAATTCCTGTAAAGGGAAGGTCTTCCCTTTATGGACTCATTGCATGATTGACGCAATGGAGATAATGAACCACGCTCCTGCTCTTAAGTAAAGATCGTTGTCCTTCTTTTCGTGGGGGAATGATCTTCCACTAAACTATTTATATGGACGTCCATTACTGAAAGACCAATGACCGAAAGGTGAAGGAGGTTAAAAATATGGCAGAAACTAGTTATGTTAGGTTCCAGACACCGGATGATGTCAGAACAAAGGCGTTGCAGCTTGTGGAAGTTTCATCAGAAACAGGCAAGGTAAGGAAGGGAACGAACGAGGTTACGAAGGTAGTGGAGAGGGGAGAGGCGAAACTCGTTGTTATAGCCGAGGACATACAGCCACCGGAGGTGGTGCTTCATATTCCGCTTCTCTGCGAGGAAAAGGGGATACCGTACTTCTATGTGCAGAAGAAGGAAGAACTCGGTCAGAAGGTTAAGCTGAAGAGCTCTGCAACGGTGGCCATAATAGATCCAGGGAATGGAAAACAGCTCTTAACCGAGCTCTCAGACAAGTTCAAGGAAATAAAGAAGTAGAGTGATCTGAAATGCCTGAAAACGATGCCATTCCATGTGAAGTCGTGGAAATAATTGGTAGAACAGGGATGGCTGGGGAGGCTACTCAGGTCAAGATCAAGGTTCTGGCCGGTCCAGACCAGGGCAGGGTACTCACCAGGAACGTCATGGGCCCCGTGAGGGTCGGAGACACCCTGATGTTGAAGGAGACGGCCAGGGAAGCAAGGAAGCTCTCAGTGAGGTGATATCAGGTGGAAACGAGATACTGTTCATTCTGCGGGAAGAAGATAGAATACGGTACAGGAAAGATGTTCGTGAGAAAGGACGGTACCATCCTTTACTTCGACACCTCAAAATGCGAGAAAAATTATCTTAAACTTGGCCGGGAGCCCAGAAGGGTGAGATGGACGGCAGAGGCGAGGGAGGAAAAGGCTCAGAGAACGAAGACAATTAAGGAAGCAGTGGAAAATAAGAATCAGGAACCATTACCCCCTGCCAATCCCGAACCCCAGTCTTAGACGCGTGATCGATATGAGAACACTCGTATTAATAAAGCCTGACGGGGTTGTGCGCGGAAAGATAGGGGAGATAATAGAAAGATTCGAGAGAAAGGGGCTCAAAATAGTTGCCCTGAAGATGATTCAAGTGAGCAGGGAACAGGCGGAAAGGCATTACTCTGTCCACAGGGGGAAACCTTTCTACGAGAGCCTGCTGAAATACATCACATCCGGTCCGGTGGTAGCCATTCTCCTCGAGGGTAATGAGGTCATAGAGATAACAAGGAAGCTCGTAGGAGCCACAAACGGCGCCAAGGCCGAACCAGGGACAATAAGGGGTGACTTCTCGATGAGCATAGATTTCAACCTCGTCCACGCCAGCGATTCGGAAGAGTCGGCGAAGTACGAGATACCCATTTTTTTCAATGAAGAGGAGATACTGGAATACGAGAGGGCAGACAGGGATTGGCTGTGATCCCCTATGTGGATAAGGCAACCCATCGTCGGCGTCCTGGGTCATGTGGACCACGGAAAGACATCACTCCTGGATTACATAAGGGGCAGCATGATAGCCTCGAGGGAAGCCGGCGGTATAACCCAGCACATAGGAGCAACTGAAGTTCCCATCGAAGAAATTATAAGGATATGCAAGGACATCATAGGGAAGAGGCAGTTCAAGATACCCGGACTGCTTTTCATAGACACACCCGGCCATGAATCATTCTCCAGCCTCAGGATCAGGGGAGGTTCCATTGCGGACATAGCGGTTCTTGTCATAGATGTTAGAGAAGGAATAATGCCGCAGACGAGAGAATCACTCGAGGTTCTCAAAAGGTTCAAGACGCCCTTCGTGGTTGCTGCAAACAAGATAGACCTCCTTGAGGGGTTCTCCGGAATGACGGGTCCATTTCTAAAGGCCCTGGAGAATATTGACCCGTCAAGGCTGGAACAGCTGGATCAGGCAATCCTCCAGCTATCATCCCAGCTCTACAGGGAAGGATTCAGTGCAGACAGGTACGACAGGATATCTGATTTCACGAGGAATGTGGCCATAGTTCCAATATCGGCGAAAACAGGTTTCGGAGTACCGGATCTTATAATGGTTCTGGCAGGTCTCGCACAGACGTTCCTGGAATCACAGCTCAGAAATGAGGACGAGACTGCGGAGGGTACTATTCTGGAGGTCAGGGAGGAAAAGGGCATGGGGGTCGTGGCCGATGCCATTCTCTACAACGGAATAATAAGGAAGGGACAGACAGTATTTACGGGGACGGTAGACGGGATAAAGGCACTGAGGATCAAGGGAATATTCAAGCCAAAGCCACTGGACGAAATAAGGGATCCGAGGGACAGGTTCCTGCCAGTAAACGAGGTCAGAGCGGCATCTGGCATCAGGATACTGTTCCAGGGAGGCGGGGGAATCATACCTGGGAGCCCGTTCAAGGAACTGTCCGGTGACCTCGTGGACCTTAAAAAATCCATAGAATCTGCAATTAGGAGTTCATTCAAGCCAAGTAGCGAGGGTATTGTGGCAAAGGCAGACGCGGTTGGAAGCCTTGAGGCACTTGTTTACGAACTTGGAAGGCTCGGTATTCCGATAAAGAAAGCGGAAGTAGGTCCAGTTTCCAAGAGGGATATTACTGATGCTCAGACAAATGCCAGGCCGGAGAACAGGATCGTTGTAGCGTTCAACGTGCCCGTGGAAGTGGATGTTCCCAAGGAAGTTAGTGTTGTGCAGGATAAGATAATATATTCGGTGAAGGATTCCTTGCTAGAAGTCAGAGAAAAAATAAGGCAGAGGGGGCTAGAGGAAAAGAGACGGGAGATAACGTTCCCCTGCAAGATACTGGTCCTCCCCGGTAATGTGTTCAGGGTATCGAAGCCAGCAATATTCGGTATAAGGGTCCTGGCCGGAAAGATCAGGGTGAAGACGGATCTTATGAAGGCAGACGGTTCTCCCCTGGGGCAGGTAAAGAGCATGAGGAGTGGTGAAACATCCCTTCAGGAGGCGAAGCAGGGGGATGAAGTTGCAATAGCGATGGATTCTGTGACTGTTGGGCGACAGGTGAAGGAGGGGGATATCCTCTACTCTGACATGAGTGAGAAAGACTACAAGGAGTTGAAGGGGGAAGAGCTGAGCACGGACGAACAGATAGTGTTGAATGAAATAAGGGACATAAAGAGAAAGGAAAATCAGTTCTGGGGCATTTGAAATATTTCGGCAGGGTTTTTATCCGTGAAGAGATACAGGATTCTCATGGAAATCAATGTACTGGAGGTATGTTCATCCTGTGGAATAGGGCTTCAGGATCAAGGGGCAACATCATTCAGGTGCCCCTCCTGCGGTCAGGTCACGATCAGCAGGTGCGCCAACTGCAGAGATCTCTCTGTGGAATACGAATGCGAGAAATGTGGTTTCAGGGGGCCTTGAGTTGGGAAAGGTCGCTGTTTCCTTCAAGGTAATGCCCGCGGATGAGACCGTAAGCTTGGAGGATATGGAAAAAAGATTAAGGGAAGATATTGCAAGGGAATTCACGCTTGGCAGGTCAAGCATAGAGGAGCTTGCCTTCGGGATAAAGGTGTTGAAGATTATTGTCATAATGGAAGATGAGGGCGGGCTAATAGACAGGGTGGAACAGAATATAAGAAAAAATAAGGAAGTAGGGGAAGTCGAGGTGGAGGAGGTATCCCTCATCTCCTGAGTTTTTCCTCTTTTTAAAAAAGTTTTCGAAGAGCGGAAACTAATTTGCGGTTTCCTGTGAAACCTCAACCTCTAAAAGATCAAGGAGTATTCCACCAATGAGGGAATATTATTTTTGAGGAAATCATATCCCCATTTCCCTGAGCCTTTTTATCCTTACCTCCGTGGGGGGATGCGTGGAGAAGAGACCTCTAACGTTAATGCTTCCGAGAGGGTTAACTATAAAGAGACTTGATGTTGCCGGATTGGCGTTCTTCAGCGGTCTCCTGTTGTTATATTCTTCTAGCTTCATCAGTGCACTTATCAGACCTTCTGAAGAGTTGTTCACCCTTGCTCCGTGCTCATCCGCATACAGCTCCCTCTGTCTTGAAATTGCCAGTTGGAGCATCAGTGCACCAACTGCCGCTATAAGGAGAATCACCATGACAATCAGGTCCTGACCGCTCCTCCTTCCGCCGAATATCGCATTGAAACCGAAAACCCTCGATCCAATCATCAGGGCGGAAGCCACAGTTGCAGCGACGGTGACTACAAGGACGTCATTGTGTTTTATGTGGCCCAATTCATGGCCTATAACACCCTTCAGCTCCCTGTCGTTGAGAATGTTAAGTATGGGTGTTGTGAATACTATGTACGCCTTCTTTTTGCTTCTTCCTGTGGCAAAGGCGTTGGGCACCGGGATGTCTGCAATTGCTATCTTCGGCATTGGTAGACCTGCGTTCTGTGCTACATCCCTGACCATTGAGAATAACCTTGGATTTTCATTTTCAGAGATCTCTTTAGCATGGTAGCTGAGAAGTACCAGTTTATAGGAAAAGAAATAGGTTATGAGATTCATTATACCTGCCATGGCCAGGAATATCAGGAGCCATAGCAGCCCGTTCCCCACTATTGCACCTATAATGATGCCTATCAGTGCAAACAGCAGGAAGAGAAATATGAATGGTATAATGACTCTCGCGCTGTTCATCGGTGGGGGAAAGAAATTCAAAAATTTAACAATTTTCTAAGTAGGAAAATTGTTATTATATTATAATTGAAATAGAAATGTGGGAACGTGAAAAAATCATAACAACTGTTTAATAGTAATTATAATTACCAGTGCATCTCATCTAGGGGGTTTAGGCACAATGCTTAGAAAAATCGGAAAAACAACCGCTCTGCTTGCCATTGCACTGTTGCTTATGGCAGGGGTCCTGGGTGCCTCCTTCGGACAGGTTGAAGGGGCACAGAAGGTATCGTTTAGCTTTAGCGTTATAGGTACGGGTTCCAATGGAACCGTATTTGCAAAGGGAGTGGACGTGGACCTCATGTCAGTTGGCGGAGTGGTTATAGCAAACGGAACATCTGCACCCGTTGTCACATTCGATGTTTACCCCGGAACGTACATTGTGTATATCCCATCGCAGTACGTGTCCGGATTGGTTTATGATGTGTACGAGGCCCAGGTATACGTAGCATCAAATGGCACAGCCTACAGCTCTTCTCACCAGTACAAGGACGCGTATGTTAACTATTCAGTCGCAAATTACCCTGTGTATATAGAGGTAAGGGGGATAAGTAATGTGAGGGATGTCTACGTGACCCTCCCCAACGGACTGAGTCTCACTGCCACAAGGGTAAACTCATCAAATCCGAATTCCGGCTATTCTCTGAGAACGATTTCAGGTCCGCAGGTTCTGAATGTGGAATACTACTTCGGTACCAATGCGATATTTTCAACCATGTTTTCAGCAACCTCCCTGGCCAATAATACTGTTGTCGCCAACATCTCATCATCCCAGAATGTCCTCGGTACGGTATCATCGAGCGCAGGAGGATATCTGAGCAGCGTGGAGGTTTCCATCTATCAGTCCGGAAATCTCATCAGCGCGGACTATTTCTCAAACGGCTACTATTCCCTTTCACTTTCACCGGGATCGTATACCCTCGTCTTCTCGTCCCCGGGTTATCTACCCGCATCCGTGAACGTGACAACGACGGCAGGCGGAAAATCCATTTTTGAACCGGTAGCACTTTCGCCTGTAGTTGTGAAGGATGTGGAAACAATCACCTTCGGTTCGGGGTTCGACACGATAGTCATACAGGGCGGTATAACGCTCTCAAATTCCACCATACTGCCCTTCCTTCCGTATGCGAATGCTGGATCGCTTTACAACCAGCTCAAGCTCAACGGGATTAACAGGGAAGAACTCTGGTCTCTTCTCAACGGAACTGTACCAACAACAACTGCAAGCACAGTTCTTTACAACAATTATTCATTCAACCAAACAGGTGCAGTGACATCCACCCTCACTCCGGGTACAAACGGTATCCTGTTCCAGTACAATTTCACGTCCTCCTATTCTCAACCTCTCGTCACCGCGACAAACAACAGCACAGTCCAGGTGTATCTGCAGAGAAGCAACTCCTCCTCTCCGGTGCAGTATATAGCGTATCTGAACATCCCTTCACAGTATCAGAGAGCTAATATTATAGGAAGCGGTGTTGCCACCGTATCCGGATACTCCAGCACAATTGAAATATCAAATGCCACCACCTCCGGATTCATAACGGTGAAGCTTGCACTGAAACAGAAACCAATTCTCAACCTTGACAACCTCTCATCTTCCTGGACAGGATGGTTTGAGTCCACTATAATATCGAGCGCCCGGAACAACTACACCCTCCTCGTTCCTGTTGGAAAGACGGTTACGCTGAATGCAAGCCTCGTGCCGTATGACACAGTACTGAAAACCGATAATTACCAGCAGATGAACTTCACGTGGAATATCGCCGGCGGGGCCAGGTTGTACGGGTATCAGATAGCTTACAACTTCTCCAGCGCGTCGTATCTTGTCACCCTATCCGTTACAAGCTCCGCTGGAGTTACGAACAGCACGAACTTCACCATAATAGGCGATTCCCTGATGCCGCAGCTCAATCTCAAGGTTATCCAGAACGGCCGGGTGCTTCATAACATTACAGCATCAAGCACTGTCTCAGAAGTTCTCTGGGTTAATCAGACATCTACCGTCTACTTCAATGCAATAGGTTCAAAGGATCTTCTCCCCTCAGGAAAATCCACGGGTCTTCCCATATCATTCACATGGAATATCTCGGGGACAAAACTGACGGGTTCAAATGTATCCTACTCATTCGCCAAACCGACTTTCAACACAACCACGAATGCCTCACTCACGATAAAGAATGGTGTGGGAAACAGTTTCAGCGTGTACTTCTCAATTCATGTGAATGACACAACTCCTCCAATTGCCACGTTCCAGATATTGAACTCAGCGGGTGTATCCACGTCCACGGTGAAGGAATACCAGAACATAACCATAAATGCGTCTAAATCATTCGCACCTGACGGTGGGTATATCAAATACTACAACTGGACGATCACATACTCCAACGGGACTGTTGCAAAGGCCAATGTTGACTACAGGATTTACTACCACTCTTCAAACAACTCGACCCTGAAACTCGCATTCCTGGGTTATGGCACATTCAACATAAAGCTCAAGGTAACGGACCAGTCGAATAACACTGCCACGTATTCCCTCAGCCTGGTCGTGGAAGCTGTAAGACCTGAAATTGAGATTATGAACGTCACCTATCCAAAAACGATGACTGAGGGCAGCCAGGCCACTCTGAAGGTAGTGCTGAAGAATGTGGGGCTCGCAAATGCTACGAAATTCTATCTTGTGGTAAAGATAAACGGTGCCGTGGTTAAGAACGTGACTCTAACAAATCTTTCGTCCAATCAGTCAATCAATGAAACCATAACAATAGTTCCTCCTTCTTCGGGTTCATATCCGATGGTGATATCGGTATATGCAGTGGGTCAGCCTTCATTCTTCAATACTAATACATCAGTATCCAAGGCAGTCTCCATAGCACAGGCGCCGTGGAAACTACCCGCACTTGTGGGCGGGATCGTAGTGGCGATAGGCATACTGGCTTTCGTGTACTATGATGTAACAGTGAGGAGGAAGAGGCCGAAGGAACCAAAGCAGCAGCCTCCAAAGAAGCAGCTGAAAGTTTAATATTTTTTTAATATTATATTTTATCTGAAGGTTTTATTCCCAGAATGTCAAATACTTCTTCCATTGTTCTTGAAAATGCCTTAACTATCTCCACTCTTCTCCCCTTGTTGTCTCCGCTCCCGAGAACATCGCAGTCCCTATAAAACTGGTTGAACGAACTTGCGAGGTCGAAGGCGTACCTGGGTATCCTTTCTGGTTTGATGTGCGTAACTGCATCCTCCACAACCTCAGGATAGAGGGCGATCATCCTCAGCAACGGGGCCTCCTCCTTTGTGAATGAGAAATTTATGTCACCCTGCACGTCCACCTTTGAAAGGATCGATCTGGCCCTTGCGTAACTGTACATTACGAAAGGCGCCGCATCCCCCTCAAAGTTGAGCGCCTCGGACCAGTCGAACGTCACAGGTTTTTCCAGGGAATATTTTATTATGTTGTACCTCACTGCAGCAGCTCCAATCTTTTTGGAAATATCGTCAAGCTCATCCTCGCTCAAATCCCTCCTCCTTGATATGATCTCCTCCCTGGCTCTCTCCACTGCCTCATCTATGAAATCCCTGACGTAAACTACATTTCCACGCCTTGTGCTCATCCTTCCCTGTTTTGTGGTAATGAAGGAGTAGAATACCCCCTCCACCCCTTTTATTCCGAAGAAGTCGAGAACATACTTAAGCTTCCTGAAATGCTCCCTGTGATCCTCACCGAGTACGTCAATTGACCTTTGGAATTGATTGTTTTTCATGATGTGATGAGCAACATCCCTGGTGAAATACACCGAAGTGCCGTTTGACCTGGTCAAATATATCTTCCCTTCCCCGAAGTCAATATACTTCGCTCCGTTCTCATCCTTCAGAACTGGGCCGAGCTTGCTGAGGACATCTCTGACGGAGCCATCAAGGATGAACCTGCTTTCCCATATGAACATATCAAACTCAATTGATAACCTGGAGAGGTCAGAGAGAACATCCGATAAATACATCTTAAGCTTCTCCGTTGATTTCCTTATGAACTCCTCGTCCCCAGACTCCGCCCGCAACATCATCTTCTCCACCTCGTCCTTGTACTGGTCAAAATTCTGGAATATTTTCTGATAGGCTTCCGTGTAGTTCAGATCCTTGAATAACTCGGTTGCTAGAAGGAGAGCTTCCACCTGCGTTCCTATGTCGTTCACGTAATATTCCGTTTTCACGTCAAATCCAAATTTCTTAAGGAGCCTGGCAATGGTATCGCCTATGATTGAATTTCTTACCCTACCTATGTGGAGAGGGCCGGTAGGGTTGGCGCTTGTGTGCTCCACAAGCACTTTCCCATCCTTCTTCTGGAACAAGAAGAGGTCTCCATCCATTGCACTTGTGAGTACCTCAGAGGAGAAGGGTCCGTCGCGGTATACAGCATTCACGAATTTTCCCGCGGGATTGAAGGCGAGAAGGTTATCACTCAGTGAAATTATTTCATCCCTCTCAGGAACGAAACCGCTTCTCTGGAAATCGAAGGTCAGGTCACCGTAATTCCTCTGGGCCCTGTACACCCTATAGTTTGCTGGAATACCCTTCCTGGACAGATATGAATTTATCCTTTCCTTTGCCATATTGTCGAACTTTTCGTAAGGTTTCACTACCAAGTTCATACCCAAGGGATATTAAAATGCATCTAGATTCGTCTGGTTCTCCCGCCTTACCACCTTCAGACCGATCATCCTCTGGAACTCCAAAGCGTTGATGGCTGCCTTAGCCTGAGCATGATTGTTGAAATAAATAAAAACGTCACCTTCCATCATCCTTACCCTTTCAACCCAGGGGAGAAGCTCCTCCTCAGTGTACAGGTAATCATACTTATTTAAACGACCCTCCAGTTCACCCTTTCCGAACCAGAGGTCATAATTCCTTCCGTGGAACCTAACGTAAGAGAAACCCGCTGTTCTGTGATAGAAGAAGGGGAGGCCAGGAGAATCCACGGACACGAGAGCAACGCCTGCTTCCCTTAGTATGTCAATGAGGTGCGGCATAACATCCTCCCTCATGAAATTTCTGTTCCTGAATTCGAGGGCCAGTCTGTAATCTCCGTGTATGGATAGAAGCATTTTCCTAAGACCCTCCAGAATCTTTGCGTCCCTGGAGGGGTCGAGAAAAGGAGATAGCTGAAGGAGACCGGAACCAAGAAGATCTGCCTCCCTAAGGGGCAGAATAACCTTCCTGACGAAGTCTTCCGCCACCTCTATCGAGTGTTCCGTGATCCCCATCTGGTCATGGGTGACATCCCTGGGAAATTTTACGGAGAACAGGAAATCTTCTCTGTTCCTCATCTTGTTTACCCACGAGCTCACCGTTCTTTCGCCCGGGAATGAGTAGTATGTGGAATCTATTTCCACTGTGTTGAAGAACTGGTAGTAGTATGAGAGGAATTTTGTTTCCTCCATCCCCTTTGGATAAAATCTCTCCACCCAGTCCTGGTACTGAAATCCGGAGCAACCCACATATATCATGCGCGATTGATAATGAAATGTTGCAATATATTCTTTTCACACCTTGAGCTCATCGGAAGTCTTTATTTTTATCCGGATGTTTTTTCCTTCAATGATAAGGATGCGCTATCATGATGGTGTGCTATCCGGGAATTATTCCTCCTTTTAATTTATGTGAACGCAGTGAATGTGACAATAAAATTTTAATAAAAGCCCGGTTAATCTAAAATATGAAGGGTAACGCACATTGTACCAGTATTTCCAAAGGGGTGCTTTAGTAGTGAGCAGCAATCCAGCAAGGATATTTGTATTAGGACTAGTGGTGCTATTCATACTCATAGGGATTGCTGCCGTTATTGGTGCTATAATGAATCCCCATTATATGATAAATTACACAGGAGGATGGGTTGGAATTGCATCTGGAGTAATTGGAACGTTGATAGGTCTACTCTTCCTCTTCATATTCATATGGATAATAGTGTGGTTTGCAAGATCCATAGGATGGATGTCAAGAAGTTACAGATATTCCTCACGTACCAGATGGACATCGTGGGGTCTTGATGATGCATTGGAAATACTGAAGCAGAAGCACGTGATGGGGAGAAAGGACGAAGGAGAAATACGAAAAGATAAAGGAGAATCTAGAAAAATAAAAAATGAGAAAAATCATTCCATGGTCTCGAAATTATTTAAATATATATCACAAATATATGTATTTACGAGCTCAAAGAATCTTTCTATAATTTTAATTCGATTAGGTGGTACGCAATGACTGAAAATGTAAAATCAAGGGCGGCTTCATTTGAAACTTATGTAAAGGAGTTCCTGAGTAAAATGGGGTTCAATGATATAAATGGCGGCCAAGAATTTAGGATAAGCGGTAAGCAGATTGATGCTGCATTTGGTAGTTCCGATAGAACTTATGTTATTGTAAGTTGTGTGACGGGATCAAAAGGAGGTAGATCCCTTGAAGGCAAAATTAACGAACTAAAGGGATGGGAGCCCTCACTAACTGATGGACTTACGGAAGTTGATTCCCTGAAAAAAAGATATGACAAAATAAAACTAGTGCTGGCTACAAAAGGGCCGGTATTAACTGAGAGGGATAAAAATCTATGTAATTCCGATCCAAAGGTTTTCGTGTGGGATCAACAATTTTTCGATTATTATAATGCTTTGTACGAGAAAATTGGTAAGTATGCCAAGTACGAACTTCAACGAGAGTTAGAGATTAAGCTTGATGATGATGAGCTTAATGGGCTCAAAAATATTCCGGGAATTAAAGTAACAGATAACTTGGGAGAACAATATTATATAGCTTCAGTAAACCCAATTGAACTTCTTAAAATAACATATGTAGCAAGGCGGGAGAGAGGTGACAAAAACTTCTATCAACGCATGATTAATGATAATAAGCTGAAAAAAATTGCCTACAGTTTAGGAAAAGAAA